>Ga0164294_10000314_pt1 | contig 45641 bp, 33 predicted proteins | sample GEODES005metaG_FD_111479 | JGI IMG/M metagenome (GOLD analysis project Ga0164294, IMG submission 111479) | Oligotrophic lake water microbial communities from Sparkling Lake, Wisconsin, USA - GEODES005 metaG | ecosystem: Environmental > Aquatic > Freshwater > Lake | place: USA: Sparkling Lake... | reverse complement strand
TCGTCCATCCCGGGGAGCGCCCCCGCCATAGCCCACTGATCGAGCTCGGCGCGGGCGCGGCGCCATTGGGCCTCGATCGACCCCAATCGCGCCTCGGTGGCCAGCTCGCGGCGGGCGACGTAGTCGGGCAGCGACAGCTCGCCGGCGACGAGGAGCTGTCCCAGCGTTCGCTCCAAGTCGCCGAGGCCCTCGATCTGCCAGGCCTCCACCAGCAGGCCGGTGATCTGCAGCTCGCTGTCGGCGGCGCTGCGGTCGATCTGGGCCTGGGCCTGCGCCTCGCGCAGGTTGACCTCGCCGAGCTCGGCGCGGGCCTCGGCGCCCTTGGGGCTGCGGCCGAGCGGCAGGGTCATCTCCACGCCGTAGAGCGCGGTGGCGGGCGCGTCTCCGAGGGTGGCGCCGGTGGTGAGGGCCAGATCGGGGGCGCGCACCCAGGCGGCGGTGTTGGCCTCGAGGCGGGCGGCGCGGCGGGCCAGATCGGCGCGCAGAACGATCGGGCTCTCGACGGGGGAGGAAGGAGGGGCGGCGGGCAAGGGGGCCCAGGCGCCGAGGACGACGTTTCCATCGGGGTTCTTGCCGAGGGCGCGCTGGAGATCGAGCAGGGCGATGTGGGCGGCGCGCTGGGCGTCGAGGGAGCGGCCCAGGGCCCGGGCGGCGTCGGCCTGGAGCAGGGCGCTCTCGCTGGCCGGCCACTCTCCGGCGGCGACCCGGGCGCGGGCGGCGCGCTGGACCTCGGCGGCGAGGGCCTGGGCGTCGGTGTAGAGGCGGGCGACCTCAGCGGCCTGCCAGGCGTCGAGCCAGGCGGCCCCCGCCGAGAGGCCGGCCTCGACCCGGGCGAGCATGGCGTCCTGGCCGGCGACGGCCCGCCAGCGCTCGGCGGTGCGCCGGCGCATCCAGGCCTCGGTCTCGATGGGCACCGTCAGCGCGAGGGTGTCGCCGTGATCGTCGCGCTCGAAGGCGAGGCGGGGGTCCTCGGCCCAGGCGGCCTCGGCGCGGGCCTCGGCGATCGCGGCGCCGCGGGCCGGGTTCACGCGCTGGGCGCCAAAGCTGCGCGTGGCGCCGATGTCGATGGCCTCCATCAGGCTGAGGGGCTCGGCGGCCTGGGCGAGCCCGAGGAGGAGGAGGATCATGGGCAACGGCTGGAGGTTGGGGCGGCGCGGGTGGTGGCGCCCTCCTGGGGGCTGCCATCCTCGGCGACGTAGCCGAGCACCGCGAGGGCGGCGGCCAGTTCGGGGTCCATGCCCTCCAGATCGTTGCCATCCGCGGCGGGGATGGGGTGGATGCCGTAGGTCAGCGCCACAGCGCGCTTGCCGACGCGGCCGCGAAAGAGGGCGGGGGCCTTGGCGGCCATCGGCGGAGGGCCCTCGGCGCCGAAGTTGGGCAGGGCGGTGGAGGACTCGTCGCCGGCGCGCAGGTAGATGCTGGCGCTGGCCAGGGCGGGGCCGAGCTCGCCGGTGGGGACGATGAAGACCTCGCGGGTGCCGGGGTAGCCGCCATGCCAGGTGGCAAAGACCCGATCGGGGCAGACCTCCAGGGTGACCTCGGAGCTCATCAGCGGGTCGTCGCCGACCACGGCGTGGGCGACGCCCTGGGGCAGGATCACCTCGACCTCGAGATCGGTCTTGCCCTGGCTCTTGGCCGGCAGGATGCGCAGGCCGGGGAGCACGGGACGATCGAGGCTCTCGGACATCGCAGCCCAGAAGGCAGCGCCACCCGGCCCCTTGGCGAAGATGTCGGTGGACTCAGCCGGATCGGCGAGGAGGTCATAGGCCTCCTGGCTGCCTTCGTGGGTGATGTACTTCTGGCCCTCGGCGGTGAGCACGCCCCACATGCGGGTGCCGTAGAGCGGGCGGCCGACGGCGAGGGGGCGGCTGGCCGCCGACGGGTCGCTGGCCAGGGTCTGCAGGGGCTGGCCGGTCATGCCCTCGGTGCTGAGCCCGGCGGCGACGGCGAAGGTGGGGGCGACATCCTTGAGGCTGACCGAGGCCTCCACCCGGGTGGCCGGCAGGCCCGGGCCGCGGGCGACCAGGGGGATGCGCATCAGCTCGTCGTAGAGCGTGTGGCCGTGCTCGAAGCCGCCATGATCCCAGAACTCCTCGCCGTGATCGGCCAGCAGGATCACGGTGTCGTCGGGGCCGAGGCTGTCGAGGAAGCCGGAGAGGGCGTAGTCGATGTAGGCGATGCTGTTGTCGTAGCGATCGCGCACATACTGGCGGCCCTCTTCGCCCAGCCGCTCACCGGCGCGCGTGACGTCGCTGCGGTGGAAGGTGTCTTCGCGCAGGGCGCGGGGGCGCTCTCCGCTGAAGCGGCTGCGCCAGGGCCAGGGCTCGCGGTAGGGCAGGTGGGCGTCCATCAGGTGCAGGACGAGGAAGGCGTCGCGATCGGGGTGTTCGTCGATGAATTCGCGGGCGCGATCGACCTGCACCCAGGCCTGGGGCCAGTTGATGCAGCGGTGAACGCTCCAGCCCTCGGCGATGCCGAAGTTGGAGGAGAGGTAGACGTTGCCAGCGAGGTAGGCGGTGGCCCAGCCGGCCTCGCCGAGGCGGCGGTGCAGGCGGGGGATCGCGTTCCAGGCCTCGGGATCGGCGCCGAGCAGCATGGTGCGGCTGCTGGGCAAGGTCCAGGGGGCGATGGTGCGCGCCTGCTCAAAGACAGCGCCCTCGGCCGCCCAGGCGTCGATGGCGGGGCTGGTGGGCCGATCGTAGCCATAGAGCGAGAGGTGATCGCGCCGCAGGGTGTCGACGAAGATCATCACCATCCGGCGGGGGCGATCGGTGGGGGTAAAGACGAGGGGGTCGGTGACGAAGACGTAGTCCCAGTCGGGGCTCTCGCCGGGGTCGCTCTCAAAGCGCAGCGAGACGGTGCGCCCGGCCCAGGCGGCGAGGCTGGCGCGGTGGGGGCGGAGCCGGCGCAGGGTGACGGCCTCGTCGAGGAGCGCGGTCTCCTGCCCCTCGTCCACGAGGGTGACCCGCAGGCGGGCGCCATCGCTGCGGTACTGGGGGTCGGCGGCCTCGGGGGGCACGATCAGGGCGCCGAAGTCGAGCACGCCGCCTTCGGGGACGGTGACCTGAAAGGTGAGCGAGGCCGGCGCGGGCAGCAGGAAGCCCTCGCGGGTGCTGTCGTCGACCTGCAAGGACTGGAAGGCGGCGGCGGCCTCGGCGGGGGTCTGAGCCACCACCCGCAGGCTGGCCTCGCGCTCCAGGGCCCGGCTGTAGCGAACGGCGTACTCCCAGGGCTGCGGCGGGCCGTCCTCGGCGGGACGCCGCACCACCACGCTGTCGGCGGTGAAGGACCAGGTGCCCTTGGTAGACCAGCCGGGCAGATCGGGGGCGTGGCGAAGGGTGCGGGCGCGGGCCCAGTCCTCCTTGGTGCGGCCGCGCCGGTAGACCATCAGGTCGTCGGGCGGCTTGTAGAAGAAGAGCGAGCGCGTGCGCACCGGCAAGGGGGCCTGCCAGCTCCGCACGCCGCCAGCCGTGCCGACGAGGCGCCAGGGGCCGCTGATCGAGATGGGCCCGGCCTCGTCCTCCAGCGATGCGCCGACGATGTCGGCGGCGGAGACGGCGGCAGGGCCCAACTCAACCGGCTGCGCGGCCCTCCCCAGCGAGAGGAGGGCTGCGAAGAGCGGGATCACGCGCGACGGCGCCGCAGGAAGAGCGCGGCGGCGCCGACCATCAGGCCGGCAAAGGAGGCGCCCTGCGAGGTGGTGGAGCAGGAGCCGCCCTTGACCTCGCCGGTGTCGATGAAGATCTCCTCGGCGTACTGCCCGCCGGGGCCTTCGACCGTCAGCACCACGCGGTACTTGCCTTCACCGCCCAGGTCGACCTTGGGCGACCAGGCGGCGAGGGTCTGGGTGGGCTCGTCGACGTTGTCGCCTTCGTAGACCTCCCACTGGATGGACTCGATGCAGCCGTAGACCGAGGTGTCGACCTGGTTGATGAGCTGGTACACGAACTCTTCGTCGTGGGCGTAGCTGAAGAGGCCCTCAAAGCCTTCAGCCGGCTCGGGCAGCCCGCAGACGACCACATAGGAGCGAGCGCGCTGCACGTCCTGCCAGGCGCCGCACTCGCCCTCGCCGTCGCCATTGGAGGTGAGGACCACGGAGTACTGGCCCTTCTCTTCGTAGGTGTGGCAGGGGCTGGCCTCGGCCGAGGTGTTGCCATCGCCGAAGTTCCACTCCACCGAGCCCGGCGACTCGCTGCAGTCCGAGCTGAAGCACACCTCCAGGGGGGCGCCGCCCGAGCGCTCGGAGGACGCGGTGGCCTCGAAGGAGCAGTAGGGGCCGTACAAGGCGTAGAGACCCTCGACGTCGTCGCTGGTCAGCTCCATCTGGTGGGCGTCGCAGGGGTTGGCCGTCCAGAACATGGAGGCGTTTTGCACTTCGGGGTTGTCGCAGGGGACATCGCCCTTGGTGCCGTCGTCGTTGGGATCGTTGCAGGAGTGGCCGAGCCCCCAGAGGTGGCCGATCTCGTGGGTGGAGACGGCCTCGAGCAGGTACTCACCGCCGCACATGCCGGCTTCGAAGCGATCGGTCGAGATCCAGGGGGTGGTCTCGTTGTACGCGATGTCGCATTCGTAGGTGTAGAAGTAGTTCTTGCCCTGGAAGCTGAAGGCCGAGTCGGCCGTGGGCTGGCAGAGGGTGGCCGCGAGGACGCCGCTGTCAAGCTCGTCGCTCGGGTCCTCGAAGGTCATGGCGCTGCGGTTGTCTTTCTTGAACGAGGCCGTGATGTTGGCGTCCTGCTCCGCCTTGGTGGCGCTCACCTCGGCGCAGGGGGCCTGGATGGTCCAGTTGTCGAAGGAGGACTGGATGTCAACGGCGGCGACGTCCATCTCGATGGTGTCGTCGACGGTGGCCGAGCTCAGGTACCAGGTCAGCGGCAGGCTGCTGCGCGGCCACACATTCTGGGTGTGCGACCAGGCGTGGGCGGCGTTGGAGAGGGTGAGGAAGGCGAGGAGCGACATCACTTCACCTCAACAGGGGCGGCGACGAAGCCATTGATCTGGGCCTCAAAGTCGGCGAGCGGCACGCGCTGGGCGGCCGGCGGGAGCGGGATGAAGCGGTGATCGTAGGGGCGGTCGGCCGAGGGGGCGAAGCGCTGGACGATCGGCGCCCGGCTGTAGGGATCGAGGCGGATGGTGTACTTGCCGTTCATCATGCCGAGCGGCAGGTTGCGACCGCTGCGCTCGCCCTGATCGATGAAGAGCAGCACATCTTCGTCGGCGCTGAAGCGGGCGGCCGAGAAGACATCGGAGCGCAGGCCGGCCCAGGTGCCGCCGAGCTGGTCGACGATCAGCAGGTCGGTGGCGGGATCGCCCTTGTAGACGTGATCCACCGTGACCTGGGCCCGGGTCCAGATGACACCGTTGGCGTCGCGCTCGGTCCAGACCTCAGCGACAGTGCCGCGGACGATCAGGTCGGCGAGGCCAACCATCTCCCCGGTGTTCAGGGTGCGAAGCGTGGTGGCTTCCGCGTCGGTGGCGGAGAGGGCCCAACCGGACGCGACCGCCGCGAGGGGGACAAGGAGGGAGCGCATTCTGGACGACTCCGTTGAGGAGCGGCGGTCCACGACGGACAGGTGCCGCACTACTGAGGTTCGGTCGGGTAGCCTGTCTCGGGCAGGCTGACCACCGCCGCACAGTAGCGGTTGCCCGGGCGCGCCGTCAAGGTGGTGATACTGTGTGCAAGATTTTGCGCCTCCTCAGCGCAACCCCAATCCCAGACGAGTACGCCGCCTTGACTTTTTGGTCCGGGTCGCCTACCTCTGGAGCCGCTCACCCGCCGCCGGCATTCCAAGGAACGGCCAGATGCCCAGAATATTTTCCTACGTGCTGCGCCTCTTCCTCATTCTACTAGTGCTGTTGCCCGGCTCCGCGATCGCCGCCGTCACCAGTGGAACCCTCAAAGGCACCGTCGTTGACGATGCCGACACCGAGATCCCTGGCGTGCGCGTGACGATCAAGTCCGAAGCGCTCATGGGTGTTCGGCAGCAGGAGACCGATGCGGAAGGCCGCTACTTCTTCGCCCAACTGCCGCCCGGGGAATACGTCATCATTGCCGAATTCCCCGGCTTCAACACCGAGAAGCGTACCGGCGTACCGGTCAACATCGGCCGCACCACCGAGATCAACATCTCGATGAAGGCCACCACCGGCGAGGCCACGATCGAGTCCGAGGTTGCCCGCCCGGTCATCGACACCGAGTCCGGCAACGTGAGCACCGTGCTCACCAAGGACTTCCTGGAACGCCTGCCCGCGGGCCGGTCCTACCAGGAGGTCGTGCAGATGGCGGCCGGCGTCACCGGCGGCGGCAACCCCAACGTGGCGGGCTCGGGCTCCTCCGAGAACACCTACATGTTGGACGGCGTCAACATCACCGACCCGGTCACCGGCACCTTCTCGCTCAACTTCAACTTCGACGCCATTGAGCAGCTCGAAATCCTGGTTGCGGCCTACGACCCCGAGTACGGCATCAACCTTGGCGGCGGCATCAACATCGTCACCGCCAGCGGCTCGAACACCCTCAAGGTGCAGACCGGCCTGTACATGGAGAACGGCGAGTGGAGCCCCAAGCTGGACTCCATCTTTGCGGCCGACGGTCTGGAGCTGGTCTCCACCGACTTCGACAGCCGGTTCACGCTGTACTCGGCGGGCATCGTGGTGTCGGGTCCGATCATCCGTGACAAGGCCTGGTTCCTGGCTTCGTACGAGAACGCCCGCAGCCTCATCGCCTTCTCCGGCAATCCCCTGCCCCGCGACTACGAGCAGCACTCGGTCTTCACCAAGGTGACCGTGCAGCCTGTCTCCGCGCATCGCTTCTCGCTGGCGATCCAGTCCGACCCCACCACGGTCGACAACATCTTCCAGGGCAGCCGCTTCATCGAGCCCGAGGCCCAAGGCCGTCAGGCGCAGGGCGGCTGGCTGGGGATGCTCTCCTGGGACTGGTTCATCTCGCCCGAGGCCTTCGTCGAGACCAAGGCGACGGTGCAGAAGTCCTTCATCGAAGTCCATCAGGTGCCCTGCTCGCACGACCAGGACCTCGGCTACAACCCCTGTAGCCCCGACGAGATGGACAACACGATCGACTTCTTCACCCCGGCCCGCTTTGGACAAAACAACGCCTACGACTCCGACAACGCCTACGTCTTCGACATCGGCGACCGCTGGCGCGCCGAGGTCCAGACCAAGTTCAGCCTCCTCCAGATCGAGGCGCTGGGCACCCACGACTTCAAGACGGGCGTGACCGCCGACTTCACCTCCACCCACCGGTCGGTCGGCTTCTCGGGCAACCTGTACTTCGTCGACCTCAACACCCAGTACTACAACCCCGACACCCTGAAGAACTACTACTGGGTCGAGCTCTCGGGCCCCCATGACTACGTCATGAATGCCCAGACCCTGGGCTTCTTCATCCAGGACGTCTACAAGCCGGTCGACAACCTGACCCTGCGCTACGGCTTCCGCTACGACCGCCAGGACTTCCGCAACGACCTGGGCGATTCCATCCTGGCTACCGGCCTGTTTGGCCCCCGCTTCTCGGCCAACTGGGACCCCTGGGGCAAGGGCAAGAGCAAGCTGACCGGCAGCGTGGGTCGCTTCAACGACACCAGCCGCCTCGAAGTGGCCGACTACCTCAACGCCTCGGGCTCGGGCTTCGGCTCCAAGCTCTTCCTCGGTGAGTACTTCGGCGAGTTCACCAACGAAGCCAACCTCGACTACTCCTACAGCAGCCCCGACAACACCAACACGGTGCTGCCTGGCCTGACCGCTCCCCGCGCCGACATGTTCACCCTGGGCGCCGAGCAGGAGATCATCCAGGACCTCGCCGTGAAGATCTACTTCAACGGCAAGTTCACCCGGAACCTCTACGCGCTGGACGAAGTGAACGGCGTGTGGGACGAAACCGGCTACGCCAACATCGGCTTCTCCAACGGCGAGTTCGAGTACCTGAACCGGCTGCGCACCCCCAGCATCGCCCGCCGCGACTACTGGTGGACCGAGTTCCGCCTGGAGAAGGTCTTCAGCAACCGCTGGCAGGCCCAGGCCTCCTACACCTACGCCATCTCCAAGGGCTCGGTGCAGGAGTCTCCCTCCTACTTCCTGAGCGTCGCCCCGCAGCTCCAGTACGCCACCAACGCCTACCTGGGCACCGACATCCGCCACGACATCACGGGTGCCATCACCTGGGACGTCCCGGATGATCCCTGGACCACCCAGCTCGCCCTCCTCATCTTCGCGGAGTCGGGCTACCCGATGGACCAGTACTACGACAGCGCCTACGGGGCGGGCAGCATCCGCAAGTTCACCCGCGGCACCTACGCCCGCACCGAGGGCTACTGGTACCTGAGCAGCCGTGTCGAACAGCAGATCCCGGTTCGCAAGGGGAAGCTCTCGGGCGTCCTTCAGGTCAACAACTTCACCAACAACCGCTCTGGAAGCGGCGCCGGCATCACCGCGGACAACCGCTGGGTCTACGGCCGCCAGTCTCCCATCAGCGTCCAGCTCGGCGCGGAGTACCAGCTGTGAGTCGCACTCCCATGCACATCCTGCCTCTCCTCGTCTCCCTCGTGGGCTGCGCCTACGAAGAGACCGCCCTTGAGCACGTCGACATCGCGGGAACGGTCAAGATCCCGAAGGAGGCCTTGAACATCGAGGTCATCGACAACGACGACAACGTCTATGTCATCGAAGGTGACATTCGCACCCTGGGCCCGGTCTACCTGGGCGTCTTCCCGGGCGTGCAGGAGGGCGCCTACGCCTACACCTCGCCCGAGACCGGCCCGGTGCTCTCGGCCACCGAGGATGGTGACACCTACCCCTACGGTGGCACGACGGTCGGCCGCATGGAGTTCGGCTGCTACGAGCAGCTCGTCTGCAAGATGGTGACGGGTCGCTTCACCTCCTTCGACGATGTGCTCGACTTCCACGCCAACGTCCTCCACGAGCCGATCCTGAACCAGCAGGGTCTGCCGGTGGGCTCGGCCGAGGAGTACCGCGAGACCTGCTACGACGTGAACAACTACGCCACCGACTTCGAGGTGGACTTCATCAAGGAAGGCCGCCTCGACTTCAAGGAGGATGGCGACTACCTCGTGGCCGACGTGGAGATCCTCCACACCTACTTCAAGGAGGGGATGTCGATCTGGGGTTGGGTGGACATGCCCTCCCGCACCTTCGACTTCTCTACCTGCGACGCTGGCCAGGGCACCCCGGTCAACTTCTATGACCAGCAGTACACCCGTGGGGCCAACTACAGCAACCTGCTGAACCAGCCTGGCAAGTACATCCAGGGTGGCGACTGGGTTGCGGATGAGATCCCGACCATCGAAAGCGCGGACGACAAGTTCGAGGTCGTCTTGGGGTTCAAGAATGAGTAGCGCCCGCCTCTTCCTCCTGGCTCTGCTCGCTGGCTGCGATCGCAACGCGAGCGACATCCTCCCGGACTACAAGTCCGACCTGCCCCCGGTCGTCAACATCGGCGAGATGGGTGTGCTCACCATGGGTGAGTTCGCCGAGCTCCAAGCCGAGCTTTCGCCCTGGGACTGGTGTGAAGGCGCCACCGGCGGCGAGATTCCTGGGCTCGAAGGCGAGTACCCGGGTGGCGGCCCCCGCCGCTGCATCTACGGTGAGCTCGGCGCCCCCGAGCTCGGCGTGAACGGCGGCGCCACCTTCAACTTTGCCGGCACCGGCGGCGAAGTGTGCGTCATCGTCGACCCCGAGGCGGTCTTCTGGAGCGCCTCGATCGCCGAGATCGGCCGCAAGGACGAGTGGGCCTATCCCGATGACACGCTGGACGACGGCGACATCGACATGTACGGGGGCCTGTCCTCCTACTACACGGGCTCGCCGGGCATCGACCTGGGCGACTTCATCGGCTTCTACACCGACAGCCTCGGCCGCACGGTGGAGATCGACTACTCCGAGTGCAAGATGGACTCGGGCTACATCAGCGACGTGGCCCGTGGCGGTCGCGCGGCGGTGGAGTCCTGCACCATCGACACCACCGGGCGTGAGGGCGTCAGCTTCACCGTCGTGCTGGACACCTTCTCGGTGCCCCTCAACGATGGCGTGCTCTCCTTCGGCGCCGTTGTGGTGAACGGCCCCTGCGAGAACGTGCCCAACGGCATCACCGAGTGCACGCTCCGCGGCGAGAGCCAGGAGACGGGCGGCGGCATGATCACCTGCTCCGATCGCCTCGAAGAGGCCTTCTGCGCCGAGAACGTGCAGGGCTTCTGCTGCGCGAACCCGGAGATGTGCAACGAGGTGGTCCCCGAAGGCGCCTGCGAGGTGGAGGGCCAGCCCTTCGACCGCGACGTCTTCTGCGCCGAGAACCCCACCTTGTGCTGCGAGAACGAATAGCGCCCCCAAGCGCCGAGGCCGCCTGCGCGCCCCTCTCCAGGGTGCCAGGCGGCCTCGCTCGTTGGGCCCCGCCGGGTCAGCGCAGCGGTCGCGCGCCCAGGCGGTCGCCGCCCCCCCGCACCAGCGGCCGATCGTCGCGATCGCGGCAGAGGGCGTAGGGGCTCGGCAGTGCGCTGACCGGGCTGCTCTTGCCGCCCTCGATCCAGGCCAGGGCCCCAGCGCGCTCGACGAGGAGACCGGCGCCGCCGGCCCGATCGGGCGAGAAGTCCTTGAGGGAGGAGCCCGCCGGCCAGGCCTGGGTGAGGGGCGCGCCGACGGCCTCGCCCTTGAAGGACAGCGCCCGCAGGCTGAGCTGCTCGCCCAGGGTGGAGGCGACCAGCAGGGCGCGACCGCCGGGCTGGCCCTCCTTCTCGGGGAGGAGCACCGGCCGCACGCCGACGAGCTGCTCGCCCGGCGCCGACTTCAGCGCCCGCCGCCCCGGGATCGGCAGCGCCGCGGTGCGCGCCGCATCGTCGAGGCCGGGGCGCACCGAGTAGAGGTCGAGGTTTCCGCCGGTGAGGAGTGCGATCTGCACGGCGCCAACGTCATCCACGAGGACCTGTAGATCGGTGGGCGGGGCGGAGAGGGTGGTCAGGCGGCGAAAGACCGGCCGGCCGCGCTCATCCACGGTCAGCAGGCGGAGGTCACCGCCCGCCCCCTTCGGCGCCGGAACCCAGAGGGGCACCTGCAGCAGGCCGGCCCCGTCGGTGGCGGGCGCGCCCAGGATCTGCACCCGCGGCCAGGGGGTCTCCACCTTGCCCGCGTTGCCGCGCACCGCGCCGACATCGATCCGGGCGAAGTGAACAAAGCGGTCGCCCTCCAGCCACAGCACATGCCGGCGCTCGGTGGAGCCCGCCTGCACCCGGGAGAGCCGCGGCGCCGTGGGGTTGGGCGCGCGCAGCAGGAAGGAAGCCGCCGCCATCACCGGCGCGGTGGGGTCGGCGCCGCTCCACAGGTACAGATCCTGGCCGCCGGTGGCCTGGTGCGAGAAGAGCGTGGCCGCGCCGCCGCGGGGGTCGTCGCATTCGGCGAAGTCCACCGAGAGCACCTTGGCGGGGGCGATCACAAAGGGGGTGGGCGGCACCGAAACCAGCCGGCCGCCGCCCAGATCGACCTGGATGGCCAGCGTGTAGCGCCCCGGCCCCAGCTTGCTCGACAGGGGCACCTCCAGGGTGGTCTGGCGCTGGCCCTGGGGCGGCAGGCTCACCTCGCGGCCGGCGTCGACGGCGGGGGGCGTGTTCTTGCGGCGGGTGACCTGCTTGCCTTCGGGCGTGAGCACGAACTCGACGAGCCAGGGCCGGCTGGAGAGATCGGCCACCGAGACCGCCGCACCGGTGGTGTTGCGCAGGCGCAGCACGAGGCCGATCGGCGCCCCAGCGAGGTACTCGGCGCGCAGGTCGGTCTCGACCGCCACGGCCGCGTCGCTCTGGCCGGGGGCCTTGGTCACCGAGGGCGGCGGCGCCCCCGCGACAGGCGCTGGATCGGCACCCTGGGCGGGCCGGACGACGATCAGGGCCGCGAGGGCCAGCAGGAGGCGGGGCGAACGCAGGGTCACGAGGGCTCCAGATCAGGGGCGGGTCGCCGGCGCACGGAGGGTCGCGCCGTCGCTGTATAGCGCAGCCACCCAGGCCTTCGCCGCTGCCACCGTCGTCACCCTGCCTTCGCGTTGCACCTCGCGCAAGGCCAGGAGGACGCGACCGACCTCCGGGCCTGCCGGGATGCCCATCGCCAGCAGATCGCCGCCCGAGAGCAGATTGGGGAGCGCCGCGCTCCACAGGCCCAGGGCCCGCACCCGCGGCTCCAGGGCAGAGGCCAGCTCAGGCTCGGAGAGCCCCAGGGCCGCGACCACGAGGCGAAGCTCCACGCCATCGGCGGCCCCGCGCAGGTCGGCGTCGGTCGGCGGGTGGGTGAAGCCCGCGATCGTCTCCAGCAGCCGCCCCAGGGTGCGGCCAAAGGGCAGGCCGCCCCGACGTTGGATGCGGTTGCGCTCCAACAAGGCCGCGGCCTGAACGGGCGGTGTGTCGACCAGCAGGGCCGCCCAGCCCAACAAGGGGCGATCGAGCGGCGTCACCGCGGCGAGGCGCCCCAGCGCACCCCCCACCCGCGGCCCCTCCACCAGCTCGGGGAAGGCGCGCGACCACAGATCCAGGGCGCCGCCGACCGCGTAGCCCCAGGCCGGCTGGACCGCGAGCAGCAGGCGATCAACCTCGCCCACGAGGCGCTCGGTGGCCATGGCCTCGACGGGCAAGCGCCGCCCCAGGGCCAGCAGCGCGGCCGAGGGCGCAAAGCCCAACTGCGCGGCGAAGCGCGCCACCCGCGCCACCCGCAGGGGATCGGTGGCAAAGCCCGCCTCATCGACCGCCGCCAGGCGCCGCGCCCGCAGATCGTCGAGGCCGCCGACCACGTCGAGGATCTCGCCGCTGACCAGATCCTGGGCCAGGGCGTTGATGGTGAGGTCACGCCGGCGCGCCGAGCGCGCCCAGCGGGCGACGGCGTCGGCCTGATCGCGCACGGGGCCCGGCGGATCGTCTTCGGGGCAGGCCACATCGAGCTCTTCGCCCTGCAGGCGCAGCTTGAAGACCGAGAAGCTGCGCCCCACCTGATCGACGCGGCCAAAGCGGCCCAGGACCTCGGCCACCTGCGCCGGGCTGAGGCCGAAGACCTCCAGATCGGTGTCCTTGCTCGGTCGCCCCAGCAGCCCATCGCGGACCGCGCCTCCCACCGCCCAGATTCGGCCGCCGCGGGCAGCGACCGACTCCGAGAGGGCAACCAGCGCGGCAGGGTCGGCGCTCACACCGTGATGACGAGCACCGTGACGTTGTCGCGGGCCCCGGCATAGTGCGCCGCCCGCACCAGCTCACGCGAGGCCTGCCGAGGGTCTTCATAGGCGTTGAGGATCGCCTCGATGTCCTCGTCGTCGACCTCACCCCACAGGCCGTCCGAGCAGAGCAGCAGGCGATCGCCCGCCGACAGCTCCACGCTGAAGATGTCGACGTCAACGTCGCGCTCGGTGCCCACGGTGCGCAGCAGGATGTTGCTGTGCGGGTGGTGGCGGGCGTCTTCTTTGGTGATGCGGTTCTGCTCGACCATCCGCGCCACAAGGCTGTGATCGCGCGTGACCTGGTGCAGCACGCCCTCGCGCATCAGGTAGCCGCGGGAGTCGCCCACGTTGGCCACATAGGCGAGCTGCTTGCCCATCAGCAGCGTGGCCACCATGGTGGTGCCCATGTCGCTGCCCATACGCTCGCTGTGGTCTTTGATGGCGTTGTTGGCCGAGCGGAAGCTCTCTTCGAGCACGTTCTCCAGCGCGTGGGGCGTGACCTGGGGCTGCTGCTCCAGCCGCCGGCGGGCCTCGCGGCAGATGATCTCCACCGCCATGTCGCTGGCCACCTCGCCGGCCTCGTGCCCGCCCATGCCGTCGGCGACCACATGCAGTTCGACGTCGGCGCTGAGCTGACCCCAGCCCCAGTTGTCTTCGTTGAGGCTGCGGATGAGGCCCACATCGCTCATGGCGGCGGAGATCGAGTGGGGGCCGAGAGGCTCGGCCTCCATCATCTCTTCGATGGCGCGGCCGAACTCGAAGGGCGCTGGGAAGATGCCATCCTTGCCCTTGGAGAAGAAGTCGCGCAGCTTGTTGGCGCCCACCGGCACCAGCCGCCGCACCATGGCCGCCAGCCAGGGGAGCTCGCGCCCGCGCATGCCCTCGGGCACCGGGCCGTCTTGCACCCGCTGGATGTCGGGGTCGAAGAGGAAGTACTCCACCTCATCCTGGGTGGTGCGCACCAGGAAGTGCGCGAGGTTGAGGCGCCCCAGGCTCACGCCCTTCTGGTGCAGGAAGGCCAGCAGCCCGGTCATGCGCTGGGCGATGTAGAGCGAGCGCTCCACCGACAGCGGGCTCGCCTCATCGACCAGCACGCCCTCGCCATTCCAGGGCGTGACCGTACACATCACGTTGTCCTGGAAGAACATATCGACCGGCGCCGCGAAGGCGGGGTGGTCGATGCGGCGTTCGAAGAAGTCGGCGAAGGGCCGGAAGCCGGCCTGATCCCAGCGCACCGCCACCAGGAAGCGCCGCGGGGAGAGATCGGCGCCGCAGCTCACGCAGGTCGTCTCCGACCGCAGCGTGTCGTCGCAGGCGCACTCCCAGCAGAACCGCCGCGGCCGATCCGCGCGATCATCGTTCGCGATGTAGAACATTCGCCCTTCGGCAAGTCGAACCAACCCTTCTACGAGGTAGTGCTCGGAGAGGGGGGTGCCTGGGGTAAAGGGCTGCGGCCGTTGCATGGGCGGGGGCATACTGATCCGGAGAACGTGAACCCCATTCTAGTCACGGCAGGCCCCCCAAAGCAACGAGGGGCGACGAAGATTCGGGCCCTGGCCCAAGGTGCGAGATACGCGGCGCCCGCGGCGGTCGGGCCGCACCCAAGCAGGCTGAAACGTGCTTCACTTTCCATTCACCGTTGATGCGACCCAGGCCACCACCCATGGAACGGCCCGCGCCACCACGCTGACCCTCCCCCACGGAACCGTGCAGACGCCTGTCTTCATGCCCGTCGGCACCCAGGGCGCCATCCGCGGTTTGCCTCCCAGCCTGATCCCCGACACCGGCACGCAAATCCTGCTCGCCAACACCTACCACCTCTCCCAGCGCCCCGGAGAACGCGTGGTGCAGCGCCACGGCGGCCTTCACCGCATGATGGGCGTCAACAAGCCGATCCTCACCGATTCGGGGGGCTTTCAGGTCTTCAGCCTCGCCAAGTCCAAGGTCGACGAAGACGGCGTCACCTTCGCCTACGAGGTGGACGGACAGAAGACCTTCCTCTCTCCAGAGCGCTCGATGGAGATTCAGCAGGCCCTGGGCGCCGACATCGCGATGGTCTTTGACGAATGCCTTGCATTTGGCACCGACAAGGCCGCCGCCAGCCAGAGCGTCGATCGCACCGCCCGCTGGGAGGCCCGCAGCAAGGCCGCCCACAGCCGCCCCGATCAGGCCCTCTTCGGCATCGTCCAGGGCGGCTTCTGGCCCGATCTGCGCGCCCGCTCCGCCGCCCAGATCACCCAGATCGGCTTCGACGGCTACGCGATCGGCGGGCTGTCGGTGGGCGAAGGCCACAAGATCATGTGCGATGTCCTGGAGTGGACGATCCCCCATCTGCCGGCCGATCGCCCCCGCTACCTGATGGGCGTGGGCCGGCCGATCGACCTCGTCGAGGGCGTGGCCCGCGGCGTGGACATGTTCGACTGCGTGATCGCCACCCGCCACGCCCGCTCCGGCGCGGTCTACACCGACGCAGGCCGCGTGCGGATCTCCGACCGGCGCTACCGCAACGACATGTACCCGATCGACACCTCCTGCAGCTGCTACACCTGCACGAACTTCACCCGGGCCTATGTGCACCACCTCTTTCGGGTGGGCGAGATCCTCGGGCCGAGCCTGGCGACGATCCACAACCTCTCGTGGTTCTCCAGCTTCATGGGCAAGATGCGCACCGCCATCCTGGAGGGCCGCTTCGAGGCCTACCGGGCCGAGGTCCACGCCCGCTACCCCGACAGCACCGAGCCCGCCCCGGTGGCCCAGTACGAGGAGCCCGAGATGGAGCCGCTCGACGGCGCCCCTAGCGCGAAGCGAGGGCGAGACCGAGGCCCACCAGCACGGGGACGGCGATAACCAGCACGCCGACGAGCAGACCGCTGGATCCACCCTCGTCGTCAGCGGGGGCGAGAGCCTCGGCCGGGGGCAGCTCGGCCGGGGTGTGGGCCGTGACCTCTTCTTCGTCCACCCGCAGGCCCAGCGAGGGCGGCCGCAAGGGATAGGGTGCCGGGAGCGGATCGAGGGCCTCGCTCATCCACAGCGAGCGCACCGCCGCCGAGGGCCCCAGGTTGGGGCCGTCCGCGCCCGCAGCCGGCAGGCGCGAGGCGATCCGCGCCAAGGCCGCGATGCGCCGGTCGCCCTTCTCGGCGAGTCGCCCGGGGTCATCGGTGACGAGGCCGGTGGTCTCCCCGGTGGTCTCCCCGGTGGTGCCGCCCCACCGCTCCAAGATGCCCAACTCGCCGCCATCGGCGCCCCGCGGCACGCGGATCTCATCGACCGGGCCAGGGTGGGTGCGATCGAAGTCGAAGCCCGCCACTAGGTCATCCCCAGCTTGCGCATCTTGTAGATGAGGCTGCTGCGGGCGAGGCCGAGCTCCCGCGCGGCGCTGGAGCGGTTGTCGCCATGCTTGCGCAGCACCGAGGCGATGAAGGCCCGCTCGACCTCTTCGCCCTGGCCCGGCGCCATGCCCGGCTCGGCCACCATCGGCGGCGGGATCGTCGCCCCCCCTGCCACCGTCGCGCCCCGCGGCGCCATCGGCGCGCCCGAGGCGTGAAAGCTCAAGGTCTGGGCGCTGATCCGCGGCCCGTGCAGCACATAGGCCCGGGTGAGCACGTTGCGCAGCTCGCGCACATTGCCCGGCCAGTCGTGCTCGCGCAGCACATCGAGGGCGTCGGCGGTGATCACGGCGCTGGCGTCGAGGTGGCGGAGGAGGGTCTTGCTCAAGAGCTCGATGTCGCCGGTCCGATCGCGCAGGGGCGGCACGGTGACGCTGAGCACCGCGAGGCGGAAGTAGAGGTCCTGGCGGAAGGTGCCCCGCGCGACCGCCCGCAGGAGATCGCGGTTGGTGGCCGCCACCACCCGCACGTCGGGGAAGCTCACGTCGGTGGAGCCCACCCGCCGCACCTCGCCGGTCTCCAGGGTGCGCAGCAGCTTGCTTTGCGCCGACTCGGGGAGCTCGCCGATCTCATCCAAAAAGAGCGTGCCGCCGTCGGCCTGGTGGAAGGCGCCTTCCTTGCGGCGATCGGCGCCGGTAAAGGCGCCCTTCTCGTGGCCAAAGAGCTCGCTCTCAAAGAGCTGCTCGGAGATGGCCCCGCAGTTCATCGCCACGAAGGGCTTCTCGGCCCGGGCGCTGTGCTCGTGAATGCCGCGGGCGACCAGCTCCTTGCCCGTGCCGCTCTCGCCGATGATCAGCACCGTGAAGTGGTGGCCCGCCATCCGGCGCAGGGTGCCGAAGAGGGTCTTCATCGCCTTGCTCTCGCCCACCATGTCGCCGAAGCGGTTGGCGAAGGGCACCTGATCTTCGATCCGCCGCTCGATCCGCACGACGACATCGCCGATGCGCAGCTCTTCATCGAGGTTGACCGGCGTGATCTCGCGCACGCGCTCGCCATCGAGGAAGACGGCCCCCCGCGCCGGCTCGACCATCACCCGCCCGCGGGCGACCCGCAGCCAGGCGTGCTGGGGCACCACGCTCGATCCGAAGAGCTCCACATGGCTGCCCGGCCCGCCCAGGCTCACCCGCGGATTCTTGAGCGTGATCCGCCGCCCTTCGCGATCGCCCGAGACCACCACCAGCACGGCCCGCTCGACCTGCAGCGAGCCGTCTTCGCTGCAGACCAGCAGCTCGTGGCCCAGGTCGGGCTCTTTGGGGGCGGTGGGCGCCGACTCGGCCCGCGACAGCGCCACCTCCACCCGGTAGGCGCCGATCGTGATCACGGCGCCATCGTCGAGGTTGGCCGTGTCGGAGACGCGCTCGCCGTTCACCCAGGTGCCGTGCCGACTCTTGTCTTGCAGCTCGGTGCGCTCGCCGCGGTGCGTGATGACGGCGTGCTCGCGGCTGACCTCGTCGCCCGGCAGCGCCACGTCGCAGGTGTCGGCCCGTCCCACCACTGTCCGCCCCGACCGCAGGCGGTGTTCGAGCAGGAGATCGGCGCCACGAAAGAAGCGAAGAGAGGGCATCAGCAGGTTCCCGGTCAGAGCCTGTCCAGTCTACACCCCCCGGGCCGGCCGCGCAGGGCCTTCAATTGGGCAGGCTGACGTAGACCGTGCCGCCGGTGGCCTCTTCGTCTGGCGGGGTGCCGCCGTTGCCGTTGCCCTCATCGGTCGAGAGGGCCACGGCGATGCCGGTGGCGCCGCCGGTCACCGCCACGCCCAGCGCCGTCCAGAGCATCCAGGGCTTGGGCCGGAAGCCCTCTTCGGCCGGGGCGGTCTCTTCGTTGTTGGCGAGGAGGATGTCGGTGAGCACGATGTTGCGCGAGATGTCGAGGGCGAGCGGCCGGGTGGAGACCCGATCCGAGCGGATGCCGCCGTTGTCACCCACATAGGCCGACAGCGTGGGCAGCAGGTCGATCAGCGCCCCCACGGGGTCAGTGCCGGCCTCCACCACCACCTCCTTCGAGAAGTTGCCGGTGCGCGGCTCGTAGAGCTGGGCGCCGACGTTGTGCTTGCCCACCGTGCCCCCCAAGAGCACCAGCGTGCTGCCCGTGTAGGGCGCCAGCGAGCTGTAGAGCCAGCGGGTCTGCTCGCTGCGGGCGTCGGGATCGCCGGCCGCTTCGCCCAGCAGGCGCTCGGTCATCGGAAAGTTCACGGTGATCCGCTGGCCCGGCTCGAGGATCATGCGGGCGAACTCGCGGTGCCCGGCCTCGTCGGTGGCCACCACGGTGTGCTGGCCCGCCGGCACCGAGACGTCGGCCCCGAGGATCTCGGCCCCATCGACAAAGCGGCGCAGCTCGCCAGCACCCGACAGGGTGATGCGGGACTTCTGTTCGCTTAGCACCTTGGTGCGCGTCTTCTTGTGCAGGTCGACGAGGCCGGGCGGGTAGTTGACCGCGTCGAGCTCGCGGGTGGGATCGACCACCACCACCCGGCGCAGGGTCACCGCCACCGCGCCCTCGTCGCCCGCCGAGAGCTGGCAGAGGGCTAGCAGCAGCAGGGCGTCGACGAGATCCTTGTTGGTGGTGGCCGAGGCGAGGCCGGACTCCAGCTCCCCCACCGCCAAGGTCAGCAGCTCCACCGCGCCCTCGAAGTCGGCCCGCTCGTAGAGCACCCGCCCCTCGGCGAGGTGCTTGCGGCCGGCGCCCAGGAAGGCCCCGTCGATCACCAGCTCGCCACGGGTGCCGACCCGACGGTCCACCGTCACCGGGCCCACCGCCGCGAAGCGCCCGGTCTCCTTGAGGGCCGCCGTCACCCGGCTGGCCGCTTCGGCCGCCTCTTCGGGGGTGCTGGCGAGGTGAAGGCCCACCACCGCGATCTCCGCCGCGTTGCGCGCAGCCCGCGCGGGGGAGGCCCCGAGGAGGAGGCCACAGAGCAGGAGGGGCAGAGTGCGCAGGCTGGACATGAGGACCCCAATTCGAGGGCGCGTCGCGAAGATGGACCGAATCCATTATCACGCGCGCCCCGCCCCTTGTCCCCCTGGAGCCCCCATGCCGCCGTGGATGCGGATCGCCGCCCTCGTCCTGCTTTGCGCCCTGCCCGCCTACGCCGGCGAGGTCGAGGCGATCGAGGCGAAGCTGCAAAGCGGCGACCTGCCCGGGGCCCTGTCGGCGGTGACCAAGGCGCTGGCGGCCCACCCGGCCGACATCGAGCTGCACGAGCTGCGCATCGACATCTTCTCGATGGCCGGCCAGATCGACCTCGTCTCGCAGGTCTACCGCGATCGCGCCCAGAGCGGCGATCTCGACGCCCTCTACCTCTCCGGCCGGGCCGCCCGCACCGCCGCCGACTCCCTCGGCGCCTACGAGCGGGTGCTCAGCGCCAATCCCCGCCACGCCCGGGCCTGGATGGGCAAGGGCGCCGTCAAGCGGGCCCAGGGCGCCTCCTCCTCGGCCGCCGAGTGCTACCAGCAGGCGCTCACCTTGGACCCCTCCCTCGGCGAGGCCTGGGCCGGCCTCTACCTCACCCAGCTCCAGCTCGACGACCCCCAGGGCGCCCTGGCCACCGCCCGGCAGGCGATCCTGGCCGCCCCCCAGGAGCCCACGGGCTGGCTCGGCGTGGCCGCCCTGGCCCCCAAAGAGGCCGTCGCCACACTCGACAAGGCCGCCCGCGCCCTGCCCACCGACGCGAAGATCAGCAGCGCCCGCGCCCGCGCCCACTTCGAGGCCCAGAGTTGGGCCAGCGCCCGCAGCGCCTATGTCGTGGCCCTGAGCCACACGCCCCTCGATCGCGAGCTGCGCGTCGAGGCCGCGCTGGTCGACGAAGTCACGGCCGGACTCCTCAAGGGCGACGGCGCCCTGCGGCTCCTCGCGGTGCGCAGCCTCGTCCCCAAGCGCAACGCCGAGGCGATCACCCTCCTCGACGGCGTGGTGGCGGCCAACCCCCGCTCGGGCTGGGCCCGCCTCGTGCGCGGCAACCTGCGCTCGTCGATGAGCCAGTACACCGAGGCCGAGCGCGACCTCACCGTGGCGCTGCAGCTGATGCCCCAGAGCGCCGACATCGCCGGGGCCTGGGGCCTCTTCCTGCTCGGTCGGCACCGCGCCGCCGAGGCCCTGCCCCAACTGGAGCGGGCCGCCACCGCCACCCCCTGGGACCCCTCCCTCAACGTGGCCTACGGCATGGCCGCCTTGGAGGCCGGCAAGCCCGACGAGGCCAAGGCCATCCTGCGGGCCACCGCCGCCGCCTTCCCCACCAGCGCCACCGCCGCCCTGGCCCTCAGCCGTGTGTTGTCTGGAACTGGTGATGTGGACGGGGCGATCGCCGCGCTCATCACCACGATGCGGGCCAACCCCGACCCCACCCTCGCCGCTGCGCTCGGCAGCATCGCCATCTCCGGCGGGCGGGTCGAGCAGGCAGCGGCCGAGCTCGACAAGCTGGGAGCGTCCACGGGCGACGCCCGCTACGGTCGCGCCGCCCAGGTCTTGCGGAATGTGTGGAACACAAAAAAAAGTTCCACAGGTTCAACACCAACAAAGCCTTAGTTTGGCCTGTGTGGCGTTGCAGTGACGGAGGTGCGAATATAGTTTCGCAGTGCTTCCCGGTGGCGGTTGTTGATCCCTCCACCCCTTCGCAACGCCAGCTTGCTGGCCCCTGTCATCCCCGGTTGACAGGCGTGAAGAGGGTACCAGCCGCAGTTTGAGCGCCTCGGGTCGAGTCTTCGACACTTCCTGCCCCCCGAGATCTGGCGACATGCATTTCGCCCTCTTCCTGGCCAGCCTCCTTGCTCCTGCCTTTGCGCAGCGCAAGGGCCCCGACCTCGATGAGATGGTCGGCGCGACGGACACGGCCGAGACCATGCTCGATGAGGCCCCGCTCTCCAGCCGGCCTCTGCCCCGCTGCGACGCGACCAACCTTCCCAGCGGCGTCCAGCTCCCCTTCATGCCCGAGCTGTTCACCCGCTACAACCCGAATTCCACCTGGGGCACCCAGACGATGATTGACGTCATCGTGAGCGCCACCCAGGAGGTGCGGTGGCTGCTGCCCGACGCGGATCCCGTGCTGATCGGCGACATCAGCCACCGGCGCGGCGGCTTCTTCGACGGTCACAAGTCGCACCGCTCGGGCATCGACGCCGACATCGGCCTGTACTGGGGCAAGGGCTTTCAGAGCCAGCGCGGCTTCATGCCCAAGCAGGGCGAAGGCCTCGATCTGGAAGCCAACTGGCTGCTCATCCGCGCCCTGCTCTCCACCGGCGAGGTCGACCGCATCCTCCTCGACCAGAGCCACATCAACAGCCTGCGCCGCTACACCATCGAGTCGGGCGAGCTGACGGTGGACGAAGCCAACGCGATCTTCCCGGCTCGCGACGCGGCCCGCAAGTGGGAGATGCGCGGCGTGGTGCAGCACACCGAAGGGCACCGCGATCACCTGCACATCCGCCTGCGCTGCGGCTCCGATCACAAGTCGGCCCGCGACACCGCCGAGCCCTAGTCGGTTCGCCGCGCGAAGCGAGGGCAGCCGCTAATAGCCGCTGCCCTTCTTCAATTTGCGCCACAGCGTGGTGCGGTCGATGCCCAGCAAGCGGGCCGCCGCCGCCACGTTGCCGCCGCTGCGCTCCATCGCCTTGCGGATGGCCACGTCTTCGGCGTCGGCCAGGGAGACCGGCGTGGGCTCCCGCGGCGGCGGCCCCTGGCCGGCCAGGGCCTCCCGATCGATCGACGCGTCGGGCGGCACGCGGATCCAGGCGAGGCGCAGCACATTCTCCAGCTCGCGCACGTTGCCGCGCCACTCCCGGGCCACGAGGTCGGCCTCGGCCTCGGGGAGCAGGGCGCCCACGCGCTTGGGGCGGCCGCGCCGCGCGGACTCCTCGCCAAAGCGCTCCAAAAAGTGCGCCGCGAGGAGGGGGATGTCGAGGCGCCGCTCGCGCAGGGGCGGCACATGCAGCCGCACGCCGGCGAGCCGGTAGTAGAGGTCCTCGCGGAAGTGGCCGTTGGCCACGTCGCTCTCGATGTCGCGGTTGGTGGCGGCGATCACCCGCACGTCCACCTGGCGGGGCCGATCCTCGCCCAGGCGCTGCACCTCGCCCTGCTGCAGGGTGCGCAAGAGCTTCACCTGCAAGGAGAGCGGCAGCTCGCCGATCTCATCGAGCAGCAGCGTGCCGCCGGTGGCCTCCTCCACCCGCCCCTTGCGGTCCTGGGTGGCGCCGGTGAAGGCCCCCTTCTTGTGGCCGAAGAGCTCGCTCTCGATGAGGCCGGGGCTGAGCGCCCCGCAGTTCACCTTGACGTAGGGGGCCTGCGCCCGGTCGGACAGGGTTTGAATCGCATCTGCGAAGCGCTCCTTGCCCACCCCCGACTCGCCGGTGATCAAGACCGGCAGCTCGTAGGGCGCCACCTGCTCCACCAGCTCGTAGAGCCGCTGCATCGGCGGAGACCGGCCGATGATCTCGTGCAGGCTGTAGCGCTCGCCGAGCGCCTTCTCAAAGGCCACCTCGGCCGAGAGATCGCGAAAGAGCTCGATCGCCGCCAGGGGCTCGCCGTCGGGCCGGCGCACCACGACAAAGCGGGTCTCGGCGTGCAAGAGCTCTTTGCCCTCGCGCCCCCGGTAGAAGAGACGCAGCGAGGGGCTCACGGGCAGGCCTTGCAGCAGGCTCGGCAGCGGACAGGCCGCCCCGCAGGCCGACGAGCCCATCGCCTCGCGGCACTGGCAGCTCAGCTCTTCGCTCTCGACGTAGCCCAGCAGGGCGCGGGCCCGGCGGTTCATCCAGGCGATCCGCCGGGACTGGGCCTCGATCACGATCGCGCCGTCGGAGCCCGCCTCCAGCAGGGTCGTAAAAATTGGGTTGGCGAGCAATTCAGCGAGGTTATTGCCCACCAGCGAGAGCTCTGCTGCCGGACGCAGCGACCCCGAAGCGCCGGGCACCAGCCGCTTCCCGGGTCCGATGTTCGCACAGGGCAGCTCGGCCACCTCGCCTCCAGGTGTGCAGCGTAGACGCCGCTGATGCGTTTTGCAACTGATGAGTTGCAAGCTGCAACACCACGATCGAGCACCTCGCCTACGATGCAGCGCCCATGCAGCTCCTGCCGTGGCACAACTCTTGCGCTACCCTTTCGCACGCAAAAGCCGTTCACGCTGCGCAAGAACCTGCTACACTTGATTCACTACCGGTTCATCAAGGAGCACCCCATGGGCGAACTCGCGATCACCATGAGCGCCGAAGAAGAGCGCTTCCTCGCGGAGCGCATCCGCACCGCCGAGCTCGGCGCCCGCGCCGCCCTCGCTGGCATCGACTGCGCCGAAAACGTCCTGCGCCGCCGCCCCACCCGCAACGAGCGCACCCGCGCCGGCGCCGTCGACCGCTTGATCGAAGCCGTCGCCGCCATGGAAGAGGAGGCCCGCACCGACGTGGAGGTGCGCCAGGCGATGCGCGAGGCGCGCAAGCACCTCAAGGTCGCCGAGGACTCCCGCTGGACCCTGGCGATGAGCGCCCGGCGCATCGCCCGCGGCGAGGCCCGCAAGCTGGCCTGCTCGCTGATGAGCGAGGATGACCTCTGCCAGGAGGGCTTCATCGGCCTGCTGCGCGCCGCCAAGCGCTTCGACCCCGATCGGGGCATCCGCTTCTCCACCTACGCCCGCTGGTGGGTGCGCGCCCAGATGACCCGGGCACTCGAGACCTGCGGCCGCATGGTGCGTCTGCCCGGCGGCGCCGTCGAGCAGATCCGCAACCTCCAGCAGGCCGCCGAGCGCCTCGATCGCGAAGGCATCGACTACAACCTCGACGAGTTGGCCGAAGAGGTGGGCATCGAGAAGCAGCGGGCCCAGCTCCTGCTCTCCCAGGGCGGCGTGGTCTCGATGGACCAGCAGGACGACGACGGCCTGTCGATCGGCGACCGCCTCTCCAGCGAGACCAAGGGCTCCCACCCCGACGACATCGCGTTTACCCGCGAGGCCCTCACCCGGGTCGAGGCCATCTTCGACGACCTGCTCGACGAGCGCGAGAAGTACATCCTCACGCATCACTACGGCCTGCGCGGCGAGGACTCCCGCACCATGGCCGACATCGGCAAGTCGATGGGGCTGTCTCGCGAGCGCGTGCGCCAGATCGAGGTCGGCGCCCTGGTGCGCCTGCGCCACAGCATCTAGGCCAGGGCGCACCGACGCAGACCTGGGCAGGGCCCGACGGAAGGCCCGCCCCCGGTACGCTGCGAGGGCTCTGTGGGGGGCGCGCGGTTAGCGCACTGTCTACGCCCGAGGCCCCATGAGCCCTCCCACCCTCCGCCGCCCCCGCACCGAGCGCATCCGCGTCGAAGATCTCGTGCTCTACGAGGTCCCCGCCGGCCGGTATCGCATCCCCGTCTTTCAGCGCGTCTTTCGGTGGAAGCGCGAAGACGTGCTCGACCTCTTCGACAGCCTCTGGCGCGGCTACCCCATCGGCGTCTTCCTCTGCTGGCAGCGCGAACAGACGGCCGCCCGCGTGAAGATGGGCAACGTCGAGGTGGAAACGCCCGCCCGCACCGACGCCTGGCTCATCATCGACGGCCAGCAGCGCATTCACAGCCTCGTCGCTGTGCTCCGGGAGCCCGCCTTCAAAGACTCCGACCCCCGGTACCTCCGGCGCGGCGATGACTTCGAGCTGTACTTCGATCTCGCCGAGGCCCGCTTTCGCCATCGCGACGCGGTCGGCCCGCCGCCCCCCACCTGGTTGCCCCTCAACTGCGTCGCCGACTCGGGCGAGCTCGCCGACTGGCTCTCGGCGCGCGACCTCCGCAAGCGCGCCCCCGAACAGTTCAAGCTGGCCGTCCAGCTAGGCCGCATGGTCCGCGAGCATGAGCTGTCCATGCACATCGTCGAGGAGGCCGATGAACAAGCGGTGCGCCTGCTCTTCGCCCGCCTGAACCACGCCGGACACCGGCTCCACGAGGCCGAGATCTTCAACGGCCTGCACCGAGGCGTGCCAGGCGAGGTGCGCGATCTCGGCCAGCTCCGCCAGGAGCTCATCGACGAAGGCTACGGCCCCCTCCCCGAGAAGACCCTGCTCGCCGTCAGCCTCGCCGTGGGCGGGGCGGAGTACAAGCACAAGTTCGACGGCAAGCTCCACAGCGCCCCTCAGGACATGCTGCGCCTCACCCGAGTCAAGCCCGCCCTCACCGCCGCCCTCGACCTCCTCCGCGAGGTCGGGCACATCGGCGACGCCGCCCAGGTGCCCAATTCCCTGTCGCTCTGCGCCATCGCCATCTTGCACGAACGGTTCGGCGACATCGATCACCGCAACGCCACGCTCCTCTGCCGCTTCGTGTGGCGAGGCGCCATCGGCGCCGCCCTGAACGGCCGCGACCAGGAGCTCGCGACGCGGGTCTACTCGATTGTCCGCGAAAAAGACCAGCCCCTCTCGACCCTCGTTCAGCGCCTCCTGGCGCTGGTTCCCCGCGATCCACCGGCTCGCATCGACCTCGACCGCTGGAGCCCCACCAGCGGCATCTCCCGGCTCCTCACCCTCGCCTTGTACGCCCTGGAGCCCCTCGATCTGTCCACGGGGCGCCGCCTCGACCTCGACCAGCTTCGAGACGATGGCCCCCTGCAGCTCACCCGCATCCTGCCCGCCAAGGCGACCGCAGGCCTCCCCCACGGCCAGGGGCTCGCCAACCTCCTCCTGCACCCGCCGATGAAGGGCCACAACGCGCTCTCCACCGCGCTTCGCGGCACGCCGCCCCTGCTCCGTGGGCCTCGGCTGGAGAGCCACCTGATCGACGAAGCCAGCCTCCACCTCCTCGAGAGCGGCGACCACGCCGGCTTCCTCGCCGCCCGTGCCGCTCGCTTGCGCGGGGTCATCGAGCCCTTCGTCACCGCCCGCTGCTGCTGGGATCCCGCCGACAACGACCGGCCGCCCATCTCCAGCCTCCTCGTTGAGGACCTCGATGACCACAACCTTTGAGGTCGACATCAGCGGCCGACGGGCGGGGCACCTGATCCGCGCCAACAACGGTCGCATCGTGTACCAGCCCCTTCCCGACTTCGCCGCCGATCCCGAGGCCCCGACCCTCGGCCAGCAATTCCTCGACGCCCCCTTCGCCGAGCGGGTCGGCAGCCGGGTGGGCGGCCTGCCCGCCTTCTTCGTCAACCTCCTGCCCCAGGGCGCCTACCGAACGCTCCTCCAAGACCAGCACCAGCCCGATGATGACCTCGCCCTGCTCGGCATCCTCGGCGCAGACCTCCCCGGCGCCCTCACCGTGCGCCCCGCCGCCACGGCCCGGGCGATCGACGCCCCCGATCCGCCGCCCACCGCCGCCCCGCCCCAGGACGCGCTGCGCATCAAGGCCTCCCTGGCCGGCATGCAGCCCAAATTTTCGATGAGCCGCAGCGACCGCGGCTTCACGCTGCTCGCCGAGGGGCTCGACGGCGACTGGATTGTCAAGCTCCCCGGCCGGCTCCCCCGGGCCCCCGAGGTCGAGCAGGCCACGATGACCTGGGCCCGGGCCGCCGGCCTCGTGGTGCCCGAGACGGAGCTGGTCCCCCTCTCCCGCCTCGAAGGCATCCCGCCCCAGCCCGACCCCGCCGACCGCCTCGCCTTCGCCATCCGCCGCTTCGATCGCCCTCGCCCGGGCCACCGAATTCACCAGGAGGACTTCGCCCAGGTCTTCGACATCCGCCCCGAAGAGGTCGTGTCGCTCAACCCGCCGAAAAACACCAACCGCAGCCACCTCGCCCAGGCCCGCCTCATCGCCGCCCTCTGCCCAGAGGACTTTGACGCCTACCTGCGCTGGCTGATCTTCGTGGTGCTCAGCGGAAACAGCGACGCCCACCACAAGAACCTCTCCCTGTGGTACCCCGACGGCCGCCGCGCCCGCCTCGCGCCGTCCTACGACCTGCTTAGCCAGATCGTCTGGCCTCAGTTCACGGCGAGCCTCGAGCTCCACATCCTCGGCAGCTACGCCTTCGAGGCGGTCGACACCACCCGCCTCCTCGCGCTGTGCCGCAAGGCCGGCCACCACCGGGAGGAGGCGCCGATCCGCGCGCTGGTCGCTGAAATCCGCGACGCCTGGGCCAGCGTGCAGGCCGATCTGCCCTTGCGCGCCGCCGAGCGGGCCGCCATCGCAGCCCACCTCGAGCGCTCCCCCCTCAGGGGATGACGCCGAGCTCCTGGCCCACCGCCGTGAAGGCCGCCACCGCGGCGTCGACGTCTTCGGTGCTGTGCCCGGCCGAGATCTGCACGCGGATGCGGGCAGCGCCCCGCGGCACCACCGGGAAGGAGAAGCCGATCACATAGATGCCGCGGCCGAGCAGGCGATTGGCCATCTCGGTGGCGAGGCGCGCGTCGCCCAGCATGATCGGCACGATCGGGTGCACACCCGGACGGATGTTGAAGCCCGCCGCCGTCATCGCCGCCCGAAAGCGGGCCGTGTTGGCCTCCAGCCGGTCGCGGCGCTCGGTGCTGGCCGAGAGCATCCGGAAGGCCTCAAGCGAGGCCCCGACGATGCTGGGGGCCAGCGTGTTGCTGAAGAGGTAGGGCCGGCTGCGTTGGCGGAGCAGATCGATGATCTCCTGCCGGCCGGTGGTGAAGCCCCCCGAAGCGCCGCCCAGGGCCTTGCCCAGGGTGCTGGTGACCACGTCGACCCGGCCCATCACGCCGCAGTGCTCAATGCTGCCGCGGCCGGTGGCCCCAACAAAGCCCGTGGCGTGCGAGTCGTCGACCATCACGGCCGCTTCGTGCTTCTCGGCGATGTCGCAGATGGCACCCAGGGGTGCGATGTCGCCGTCCATCGAGAAGACGCCGTCGGTCGCCACCAGCTTGACCTTGGCCCCCTCGTCGGTGGCCTGGCGCAGCTTGGTGTCGAGGTCGACCAGATCGAGGTGCTCGTAGCGGTAGCGCTTCGCCTTGGCGAGGCGGATGCCGTCGATGATGCTGGCGTGGTTGAGCGAATCGGAGACGATGGCATCTTCGGGGCCGAGCAGGGTCTCAAAGAGCCCGGCGTTGGCGTCAAAGCAGGAGGAGTAGAGGATGGTGTCATCCATCCTCAAAAAGGCGCTCACCGCCGCCTCCAGCTCCTTGTGCTGGTCTTGCGTGCCGCAGATGAAGCGCACGCTGCTCATGCCGTAGCCGTAGCGCTGCATCGCCGCGGTGGCGGCCTCCACCAGGGCCGGGTGATCGGAGAGGCCCAGGTAGTTGTTGGCGCAGAAGTTGAGCACCGGCGCCCCGCCCGCGACCCGGATGTGGGCCGCCTGGGGCGAGGTGATCACCCGCTCTTTCTTGCTGAGGCCGGCTTCTTCAATACCAGCGAGCTCCGCCGCGAGGCGGGCCTGCAGTGCGCTGTACATGCTCGCTCCTCGGGGCGCCTAGCCCGCGAACTGAATGACGACCTTGGGGTTGCGGGAGATCTGACCTTCAAAGGTCTCTTTGTCCCAGGAGGCGATGTTGCTCATCGTGTCCTCCCCGCGGTTCAGGATGACCTCCCAGATGGCCTGCTGGATGCCGTTGCTCGTGTCTTCCAGCAAGGCCTGGGTGATCTTCCAGGTGTCGAAGATCCGCCGCCCGACGATGCCGTGGAGCTGCAGACCGTTCATGATGATGCGATGGTAGTCCTCGATGATGGCGTCGCCGTTCTTCACGCCGAAGAGCACCACATGGCCGCCGCGCCGGGTCATCTTGATGGCGTTGTTGAGCGCCGAGTGAAAGCCCGCCATCTCCAGGGCCACGTCGACACCCACCCCATCGGTGAGCTCGCGCACGCGGGCGACCGTGTCGGGATCGGAGGCATGGGGCCGATCGGCCGGCGGCGCGCCGGGCTTGATGACCTCCACGCAGCCGAGCTTGCGGGCCATCTCGGCGTGCTTCTCGTCGACCTCCACCCCGATGATGCGGGTGGCGCCCATGCCCCGGGCGATCAGGATGGCGAAGAGGCCGATGGTGCCGCAGCCGACGATGGCCACGGTCTTGCCCTTGAGGTCGGTGGCCTGGCAGGCGTGCACCGCGTTGCCAAAGGGCTCCTGGACGGCGGCCACCTCGGGGCGGATCTTGGACAGATCGGTCTTCCACAGCGCCTTGGCCGGCAGCTTGACGTACTCGGCGAAGCAGCCGTCGGCGCTGATGCCGATGATCTTGTCTTTGGCGCAGACATGGGAATCGCCGGCTTTGCACTGGTAGCACTCGCCACAGATGATGTGGCTCTCGGTGCTGACCACGTCGCCCACCGCGTAGCCCAAGGCCGGGCCCACGCCCTCGCCCACCGCCACGATCTCGCCCAGCAGCTCATGGCCGATCACGCGCTTGTCGCGCGCCTCGTCGTCGAGGGAGCCCAGGATCATGTCGCCAAAGGCCTTGCGCCACCAGATGCCGCGGTCGGAGCCGCAAAAGCCCGCGTACTTGACGCGAATCAGCGCCCAGTCGCGATCCTGGCCCGCCGGGTCGTCGAGGACAGGGGCCGTGGCCCGCTCCTTGACGAAGCCGGTGGAGCCAGACCAGTCTTCACGCGACCGGTCGAAGGTGAGCGCCCACATGTCACTGGCCATGACGAAGCCTCCGCAGGGCCGCGCCTGTAACCCGGGGCCGCCGCCGCGCCCTCCACGAGCGCGCCCGGCGACGACGCCTACTGGCCTTCGCCGTAGAAGAAGTTGCCTTCCACGCCCACCGCGCCGAAGTGGTAACCCCAGTAGTTCGCCGAGTAGGGCGACTGGGCGCCCACCGCGACCTCGTAGCGGTCCTTGGTGGAGCTCTTGCGCTGCACGAAGCGCAGGCCAAAGACCAGCGTGTTGAAGCGGAAGGAGCCGATCTCTTCGGGGTCGCCGAGGTTCTTCATGGTGACGTTGGTCTCCATGAAGGCGCGCACGGTCTCGTTGGGGGCCACCGTGATGTTGGCCCCGCCGATCGCCACCGCCTCGGACATGGTGGTGCCGTCGTTGGCCTTGCGCATGATCAAGTCAGCGCCACCCTGGGCCTGGGCGTCGATGTAGAACTCCTCGTTGACCCGGAAGCGCTTGCCAAAGGCCAGCTGCGGCCGGAAGCCCGGGTAGAAGGGGTTCAGGTTGAAGTGCACATCGCCGATGGCGGTGAGCAGCATCTGCTGGCGGGCCGACTTGATGATGGCGTAGTGCGTGCCCATCTCGAGGTTGGGCCCGGTGTAGCGCCCCCGCACGCCGCCATGCACCGACCACTCGCGCTGGATCTGGTACTCCATGTCGGTGATGAGGGTGGCGTAGTCGGGGCGACCGAACTCAAAGCCCGCACGGATGCGGCTGCGCGGGTCGATGGCCTCCAGCGAGCTGGCCTGGGAGAACTTGATCTCGGCCCGGCCGGCGTCGGTGTTCTTCGCCACCGTGTCTTCGATGTGCTCGTCGTAGATCTGGCTGCCGAGCTCTTCGAGGCGCTGCTCGATGCGGCCCTTGAAGGTGGACTTGGGGTACTTCTTCAGGTACCGCTCCCAAGCCAGCGCCTCTTCGTCGGGGGTCAGGTCTTTCACTTTTTCGAGGTAGGACCGGTAGATCTTGGCCGTGTCTTCGCCCGGACCCTGGGTCTTCACGGCGACGTCTTCGCCGTCTTCATCGTCGAAGCGGATCTCGCTCTCGTCCTTGTCGGGCGTGATCGCCCAATTTTCGTCGTTCTCGGGGTCGGCGCCCGAGCTGTCGTCGCTGTCGTTGCGCTTGGTGTCTTTTTCGTCCTTGTCCTTCTCGTCTTCTTCTTCGCCGAAATCGTCGTCCTTGCCCGCGAGGGCTGGCGACGAGGCAAGGAGGCCGAGAGCGAGCAAGGCAGCGCTCCAAACGGCGCGACCGGGGAGGGAGAAGATGCGGCGGGCGAGCAGACGGGCCATCGACGGGCTCCGGCGAGGGTAGGCCGCGGCATGATAGTAGACCCCACCCCCAAAGGCAAGGAAGGGCCCGGTGCCTGCGAGCGACTGGATGTCAGAAGAAGATGAGGCGCCCTTCCTCTCCCATGGCCTCTCCGCGGTCGACGCCGAGCTGGCCCGCGCCGCCGAGGTGGTCAGCCGCTACGTCGTGATGCTGCGCGGCGGCGCACCCTTCCTCTCCGCCGCCGACGGAAAGCTGCTGCTCACCTGGCTCGATCGCGGCCTGAGCGTGCCGATCATCCTGGCCACGGTCGACAAGGTGGCCGCGCGAAGGCGCAAGAACCGCCGCGTTCGCCGCCCCTTCACGCTCTGCGCGATGAAGGACGAGCTCGGTAGCCCCTCTGTACCGCCGCCCGCCCCCGCGCCGCCGCGGCCGCCCTCCTCGCTGCTGGTGCTGCTCCCCGAAGACGCCGATCCCAGCGAAGCCGTCGACGCCCTGCGCCTCGCCTTTGTCGCCGTGGATGCCCAGACCGAGCCCCCCGAGGTTCGGGCCCTGGCCGCGATCGACGCCTTGCGGGTCTTTCACGAGCGCCTCTACGAGGACGATCCCCATTGCGCCCAGCAGGCCCGCGAGGCCGCCGCCGCCGAGCTGGCCTACCTCGACGGCGCCCTGGAGCCGCGCACCCTGCAGGGCCTGATCGAGGAGGCCGCCCGCGACCGCCTCCGGCGCCGCTACCCCACCCTCAACGCCGCCGCCGTCTGGGAGCGCCTCCGCCCATGACCGAAGTCCGCCCCGCTGCGCCCGATTCCGCCTGCAAGCTCTGCGGCGGCGGCGGCTACCTGCTGGCAGCCGTCGGCGAGGGCTCCCAGGCCAGCGTCTGCGCCTGCATCCCGCGCTGCGCCGCCTGCAAAGGCAGCGGTCGCATCGTCCTCACCGCCGAGGGGGTGGCCCGCGTTGGGCGCTGCCGCTGCCAGCTTGTGCCGGATCGGGTGGCCCTCTTCAACCGGGCCGGCATCCCCGGCCGCTTTGTGCACGCCACCCTGCGCAGCTTCATGGCCGGCTTCGCCCACGATCCGAAGAAGGGCGAGGCCTTTCAGCCGGTCGCCCGCTGGTTTGGCGCCTTCCGCCCCGAGTCGGGCCGCGGGCTCGTCCTGCACGGGCCGGTCGGCCGCGGCAAGACCCACCTCCTCGTCGCCCTCCTGCGGCAGATGATCTTCGAACGTGGCGTCGCCGTGCGCTTTATCGAGTTTTCCCGCCTCCTCGGCCTGCTGCGCGAAGGCTACGACGCCGGCCGCTCCGACGCCGCAATCTTTCGCGAGCTCACCCACATCCCCGTGCTGGCCATCGACGAGCTCGGCAAGGGCCGCACCACCGACTGGGAGCTGTCGGTGATCGATGAGCTGATCAGCCGCCGCTACAACGCGATGACGCCGGTGCTCGCCACCACCAACTACCGGCCCGGCGACCCGAGCGGCGCCCCCGTCCCGAACCTTGCCCTGGTCAACACCGCCACCCAAACCCTCGGCGACCGCATCGGCGACCGCTGCATGAGCCGCCTGCGCGAGATGAGCGACTTCGTCGAGGTCGGCGGCCTGGACTTCCGCGAGCTCAAGGGCCTCGGCCGCCTCTCTTAGACCCGGCCCGCCCCGCGGTTGATGACCTGGTGCATCCGGAAGAGGAACATCACCGACAAGGTGCCCAGGGCCACCAGCAGGCCCACCCAGATGTCGCGGGGCCCGCCGTGAAGGCGCAGGCCCAGCCAGGCCGCCACCGGCAGCCCGACGAGCCAGTAGCCGACGATGTTGACGATGGCCGGCATGCGCGTGTCGCCCGCCCCGCGCAGCACGCCCAGGGCCACCGACTGAATGGCGTCAAAGACCTGGAAGGCCGCCGCCACCGGCATGATGATGGCCACGATGCGGATGACCTCGACGTCATCGGTGTAGAGCCATCCCACCAGCTCGCCGCCAAAGGCGAGCGGAATGGCGAGGGCCCCCATCAGCACCATACCCGTGCCCACCGCCGTCCAGGCCGCCACATTCCAGGGCTTGCGCGCCCCGATCAGGTGGCCCACCCGGATGGCCGCCGCCGCCCCCAGGCCGGTGGGGATCATGTACAGCACGCTCGTAAAGTTGACCGCCACCGCATGAGCCGCCACCGAGGCCGAGCCCAAGGCCCCCATCATCATGCCGGCCGCTGAGAAGGCCCACATCTCCAGGCCATACTGAAAGCCCACCGGCATGCCGAGCGACATCATCCGCGGCAGATCACGCGCCAGCAGCCCGTTCACCGAGCGCTTGGCCGTCAGGTAGTCCTGCAAGATGCCGCGCGACATCAAGAAGAGTGCGGCCACCATGCCCCAGCGCACCAGGACCGTGCTGGCCGCGCTGCCCACCGCCCCGTCAAGGCCCAGCCCCATCACGTCGTAGATGAAGAGCAGGTTGAGGACGATGTTGAAGAGGTTGCCAACGATGACGGCCCGCATCGGCAGGCGCACCTCGCCCAGCCCCTGGAGGAACTGCGCCAGCGCCGTGAAGAGCAGCATCGGCGGCACGCCCCAGGCCATCGTGCGGCAGAAGACCGAGGCCGTGGGGATGATGCTCGGCTCTTGCTGAAGCAGCGAGAAGGCCGGCGTGGCCGCGAAGTGCAGGATGATGATCGGAAAGCACAGCAGCATCGCCACCATGCAGGCCCGGCCCAGCGCCGTGATCGCCCGCGCCCGATCGCCCGCCCCATGGGCCTGCGAAAAGACCGGGTCGAGCCCGCGCAGCGCGCCCGTGCCGACGATGGTGATGCCGTACGACCACATGTGCCCCAGCGCCACCGCCGCGAGGTCCTGGCGGCTCACCCGCCCCACCATCACGGTGTCGACAAAGCCCATCATCAAGAAGCCCATCTGGCTCACGACCACCGGCCAGGCCAACCCAAGCTGCTTGCGAACCTCGGCCAGCACTGTGTCTTTGCGCACCGGCGCTCTGTACTCGATGGGGATACGCTCCAGGGTGGAGACGCTGTTGTCCTCCAGCTGGTGGAAGAGCCCGTCCATCCGCCGCGGCATCGGGTGCAGGCCCGTCTGCTCCTGGCTCTCCAGCATCTGGAGGACCTGCTTCGGCACCCGCTGCACCTCGGTCGGCTGGTCGGCCGCGAGGTTGAGGAGCTTGATGCGGTCGAGGTAGTTGGGGGCCGGCTTGGGCGGCGGGTTGCGCCGGATGTGCTGCGCCGTGAAGGGGGCCCCCTCTGCACCGGGCTCCGCAGCCGGCGGGGTCGGGCCGGATGCGCCAGGGCGCGAAGCAGGGGGTGGCGGGGGGATTCCCTTCACGAGTTCAATTCATCCTTGCATCATGCACACTGTACCACTTGAAGCGGAGCAAACCAGCGCCGATCACACCGGCCTGCGCACTTCTCTTCCTATGGCACGCGACAATCCCGGCCACCGCTGGATGTCAAAAGGTGTCACGCAGATGAAGGCAAGCGAACGGAAGGGCCCACCGCGACCGCTCCTCAGCGGGAAGGCGGCACGAAGAGAAGGCTCGACCGCTGCGCCCGATCACGCGCCGCCGGGCTGAGGACCCCGGCCCGACCCATATTGTCCAGGATGGCGTCGATCCGAGCATTGGGCACCCGACCGCCCAGGTAGGCCCGCTCGTAGCTGGTGCGCGGCGAGCGCAAGATCGCGGCAAGAAAGGCCGCCTCGCGCGGGCTCAGGCGGGCGGGCGTCTTCAGGAAGTAGGCGTCGGCCCCTTCCCGCAGACCGTAGATCTCCGGACCCAGCTCGACGATGTTGACATACAGCTCCAGGATGTTCGCCTTGCCGAGCCCACGGTCCAGCTCCAAGGCGTAGAGCAGCTCGCGCAGCTTGCGGCAGAGGGTGCGTTCGTTTCCGTCCAAAAACAGATTTTTGGCGAGCTGCTGGCTGATCGTGCTGCCGCCGCGCAGCTCCTCGGGGTCGGCCGCCGCGTCGCGCAGTGCCTCGCGGATCGCCGACAGATCGTAGCCGCGGTGCCCATAGAAGCCGGCGTCCTCGGCGGCGATGAAGGCGGCAGGCACCAGTCCGGCGTCGTTCAGCCCCACCCACCCCGGCGCCCCCGGCCCGGTGCTGCGCAGGCGAACCTCGCCGCCCGCCGCCGGCGCCCGCCAGGTCAGGTTGCCGCCCGCCCGCGTGAGCGCCTCGCCGATCACCCCCTCGGCGGCGAGCCCCTCGGCCTGCGGCTCCAGGCTCCAGACCAGCGGGCTGCCGCTCAGGTGGAGCGTGGCCCCCAGCGTCCCGCGCAGGGTGGCGCCGGCCGCCTCGGGGATCTGCCGATCAAAGAGGGCCACCACGCCCTCCAGGGGGAGCCCCAGCGCCTCCACCTGCAGGTCATAGGCCCGGCTCGTCGGCTCCACCGATCCCGACAGGGTCGCCCGCAGGCCGCCCAGGGTCGCCTCCCCCTGCACCGGGCCCCCGCCCAGCGCCCCCGACACCGTCACCTGCAAGGGCAGCGGCCCCAGCGGCGCCTTCGCCAGCCGAGGGTGCGAGAGCACCGCCGCCGGCATCGTCACCGCCAGCGTGCAGACCTCGGCGCAGCGCAGGCTGGCCTCGGCCGCCCCCGACAAGGGGCCCCAGGACACCGTCCGGCGCAGCGCCGCCTCGATCTCGCCCGCCGGCCCCCGGGAGAGCGAAGCGTCGGGCCCCTCCACCCGCAAGCGCGGGGAGAGCTCCCCGGAGAGGCCCTGGGCGACCTGATCCTCCCCGTAGCGAACGTCAAGGCCGGCCACCTCCACCGGCACCCGCTCCCGCAGCGCGCGCAGCCAGGGCCGCGCCGACCCTTCGCCTCCTGACCCGGCGCCGCCCGACAAGGCCGACAGGTCCACGGTCACCCCCGCCACCCGCGCCGAAGGCCGCGGCAGCAGGCTGATCTCCAGCGACTCGGCCTCCACGCCTCGCCCTTGCAGCCCGCGGTAGCGCAGCCAGACGAGGCCATCCCGCCGCTGGGCGTAGGTGAAGCCCTGCTCGGCGAGGAGGGCCTCGGCCTGCTGCGTCAGGGCGTAGCGGCCCAGGCTCGCCACCAGGACGAGCCCCAGGGCGAGGCCCAGCAGGATCAGTGGGAGACGAGGACGGACAGCGGGCACTTGGCCACCACGCGCTCGGAGACGTCGCCGGCGAGGAGGCGGGCGAGGCCGCGCCGGCCCGAGTGCCGCAGCGCGATGAGCTCCACCCCTTCGGCCTGGGCGAGGATGCCGGCGATGGCGCTCTCGGCGACGATCGCCTGGATGCGGTGCTCGGCCGGCAGGCGACGGCCGAGAGCCCCCTCCACCTTGCGGCAGAGGCGCACCTCCAGGTCTTCGGAGCCCAGGCGCGAGCTGCGCCCCTCTTCGACCCCAAGCCAGCGCACCGCCACCCCCAAGCGCCGGGCCCACTCGGCGACGAGCAGGATGTGGGCCTCTTCTTCGGGGTCCTCCACCTCGACAGGGCAGAGCAGCGTGGACAAAGGGCCGGCCCCCTCGCCCAGCACCAGGGTCGAGCCCGACACCGCCCGGATGATCCGCCGGGTGGTGGAGCCCAGCAGCAGCCGATCGATGCCATGCAGGCGGGTGCGGCCGGCCACCACCAGCTCCACCGCTTCGGCCCGCACCCACTCTGCCGCGACGTCCTCGGGGTGGCCGCCTTGCACCACCACCTTGACGGAGATGCCCTCAGCTTCGAGCTTCTCGCGCAGGCGACCCAGGTACTCGCGGGCCAGGGCCACCCGCTCCCGCTCGGCCGCCGAGTCTCCGGGCTCGATGTGCTCGCCCTTGGGGGCCCGCAAGCGCGGCGGCAGGCCGGTCGCGTGGCAGATCCGCACGGCGGCGCCGAGCCCCCGCGCCCAGGCCACCACCTGCGGCAGCCCCTCGGCAGCCCAAGGGCCCACATCGATCATCCACAGGATCGTCGCCATCTACCGCTCCTTTCCGACGGGGCCTGCGCCCCCCAACAAGCGCCCCAGGCTGCTGCCCAGGGTGCGGTCTACGCCCAACAAGGCCGCTTCGACGGCCCCCATCGCCGGCCCGCGCACCTCGGGCACCACGCGGTCTCGGTAGGCGCGGATGATCTCGCCCGCGCCGAGCTGATCGGGGGATCGGGCCGGAGACAGTCGCCCGTCTTCGCCCTCCACCACAAGGCCCGCCTCTTCCAAGACCTCGACCACAAGCTGCACATGGCGAGGCTCGGCCGCCGTGTCGCCGGCCAGCTCAAAGACCGAGGCCGGCCCCTTGCCCGCCAGAAAGCGCTCGGCCACCGCCGCCATCACCGCCAGGGCGAAGAAGGCGTCGGGGCTTCGCCGGTTGGCGTGGGGGTCGGCCGCCACCCGCCGCTGATCGGCCACGAGGCGGCCGTAGTTCTGAAAGAACCAGGCCAGCTCCACGCCGAAGAGCACGATCAGCCACAGAAAGTAGGTCCACAGCAGAAAGACCGGCAAGAAGGCCACCGATCCGTAGATGCGCCCCAGGTTGTCTTTGGTGCCCAGCACCTCGGTGTAGGCGCCAAAGCCCACCTTGGCCGCCTCAAAGGCCACCGCCGAAATCAGCCCCCCCGCGAGGGCCGCCGGCCAGCGCACCTCCACGCAGGGCAGCACCCGAATCGCCCCCACAAAGGCGCTCGCCGTCAGCAAGACCGGCAGCACGCGGGCCAAAAAGGTGGGCGCCCCCTCCACATGCAGGCGGCTGGACAGCACAAAGCCGCCGGCCAGCAGCAGCGGCACCAGGGTGATGCCAGCGTAGAAGAGGGTGAAGCGGAGGATCCAGCTCCGGCGCACCCGGCACTGAAAGATGTCGTTGTAGGCCAGCTCCGCGTTGAAGTAGAGCTGCGAGCCAATGAACATCACGCCCACCAGCCCCAGGACGCCAAAGGTGCCCAGGTTGGCGCCCGCCAGCAGGGTGTCGATCGCCACCCCCACCTCTTCCACGCTCTCGGCGAAGATGCTGTCGTACAGCACCCCCTTGACCGCCTCCCGCGTGGCGAGGCCCAGCCCCAGCGGCCCGGTCAGCGCGAAGCCCAACAGCAGGATCGGCACCATCGCCACCGCCGTCCAGTAGGCCAACATCGCCGCCCGCACATGCAGGCGATCGCGCACCGTCTCGCGAAACAGCACCACCAGCGCGTGGACGCCCTCCACCAGCCCAGCCAACACCGGCGAGCCCGCCGGCCCGATGCGCCCGGCGCTCAGGTCCTCGTAGAGGCGTTGGGTCCACGTCGACATGGCCAGAGCCTAATGCCCCTCGGCCCCCGCCGCCCCGGCGGATTAGGCCCCCGGCCCCGCTTCGGAGCGCCCCATGCCCCTCACCGTGCGCCTCGGCGCCAACCAGGATCGCCGCATCCGCGCCGGCCACTGCTGGGTCTTCAGCAATGAGCTGGCCACCGATGTCGCCGCCCTGCCCGCCGGCGGCGCGGTCATCGTCGAAGACGCCCGCGGCCGCTACCTCGGCACCGGCTACGCCAACCCCAATTCGCTGATCGCGGTGCGCATCCTCACCCGCGATCCCGCCGATGACATCGACGACGCCGCCTTCTACCAGCGCCGCATCGAGGCCGCCGCCCGCCTGCGCGCAACCGTGATGCCCCGCCGGCGCAGCCACCGCCTCGTCGCCGCCGAGGCCGACGACCTCCCCGGCCTCATCATCGATCGCTACGAGGACGTCGCCGCCGTCGTGGTTGGCACCCTCGGCCTCGAGGTGCGCAAGCCCCTCCTTCGCGAGGCCTTGCAGGCCACCGGCCTCGTCTCCGGCGCCATCCTGCGCGACCAGAGCGCCTCGCGCCGCCTCGAGGGCCTGCCCCAGGGCGAGCCCAGCCTCTGGTTTGGCGAGGTCCCCGCCCAGGTGCCCTTCGAAGAGAACGGCGTGTCGCTGCTCGCCGACCTCCGCCACGGCCAGAAGACCGGCTTCTTCTTCGATCAAGCCCACAACCGCGCCGCCGCCTTCGGCATGGCCAACGGCCGGGTGCTCGATGTCTACGCCAACACCGGCGCCTGGGGCATCGGCGCCCTGCTGCACGGCGCTTCAGAGGCCGTGGCCATCGAGGTGAGCGCCCCCACCTGCGCCCTCATCGCCGAGAACGCCCAGCGCAACGGCGTCGGCGACCGCCTCACCGTGATGTGCGCCGAGGCCTGGGAGGCGATGAGCCGTCTGCGCGCCGAGAAGGCCCGCTTCGACGCCGTCTACTTCGACCCCCCCGCCTTCGCCAAGAGCCGCAAGACCGCCGGCGTGGCGCTGCGCGCCTACCGCGACCACAACGCGCTGGCCATGCAGCTCGTGGCGCCGGGCGGCCTGCTCTTCACCTCCTCGTGCAGCCACCACATCGAAGAGGAGCGCTTCTGGGAAGAGCTGATGGCCGCCGCCGACCGGGCCCACCGCCGCCTGCGCCTGATCCGCCGGGGCGGCCAGGCCCCCGATCACCCCATCCATCCGGCCATCCCCGAGACCCGCTACCTCAAGCACCTCGCCTTTGTGGTCGACGGAGAGCGCCCATGAATCCCCTGCCCCACTTGGACGCCGAGGGCCGCCCCCAGATGGTGGACATCGGCGAGAAGGCCGACACCGAGCGCGTCGCCATCGCCGAGGGTTACCTCCGCTGCAACGAGGCCGCCTGGTCGGCCATCGCCGAACGCCGCGTGAAGAAGGGCGACGTGCTGCTGATCGCCGAGTTGGCCGGCGTGCAGGGCGCCAAGCGGGCCTCCGACCTCATCCCCCTCTGCCACCCCCTGCCGATAGACGCCGTGAACGTGCAGGTGGAGCTGGTTCCCGGCGGCGTGTATGTCCGCGCCCGGGTGTCGACCCGCTGGCGCACCGGCGTGGAGATGGAGGCCCTCGCCGCAACAAATGCGGCCCTCCTCTGCGTCTACGACATGGTCAAGAGCCTCGATCGCAGCATGGTTTTAGACGGCATCACCCTGCTGCACAAGTCCGGCGGGCGCTCCGGAACCTACAACCGCGCTTGATCATCGCCCCCTTCCTCGGGTACCGTGTGAGCCAACGGTCAAGGATGGTTGTCGCGATGAGCACCCCAGGTCTGGCAGGCAGGTTCTTCGGCGGAGCGGCCCTCGTGGCGCTGCTCGGCTGCAACGACAACAGCTTCTTCATCGGCGAAAAGTCGCCCCCCGTGGCCCCGGCCCCCGGCACCGTGCAGGGCCGCGTCTGCGACCCCTCCGGCCGCACCTGGCTGGCCGACGCCCTGGTCTACACCCACCTCTTCGATCGCGAAGGCAAGCTCTACGAGACCCGCGAGGCCTACAGCGATCGCGACGGCTACTGGACCATCGACGAGCTGCCCGCCGACTACAGCTACACCTTCTATGTGCAGTACGGCGACCAGGTCCTCGACAGCCCCACCACCTGGGTTGGCCCCGGCGACTTCGTCGAGCTCGACGAGCCCGACTGCTTCGACCCGCTGCAGATCAACGTCGCCATCATCACCGGCGACTACGACCAGTTCGACGAAGTGCTCGGCAACATGGGCTTCGCCAACTACGTCCTCATCGACGGGATGGACCAGTCGGTGGTCAGCAGCTTCCTGCTCGACGCCGAGGCGATGAGCCAGTACGACATCATCTTCTTCAACGGCGGCCACCTCGAAGAAGACATCGTCTACGACAGCGACGCCAGCGACACCGCCGCCGTCCACACCCAGATCCGCACCAACATCGACGCCTACGTCAACGACGGCGGCGTGGTGTACGGCTCGGACTGGGCCTACGACACCATTGAGAGCATCTGGCCCGACCGCATCGAGTGGGTGGGCGACGACACCCTCCCCAACGACGCCCAAACCGGCGAGTACGACAGCGTCTCGGCCACCATCACCGACGAGGCGATGGCCTCCTGGCTCGGCACCGACACCCTGCGCGTCGAGTATGACCTGCCGGTCTGGCCCCCCATCGAGTCCACCGCCGGCTCGGTCACCAGCCATGTGCGCGGCTCCGTCTCCTACCGCTCGGGCACCGAGACCTTCGCGCTGGCCGATGTGCCGCTCCTCGTCAGCTTCACCAGCGGCGAAGGGCGCGTGGTCTTCTCCACCTTCCGCATGGCGCGCAACGGCTCGGAGGATGTCACCCTCATCCTCCAGTACATGATGTACAACCTCTGAGCCCGGTCGTGCCCGCCCTTCGCACCTTCGGACTGTTCACGTTGCTGCTCGGCTGCAGCGACTACGAGCTCAACCGCAAGGTGCCCGACGACCCGGCGGGCATCCCCGAGCCCGGCTTCGACACCGCTAACGTCACCCTCGTTGGCGACCTCATCGTCGACAGTTGGGTGTTGGAGCCGAGCGACGGCATCGACATCGTCGTCTTCGGCGACACCAGCGGCTCGATGGCCGACGAATTGATCACCATGGGCGGCAAGGTCACCGAGTTCATCAACGGACTCAACGCCTACACCACCGCCTGGCAGCTCATCGTCGTCACCGGGCCCACCGGCTGCAACGTCGGCGGCATCCTCACCAATGAGACCGCCGACTACGCCGCCACCTTCGCGACCGCCATCACCACGCCGCCCGGCGTCGACGATGAAGACGAGTGGGGTCTGTACAACGTCGCCACGGCCCTCGAAGCGGCGGCCCCGGGCGGCTGCAACGAGGGCTTTCTGCGGCCCCTGGCCCCCCTGCACGCCATCTTCATCTCCGACGAAGACGACAACTCCCCCGGCTACGACGACGCCACCCGCGACGACTACTGGCAGGAGTACCTGAACCGGATGCTGGAGACCAAGGCCAGCGCCGACCAGCTCCGCATGTCGGCCATCACCGGCCCGATCCCCGGCGGCTGCGTCGGCGCCGAGCCCGGCTGGGGCTACACCGAGGCCGTCGGCGCCCAGGGCGGCGCCCTGCTCTCGATCTGCGAGGCCTGGTACGAGCAGATCGACATGCTGGTCGACGCCTCGGTGCAGCGCCCCAATTTCCCCCTGAGCCGCCCGCCCCTGGTCGACACGCTGGAGGTTCGCGTGAACGATCTGCCCCGCACCGAGGGGTGGCGCTACCTCGAAGAGGGCCAGGCCGTGCGCTTCGAGGCCGAGATCCCCGTCACCGGCGACCTCGTCGAGATCAGCTACCTCCCCGCCGGCTGAGCCCTACAGATGCCAGCGGGCCTCTACCGCCAGGGCCCGCTCACCGACCCAGGCCGCCAGCGCCGCCCTCGCCGGGTCGATGGCCTCTAGGGCGCACTCCCGGCGCGGATCGGCGACGAGCAGGTCGCGGGTGAGCGCCCCGCGGGTCTCCAGCTCCAGGGCCAGGGGCTGGCCCTCCAGGGCGAGGAGCAGCGACTCGACCGCCACCCGCTGGGCGTAGGCGCAATTGCCATCCTGAAAACAGCCCACCCCCAACTGTCCAAGCGGGGTCAGCCAGTCGCGCCCCCCCAGGCCGTCGCCGAGGAAGGCCGTCTCCACCGAGCCGGGCAGCAGGGAGACGCGGTTGAGGGTCGGCGACGTGATGACGTAGTAGTGATCGCGATCCTGGAAGTAGCCACCCACCGCGCCCAGCCACTCCTCCACGGCCCAGGCCGCATGAACAGAGGGCCAGTCGACCACCTGGGCAGTGGTGCCATAGTACTCCGGGGTCGCCCAACTGCTCTCCACCGCCAGGGTCACCGCAGCGAGGGCCGACAGATCGGCCGCCGGCCCGGCGACCGGCACAAAGGCGGCGTCGAGGCCCGTGACGAAGTCGGCCACCACCACCGTTCCGTCGGCGAGCGTCTGGCGCTGGCCGTCGAAGACCGAGGCCCCGGCCATGCCGGCCCGCGCCAGCAGCTCGTCGTCGACGGCCTCGACAAAGCTGTAGACGCCGTAGTCCGCCTCGTTCACCCGCAGCGTGGCGAAGCCCACCCGCGGCGCCGGCAGCCCGACCGACCGCGCCACGAGGCTGCCGAGCGAGGCCTTCAAGCCCGAACAGTCACCCGGCGTGCCATCCAACACAAAGCGGCGGTGCCCGAGCAGGGTCTGCCCCTCGACGACCGCGCCCAGATCGAGCTCCCAGCGGGCCTTGCCCTCCAACCCCCGAAAGCCCGCCCCCTGGCCACCCAAGCGCAGGCCCACCTGCAAGGGCGCGCTGCCGTCGATGCGCAGGGCCCCCTCCACGCTCGTCGACGGGGCGGCGGCCAGCGAGGCCAGCGCGGCCTCTTCGAGGGTCAAGGTCAGGCCCAGCACACGGCTGCCATCGAAGAGGGGCCCATCGTCCACCACCGGCTCGGCGGTCTCCTCGGGAACATCGGTGTCTACGGGCCGATCGGTGTCCACCGGATCGGGGGCCACCGCCTCGGGACCGGGCCCACCGCCCTCGGGCGAGAAGCCCTTCGAGCAGGCCAGCAGCAGACCGAGGGGCGGCAGGAGCGCGAGGCGGCGGAACATGCCCCCATGGTAGCACGCCCCCGCGCTGCGCCTACTCGCAGGTGGCCCCGCAGGGGCACAACAGCGGCGGCGCCGGCCCCCACCAGCGATCGGCCCCCGGATCGGCGCCGGGCAGCGGCACCACCGCCGCTTCGGCGCGCCACTGCTGGGCCGCCCCCCAGGCGAGGCCCCGCGCGAAGGTCGCGCCATCGGCGAGCCCCCAGGCCGAGGGCGGCGCCTCCACGGGGCCCCACTCCTCGCCCAGGCCGACGCCCAGCCCCTCCTCCACCGCCGGGTCACCCACCGGCAGGCCCACGAGGCTTCCGGGCTGGGCCGTCCGCGCCGCCACCCGCGCCCAACGGCGCCCCCAGGCCTCGCCGATCGCCGCCCGCAGCGCCATCGGGCTGCCCGCGGTGAGCACGTCGAGGCGCGCCTTTCCGCCCGGTTGGAGCGCCCCACGCGCCAGACTCTGGTCCTTCTCGCGGTAGATGCGGCGCCAGACCGCCTCCCCCTGGGCGAGGCGCCGCAGCTCGGCCTCCGGCACCGCCTCCAGCGCATCAAAGGCCCGCCGCAGGTCGAGGAGGCTGCCCACGGTGTGCGGGTCCGCCGCGTCGATCGCCGCCCCGCCCACGCCCGCCGCCCAGTCCGTTCGGGGCTCGGTCGGCGAGAGCGCGCCCAGGCCCTGCCCCGCCGCCAGGGCCGCCGCCGTGGACAGTCTCCCCGCCGCGTAGGCATGCACCCGCCGCGAGAGCAGATCCTCGGCGACGCAGCGCTGGTGCGCCTCTACGGGCAGGGCATAGCTGGCCTGCACGCGGAAGTAGGGCACATCCACCGCATCCAACACAAAAGAAAAGCCACTGGGAAAGGGCGCGGTCAGCGAGGCCGCCCGGGCCAGCAGCCCGCTCAGCACCGGCGGCGCCAGCAACACGGCGAGGCGCCAGCCCCGCAGCGAGGCCGCCGCCACCGCAAAGACCAGGGCCAAGGCCGGATAGAGCGGCGCCGCGTAGCGCAAGCCCGCCGGAGAGGCCACTTGGGGCCAGGGCGGCTGCTCCAGGGTGAACCCGACGACGAGATAGGCCAGCAGCCATCCTCCGAGGAGGGCCGCGCCCAGATAGCCCGCGCCGCGCTCCCGGCCCCGCCAGAGCAGCCACAGCGCCGCGCCCAAGGCCAGGAGGTAGGCGAAGCCCACCGGCGCCCCCAATTCCGCCCGCGGCAGGCCAAAGAGCCCCGCCACCTGGGTCGGCGCCAGCAGGCTCGCCAGCTTGGCCGGCCCCCGCAGCAAGGAGGGGGTGCTCTCCCCTTCGACATAGATGGTGCCAAAGGGGTGGGTGCCCGCCGAGAGCCACTGACCGAGCCAGGCCAGGGGCGCCAGCAGCAGCCCCGGCGCCATCGCGCGCAGCCGGGCCCCGTCCCGCACGACGAGCAGCGCCCCCAACAGCCCCGCCAGCAGCGGCCCCATCGAGAAGCCCACCCAGAGGCCGAGCCCGCCCAACAGCCCCGCCAGCCGCGCCCGCCCGCACAGCAGGGCGCTGATCATCCCCAGCCCCAGCAGGCCACACTCCAGGTGATTGCCCCAGGAGAGCAGCGACAGCCGCAGGAAATTCCAGGGCGGCAAGAGCCAGAGCAGCCCCAGCACCCGCGCCGCCCGCGGCGACCCGATGCGCGAGAGCGCCACCACGCCGCCCAGCCCACAGAGCCCGTAGAGGCCCACGGCGAGCAGCTTCCAGACGAAGAAGGTGGGCGGCAGCACCGCGAAGAGGGGGGCCGCCAGGGCCGCCACCACCGTACATCCGCCACAGAAGTCGCGGTACTGCAGGCGAAAAATGTCGGCGAGGTGCCCATGGGCGAGGAGCCAGGCGTGGCCTGCGTTGTAGCGCTCCTCGCAGTCAAAGAGCGGCAGGTCGGGGTTGCCCAGGGCCAGCAGGTGCAGCCCCACCGCCCCGGCGACAAGGCCCAGGCTGAGGCGGTCCAC
>Ga0164294_10000312_pt1 | contig 45737 bp, 21 predicted proteins | sample GEODES005metaG_FD_111479 | JGI IMG/M metagenome (GOLD analysis project Ga0164294, IMG submission 111479) | Oligotrophic lake water microbial communities from Sparkling Lake, Wisconsin, USA - GEODES005 metaG | ecosystem: Environmental > Aquatic > Freshwater > Lake | place: USA: Sparkling Lake... | reverse complement strand
GGGACGGCATCGAGGCCAATCTGGCCGACGCGGCCTCCCACCACCATCACGAGGATGATGAGGATGCCGACGATGTTCGTCACGACGTCGAGGAACGAATCCTGACCGGCAGACGAGATTTCTTCCGGCTTGGGACGGGCCATGACGGTGGGTCTCGCGACGGCAGGGAACTCTTGAAACTGGTCGGAACGACGGCGGCCCGGCGATCACTTGAGGGGCAGGTTGTACGACGCACGTTGGACCGGCGGGAGTGGCTCGACCCGCTCTTCCTTGGCGTCGCGCGGGCGAACATCGATGCCGCTGTCGGCGAGGAGCCGTTCGAGGTCGTCCCGGCGCGACTGGCCGTCGCTGGTTGCCGAGAGGACGAGCTCCGGTCGCCAGTACATCCGATCGCCGGCGAGCCCCCAGTTCTTCACCTTCGTGTGGAGCGCGCCGACGAACGGATCGATCGCCGAGGCGGTGTCACCATCGATCGGGACGCGCGTCTGGATCCGCCGCCCAGCGTCGTCGAGAATCCGAAACTCGTTGAGCCCACACTCGACGCGGATCGGCCGGGTGAGGGGGACAGGACGGTCCTCGGTGGCCAGACTCGCCCAGTTGGCGCCGCGGCTGTTGGCCAGCGACCCACTGCCGCCACCTGCGCCACCGGCTCCGCCGCCGACGCTGAGCATGCCGGGCATCGAGACGTCGCCACCGGCTCCACCACTGGCTCCACTCGCCGAGCCGCCGAGACCGAGGTTGCCAGAGCCTGCGCCACCCGATGTCGAGCCGCTTGCCGCACCATTGGCCGCTCCTCCAGCGGCGCCTCCGGCCGCACTGCCGGTAGCCCCGCCGGCAAACGATGAGCCCGCGGCGCCGTACCTTCCGGCACCGCTGCCGCCGGCGTCGCCACCAGGCTCAACGGAGCCCCCGGCGCCGCCCTCAGGAGCGGTCTGACCCGGTTGGCCGGCGAGCCCAGGCTTCCCGAAGGCAGCCCCCGGTGCGCCCGGCGTCCCTTCCGGTCCATTCCCGGCCATCCCGCCGCCATCGCCTTGGACGGTGCCGCCAGGGCCCCCAGCGCCGCCGCCAGGCCCTCCCCCCATGCCACGTCCGGAGGCGAGGATCGCATCGCCAGCCGGATCGTCGGGAGTGCCTGCCGCCGAGAGGAACGGCCGTCCCGGCGCGACTCCGTCGCCACCAGCCTGCCCCTGCGCGGCTCCCGCGCCAGAGCCCTGTCCGCTTCCGCCGCCCGTGCCGTTGCCCGTGCCACCAGGGCCACCAGGGCCGCCGGCGACGCCGTGAGCCGCCGCAGCAACCCCAGGCCCGCCGCCATTGAAGGATCGTCCCCCGCGAGAGCCTCCTGGCGTCGGCGTCCCGCCGGCGGGCTGATCCTTCCATTCGAACTGCGACTGGTCGCCGAGGACACTCGGGCCCCCGTTCTCGACCACACCGCCGCGGGTCGGAGCGGCCCGGTACTGTCGCTGTGGCTTGGCGGGGCGCTGGGGATGCGTCTCGGCGAGCCACTGCAGCCGGCGACGTGATTCCTCGATCGCCCGGTTCTCCGCTTCGGCGATCGCGACGTCGGGGGGAGGATAGGCGATCGTCCAGTCGTCCTCGATGAGCTGATAGCCGAACTCGTTCCCCCACGATGAGATCGCTTCGCGGGCCGCGTAGTAGGCCATCACGCCGGAGGGACGAACGAGGAGAAGCGGGTAGGGCTGCGACGCCAGGTCACCCGGATTAGGCGACGTACGTGCGATCTGCTCGCGGGCCGCGCGGAGGGCGCTGGCAAGGGGATTTCCCGGCCCCGGCGGGCCGTCAAAATCTCCCGGCGTGAGCCGGATCCCTTCTGGCTGGAGAAAGACGCCATCGACGCAGCATTCGATATAGAGCGGGCGGCGGTGGGTGCCATGCTTGCCGACGTACGGCACGACGGCGTAGGCGGCCGGCCGGGTCGCCTGATCGGCACGGGCCTTGTCGAGCGACTCGCGGGCATTGGTGAGCTTGACCTCGAGTGCGGCGAGGTCGGAGGCGTCGGCGACCTTCGCCTCGCTTTCGAGCGCCTCGACGATACCGACGAGCCGGCCGAGCTCATCCTCGAGTTCGCGGGTGTTCTCCTCGATCCCCGCAAGCACCATCCGGGCCCGGGAGAGATCGTCGTTGGTCTTCTGCCGGACGCCATCGAGCTGATCGCGCCGCCAGCGGGCATTCTCCCGGGCGAGCTCGAGCTCCTCGATGGCGGCCTCGGCCTCGCGGACCCCGGCCTGCGAGGCGGAGCGACTGAAGAGCACAAGGAGCACCAGGAGGGCGCCCATCGTGCACAGCAGCACGGCCAGGAAGGGGAACAGCGAGATCGTCGGCGCGGCGGCTGGGGTGCGACGGCTCATGCGGCCCTTCTGGAACGCGGGAGGGCGTGGAGCTCGACGCGGCGCGGTTCGGCGGCCCCGTCGGCGGCCCTGCCCGCGAGGAGCTGCACGGCGGCGGAGAGGGTCGCGAGCGTCTCGTCGAACCGTCCCGTGGCGGTGAGCGCGGAGAGGTTGTTTTCGAGCGAGCGTTCCAGATCAGTGACGTCGCGGGTGGCATCGACAACCCGCTCGAGAAGTTCGGTCTGGTCGGCGAGCGCCTGCTGGTGGCGTTCAAAGCCCTCCATGGCCGTGGTCAGGGCTTCGGCGGCCTTGGCCCAGCGGTCCTCCCGCTGGCTCGTGACATGGGCCTGGGCGCGAACGAGCGACTCGCTCCATTGCGAGAGGCTCGAGCCGAGCGAATCGGAGAGCGCCGTGCGGAGCTCCTGTCCGCTGGCCGCCACGGCGCGAGAGAGGCTGCCGGACGCCGCCTCCTCGAGCGCCCGCCAAGAATGCTCTTGAGCCTGAAGGAGCTTCTCGGAGCTACGCGATACCGCTTCCGAGAGCTTTGCCAGCGCCACCGCCGTACCGTCGTCGGCCGCCACTGACTGGAAGCGGCCCGCCAGGCCGATCCAGGCCGCCGAATCGACCCCGGTGAGGAGCCGCTGCTCGTCCCGGTCGACGAAGAACTGGATCAGCATCAGCACCATCGACAGTGCCAGGGCGGTGGCCGTGGTGTCGAACGCCACACCGAGCCCGGCGACGACCCCCGAGATGTTCTCTAGCTGCGTCGGCGAGAGATTGGCGATCGCCTCGGTGATTCCGATGACGGTGCCGAGGAAGCCCATGATCGGAATCGCCCAGATCACGAACCGCACCAAGCCGTAGCTCTGCCCCGCCCGCGCGGCATCGAGATCGGAGAGGTATTTGAGATGGTCCTCGAGGCCGTCGGCCGAGCCGGTGCGGACGACGAGATCGAGCGCCTCGCGCATCCGGCGAACGAGGTATCCGTCGTCTTCGCTTTCGGCGACTTTTGCCTGGAGCCCAGTCGCCTCATCGGGCAATTGGCCGCCGGTCGGGATCGCATCAAGGAGCGGCTCATCGACGTGAGCGGCCTGGCGGCGGACATCGAGCCACTTGAGCGCGAGCGCCGAGAGGCCGACGGTGAACATCACCGTCTCGACGTATTCCACCCAGTGACCGGCGAGATAGCGGATCGTGCCGGCATGCTTGATGACACCGCCATGGATGAGGGCGAAAAAGCAGAAGGCGAGCGCTCCGCCCCAGAGGAGCGGCGAGCGGATGAGACTCGTGGTGAAAGACTTGATAGACAACACCCGTTGCACCTCCCAAGCAGGCTGACCATGGCTCTCCGGGGCGGCCGCGCACAAGTTCGCGCCACCGGCACGACCCTTTCCATCGGTAGGGTCTGCCTGGCCGATTGAATCGAAAGACCGCGGCCGGGGAAATGGCAGCTGGGCCGATGCGACAGGGCAACCTGCGGCAGATGGCGAAGTCGGTGTCGGTACTCGGGAGCCATTGCCTCTGACTCCCCCGACGACCTACCCTCCTGCCGTTGAGCGTCCCCCGCCGAGATCGCCCTCGATGGAGCCATCCCCGATGCCCCTTCCCAGCCAAGCCGCCGCCGGGCCGATCGCTCCGCCGGCCGCCCCGATCTCTTGCCGCTCGACCCTCGTGCCGCTCCTCGTCGGCGTCGCCCTCACGCTGGCCGGAGGGGGGATCCTCTCCGCCCAGCAACGGGGCGTGCGTCCGGGTCTGGCGGGAAGTGCCACTGGCCCGGCGGGGGAGGGGGGGCCGTCGCCGCTCTGGATCAGCGCCGCGCCGCTCGACGACGGCCGGCAACTCGTCCTCATCATCGATCCGCAGATGCGGAATGCCGCCGTCTACCATGTCGACGGTACCTCAGGCTCCCTGACCCTGCGGAGCACGCGGAACATCGCCTGGGATCTGCTCGTGCCGGAGTACAACGCCCAGGAGCCGCGCCCGGCCACCCTCAAGAAGATGCTCGAGGTCGGCGCGGAAGGTGTCCCGGCTGGGCAAACTCGACCGTGACCGGCTCTGCCGGCCATGCCGGAGGCGCCCGGCACCGACGGGATCGTGGACTTCGACGCGGGATTCGTCGACACTGACGTTAAAGAGATCCTCCGTCCCCCGCACCCGTCAAGGCAGCCATGGCCGGCAAGTTCATGTCGCCCGAGGAAGCAGCCCGGCTCCTCGGCGTCTCCGTCGACGAAGTCAATCGCCTCGTCGATCGTAAAAAACTGTTCCCGATGCGTGACGGCGCCACGATCAAGTTCAAGACCGACGACGTCGAGCGGCTCGTGCGCACTCTCGGTGAGGAATCCGCCTCCGGGATCGACGAACTCGAGCTCGACCTTCCGGGGCTCGTTCTCGATAACGAGCCCACCGGGCGGGCTGGGGCTGCGGCAGAGGACGACGACGACCAACTGATCCTCGATGACGGGGCGGAGTCGATTTTCACCACCCCACAGGCCAAGGGTCCGTCGCCCTCCGACACGGGCATCGGGAAGGGAAGCAACGCCTCGAAGAGCAACTCCGGGCTCTCGCTCTCGTCCCCGGGCGGGCTCTCCGGTGCCGACCTCATGCTCGGCGATAGTGTCCTCGGAGACGACCTCGAGAGCGATGATCTCGCCATCGAGTCGATCGTCGGCGCGTCCTCGCCATCGCTCGGCGGGAGCGGGATCTCGAAGGCCGGAGGCTCAGGAGCCCTGTCGATCGAGCTCTCCGGCATCAGTGGCGTCTCGTCGGCCTCGCAAAAGTCCGATTCCGCGATCGGTGGACTCTCGGGGCCAGGGCTCTCCGGGCCCAGCCTCTCCGGCTCAGGCCTGTCGGGCCCAGGACTTTCTGGCCCCAGTCTCGGCGGGCTCTCGGGCGGACTCGGCAGCGGCGTGTCGCTCGGTGACAACAGTCTCGTCGACTCCGGCGTCGACCTCGGCAGCGCCGCGTCGGCCGCGAAGGCGAATCCGTCGGCCGACGATTTCGAACTTGGCGGCGAGTCCAGCGACGACGAAAGCGCCTCGGTCGTGATCGCTTCCGATTCCGAGGCTGGCGACTCAAGCTTCTTCGGCCAGACGATCGGCGGGCAGAGTTCGAGCTTCGGCGATGACAGTTCGCTCGGATCGGCCGGATCAGCGGAGACGCTCGCGTTCCCGACCCAGATGCTCGACGAAATGACCTTCAGCGTCTGGCAGATCGTCGGCCTCGTCTGCTGCTCGCTCCTCCTCCTCCTCGGCGGCTTCATCGCCTACGACCTCGTCCGCACGATCGGCAGCCCGCAGAATACGTCGCTCTCCAACCCGCTGCTCAATTCGCTGGCCGAGGTTTTCGGCTGGCGTTAACGCTTCCAGCCCCCACTGGGGCTCCGGAATCCGACGATCTCCGCAGCAGGAGCCAGGGGACTATAATCGAGGGCGGTTCCCACCCCCTCGAGTTCCTCAGTTCCATCCCATGGCTGCACGCCGGCTTGTCACGCCCGATCAACCCGCCTTTGTGCGGGCGGTGCTCACCGTCTACGAATTTCTTTCGTCGCTGAAATTCGCGGTGATTCTCATCGCTCTGCTGGGGATCGTGCTCGGCCTAGGCACCTTCGTCGAGAGTGCCTATGGCACCGAGGCGGTGAAGTTCGGCGTCTGGAACACGTGGTGGTTCACGCTCCTGAACGCCCTCCTCGCCGTGAGTATTTTCTGTGCGGCCGCGATCCGCTACCCCTGGAAACGCCACCAAACGGGGTTCGTGATCACCCACATCGGCCTCCTCATCCTCCTCGCCGGCTGCTTCCTCTCCCAGCGCGGCGGCATCGACGCTCAACTCCCGCTCCTCGAAGGGGAGAAGGGGGGCCGGGCCTACGAGGACTCGCTCCACTTCGCCCTTCTCCAGCGCCCGGCAGGTGGGGGGGAGGCCACGGCGCTTGATTCGGTGCCGTTCCGATCGGGGCCGTTCAATTGGAACGAGTACGGGGGCACGGGGCCGGTCCACCGTCCGATTTTCCCCTGGAGGGTCTCGCCGCGCGACACCGGAGTTCTCCTCGACGACCGCGGGGTTCGGCTCGAGGTTCTCGACTTCTATGCCGATTCGACCGCGGCCCTTGCCCCGAGCGTTCGCCTGCGGATCGGCAGCGACAGCTTCGAGGGGACGGGCAGCAGCGGGATGTGGATGCCGGTCGACCTCGCCTGGCAGCCCGACCCGCTCCGCGGGGCCCAGATGCGCCACCGTGGCACCGTTGGCGGCGGAACGATTGTGTTTTGGAAGCTGACCCAAGATGCGGAGGCGGAGGCCTTCCTCGCCGCCACCCCCGACCCGGCCCTCGGGTTCGGGACCCGTGGCCAACTCGTCCTCGTGGCCGATGGAAAGTCCCATCGCCTTCTTGTCGATGACCTCGTCGGCCAACCGCGTTCGGCACTCGGTGGCACCGACCTGCTTGTCGAACTGACCGACTTCAACGATCAACTGGCCGCTGCCAGGCTCAAGGTTCGTCGCGGCGTTGACGGGGCCGACGAGGAACTGGTGATCCTCGCCGATCTCCCGGAGGTTTCGATCCAGGGCTCCCGCTCCGGCGTTCAGGGTGCCCTGTGGATCGAACGCAACGCGGCCGATGCCTCCGAGCGGATGCAGGGGAAGGCTCGCAGCCGGATCGATGTTGTCCAGGCGCCGGCGGGGAAGGGGGGGCATCGTCTCCTCTTCCGGCGTTGGCAGGCCCCCGAAGTGACCAGCGGCGAACTGCCGACCGACGGCAGCCCCGTGCCGGCCTTCGAGATGCCGCGGGCCAAACTCGAGATGCGCGTCGATCGCTTTCTTCCTGCCGACAAGCTCGAGATTGCCACGCTTCCCGCGCCGTTTGACAAGGCGAAGGTCCCTTCGGCGAAGCGGCGGGCGGCCCGGATCCGCCTCACGGTCGACGGCAAGGCCGAGGAGTTCTGGCTGGCCGGCATCCCGGTGCAACCGATCAACGAGGCCCCCGGGCCGACGGAGGAAGCGACCGTCACCTCGGCCCGCCGGAGCATCACGGTGCGGATGGTTCCGGACGCTGTCGATATCGGCTTCGACATCAAGCTCGACAACTTCGAACGCAAACTCGATCCCGGCACGAGTCAGGCCTCCCACTTCTCGAGTGTCGTCGAGTTTCTCTCGCGCTCTGGCAAGACGCTCGTCAAGGATCCGGTGACGATCACGATGAACGCCCCGGTCGACTTCTCCGATCCGGCTAGCGGTCGTTCCTACCGGCTCTTTCAGGAGAGCTTCATGGGGCCCTGGATGCCGGGGGACGACCTTTATGAGAAGTTCACGAAGAACGCCCGCGAGAAGCCGGAGCGCCTCGAGGCCTCGGTGCTGACCGTCAATTACGACCCCGGCCGGGGAGTGAAGTATCTCGGCAGCAGTTTGATCGTCGCCGGGATCTTCACGATGTTTTACATGAAGGCCTACTTCTTCCGCCCACGGCGGCAGGACGAGAACGGCGACGAAGCCTCCGCACCGATCCCGTCGGGACCGGAGGGGGACCATGCCGCTGCGCGATCGGGCAAGCGACGCGATCGGCGTGGCGCTCCCGGGCACGCCCCAGCCAACCGACCCCGAGGTGCACGATGACCACGCTCCGAATCTCTTCCCTCGCTGGCCTCCGCGCCCTCTTCGCGGCGGCGCTGGTTGCTATCGGGGCTGCCGCGGCTGCCCCTGCCTGCGCGGCCCCGCCGGCGCCGGGGCTCTCTCCCTCCCTCGGCGCGTGGCGATCGATCCCCGTCCTCGAGGACGGGCGGATCATGCCGCTGGACACCTTCGCCCGCCGTCATGTCGAGACGATCTGCCATGTCCAGGAGCCGAAGCTTGCCGTCGTGACCGGGGAACCGCTGTTGAAGTGGCACGCCGACGAACTCCTCCTCGATTGGCTCGTTCGACCGACTGCCTGGGAGGATGTTCCTTTCCTGACTGCTGAGCACGAGGACTTGCGGAAGCTCCTCGGCCTCGAACTGTTTGCCGACACGCCTAAGGGGCGGGTGCGGCTGAAGTATGCGGCCCCCTCTGACGTGGCCGACTCCGAGCCGCTCCGCCAACGCCTCATCGATCTCGACGGCCGCCGTACGGAAGCGATGAAGGAGGGTCGGCAGTTCCGGGCCGAGGGGGTCGATGCCAAGGTCGAGCAACTCTGGCAGGCCTACGTCACTTGGCGCCAACTCGTGTTCCGGGCCGCTGACGATGCCGTCGGTCGGACGCGTTTCCTGCGGACCTTCGAGCAGCTGGTCACCACTTGGAAGCCGCTCCGCGAGAAGCTCCCGCAGGCCCTGGCGACCGACGTCGACGGCGCCCTCCAGGGGCTCGCCGAGGTGATGGGCAATTCGACCCGTTTCCCGACCGCCGACGTGCTTCCCCGCCTGAAGACACTGCGGCAGGCGATCGATGCCCTCGCCGTGTCCGGCGACGCGCCGGCTGACACCCGCCGCGGCGTCCGTCGCCTCGGCGATCGGCTCTCTGCCCTTGGCGAGGCGCTCTACGACAATGGTGGCAGTCTCCACGTAGTGCCCGCCCTCCACGCCGAGGCTTTGGAGGCAGAACGGAGCACGGAAGACGACATGCCGGCCTGGCTCGCCTGGCCGACGCTCCTCGATGCCGAGCCCGATCTTCTCCCGGGCTATCCGGCCGACCGGGTGCGTGGCATCCGGGCGGCGTTCGAGACGGTGGCTTTGGCGGTCAAGGCACCGGCCACCGACCTGGGGCGACCGGCCGATGTGGCAGCAGCAACGGAAAACCTCGCCTCGCGGCTCCGCAGCCTCGGGGAAGCGGTCGAACCCCTTCGCGCGGGTCTGCCGATCGAACGCCCCGATGCCGATCTCCTCAGTCACACCGCCTATCCGCCCGTCGGGAGCACGAAGCGGGAGGTGACCTACAACGTCGGCGACCCGTTCCGGATGTCGTGGGTGGCGGCGCTACTCGCTCTGGCCGCCTATGCGGTGTCGATCGGCCGGGCCCGCGTGCCGCTGTTCTGGGTTGGCACCTTCCTCCTCCTCTTCCAGCTGGCCTGGACGGCGCAGGCCTTTGCCTCACGCGTGGCGATCACCGGCTGGGCGCCGGTGACGAACATGTACGAGACGGTGATTTACGTCCCCTTCTTCCTCACCTTCCTCGGGCTCTGCTTCCTGCTCGGGCCGATCATGGCCACAGGCATGGGCGATGCCTGGCGGATGACGGCGGTGCCCCCCCCTGTCGGCTCGATGATTCCCGGTGAGGCGACGCCCCTCGATTCGACGCGTGCCCGGCTCCATGGCGGAGACCGCGGTTGGGGAGCCATCAACTGGCTGCTCCTCCTCCCCCGGATCGCCCTCTCGGCGCTGGTCCTTTGGATCCTGGCGATGGCCCCGTACGCAGCGGGCGGGCGGACGATCATCAATCTCTTCCCGCAGACCGACGTCGACCGGAGCATTCCCAACCTCAATAACCTCGTTGTCTGGCTCGTCGGCTGGTCGGTGCTCGCCCCGGCGGTGTGGTATCTCCCCCGCGTGATTCTCACGGCCGTCGTGTCGCTCTTCAGCGTGCCGTCTTCCTGGCGGCGCGGGACGTTCGCCGCCGAAGTTCCGGAGGTCTATCGGCGGAAGTCGTTCGGGCTCGTCGTCGCCGCGGTGGCCTTCGCCGGAACGTTCATCGCCTGGTTCTTCCCGATTCCAGGCAAGCAGTTCAGTCCGCTGCAGCCGGTCCTCCGCGACAACTTCTGGCTCACGATCCATGTCCTCACGATTGTCTCGAGCTACGCCGCCGGCGCTCTCGCCTGGGGCCTGGGGATCCTGTCGCTGGGCCACTATCTCCTCGGCAGCTACCCGCGGGGAAGCGGGGGAAGATCGCGGCCTCCCGAGGCCTGCGTGGAACTCGCCGGCTACATCTACAAGGCGATGCAGGTGGCGGTAATCCTCCTTACAGCCGGCACGATTCTCGGCGGCCTGTGGGCCGACGTCTCCTGGGGGAGATTCTGGGGATGGGATCCGAAGGAAGTTTGGGCCCTGGTGTCGATGCTGGCGTACCTCGTGATCCTCCACGGCCGCTATGCCGGCTGGATCGGCAACTTCGGTCTGGCTGCCGGCGCCGTCCTCGGCGCGGCGGTGATCGGAATGTCGTGGTATGGCGTCAACTTTCTCCTCGGCGCGGGGCTCCATTCGTATGGCTTCGGCCAGGGGGGCCAGACGGAGTTTTTCACGTTCCTCGTGGCAAATGTCGTCCTTCTCGCCGCGGCCGGATGGCGGATGAAAAACGAGACCCGGCAACCTGCGGCCGAGAGGGTCAAGGCAGCCTGATTGCGAGGGAGAGGCGATGAGCATGGCACGACGGGGGTTGAAGCGGCGGACGGGGACGCACGCGGGGAAGTGGCTGGCAGTGGCCGCGGCACTGCTTGTGCCCCTGGCGGCCTGCGCGGCGGGTCCGGACCTCGACCCGGCGCGCTTTGAGGCGACGACCCTCCTTTCCGGACTCACGCAACCGATGGAACTGGCGGTCGCCCCGGATGGCACCGTCTACTGGATCGAGTTTGGCGGTCGGCTCCGCGCCCTCGACAGGAATGCCCGCGAGCCGCGGCTCGTCGGTGAGCTGACCGTCACGACCGCCCAGGAGAACGGCCTCATCGGCCTGGCGCTCGACCCCCACTTCGCCGACAACGGGCATGTCTTTCTTCAGTATTCCCCCCCCGACTTCGACGGACAGCACGTCAGCCGGTTCACGATCCGCGACGGCCTTCTCGATCTCGCCTCCGAGAAGCTGCTCCTCGAATTCCAGGAGCAACGGAAGGAGTGCTGCCACCACGCCGGATCACTCGCCTTCGGCCCCGATGGCTGCCTGTTCATCGCCACCGGGGACAACACCCATCCCCATGGCGACTCGCAGGGCTTCGCGCCGATCGACGAGCGCCCGGAGAAGGCCCCCTGGGACGCCCAAAAGTCATCGGCCAACACCGCATCGTTGAGCGGCAAGATCCTCCGCATCCGCCCCCGTGCTGACGGCACCGTGGAGATCCCCGAGGGAAATCTCTTCCCTCGCGACGGCTCCTCGGGGCGGCCGGAGATCTACTGCATGGGCTGCCGGAATCCCTGGAGGATGTCGGTCGATTCGCAGTCAGGCACGGTCTATTGGGGGGAGGTCGGGCCCGACGCCGGTGGCGAGGGCCCGCGTGGCCCACGAGGCTATGACGAGATCAATCAGGCAAAGGGGCCGGGCAATTTCGGCTGGCCGTACTTCATCGGCAACAACCTCGCCTACGCCGATTACGACTTCGCCACCGGGGCCGTCGGGCCGCTCTTCGATGCGGCCGCACCGGTCAACGCCTCCCCGAACAACACCGGCTCGAGCGTCCTCCCTCCGGCGCGCTCTGCGTTCCTCTGGTATCCCTACGGCGCCTCGGCAGCGTTCCCGGAACTCGGGGAAGGCGGCCGGACGGCCTGCGCGGGACCGGTCTATCACGAGGCCGACCATGTCGACTCGCCGACGCGCTTCCCCTCCCACTACGACAACTGCCTGTTCATCTACGAATGGACGCGGAACTGGATCAAAGTGGTCCGACTTGATGGCGAGCAGCGGGTCGCCGGCATCGAGTCGTTCCTCCCCGACCGGCCGTTCGCGCGGCCAATCGACCTCCAGTTCGGCGCCGACGGGGCGCTCTATCTCCTCGAATACGGCGACACCTGGGGAGTGAATGCCAACGCCCGGCTGGTGCGGATCGACTATGTCCGCGGCAACCGGGCGCCGGTGGCGGTGGCTACCGCGGAGAACAACATCGGCCGTCATCCGCTGACGGTGACGCTCTCGAGCGAGGGGACGTTCGACAAGGACGGCGATCGCCTCGACCATCAGTGGCGGATCATCCGCTCTCCTGACGGGGAGGCAGCCACCGCTTCGTCCCCGGGGCGCGGCGGGCCCGCCGCAGCGACTTTCGAGGTCGCGTCCCGCGAGGCTCATCCCACCCTCTCGTTCACCGAACCAGGTGTCTATACCGTGGAATTGGTCGTCCGCGATCCTTCCGGATCCGAGCGGAGCGCGTCGGTGCCGGTGGTCGTCGGCAATGCCCGTCCTGAGGTCCGGTTCGTGAGCCCCTCCGACGGTGATTTCTTCGACCCCGAAAGGCCGATCGAGTTTCGGCTCGTGATCCGCGACCATGAAGACGGCACCAACGACACGGCTGCTGCCGATGCCGACGGGCTCGAGGAATTGATGTCGGAGGATGTCCCGCGGGCGGCCGTGCAGGCTGGGCATGTCGCCGAGGGGGCTGCGGCCGTTCCCCCCGGTCTCGACCAGATGCGGCGGAGCGACTGTTTCAATTGCCATGCCGTCGACCAGGCCCGCGTCGGCCCGCCGCTGGTGGAGGTGGCCAACAAGTACCGTGGCAAAGAGGGGGCGCTCGAAGCCTCGGTCGAGCGCGTTCTCAAGGGCTCCACCGGCGTGTGGGGAAAGATTCCGATGATCCCCCACTCCCACCACACGCCCGACGAGATCCGCGAGATGGTGGGCTGGATCTATTCGCTCACCCCCTCGGCGCTGACGCGCGTTTTCACGGGCTTTGTCGGGAGCATTCCGGTGACGCCGGAGGAGGCCAGCAAGGGAGGCCGCTACCGGCTCGAGGCCACCTACCTCGACCGCGGCGTCGGCGCGATCCCTGCGCTTACCGGCACGGCCACGGTATTTCTCCGGCCGCGGCTCACCGAGGCCGAGACTGCCGATGAGATCCACGGTCCCCAGGTGCTCGCCTCCGGCCATGCCGGCGGGGGAAAATTTCTCGGTGCGGTCAATCACGACCATTGGCTCCTGTTCCGCGACGTCGCCCTCGATGCGGTCGGGGGAGCGACGCTGAAGATGGCGTCGGCCGGGGCAGGCGGGGCGGTGGAGCTGCGCCTCGACGCCGTTGATGGGCCGCTCCTGGCGACGGTGCCGGTGGAGGTCAATGGCCAGTGGGAGGAGTTCTACGAGCGGTCGGCAACCTGGACGCCGGTCGCCGGCCGTCACGATGTCTATGTCCGCTTCCTCCATCCGCAACAGGCCGGCGGGATGATGAATCTCGACAGCATCTACTGGGATTCGGTCGGGGATTCGGTCGGGGATTCGGTCGGGGATGCGCGTGATCCGGCCGGGGATGCCGTGCCGCGGTGATCTCGCCGCGGTGATCTCGCCGGTCAGGGCGCTGCCGGCCCGGACGACGCAGTCGAGGTCGTGGTTGTGGCGGTCGGCGGCGTGACGGTTGGCGCCGCCGCGATCGATTGCCATCGTCCCTCGTGGAATTGGCTCCCCTCGGAGCCTGCCGCCGTGAGGCGGATCCTCACCGCCCCATCGGTGCGCACGACCCGTGCCGGACGATCGGCGCCGGCAGCCGTTGCGTAGGCCCGGCGCACCTCCTCGAAGCGCGGCCCTGCCGCGCCACTCACGATCACCCACTCGGGCGCTGTCGCCCGCGCCAAGCGCGGGGGCAAGCTCGCCAGGCTGCCATGATGGGGGGCAATGAGGAGGTCGCAGGGGCCGGGATCGCCAGCCACGAATCGGTCGAGTGCGGGCCCTTCGAGGTCACCGGTGAGGAGGGCCCTCCGGCCTGCCGACTCAACCGCCACGACGAGGCTTGTCTCGTTGTCGGGGGGAAGAGGCATCGGGCCATCCGCCGCGTGCGGGTGGAGCACGCGGACCCGACAGAGCGGATCGAAGGGAATCTCGTCTCCAGCCGCGACGGCGCTGAGGGGGATTCCCGCGGCGGCGATCCTCGCCAGGATCTCGGCGACGGCGGGGGCCGGGCTCGCCAGGAAAGCCTCGGGGACAACGACGCGGCCGATCTCGAAGCGTTCGAGGATATCGGGAACTCCGTTGAAATGATCGGTGTCGGCATGGGAGATGACGAGCGTATCGATGCGACCGATCCCCTCGCTCCAGAGCAGCGCCGAAAGCCCGCGCCCCGCTGCCACGCCGGCGCCGAGCCTCCCGGCGTCGTAGACCAGGCACCGTCCGGCGGGACCGCGGACGACGAGCCCGCATCCATGCCCCATCGACGCGGCGATCACCTCGAGGCTCGCAGCCGGCTCGACCGGGAGCGAGCCGACGAGAAGGCCGACAGCAGCCCACATCCCGGCCGCACACGCCCATGTCCAGGGGCGAACCAGCCGCGCGGTGGCGACAACGAGCAGGATCGCCACGATTCCGACATACCACCCGGTCGTCCACCAGGCTGGCGGTCCGGCCACCCAATGAAAGGCTCCGGGGAGCTGCGCGGTGGCATCGACCGCCAGTTCGATTCCTGCCAGCGCCCCGTCGCACACCGCCCCGCCGACAGCTGCGACGGGCCAGCACACCGGGGCGGCGAGGAGGCAAAGGAATCCCCCCACCATCGCCAGCCCGACCAGCGGTGCGATGAGGGGATTGAGGATCAGCCCGGCCGGGCTGAAGACATGGAAGTGGGCGGCCACCAATGGCGCCGTCGCCAGCCAGACGGCGGCACCGATGAGAAGGGCATCGGCGGCGTCGCGGCCCCGCCGTCGGATCGCTCGATGGACCGGCGAGCGCGAGCGATCGATGAGCCTGGCGATCGGGTCGTCGCCGCGACGCCCAGCCGCGATCGCCGTCGCCGCTCCGATGAGGACGGCCGTGGAGAGAAAGGAGAGCTGGCTGCCGATGCGGAGGATCTCCGGCGGGTGCCAGGCGAGGACGACGATCCCGACCACTGCCAAGGCATTGAGGCCAGCGGCACGGCGACTGCAGGCGGCGCCGAGGCAGGCCAACCACACCAGGAGCGTCGAGCGGAGGACCGGGGTCTCGCCGCCGACGAGGATCATGTAGAGCCCCGTCGCCGCCGCCACGAGGCCGAGCGTGGCGCCGCGGGGCAGCCGGAGGAGCCTGGCGATTGCGAACAGACCGGCAGCGAGGAGGGCGACATGGAGGCCCGAAATCGAAAGGATGTGGACGGTGCCGGTGACCATGAACGACTCGGTCAATTCCGGCTGGAGCGCCTCGCGCGTGCCGAGGAGGAGGGCGGTTGCCAGCGCCCCGCGCTCCGCCGACACGTGCTGCCGCAGCGCAAAAGCCCCCCGATCGCGAATCGCCTCGAGGAGCGCCGCGAGCGTGGGCCAGCCCGGCGGGGAAAGCCGCTCAATCGCCTCCGGCCCCTCGACCCGGATCACGGACAGAGAACGCTCCTGCCGGGCACGGGCACGTTGGTCGAACTCGCCGGGATTGCCCGGTCGCCCTGGCCGCACGCCCCGTCCCCACACCCGGTAGCGCTCCCCGGCAGCGATCCGCGGTGGCGGGCCATCGACGACAAGCACCACCCGTCCCGATGACGGGCGCCAGGTCTCCCCGTTGCGGACAGCCGTCACCGCCAGGAGGCAGTCGCTCGACGGCGGGCGACCCGCTCCGCGGAGAGGATCGGTCGATCGGGGAAGGGGGCGCGGCGCCGTGACGAGCGTTCCCTCCACGACCACAGGCAGCGGCCGATCGCCAAGGCTCCAGGCGAGGTCATCGGCCGGAAACAATCGCCACTGGGCCGTGGTCCATCCCGCCCCGGAGGCCGCGATCGCCACGGCGAGCCACGCGGCTGCAAGCCCTCTGCCTCGACGGGCCGCACGGCCCCAGGCCCACAGCGCCGTCAGGGCAGCGATCCAGCAGGCGACGGCCGACAGGGGCACGAGGAGCGCCGTGCCGATGCCTGAGAGCAGGATGGCGGCCACCACCACCAGCGGACGGACGGGGAGGGGATCCCGTCGCCACCATCCACCTCCCCCGAGCGCCGATCGAGCGCCGTCGACGGCCCGCCGCAGCGATCCGCCGATGCCGCTCCACCACCCGTGCAACGCCTGCATCCCATCGACTCCCGGTGAGCCGCCGACTGAAATCCCCCACCTTCCGCCGAGCGAAAGGGTGCTTCGCTGGACAAATGTCCTACCGTCGCGGAGAGGGGGATGCAACGCTCCGGCGTGCCACCACGGAGGCGAGGCTCAAAGCTTGCGGGCCTGGACGATCCGAGGCAGGCCAGCCATGTCGGCGAGCGTCGGGCCGGGAACGAGCCCGGGCCGGCGGGCGATGATCGCCTCTGCCGCCGCCACCGTCGCGGGGCCGATTTCTACCAGCAGCCATCCGCCCTTCGTCAGCCGGCTCTCGGCCGCCTCGACGAGCCGCTCAACGACCTCGACACCCGTCGGCCCCGCCACGAGGGCGCTCTTCGGTTCGTGGTCACGGACATCGCGGGGGAGCCCGGCGAACTCGTCGGAGCTGACGTAAGGGGGATTGCTGACGATGCAGTCGAAGGGCCCGGCTGCCGAGGGGGAATCCAACAGATCGCAGCCGACCAGTTCGATCCGGCTGTCGAGCGCGTGACGGGTGACGTTGGCCTGCGCTACCGCGAGCGCGTCGGCGGAGATGTCGGTGGCGACGAGGTGTGCCTTGGGGAGGTGCTTGGCCAGCGCCACTGCGATGGCGCCGGAGCCGGTGCCGACATCGGCGATCCGCGGTGATTCGAGGGGGCGGCACAGATCGATAGCGCGAACGACGAGCCCCTCTGTCTCCGGGCGGGGAATGAGGACCGCAGGGGAAACGGCCATGGCGAGCGAGAAGAATTCCCTGCTGCCGACGAGATACGCGACCGGCTCCCCTTCGCCTCTCCGCTTGACGAGGCCGCGGAAGCGCGTCCGCCCGGCCTCGTCGACCACGTCGTCGAAGGCCGTGTAGAGGGCGATCCGCGGACAGCCGCGGACATGCGCCAGAAGCACCTCGGCATCGAGCCGGGGGGAGTCGCTCCCCTTGCCGGCGAGCCAGTCAGTCGTCCAGGTGAGCAAGCGCCCCACCGTCCACACGTCCTCGGTCATCAAGGATGCTCCGCTTCGTTCGGGGTGTCGACGGTTCGTAGGGCTGCGGATAAGGTGCTCCGCCGCTGGATGCGGTGGCCTACACCCCCGAAAAACCTCGGCTTATTTGGGGGTGTTCAAAGTGGAAAAAGGTCAGGGATGACTTTTTCCACGGACAGTCAGGGTGTCGCCGGCTTCGAGGATCGTTCCATGTCGGCCCGGCGCTGCTGCCGAGCATGCTCCTCGATCGCCTGAATCACCAGTCCGAGTCGGCCAGCCATCACCTGATCGAGCGTGAAGCTCTCGTTGATGCGGTGATCGGTCAGCCGATTCTGCGGGAAATTGTAGGTCCGGATCCGCTGGCTCCGGTCGCCCGAGCCGACGAGCGTCCGCCGTTCGCTGGCCCGCTTCTCGTGTTCGATGCTGCGGCGGAGCTCGTAGAGCCGCGCCTTGAGGACGCGCAGCGCCTTCGCGAGATTCTTGTGCTGGCTCTTCTCGTCTTGGCACTGGACCACCAGGCCGCTCTCGAGATGGGTGAGACGGACGGCCGAGGCGGTCTTGTTGACGTGCTGGCCACCCGGCCCACTGGCGCAGAACAGATCCTTGCGGTATTCGTCGGGGGCGATCGTCACCTCGACATCCTCAGGCTCCGGGAGCACCGCCACCGTCGCCGCCGATGTGTGGATCCGTCCCTTCGTCTCGGTGTCGGGGACGCGCTGCACCCGATGGCCACCGCTCTCCCACTGGAGAAGTCGGTAGATCGCATCCCCGGAGAGGCCGAGGACGAGCTCCTTGAATCCGCCGAGCTCGGTCGGACTGGCATCGAGGACCTCGACCTGCCACCCCTGCTCGGTGGCATGACGCCGATACATCTCGTAGAGATCGCGAACGAAGAGGGCGGCTTCGTCCCCCCCCGTACCGGCCCGGAGTTCCATGACACACCGGCCGCGATCGGCATCGCCATCATCGGAACAGAGATCGAGGAGATCGTCCCACTCCTGCTCCCGGCGGGCCCGGAGATCGGGAAGCTCCGCCACGGCGAGACTTCTGAAGTCCGGATCGTCTCCCCGACTGAAGGCGTCAAGCTCGGCAATCTGCCGCTCGAGATCGACAAAACCCCGGTACCGCAGTGCCAAGCGGGCAAGCGAGCCATGCTCCCGCGCGACCGCCGCGAGCCGTTGTGGCTGGGAGACCACGTCAGGGTCGATCAACTCCCGTTCGAGTTCCTCGAACCGGGCGAGCTTCGCTTCGAGCTGGTCGCGCATCGTCCGATGGAGCCTCGATCCGTCGTCAAAGCGCTCACGCGCGGGATAGCCAGAGCCCCATCGAGGCCGTCACGCCCCGCGTTGAGACGAACCTGAACCGGCAACCGCTCAGGACGTCGGTTCTGCGGCGGCAGGAGCCGGGGCTGCCTTCTTCCCCTTCTTGAGGCTCGCGTAGCCGGCGCCAGCGAACTTCGTCTTGAACTTCTCGATCCGGCCGGCCGTGTCGACAAACTTCAGCTTCCCCGTGAAGAACGGATGGCAGACGTTGCAAATGTCGACCTTCAACTCCGGCATGGTGCTCCGGGTCTGGAAGGTATTACCGCAGCCACAGCGGACTACGGTTTCAATGTAACGGGGGTGGATGTCGTCTTTCATGGCATGACTCGGGGCGGGACCCGGACGGGACCGGGCTCGGAAGCGGAGGACGTCAGATGGAAGCCCTCCACTGTAGCCGCTCCCGCCCCGGCCCGCAACGCAGCCTCCTCGAGTTCCCGCGAGAGTTCCCGATTCACCCGCGAGAGTTCCCGATTCACTGGGAGGGCGCTTCACTGGCGGGGGGGCGAGGAGAGTCGATCGGCGAGCAGACGACTCCCAAACCGCTGCGGCGAGGCGTCCTCACGGAGCAGACGGGCCGCCTCGTCCCGCTCGCCGAGGGCGAGACGAGCGCGGGCCAGATTTGCTCTCGCGGCATCAGACCAGATCCCCTCGGGGTTTGCCTGGAGCGTCATCCGGTCGAGGTAATCGACGGCCGTCTCGTATTCCTTTTCGGAGAGCGTGAGCACGCCGAGCCAGTAGGTCGCATCCCCCTTGAGCTCATCGTACATCCGCTTCACTTGCTCGGCCTGTGGCGGCGGCAGGCCACGGAGCATCTCCGCAATCACCGCGTTTCCGGGACGGGCCGCGAGGTAGGCCATCTTCGCCCCATCGGGGCCATCGAGGACGCCGCGAAACTCGCGCAGCCGGGCGGCGTAGAGCGGGCGGAACGATCGCGCCCCACGGTTGGCGTCGGTCTGCTGGAGCGCCACCCCCATGACCGCCAGTTCCTTCCCGAGCGCCGCATCGACCGCCGGGCGAAGCGTGCGTCGGCGGGCGAGCGTCTCCCAGGGAAACTCCCACAGCCCGCTCGCCCTCCCGACGACCGGACTGGCCGACGGCGGATCGGCGTTCTGGGTGGCGGCAGCAGGGCCCGGCAGGGCGGCAAGGGCCCGGGTTGCGACCGTCGTGGCATCGATGGCCAAATCAGCGCGGCGAGCGCCGGCGAGTTGTCGATCGAGGAGGTGCATCCGCCGCGACAGGCTCCATGGCGTGGCCGGAATGAGAACGGTGAGTTGGTCGATGTCAGGCGCCTGGACCGGATAGGGCCGATCGGGGAGGGACATCCCGGCGAGGATCGTGGGATCGCTCGCCGCCTGCCGGGCCGTTGCCACCCCCTCGCCCCCGGGGCCGGGAATCGGCATGCCATACCCGGGATCGAAGAGATAGGCGTCGTCCCCACAAAGCACGGCGGGAATCCAGGGGCGGAGCGTCCCGGCGGCCCGGTCGCCGGTGGCGAGCATGACGCCGTCGAGCCCGGCGTGCCGCACGAGCTCGAGGAACACCCACGCCCGCTGCGGAGCGCTGGCCCGCCCCGCCAGAAGGATCTCTCCGGTCGAAAACCACCGGCTCCCGGGATTGCCGTCGGTGGGCACCATCGGCGGATCACTCGTTGCCGCCAGCGACCGGATCGTCCAGTCAAACAGGGCGCGGGCGACGGCCAGATCCTCGATCGCGTCGCCGCGGGCCGTGGCGGCCACATCGGCCAGCCAGCGTTGATCACGGAGAGCGACAACATCGCCCGCGGCATCGAACGCCAGCTCACCGATCCCCTTGGTGACGCTGTCACCCCGGAGCCGCTCGGGGAGGGTGTCGAGGAGTGGGTCGAGACGCCAGCCATCGGCGTTCCCCGCCCCCGCCATGGCATGGCTCCACTGGTTGAGGCGGTCGAACACCTGCGGAAAGGCGACCGACTCCTCGTACGTCTCCAAGTTCCCGAGGACGTCCATCGCCCCTTCGAGGAGTTTGTCACGGACTTCCCGCGACATCGGCTGGACCGCCGCCGCCGCGCTGGCCTGGTCAGGAGAGGACACGCTGGCGGTGGTGGCCGTGCGCCGGTCGGCCTTGGCGGTCGGACGGCCACGCGTGGCACGGGGCCCGCAGCCAGCCACAGGAATGGCGAGAAGGATCACCAAGAACACCCCCCCGGCTGCCCGGGGAAGCGGGTCAAACAACCGTCGCGACGGGAGGTCGAGGGAGGAGGTCATGCGCCGACCTCCCGTTCACCGGTCAAGCGGGCTTCATGGATCCGCAACACCCTCTCGAGCACCCCCCGAAGCCGATCGAGCGGCACCATGTTCGGGCCGTCGCTGGGGCTGGTGTCGGGGTCTGGGTGGGTCTCGAGGAACAGGCCATCCACCCCCACGGCGACGGCTGCCCGGGCAAGTGGCTCGACGAGCGTTCGATCCCCCCCTGTAGCGTCCCCCAGGCTCGCCGGTTGCTGGACGGAATGAGTGGCATCGAAAATCACCGGCACGCCGAAGCTTCGCATCACCGGGAGGCCGGTGAAGTCGTTGACCAGACGCCCGTAGCCGAAGAACGTGCCCCGTTCGCAGAGCATGACGTCTTGGCAACCGCCTGCAAGCAGTTTCGCCACCGCATGCTTCATGTCGCCGGGGGCGACGAACTGCCCCTTCTTGACATTCACCGCCTTCCCCGTAGCGGCTGCGGCGAGGAGAAGGTCGGTCTGACGGCAAAGGAACGCCGGAATCTGGATCAGGTCGCAGACCGCACCGATCGCGGGCCCCTGATCGGGGAGATGCATGTCGGTGGTCACCGGGAGCCCCGTGGCGGCCCGCACCTTGTCGAGGATCGCAAGCCCTTCGTCGAGACCGGGGCCCCGGAACGCCCCGGCGCTCGTGCGGTTGGCCTTGTCGAACGACGCTTTGAAGACGCAGCGGATCGGCGAGCTTGCGGCGATCGCGGCGAGAGACTCCGCGATCTGGAGGCACAAGCTCTCGCGCTCCATGACGCACGGCCCGGCGATCACCAGGAGAGGCTCGCCCGGACCGCACCGATGAGGCCCGACATGAGCGGGGAGACGGGGGATCACAGGCGGCTCCGACAACGTCGCGGGCGGGGAAAACGCCTTCATGACGGCGCGACAGGAGCCGGGGAAGGCGACGGCTCGGGCATCATAGCCGTCCGCGGAAAAAGTCATCCACGAGCGATCCGGCGGCAGGGAATGTGCCGCGGTGGCACGCTTGATCAGTTCCCGAGGCCGCGTCCGGATCGACGCCCTCGTGCGCTTCTGCGCGCCGCATTCTGCGACAGACCGTATCGGAATGCAGCGCCCGATGGGCCACAGTGAATGGCCGCCGACTCGCCGCCCAAGCCAGACAATCGCGGCTCTTCGCCTCGCCTGTCGCGGGTTTTCAGAGCCGAAAATCGAGCTTCCAGCCAAAGGTTTGCCCCACGTCCAGCCGCCCGACATCAGCCGCCGCAAACGTTCGCGGCCTTTGGCACGGCATCTGCACCCTAGGGACGGTGTCGGGCGGCCCCCACCGCTCGGCAAACCCACTCATAAGGTGGGGCCTCTGGCTTACTCCGGGCGTGCGGTCGCCTTGCCCCTGACCCGCACTCCCATGGCAGGATGCTCCTGCCGGGTCGCAGGCCCCACCTTTTTTCTTTTCACCGGTCTGAAGAGTCGGGGGAAAGCCATTTTCCCGGACGACCCTTGACGGTGCCCCGGTCCCTGCGCTAATTTTCGGGATTCCGAACGACAGGATTCACTTTCAAGGGATCCAGCCGGCGGGGCGGTTTTGGGCCGACCAGCCGCGGTCATCGTTCCGGGTGCGATTCAAAATCCGCTTCCGGCGATCGTCCGCGGCAGTCGCCCAGCACGACCACAGGCCAGCGTAGCTTCAATTGGCAGAGCACCGCATTCGTAATGCGGGGGTTGCGGGTTCGACTCCCGCCGCTGGCTTTTTTCCCTTCTTTCGCTGAAAGGCTGACATGCCCGCTACCGTCGACGTCCGCGATCTGTTTACCGGCACAGGCCCCTTCGGTCCGACCGAGATCGCTGGTGTGATCGGACTGCTCGGCAGCGATCCGGCTACCCATCGAGATCTCCGAGCAGCGGTCAAGGAACTCGAGGGGCAGGGGGAGCGCAGTCCCGCGTCGAGCGTCCGTCTCGGAGTTGGACAGTATCTCCTCGGCCGCTGGAAAGATGCGATCCAGACGCTCAAGTCAGCCGACGGCGGAGCGGTGGCTCACTATTACCAGGCTCGTTCGCTCCTCGCTCTGGCGATGGCCGGCGATCAATCCTCCGACCTTCTCTCTCGGGCGACGGAGGCCTTTGCTGCCGCCCACAAGGGGGGCTACGACGGCATCGCCTGCGGCGTGGGAGCCTCCGAGGCCAAGCGCCTTGGCGGCGACTCCAAAGACGCCGAAATTTCGCTTGCCAAACTCGGCTCTGGAGCCGAATCCTCAGCTGATTTTTGGGCTGAAAAGGCCACGATTACCACTGACCTCGGCCTCCCGCTGGCCGACACGATGGCGGCCCTGGAGAAGGCTCTCGCCCTCGATCCGGGACATCCCGCCGCGCTGTTCGCGATGGGGGTGATCAACGACCGCGTCGGCAACGATGACGAGGCCAAGGCCTGCTACGAGCGGGCCGTGCAGCGCTATCCGGCGTCGGTTGGGGCTCTCATGAATCTCGGCATCCTCTATGAGGATCTCGACGACTTCGTCAATGCCCAGCAGTGCTACAAGCGGATCCTCCAGGTTTACCCAGACCACCCCCGGGCTCGCCTGTTCCTCAAAGATTCCTCGGCGTCGGGCAACTTGCAGCACGACGATCAGGACCAAAAGCAGCGCGATCGTCTCGATCATGTTCTCGCCCTCCCGGTCAGCGACTTCGAACTCTCGGTGCGAAGTCGGAATTGCCTCCAAAAGATGGGCATCCAAACGCTCGGCGACCTTGCCCGGACGACCGAGGCGGAGATCCTCGAGAGCAAGAACTTCGGCGAGACGAGCCTCGTCGAGATCAAGGAGATGCTCGCCACGAAGGGGCTGACCCTCGGCCAACTGGCTGCGGCGTCGGCCACCGAGGAACCCGTCTACGAACCTGAAGCCCCGTCGGCGGACGATTCCGAAGTGCACTCCCTGCCGATCACCGATCTTTCACTCTCGGTTCGGGCCAGGAAGTGCACCACGAAACTGGGGATCGGCACGATTGGCGAACTGATCCGCCGGACTGCCGAAGATCTCATGGAATGCAAGAACTTCGGCGTCACGAGCCTCAACGAAGTTCGGGAAAAGCTTTCCGAACGGGGCCTGAAGCTCCGCGGAGACTGAGCTTCGCCCCTTTGTCGGCCCATGCTGTCCGCTGCGGCGAGGCCTCGAGGGAGGCCGCTCTGGTGGCCGATTCATGCACAAAACGCCTCTTTTGGGGGGTATTTTGTTTGCGTCGGCCTGCCGCCGTCGGTACCGTGGAGAGGTTGGGCATCGACCTTTTCCCGGGGAATATCCGTGACAGCCGCGAGTCTGAAGCAAAAGCCGGTTCGTGATCTGGCCCGCTTGGCCAAGCAGCATGGTGTGGCCGGTTGGCACGCGATGCGAAAGGATCAGTTGATCCAGGCCCTCGTGCGAAAAGCCCGGGCACGGCAACCGGTGCCCGCTGCAGCGATGCGTCCCAAGGTCGCCCCGGCCCGACCGGCAACCCCCGAAACCGCTCCGGCCCGGGATGAAGCTGTGGCGCTACGGATTCAGGAGGCCCGGGAACGGATCTCCAAGGCCAAACTGCTCGCCACGAGGCCGGAAAACGGCCGTGCGGCCGCGTCGATGCGCGATCGGATCGTCGTCATGGTGCGCGGGCCCCATTGGCTCCATGCGTTCTGGGAGATCACCTCCGCGAGCATTGTCCGCGCTCAGGCCGCCCTCGGTCAGGAGTGGCACGCCGCCCGCCCCATGCTCCGCGTTCTCCAACTCGAAAACGCCCTCCAGGCCTCGCCGTCCGAACGCGTCGTCCGCTCGATCGAGATCCATGGCGGCGTGAAGAACTGGTTCGTTGATATCCGAGAGCCGATGCGCTGTCGCCTCGAAATCGGCTACCAGGCCCCTCACGGGAAGTTTCAGGCCCTGGCTCGCTCCAACGCCGTGACCGTACCGGCCAATTCACAGGCCGACACCCTCGACACCCACTGGGGGGACATCGCCGCCGACTGCGAGAAGATCTATGCTATGAGTGGTGGCTATTCCCCTGAGCACTCGAGCACCGATCTCCAGGAACTCTTCGAGGAGAAACTGAGGCGGCCGATTGGCCCCCCGGCACAGCGAACGACGTCCGTCGACGGCGAGTTTGAATCGGAGGAGTCGAGTGATTTCCAGATTGAGGTCGATGCCGAGATGATCGTTTATGGGGCCACGCAACCCGGCGCCTACGTGACCCTCCAGGGAGAGCCGGTCAAAGTCGGCCCCGACGGCACCTTCCGCGTCCGCGTCGACCTCCCCAACAAGCGTCAGGTGCTCCCCATCATCGCCAGCAATCCCAACGGCGTGGAGCGCCAGACTGTCGTGATCGCAGTCGAACGCAACACAAAAACGATGGAAGCGGTCGGCCGGGACGTGGCCGACGCCTGACGCCAACGTGTATGATGTCGAAGGCCCCTGAAGCTCAGTCTCCGGGGAACCCAAGGGGATCGTCCGCGGAAACCGCCGCGGGAGGTTATCGAAGGTTTTTTGAAACCTCTTCGGGAATCTCTTTTAGAAACTTGGGGCGATGGGTTTTCTGCCATGTTCGTGCTGCTGTCACACCATGCCGGTGAGCTCTTACCGAGGCTCGTTGGGGGCTGATAAATTGTCCCGGCCGCAGGCCATGCCGGAGACTGACGGATTTCCGTCGGTCGCCCGGATCTCCCGCCCCGGGGTCCAAGGCCCCCTCGTTTTTATCAACGAGCTCTCCGCATCCCAGACACCACGGCATTGCGGTGGAAAACTCATCGCCCCGCGTTTCCGCCCCGCTTCTTCCCCTCTCGTGCCAGCCACGCCTCGAAGACCGCAGGGGGGGATCCCTGGAAAGCACTGGCAAAAGCTGCGTCGAAAGGGGCCTCGGCATCGAGTTCGCTGAGGATCGCCTTGAGGCGGCTTCCGCCTCCGGAAGCGGCTGCGAGGAACGTCCCGCCCACCGATGCATCATCCGCCGGGCCCCCCATCCCCTCGACCACCACTGCCGGGCGCCGCATCCGCTGGAGCCGTTCGCCGGCCTGACTGCGCCACTCCTTGGCGAGCGTCGACTTCGCCGCCACCTTCAAGGCCACCGCGCGGCCGGCGCCGGCGGCGAACCAGTCGGGCGTGCCACGGGCCAGAAATGCCGCGGCGGCGAGTTCCTCAGCGATCGCCGCCATGGCATCGGCCCGATCGGCTGCTGAATCGACCGCCGGGGCGATGAGAGCCCCGTAAACCACGTCGCCGTTTAACCCCGCCTTCCCGTTGAGCCCCTTGGGGCGTTCGTCGCCAAGGACATTGACCCAGAAGTCGGAGTAGTCGTAGGGCTTGTCGAAGACCATCAAGACAATCCCTCCCTTCACCAAAGGGCCGCCGGTCGTGCCGAGGGTCTCGGCAACCTCCTCCATCGCCTTTTCAGCGAGATCAGCGAGGCTTTCAAGCCGCGATTCGGGGACGTTGCCGAGGAGGCGGAGATCGCCCCGGGTGACGACCGTCGGCTCCTCGTCGGCGATCGCCCGCCGCCACACCTCGTCCGTGGCGTCGAAACGGGCCACGAGGAGATCGGCATGGGAAAGGCTCCGGGCCCGGCCGGCGGCGGCCACGGTCGCAAGCGGCGTCTGGGCCGTGAGCAGATCGAGCTTCCCTCCCTGATCGACCCACTTCTCGATCGTCGCGATCACCTCCGCGCTGAGCGGGGTCTTCCCGAGGGGCATCGGCTGCCCGTCGATGTCGCGCCCCTTGAGCTTTCTCACCAGCAGGCTCGCGGCTCCTTCGCCGGCGACGATCGGCGCCCCGTTGGCGCCCCCACGGAGCAGCGACTCGAGCGACACCATGGAGAGATTGCCGTCGGGCTGCATCGCGTCGTGGCAGCCGCCACACTGTTTGACGAGGACCGGAGCGACCTCAAAGGCGAACGACACGTCCCCCGGCTCGAGTTTCACAAGCCCAACAGGGGATGCAGGCGCCGCGGCAGTAGCCCCAGGATTCTGCAACGACACCAACGGATCGGCGCCATCAAACACCGCCCCCTCGTTGATCCACGTGACCAGCAGGGCGCATTCGTCAGGCGACACCTTGCCACCGCCACGCGGCATGTCGCCGGTGCGGATCACCTCGACAAGGCGGCTGTCCACCCCGGCCCCCTTTTGCACCATGCCGGTCTTCATGAGGGTGTCGTAGGAGGTGAACTGGAAATCCCCCCGCCGGCCGGCAACATGACAGCCCCCACAATGGCGCACGAGGATCGGGGCGACCTGCTCGACGAAGCTCACGGCGCTCGAGGCCCGGCCCTTCGCCCCCGGGCCGGCGGGCTTGCCGCCGCCACCCTTTCTCACACTTCCGACCGGCCCCTTGGCCGGCTTCAACGCGGAATCCCCTTTCGGCTTGGCCGCAGCCCGCGGCAGCGTGGGGAGCACGATGGCATCGACTTCGACTCCCTGAAGCTCGAGATCGTCGCGCAGCGTCCGGGCGCGGTCGAGCAATCCGCGGGCCGCTGCCGGCGGCGGCTCGGCGCCGACAAGCGTGGTAAGCGCGTCGATCGCCTTCGCGAAACGCTCGCGGGCGGCCACAGGGCGTTCCGCATCGAGGTCATCGCGCACGCCATCGAGCAGCGACTTCACGACGGCAGCCGTCGGCAGCCTGTCATCCGCTCGACTCGCAGGCCCGGTGGTCGCAAGCGCCGTCGCGAGCGCTGCCAGGATCGCCACGGCCAACCATCGACGGTTGCTTCCATGGGCAGCCGAAACAACGCCTTTGCCGATCATGATCCCCCCCCCCTCGAAGCCCACAAGACCCCTGCAAAAAACGCTCCCACGGCGAGGAGCAGCGATCCCACGCTCCAAGCATACGGAGCCCAGGCCGGAAAGGTCACCATCCGCGGCCGTCCCACCGCCCGCGGCCGGGCGGGGCGTTTCCCTTTCCGATGGCTCTTGCCACCGACTTTGCCGCTGACTTTGACAGTGAACGGCGCGGCATCGAAGGGCCCGTCCGCGGTCGGGGCCAGAGCCTCGAGCGATGCTTCGATCGCGGCCCCCTCGAAGGACGTTACAACGCCCCCCGCAGCCTCGGCGGGGACCATCACCCGAGTTTCGCAGCGGGGACAGACGATTGACGTCCCGTGCCAGCGAGCCGGCACGTAGAGCTTCGAGCGGCATCCCGTGCAGCGGAATTGGATCGGCATCGCTCGCACTCCACGGGGCGCCACGGGGCGACGGATCAGCCCGTTCCTGGATCGCGTCGAGCGGGGCGCACGCCATCCCCGTTTCCATCGCCCCATGCGTCCTGCCGGGGATCCCCCTCCGGGCGGCCACGCATCCGTCGTCGACCATGCCGGCGCGGTCCCTTGCCCGGACGATGCCGGCGGGGCTCCCCACACCGACGCTCCTCGTCGGCAGCCAAGCCGGCGATCCCGGCCAGAACCGCCGTTGCCACGACCGCCAGGAGCCAAACCACCGCCGAGAGCAGCGCGACGCGCCCGCAGAAGCGGGCGCCGACGTTATCGCCGAGCGCCGCGAGCAACGCCCCCAGCCCGATCACCACCAATGCCAGGATCGGAAGCAGGAGCGAGGAGACGATGCCCCACGAGAGCGCCCGCCGCACGAAGTCGCCCATCGGCCCGCGCATCAGGTTGGAATCCTCTTCGGAAGCTCGGTGGCGGTGGGGCGGCGCGAGGGAGACACCTCCTCCGCTGGACGGCTCGCTGGACACCCCGCTCACCGGGAAGTGTACCGTCCTCAGGCCTTGCCGGCGCGCCTCGAATCAGCTCGGTCAGCGCCTCAGTCCCCGGAGCCGGGGGGCAAGCGGCGTGTTGGCCTCGTCGTCGTGGTTGCCCCCGGCAAGGTTCGTGGGCTTCCCGGGGCTTCTGACCGCCAAATCCAGCGGCGGGGCAGATTGTCCTGGGGCCTGCTAAAATACCGGGGCGCTCGCTGCGGAGGTATCCGGAGCGCCGAAGGTCATGGAGGACACTCGATGAGTTGCCGCGCCCAAGCCGCCCCCCAGCCCGCATTGCCATGCCGGACGAGGGAACGCTCGATTAGCCCGGCACGGCGTGGCCTGATGCGTGGAACCGCAGGCGTGTTGGCGATCGGTTCGGCCCTCGCTTGGGGCTTATGTCTCACCACCGCCCTGGCCGACCGGGTGGAGATGGCAGACGGACGGATCCTCGAAGGAAGGTTTGCCCTCGTCGCCGGCGTGGCCGTCGATCCGATCGCCGAGGCAACCAGCAGCCGGACCGCGGGCACGCCGGTGTTGATGTGCGACGACGAAATGACCCGGACGTTCGTGTCGCGTCGCCGGGTGGTGAAAGCCGAGGAGCTTCCGTTCGCGCGGCAGCTCGAGCGGATCGAGATCCCGCAGCGCGTGCCAGAGAACGGTCGCCGGGTCGCTTCGATCGGCGGCATCCTCGCCGCTACACCGTTTGACGAGTTTGGACGCCGCATCCTCACGCTGTCGACGGCCTCCGGCAGGCTCGACGTCGTTCAGGGGATCACCACGATCACCCCCCGTTGGACCCGTGTCCAAGGCGTTCTCACCGACAACCCGCTCCTCCTCGACATGCGACTTTCAACCGGGGCGATCCCCCGCGATCAGTTGCGGCTCGTCCTCGACCGCCACACCGATCAAGCCAGTTCGGAAGAGCGTCTACGGATCGTGCGACTGTTCCTTCAGGCGGAGCGTTACGAAGAGGCGCGGGCCGAACTCGACGGCGTCATCCGCGACTTCCCTGGCCTGAAAAACCTCAGCGAAGAGCGGCGGAGCCTGGGGGAACTGTCGGCCACCAGGCTCCTCGACGAGGTCCGGCTGCGGGGCCGATCGGGCCAGGATGCCCTGGCGATGGAGATCCTCGAGAACTTTCCCGCCGACGAGGCCTCGGCCGAGACCGTCGAGGCGATCCGCGAGGCCCGCGATGCCTACCGCGACCGGCAGGCCTCGGCCGAGCGGCTCCTCCGTCTCCTCCAGGAACGCTGCGACGCCCTCGACGACGACGACACCCGTGCCGCCTGCACGGGTATTCTCGACGAGATCGCCGCGGAGATGACCTTCGCCACCCTCGATCGGCTGTCGGCGTTCGAACGGATGGGGACCGAGCCCGACCTCGCGGCCGACCGGGCCCTGGCGATCGCCATCTCCGGATGGCTCCAGGGGGCCGCGGCGGCCGGCGAGAATCTCAAACTGGCCCTCTCCGCCGCGCATGTCCGCGATCTCCTCCGCGATTACCTCCGCAGCGACGACGCCAAAGCACGCCAAGCCCTACGCGACCAGGTGGCCGACGAAGAGGCGGGGGATGCGGCGACCATCGCGAGCTTGGCGCGACAGATGCGCCCGCCGCTCGATCCCCCGGAGCCGACGGCCCCGGGGCTCCACGAGTTCGAGTTCACTGGCTCCGACGGGCAATCGGTCACGTGCCTCGTCCAGGTGCCGCCGGAGTACGATCCCCTCCGCCGCTATCCGACGGTGGTCTCGCTCCATGCCGCCTTCACGACGCCGGCGGACCAGATCACCTGGTGGGCAGGCCCGCCCGGGCCCGATGGCCGTCGGGTCGGCCAGGCGACCCGCCACGGCTGCATCGTTGTCGCGCCCCGCTGGACAGAGGAGGGGCAAACGACCTACGAATATTCTGCCCGCGAACACGCGGCCGTCCTCGGCGCCCTGCGGGAGTCGCAGCGAAGATTCGCGATCGACACTGATCGCGTCTTCCTGTCGGGGCACTCCCTTGGCGGCGACGCCGCGTGGGACATCGCCCTGGCCCATCCCGATCTGTGGGCGGGGTTGGTGGCGATCACGCCCGGCGCCGGCCGCTACGTCAACCACTACTGGCACAACGCCCGCACGCTGTCGATCTACGTCGTGGGAGGCGAACTCGACAACGGCACCTTTGCCCGCAATGGCATGGATCTCGACCGCTACCTCTCCAAGGGCTTCGACACCACCTATGTCGAGTACCGGGGCCGTGGCCACGAGCACTTCGCCGACGAGATCCTGCGGATCTTCGATTGGATGCAACGCCGCAAGCGCACGTTCTTCCCCACGACCATCGATGCGGTCTCGATGCGACCGTGGGACAACTTCTTCTGGTGGATAGAGCTTTCCGGTGCCCCTCCCAAGACGGTCGTCCTGCCGTCCCAATGGCCGCCCGGTCAGGGGGTCAGGCCATTCGCGCTCGATGCCAAGACGACGGCCACCAACGGGCTGATCATTCACTGCGGCGCTGAACAGGTCCGGGTTTGGCTCTCCCCCGACCTCGTCGATTTCACGCAACCGGTGAACGTCAGCCTCGATGGCCGGAAGCTTTCCCGCGACCCGGTGCAGCCAGACGAGACGGTGCTGCTGGAGGACCTGCGGACCCGCGGCGACCGCCAGCACCCGTTCTGGGCCGTGCTCGAATCGACTCGTGGCCCCGCAGCCGGCACGGCGCCTTCCCGGAAGACGGCGAAGGACAACGCGGCCCAGCCCCGCTGAAGCCTCTCAACGACAGACGCCGCCGGGATGAATCCCGACGGCGACTGGAATCGTGTTTGTGTGGCAAAAGCCCCGCGCTGTCAGCGTGGAATCGTGTCGGACGGCTCGCGGGCGACCGTGTCGCTGCGCCCCTCGCGGGGCAGGGCAACACCAGCGATGTACCACCCCTCGGGAACCGTCTCCATCCCCACGCCCGCAGCGCCCAGGTAGCGTTGGATGACGTCGAACTCGGGCAACGTGCTGCCGTCGATCCGCTGTTCGCGGACGCTTCCTTCCTTGCCGTCGCCGAGGACGACGTTGAGCAACTGCCCCATGAGGCTCTTCGACTTCGGCATCTCGCCACGGCGGAGCATCTCATAGGCCGGGCGGATCGTCTCATCGCCACGCCCGAAGCTCCGCAGCGCCGTCTCCCCAGGGAACAGTCGCGACAGCTCCTCCGTCACGACTCCATAGTCGCCGGTGTCGGCGAGGGTGCCGTCGGTCTCGGAGGTGGCGAGGACGCGTTCGAGGAAGTCGCGGTGCGACGCGAGGAGGAGATGGCCATGGGCGATCGTCACGGCCGAGTGCGGAAGGAGCTTCTCCTCCCGATCACGGAGGCGGCCCCGCCGGCCCTTGGCCTCCGAATCGGCCTCGGAATCGGCATGGGCCGACACGAAGCCGGGGGTCTCGATCTCGAGCTTCGGGATCGCATCGGTGCGGTCAATGAGTTCCCAGATGACGTGGCCGTCGAACTCCACCTTCCGCATGTCTGGGTCAGTCGACATCGATTTGGCCACCGTCTTTGCCACCTGCTCCGGATTGTGCGTCTCGATGGCGATCACGAGGCGCTCGCTGTCGACGTCGATCGGCATGGTGTGGTCGCTGATGATCGACACCCGGGTGCCGAGGCATCCGACGAGGTCGTTTTCGACGTCGATCTGAGGACCATCCGGATCCTCTTTGAGCGACGCGATCACATCCTCGAACACGCCCTTCTCACCGATGACATCGTCGACGAGTGTCTCGGCCGAGGCAAACGCTGTCTTCATGTCCCACTGCATCGTCACCCAGCTCGACACGTCGCGCGGAACCCACGTCGGGGGATCGAGCCGGGCGGTGTTGGGGAACTGAAGCATGCGGGCGGCGAGCTTGTAGCGGTCGGGGGCAAAGGCCTTGCGCCCCTCGAGCGGCGGTGCATGGATGAGGGTGTGGTGGCGGAGATCGTGGAGCCCGTCGTCGAGCACGATCACCCCGCCGACGGCCTTCACCGCGTCGAAGCCCTGGCGACCGAGGATCGCCACGTAGTCGGGACCTTTGCGCTTCTCACGGGGCGGATTGGCGGCCTGAACGGCCCGGGCGAAGCCGAGCGGATCGACGTACCAGCGGATCGGCGCCGCGGTGGCAGAGACCTTGTCAGCACACCGGTCGCACACCGCCTTGTAGGACGCGACCGTGGCGAGCCCATCGGCCCGGCCCGAAAGCGACGACGCGGTCTGCATGACGACGGCGGGATCGTCGCCGACGACGAGCGCATCGGGACGGAGGACGATGGCGACGCGCGTGGGAAGCGCGGCCCCCGGCTCCTGCGGCACGTCGTAAACCGTCATCGTCGTGCCGTCGCCCGACGTCGAGGTCTTCTTCGTCGCCTTCCGTTCGGCGAGGCGTTCGCCGACCGTCTCGACCAGTCGAGTCGCCTCGTCACCGTGGCCGGTGGTATCGACGAGGATTACGGTGGCCAGCTTGCCGGCGGCCGGCTCGATGACACCGAGGGCGACCTCCCCCCCCGGAACGCTGGAGAGATCCTCGAACGAGAGCCCGAGCTTCCCCAGACGCTGCCGACCGGCCTTGCGAGCCTGATCCCGGACGCTCTCCACGAAGGGACGCATCTGCGGGTCCCTGAGCAGCTGCCCGTAGTCGGTGTTGTCGAAGCTTTCCTGGAGCCGACGGGGGTCCGGGGTGCTGACCCAGACCCGCGTGGTCGCCGGGAAGACCGTCTCGCTCGGGGCGAACCCGGCGGCCTCCACCGGGAGGGCCGGGCTGACGGAGGCGACGGCCACCATCCAGACAGCGGCGCGACCTAGAACTCCAGGGAGGTTCGTTCCCCTCCGTCGACGACCAGCCAACAAGCTACCGTGCACGAGAACTCCTCCTTGAAGGCACCGCAGGGGCGCGACGGTTGGTGCGCTCCCCCTCCTTATCGTTCCGGTGCGGCCCGAATCTGGACCCGATCACGGCGGACACACTCCCTTCGCCAACCGGCCGGGAAAGGTGCGCAAGCCCGGCAAGATCGTCCTTCGCTCAGGCCAGCGGGTAGGTCACCACGACCATCCAAACCACGACCAGGACGGCGATCACCGCCGCCAGGGCGGTGCCTCCGTCGGTGTGCCGGCGGACAAGTGACGCCACTCCCCAGGTGATCGCCGCGGTGCTCGCCAGGAGAGCGACCGTCGCCATGGCACCGGCCGATCGTTCGCGATCACCGGTGAGGAGGGCCAGCGCCACCAGGGAGGGCCAGCCAAGGAGGAGGGCGTGAAAGCCGACAGACTCGGTGACGAGATCAGTCATGCCGATTCGCTTCCCCCCGCCCACGGGCCGAACCGGCACCGATTCCAGCAACCGACTCCACCCCCGCCCCAGCGAGACAGGAGTGATCGTCGCCTCGGGAACGGCCAGCGCCACGAAGCAGGCGACCGCCACGATTCGATTGGCGGCGGCCGACTCGGGGGCGAGGAACAGGCAGACGACCATCCCCGTCAGGGCGGCCGCCATACCCACGAGGTCGAGCCTGCCCCGCGCCGGTTCACCCGAGGCGATCAGGCGACCAGTCCCGCGCGGCTTCCTGGCAGCGAGGGGCATACGGGCCACGACCACCGCGGCGCTGATCGTCACGAGCACAGCGCCCAGCACGGCAACGCTCCCCGCCAGGGAGTTGTCTGCAAATCGATGCCACGCTGCCGCCGCCGCCAGTCCCGCTCCCGCGGTAATCACCAGCGCCCCGCTCGCCACATCCGCCCGGTTGAACAACCGGCTCTCGAGGAACGCGAAGAGTGCGGCCGCGAAGCCGACTCCCCAAAGAAACCCCGCAAGCGAGAGAAATCCCACAAGCGTGGTGCCTGTTGGCCCCGCGGGGCTGGCCAAAGCTCCGAGGCATCCTCCTATCACCGGCCAGCAGAGCCTTGCAGCCATGGCTGCCATGGCTGTCGCGGAACCGCCGAGATGGCCGGCCGGCGCGGGGATCGGGGCTCCAAGCGAGGCCACCGCCAAAACTCCCCCGAGGAGAAATCCGACCGCCGTCCGGGGACCGCCAACGGCCTGCCCACTCCCTGCGATCGAAACGCCACCGATCGCGGCAAGGAGAAGGAGATAGGAGGCCGGCCTACGGGCCTCGACCCTGCACAGGATCGCCGCCATGGTCATGGTCATGCCTGTCTCCCCGCAGCGGGCTCAGCCGGGGGACCGGCCTGCCGGGCCCGATCCGCGCGGATGCCGCGGACGATAGTGGCGATGGTGGCCGCGTTCGCTCCGAGGATAACGTCGTGATGATCCCCCGGGATCTGATGCACGGTCACCCCACCAGCGCACCATCGCTTCCACACCCTGAGAACCTCCGGAAACGAATCGGCAGACTGAAAATAGTCGATCGAGCCTGCATAGGGCAGGGCGCGATGACGCGCCACGAGCGCCCCATGGGAGTCGCTGCGGATCGGATCAACCGCTCTCCACTGCCGGGCGAGCTTGAATCGGGCGGGAAGCCCGCGGAGATAACGCCACCCCTGCGACGGCTGGGATACAAGCCGGCGCAGGTGCTTCCAGACATACTGCCTCCACAAGACACGATCCGCTGCCGCCAAAACCTCCTCCGGAAGGAGGCAGTTGATGTGGGTGTCGAACTGCGCGAGGAGCGCTACCTCGTGCCCCCCGCGCCGCAACTGCTGGGCCGTCTCGTAGGCGAACCATCCCCCCAGCGAGAAGCCGCCGAGGAAATAGGGCCCCTGCGGCTGGAAGGCGACAATCTCCGCGGCATACAGCTCCGCCATCGCTTCGATCGAGGTCTGCATCTCTCCCCCGTCTCGATCGATGGCCTGGAGGCCGTAGACGGGCACATCCGGCGCGAACGCCCGGGCGAGTTCGAGATTCTCCGTGACGCCCCCACCGACGCCGTGGAAGAGAAACAACGGGGCGCCCACGCCGAGTGGCTGGAGTGGAACGATCGAGCGGAGGCGGGGCGCCCACCCCTCGTCACGGAGAAGTGCCGCCATCGCAGCGACTGTAGGGGCCTCGAACACCGCAGCGAGCGGCACCCGGCGGCCGAGCACCGCGGAGAGGTCGGCGACGAGCCGGGCCGCCATGATCGACTGCCCGCCGAGATCGTGGAAGAAATTGTCCTGGTCGCCGAAGTCGACCCGAACGAACACGCGCTGCCAGGCGGCCCGAACCTGCGACAGGAACACCGGCAGGACGCGCGGCGAGCCGACGGCCTGCAGGGGAGGAGCGGAGAGCCCGACGGATGACTCCGCGATCTGACCGGCGAGGGCGCGCCTGTCGATTTTGCCATTGGCGTTCACAGGCAGGTTGTCGAGGCAGACAAACCGGCAAGGGACCATCACCTCAGGCAGGCGTTCGGCCGTCCAGCGCCTGAGTGTGTCGATATCCAGACCGCTTTCCCGCGGCACCACCCCGGCGACGAGCGACGAAACCCCGTCCGCCCCGTCCGCCATGACAGGCTTAACCGCCACCACCGCAACCGCGCCGACCTGCGGATGGCCGGCGAGACAAGCCTCGATCTCTGCCGGCTCGATCCGATGCCCGCGGATCTTCACCTGGGTGTCGTTGCGCGCGACGAACTCGAGAAGCCCGTCGGTCCTCCACCGGCAAACGTCCCCCGTGCGGTACATCCGCTCACCCGACCCGGGCAGGAACGGATCGGGGAGGAACCGGGCGGCGGTCAGGTCGGGCCGATTGTGGTAGCCGATCGCCAGTTGGGCTCCGCCGATGAAGAGTTCTCCCACCGTTCCCACAGGGACCGGGCGACAGCCGGCATCGAGGACATAGCAACGGACGTTGTCGAGCGGGCGGCCGATCGGCGGCGTCTCCGCTCGCTCGCTCCGTCGGCAAACCCAGGCGGTGGCCCACACCGTCGCCTCGGTAGGACCGTAGACGTTGACCAATTCAGCGTCTGACCGATCGAGAAATCTCTCCATCAGGCCGGAGGGCATCGCCTCCCCCCCGCAGAAGACGCGCCGCAGCGTCGGGCACGCCGTAAACGATTCGTCGTCGACGAGAAGGGCGAGGAGCAAGGGCACGAACTGGGCCACCGTCACCGCCGCGCTCCGCACCAGCTCCGCGATCCGGACCGGATCGGTCCGCCCCGGGGGAAGGATGACGACCACCGCCCCTGCCAGGAGCGGGCCGAAAACCTCATACACCGAAATATCGAAGGTCGTCCGGGTGGCGTGGAGACAGATGTCGGCGGCGTCGAGAGGGAATCGCCGCTGCTTCCCGCGGAGATAGTTCACGACAGCCGCATGGGGGATCACGACCCCCTTCGGCTGGCCGGTCGATCCCGAGGTGTACATCACGTACGCAGCCGCTCCGGGCTCGACGTCGGGGAAGTCATCCTCCGCTCGATCGCCGAGATCGGCAGCCTCGGGATCGATGACGGCAATTCCTGCCGGCCAACCGCCGGGAGAGTGATGGGAGTCGATGATCGCGGAGAACTGCGCATCGTCGACGATGAACGCCAGACGCGCAGGCGGCGCCTCCCGGTCGAGAGGCACCCAAGCGGCCCCGCTGCGAAGCACGGCAATCATGGCGACCGTCGCGTCGATCGATCGCGGCAGCGCTATGCCGACCCGATCGCCACTCCCGATGCCCAAGCCACGGAGCCTCGTCGCCAGCCGCGCCGCACGCTGCTGAAGGGCGTCGTAGGTGATCTGCGATTCCCCCTCGCGCACCGCGCAGGCCGATGGCGTCCGCGCGGTCTGCTCCTGCACGAGTTGATGAAGCGTCGTTGCGCCTCCCAGATCGATGTCCGTCTCGTTGAACTCCTCGATCACCCGTCGTCGATCCGCGTCGGACAGCATCGCCATCCGCTCGATCGGGACTGTCGGCCGAGCCGCTGCCTCGGCAAGAAACGCCGCGTACCGCGCCGCGAATCCGGCAACGACATCTGCGCCGTACCGTTCGGCCGGAACCTCGAGCGCTCCCTCCAGGCCATCGGGCCCGATCTCGAGGGTGAGCGAAAGATCGAAGCGGGCCATTCCGGCATCGATGGGCACGGGCCGAAGTGTGGCAACGCCGATCCTCCAGGCCCGATTCCCCGTCTCCACGACGGTGAGGAGGACATTGACGAGAGGCTGGCGGCTCCCTTGCCGCGTCGGCATCGCCGCTGCCACGATCTGGTCGAAGGGGAGATCGGCATGGTCGAGGGCGCGGAGGAAGATTCCTTGAACACGCTCCGCGAGCCCCGGCAGCGTGAGGGGGTCTGTCAGGGCCCCCTCGTCGAAGCTCACGCGCACTGGGAGAACATTGATGAGGCAGCCGACAGCACCGCTGGTCTTTGCCGCGCCGCGTGTGGCCACCGGCGTGCCTACGACGAGATCACGCTCGCCGGTGATGCGCTTGAGCCAAGCGTGGACGGAGGCCAAGAGAACATTGAACACCGTCACGCCGGAACTTTCGGCCAGGCCGCGGAGTCGGTCGAGGGCGTCCCGCTCGACCCTGAACCGGCTTGTCCTGCCTCGCGACGATTCGATGACGGCAGCCACCGATCGCCCGGGGAGCGGTGTCTCCACGGGAACGGCAGCGAGCTCCTCACGCCAGAATCGACGATCGCGCTCGATGTCGACCGAATCCCGCGCCGACGTCACGACCGGCAGGCTCCGGTCATCGAAGTCGTCGGCGGCGGCGTACGCTGCTGCCAAATCCGCACGGACGATCCCGATCGACCACTCGTCGATGATCGCATGATGAAAGGTCAGCATCAGCACCGGCTCGGCCCCGGCAATCTCGATCCGCACCGCCCGCACGAGCGGCGCGATGGCCAGATCGAACGGTGTCGAGGCCTCGTGCTCGAGCGCTGCCTGAAGGCCTGATTCCTCCGCGATCGTGACGACGCGCCAGAGCACGGCAACAGCAGCCGTCGGCAGGACTCGCTGCACGAGGTCACCATCCACCTCCACAAGCGCCGTCCGCAGCGCTGGATGGCGGGCCACAACGGCAGCCAACGACCGCTCCATCCGCGGCCAGTCGATCAGCCCGTCGACGCGCCACGCGATCGGGACGTTGTAGGTGGCTGGATCGGGGAGTAGCGCATGGAGGAGCCACATGCCCCGCTGCGCCGGAAGCGGCCGACAGTCGATAACCTCGGCGCTGGCTGGAATCGTCGTCAGGGCCACGGTCGATTCGGGGAGCGCCGCCGGCGGTTGGCTGATCCGGGCGGCAAGCTCGGCGAGCTTCGGCGACTCAAACACCGTCTTGACCGGCAGGCGGACCCCGAACCGCTGCTCGATCGCTGCCACCAGCCGCATCGACAACAGCGAATGGCCGCCACGGGCAAAAAATCCGTCGTCGCGACCCACCGTCGGGATCCCGAGCAGCTCGCACCAGATCGCCGCCAGGGCTTCTTCGGTCTCCCCGACGGGGGCAGACCGGGGCGAAGCCTCCACCGCATTGATCGCTGAATCGGGCGAGGGGAGCGCGGCCCGATCGAGCTTGCCGTTGGCATTCACCGGCAGGGCGTCGACGCGCACCACCCGCCACGGCACCATCGCCTCCGGAAGCCGCTCCGCGAGGAGCACCTTCAGCGCCTCGTCGTTCGGGACAGAGGCCTCGGTGACGAGGTAGGCGACGAGCCGCCGGTCACCGGGGCTGATCTCACGGTCGATGACCACCGCCCGCAGCACTCCCTCGATCCGTTCGAGCTCGGCCTCGATCTCCCCGAGTTCGATGCGGACGCCGCGGATCTTTACCTGGTGGTCGAGGCGGCCGAGATATTCGATCTCGCCGTCATGACGCCACCGGGCCAGGTCACCGGTGCGGTACATCCGCTCCCCGGGCCGCTCGAAGAACGGGTCGGGGAGAAACCGCTCGGCGGTCAGGTCGGGGCGACCGAGGTAGCCCCGCGCCACCCCGACGCCGGCGAGCCACAGCTCTCCATCGATCCCCACGCCCACCGGCCGCAGCGCCGCGTCGAGGACATACGTCCGCATGTTCGCGATCGGCCGACCGATCGGCACCGGCCCCGGTGGATCGTCCCTCCGGCATTCGTGATACGTCACGTCGACCGCGGCTTCCGTCGGCCCATAGAGGTTGTGAAGCCGGGCAGGAATCCGCCGCAGGCAATGGCTCATCGCGGCCTCGCCGAGGGCCTCACCGCTGGCGAAGACGTATCGAAGCGAGCGACAGGTTCGCTCCAGATCGGGCCCATCGAGAAAGACCTCAAGCATCGACGGCACGAAGTGGATGACGGTGATGCCCGCCGCCGCAACGACGTCTGCAAGCGCCGCGGGCTCCCGATGCAAGCCGGGCGGCGCCATCACGATCCTGGCGCCGGTGAGGAGTGGCCAAAAGAACTCCCACACCGACACGTCGAAGCCGAAAGGCGTCTTCTGCAGCACGCGGTCACGGGCGTCAATTCCGTAGGCGTCCTGCATCCACCGCAGACGGTTGACGATCCCCGCGTGGGTGTTCATCACCCCCTTCGGTGCCCCGGTCGAACCCGACGTGTAGATCACGTAGGCGAGGTCCTCCGGCGAGGCGATGTCGTCGAGCGGTCCATCGTCGAACGTAGCGAGTTCGTGCCGCTGGGCATCGATGCGGAACACTTCGCCGGCCGCACCAGCCACCCGGTCAAGAAACCGCTCCTGAATGATCACCACCGGCGGAGCGGCGCTTGCGAGCATCGCAGTGATTCGGGCCGCTGGATACTCCGGATCGAGCGGCAGATACGCGCCGCCGGCGGTGACGATGCCCATCAGCGCCACCACCATCTCCACCGACCGCTCCAGGCACACGGCTACCGGCACGTCGGGCCCGACGCCCCGTGACCTGAGCAACCGGGCCAGCCGGTTTACCCGTCCAGCGAGTTCCGAATAGGAAAGGACTTCGTCGCCGCACGCGAGCGCAACCGCCGTGGGACTACGACCGACCTGTGCCGAGAAGAGTTCCTGGAGCGTGGCGGGGGGCCCGAAGTCGGTTGCCGTGGCGTTGAAGTCGTGGACAACCCTCCGCCGCTCGTTGACGGAGAGCAGATCGATGTCTCTGATCGCCACGCCCGGATCGGCGGCCACCGCCCCGAGGAGCGCGATGAATCCGGTAACGAGCCGCTCGACGTCATCGCAACCGAGAACATCGGTCGAGTACTCCACCGTCCCTTCGATCCCATCGCTGCCCGCCACGAGGGAAAGGGTGAGGTCGAAACGGCTCGTGCCGGTGTCGACATCGACCTTCTCCATCCGCGCCGGCCCGAGGGTCCACGTCGGGTCGGTGGGCTCGAGGAACACGAACATCACATTGGTGAGCGGATGGCGGCGACCGGCATGGCGGCCAGGAACACACGTGACGATCTCGTCGAAGGGCAACTGCCCGTGGTCAAGGGCCGTGAGGAACGTGTCTCGAACCCGTCGGATCGCAGCGCCGGCCGTGCCCTGCGCGAGCGCGGGGTCACCTCCCCAGCGGACACGGATGGGAAGCGTGTTGAGGAAACAGCCCACCGCTTCTTCGAGGCCCTCCACGCCACGCCCCGCGACCGGCGTGGCGATGACCGTGTCCTCACTGCCGGTCAACCGATGGACCCACGCGTGAAACGCCGCGAAGAGGGCAGCAAAAAGGGTGGTGTCGGTCTCCCGGGCGATCCCCCGCCAGGCATCAGCGACGGAGCCATCGAGCCGGAAGCGACGTGTTTCACCTCGAGAAGTTGCCGAGCCGTCGTGAACGATAACCCCTGGCCAACGGACCCCGTCGGGGATCCCCGTCAGTTCGGCGGCCCAGAAGTTCTTATCCGCGACCGGATCGAGTGGACCTGCCATCGCCGGCACCGTCATCGGAGCGAAGGCGGTCGATGAGCCGTCAGTCCCTGACGATTCCGGCGACACGTAGGCCCGGCCAAGATCGGCCAGACACACGTCGATCGACCAATCGTCGATGATCGCGTGGTGGAAATTGAGCAGGAGAACGCCGTGTGGGGCCGCCTGCGGAAACAGCGTCGCCCGCCACAGCGGCGCCCTCGCCAGGTCAAAGGGGATTCGGGCGTGGGCCCGCAGCGCCGCCTCGATCGCCGTCTTGTCAACAAGAGGCTCTTCTGACCAAGGCACCGCCACCTCGTCGACCGGCGCAATCCGCTGGACCGGGCCATCGTCCCCGGCCTCGAGACTGGTTCGCAGCGCCGGATGGCGCGCCGTTACCCAGTGCAACGCTGCGCGAAAACGCTCCCAGTCGATCGGCGCTGAAGGACGGAAAGCGTGCGGCAGGTTGTAGGTGGCCCGATCGGGGAGCAGCGTCTGGAGAAACCACATCGCTCGCTGCGCAGGAAGAGCCGGCAGGGTCGCGTCATGCCCGGCTCCGCCGACGGTCAGCGACCGTGGAGCGTCCGCCAGAGGGGCCGGAGCCTCGCTCAGCCAGTGGGCTGCGAGCGCCGCTACGGTCGGGTGATCAAAAACGTTGCGGACCGATGCATGGATCCCGAACCGTTCCCGAGCCCGCGCCACCAGACGCATCGCAGAGAGCGATGTGCCACCAGCATGGAAGAAGTCGTTGTGACGGCGCGGCACGCCTCGGCCCAGAACGGCGAGCCAGAGTTCCGCGATCGCCTGCTCGGCACCGTCCAAAGGCCTCTCGTCAGGGATATCTCCCCCGACTTCGGCTGACTCCGGGAGCGGCCTTCGTTCGAGGGAATGTCTGTCGACCTTGCCGTTGGGGGTGAGTGGCAAGCCGTCATGGACGCCGATCCGGAGGGGAATCATCGCCGCCGGGAGCCGGGCCGCCAGCCAGGCGACAAGTTCGGAGGGGACGATCGTGGCGCCAGGTACAGGCACGACGTGCGCGACGAGGAACGATGCGCTCGTTTCGTCGCGCTTGACAACGACAGCGGCCTCGGCGACGAGCGGATGCCCGGAGAGCACCGCCTCGATCTCGTCCGGCTCGACCCGATGGCCGCGGATCTTCACCTGTCGATCGGCTCGACCGAGATATTCGAGACAGCCGTCTTCGCGCCACCGTCCGATGTCACCGCTGCGGTACATCCGGCGACCGGGCTCGGCGGCAAACGGATCGTCGATGAAGCGTTCGGCCGTCAGATCGGCCCGCCCCGCATAACCACGGGCGAGGCAATCGCCGCTGATCCAGATCTCGCCGGCAACATCGACTGGCACCGGTTCCAGCACCGCGTCGAGGACGCGGACCGAGGCTCCCGCGATGGGACGGCCGATCGGGGGAAGGTCGGGCCAGTGGCTCGGATCGCCGGCAAGGATCTGCGAGGTGACAACATGGCTTTCGGTCGGGCCGTATTGGTTCCAGAGGACGCAGGCGGGCAGCCGCGCGAAGAACCCGCGGATGGCCGGGCCAATGCGGAGTTGCTCCCCGGCGACGATGACTTCTCGCAGAGACGACGGGAACCGTCCCGTTGCCAGCGCTCCCTCCGCGAGGTGCTCAACGACCGCCACCGGCAGGAAGATCCGCTCCGCCGCAGAATCGATCAGAAGTTCGAGGAGCAGGGCCGGATCGAGCCTCGCCTCTTCTGGCACGATCACGAGCTCGCCACCGGACAGCCAGGTGGAGAAAAGCTCCTGGAAAGAAACGTCGAAGCCGGCACTGGCAAATTGGAGCGTCCGTGCCCCGCGCCCGACGACGGACTCGCGACACTGCCAGGCAATCAGATTGGCGAGGGGACCGACCGGCATCTCCACCCCCTTCGGGGCGCCTGTCGACCCCGACGTGAAGAGGATGTAGGCCAGTCGGTTGTCGCTCCGGTCGAGCGGCACCTCCTCCGGCGGCCCGGCGGCGACATCATCCGCCGGCGCACCGGAGTCGATTCGCACGACATGAGGTCGGGAGGCCTCCTGCGGAATCGAACTGCAGAGCACCTCGACGAGCGCAGCGGTCCGGCAGTCGGTAACGACCAGCGGGCAACCGGCGATCGTCAGCATCGATGCGAGGCGCTCGGCCGGAAGCGTCGGATCAAGCGGCACGCAACAGGCCTTTGCCATGAGCACGCCGAGGATCACGGCCTGGAGTTCGGGGGAGCGTGGCAAACAGATCGCGACAGGCATGTCTTCGGCCGCGCCCGCATGCCGCAGTCGCGTCGCAATCCGCTCGGCATGCGTGTGCAGATCGCGGTAAGTCCAATGCCCCGCACTCCATGTCACCGCGATGGCATCGGGGGTCGCCTCCACCTGCTCGAGGAACGGCTTGATCAGACCGACCGGCGACGTGGATGACTCCTCGCCATCGGCAAGGCCATGAAGCATCCGCTGCCGACCGCCCGCATCGAGCAGCGCGGCTGTCGCAACGGCCGCCGTGGGGGTCGAGAGCATCGATTTGAGAAACATCGAGAACGACGCCGCGTAGCCGGCAATCGTCTCGGGATCGAAGCGCCTTGTGTCGTACTCGAACGCCCCGCGCAGGGCCGTCCCGTCTCCCTCGAGGAAGAGCGTCAGATCGACTTTCGCCGTCCCGGTATCGACGGGGACCGATTCGCTTCGAACCCCCTCGAGACATGCCCCTACCAGCCCTTGGTTGGTGTGGACGAAGAGCGTCGTCACGAGCGGCGGCCGTTCCCCGGCCCGCTCCGCTGTGGCCGCAGCCACGATCTCGTCGAACGGCAGTTGGCCGTGGGATACGCCGGCGAGGAACGTCTGGCCCACCTGCCGGGCGAGCGCCAAAAACGACTTTTGGGAGTCGCCGACATCATCCCAACAGACACGCACCGGAAGGGTGTTGAGAAAACAGTTGACCGACTCCTGAACCTCGGGCGTGCTCCGCAACGACACCGGCGTGCCGACGACGATGTCAACAGCACCGGATACCCGATGGAGCCAGCCGTGGAACACCGCCAGAAGGATCTGAAAGAGCGTCGCGCCGGTCTCGCGGGAGATCGCCTGATGGGCCGCAGAAAAATCGCCGTCAACTCGGAAACGATGCATTTCTCCCGTCGGCCCGCCCTCCCAGGGAGACAGCCGCCCCGGCCAGATGAATTCGCCAGTGGCGTCAGCCAACGTCATCCGCCAGAACCTGCCGCAGCGATCCCGTTCGGCCGAACCGATGCCCGGGAGCCGGAGGTGAGTTTCGGCTGCCGAAGGTCGTGCCCCCTCCGACTCCGCCTCTGCCGTCCCGGCAAACTCGCGGAGGAGGAGTTCGATCGACCAGTCGTCGATGATCGAGTGGTGGAAGGTGAGGAGAAGGATGCCGTGTGGGGCCGCCCCGGGAAACAGCGTCGCCCGCCACAGCGGCGCCGTCGCCAGATCAAAGGGAATCCGGGCGTGGGCCCGCAGCGCCGACCCGATCGCCGTTTCGTCGACAGATTGCTCCACCGACCACGGGACCGGCACATCGTCGATGCCGCAAACCTTCTGCACCGGGCCGGCGTCGCCAGCCTCGAACGCGGATCGCAAAGCGGGGTGACGCCTCATCGTCCGGAGAAGCGTCTCCTGAAATCGCTCCCAGTCGATCGGTCCATCGGGACGAAACGCAAACGGCTGGTTGTAAGTCGCCCGATCGGGAAGAAGGGCATCGAGGAGCCACATTCCCCGTTGGGCCGGGAGCGCCGGGAAGACCAAGTCTTCCGTGGGTGGTATGAGGGAATCCGCCGTGAAGCCCTCGGCCGCCATCCTCGAAGCACCGTCGGCCACGGCCCCATCGATCGCCGCGGCCAAGCGGGAGAGCGTCCTGGTCTCGAAGACCGTCGTCACCGGCAGTCGGACGCGAAACTCGCGCTCGATCGCCGCCATCAGGCGCATCGCCAGAAGCGAGTGGCCGCCGAGGGCGAAGAAGTCGTCATCGCGACCGAGGGCATGGCGACGGAGGAGGGAGTGCCACAGCGAGGCGACGCGCGATTCGGTTCCGGCGCGCGGTGGTTCAACTCGGTCATCCGGCTCGACCTCGGCAAGAAGGTCGAGAAGGGACTTGCGATCGACCTTGCCGTTGGTGGTGACCGGCAGGGCGACGATCGGCACCAGGCGCGCCGGCACGAATGCCGGCGGGAGGCGGCTCTCGAGCCAGGCGCGGAGTCCGTCGATCGGCTGGAGACTGCCATCCCGGCGGGCGACGAAAGCCGCCAACGCCGTCTCATCCTCATGCCTGAAGGGGAGCACGGCAACGGCCACCACGGCGGAGTGCGCGAGAAGCGTGTTTTCGATTTCCCCCGGCTCGACGCGGTGGCCGCGGATCTTCACCTGCTGATCCATCCGCTCGACAAACAGGATCGTACCGTCGGGGAGCATCCGGCAACGGTCACCGGATCGATACATCCCTCTCCGATCGCCACCGGGGCGGGGATCGGCCACGAAGCGGCCTTCGCTGAGAGTGAGATAGCCCTTGGCAACCCCCGAACCACCGATCCAGAGTTCTCCGGGCTCGCCATCCTCAACGATCTGCCCGTCGGCCGACATGATGAGGCAGGAGGTGTGTGCGAGCGGCCGGCCGATCGG
>Ga0164294_10000311_pt1 | contig 45845 bp, 53 predicted proteins | sample GEODES005metaG_FD_111479 | JGI IMG/M metagenome (GOLD analysis project Ga0164294, IMG submission 111479) | Oligotrophic lake water microbial communities from Sparkling Lake, Wisconsin, USA - GEODES005 metaG | ecosystem: Environmental > Aquatic > Freshwater > Lake | place: USA: Sparkling Lake... | reverse complement strand
GTAGGGCCGCGCCATGTCGATCAGCCGCAGCGTCCCCATCGTGTGATCGGCGTGCACGCCGTCGCAATCGCAGGTCCATTCGGTGTCGCTCAGCACCAGCACGAACTGAACCGTATCGGTGCTGTCGGCCACGATGTGCGATCGTCGCCGTTCGAAGCGCTGGGGCACGCCGCGGCACCGGCCGAACACGAGGTTTTCGAGGCTGTAGCCCTCGAGGCGATTGAAGAAGCTCTCCGCATCGCAGTGCAGGGTGATGTCGAAGAGATAGGCGCACGCCTGCCGGTAGGTTTCGCCGGCTTGCGGGTCGTTCGCCCCGTTCAGTATCCAATCGTCTTTTTTGAGCCTGTCCATGCACCGGCGGACTTTTTGTCGTCTTTACAGGTGGTTTGACAAAAAGCCGCGTGCCGCGCCAGCCCCTTTCAGGTCGAAGGGCGGCCGGGTCTGCGCATAGCAATACGCGCTCTGGGCAATGCCGGCTCGTCAGCCTCGACGCGTGGGGCGCTGTGGGAGCCATGCTGCACCATGCAGACACATGCCCCGTCGAGCGGTTCGCCGAAGCCGCGATGCCTGGAACAGCAGGACGCCCCCTTGCCGCTCCACACCTCCCAACGGTCGTAACCGCCCCGCACAGCACGGACGGTAACCCCACGACCGATGCGCAGACCCGGCCCGCGTTTTGATCCAGACAGACGCTTATGTCTTTGACGCTGCGTCCACGAATTCCTGATCATCTGTCGGGCGGGCGGGCCACGGCGCCACGCGCCTCCGTCAGGTTACGACCCGCTTGCAGACGACCAGCCAGCGTGAGACCCTAAGCCATGCGGGTCAGCGTGTATCAAGACGAGATGCCAGTCGGAATAGCCGTTCTAGAGCATTTGGACCCTCCTATGGGCGTCGCATTCGGCGCGTTTTTGCCTTCCGATCAATACAACTCCGATGCTCATGCAAACGTGATTGATGGCGAATATGTCGGGGATAGAGGCAAGTCATTGACTGCTATCGATGACCAGCATTCCACGATTGAGACTGCATCGATTGCAATTGAAGATTATGGTGATCTCGGCCGGCAGTTGACATTATTCTTCAGGGACGGGGAAAACTTCGCTGCCCTGTTTGCCGCGCATCCGGCGTATCGGGCGTATTATCCGCGCCTCGATAACGGCAGCTAACCACCAAAAACCCGCCCCTGCGGAGCGAGCAATCCTCTGCAGATCATCGGCTCCCCGCCACTTGAAATCCGCCCTCCGCTTCCCATCTCGGGGACCGAATGGAAACGGGGGTTTCAGTCAAAACTGCGGTGATGCCGCCCGAGGCTGCCGGATGGCGGCTCGACCGAGCGCTGGCCGCGACTTTGCCGACGCTATCGCGCGAGCGGCTGAAGGCGCTCATCTCCGCCGGGCACGTCACGCAGGGCGACACGCTCGTCCGCGATCCCGCCACCAAGATCCGCGGCGGCGAGACGTTCGCGGTCGCCATCCCCGATCCCCGCCCCGCGCACAATGTGGCACAAGACATCGCGCTGGAGATCGCCTTCGAGGACGAGCATCTGATCGTCGTCGACAAGCCTGCCGGCCTCGTCGTCCACCCCGCGGCGGGCAATCTCGACGGGACGCTCGTCAACGCCTTGCTCCACCATTGCGCCGGCTCGTTGTCGGGCATCGGCGGGGTCGAGCGGCCGGGGATCGTCCACCGCATCGACAAGGATACGTCGGGGCTGATGATCGCCGCCAAGACCGATCGCGCCCACGTCGGCCTTGCCGCGCAATTCGCCAAGCACACGATCGACCGGCGCTACAAGGCGATCGTCGCCGGGCGGCCGATGCCTGCCGCCGGCCGGATCGAGAATTGGATCGGGCGGAGCACGACCAACCGCAAGAAGATGGCGGTGCTCTCCGAAGGGCATGGCAAGCGCGCGGTCACCCATTATCGCACGGTCACCCCGCTCGACGGCGCCGCGATGGTCGAATGCCGGCTGGAGACCGGGCGCACGCACCAGGTGCGCGTCCACATGGCCTCGATCGGGCACCCTTTGCTGGGCGATCCGGTCTATGCGCGGGCCCGGCCGGAACGCCGCGAACTGCTCGCCCGTTTGGGTTTCGAAAGGCAGGCGCTGCACGCGGCCGTGCTGGGGTTCATCCACCCCATAACAAGCCAGGCTTTGTCGTTCGAAAGCGATATTCCGCAGGACATGCAGCATCTGTTCAACGAGCTTGTGATATAGATCATTTTCAAGACGGTGGTGCCTTCGGGGCCATCGGGACCGGAAGGGGTCCAGGGAGAAAGTAGAGATTATGGCGCCTGCCAAGAACACTCCGGCCACCATTCCCGCCCTCGGCGGGGAGCAGAGCCTCAACCGCTATCTGTCGGAGATCCGCAAATTCCCCCTCCTCGCCCCCGAGGAGGAGTTCATGCTCGCCAAGCGCTTCCAGGAGCATGGCGATACCGAGGCCGCGGCCAAGCTGGTCACCTCGCACCTTCGCCTCGTGGCGAAGATCGCGATGGGCTATCGCGGCTATGGCCTGCCCGCGTCCGAGCTGATTTCCGAAGGGAATATCGGCCTGATGCAAGGCGTTAAGAAGTTCGAGCCCGATCGTGGCTTCCGCCTCGCCACCTATGCGATGTGGTGGATCCGCGCCTCGATCCAGGAATATATCCTGCGGTCGTGGAGCCTGGTGAAGATGGGCACGACGGCCGCGCAGAAGAAGCTGTTCTTCAACCTGCGCCGCATGAAGAGCCAGATCGACGCCTTCGAGGATGGCGATCTCAAGCCCGAGCATATCACCAAGATCGCCACCGATCTGGGCGTGAGCGAGGATGACGTCACCTCGATGAACCGCCGCATGGCGATGGGGGGCGATACCTCGCTCAACGTCTCGATGCGCGAGGATGGCGAGGGCCAGTGGCAGGATTGGCTGGTCGACACCGATCCGCTGCAGGACGAGCGACTCGCCGAGTCGCAGGAAAAGGATGTCCGCCACGACATGCTGACCGAGGCGATGGACGCGCTCAACGACCGCGAGAAGCACATCCTCGCCGAGCGTCGCCTGTCCGACGATCCCAAGACGCTCGAGGAGCTGAGCCAGGTTTACGGCGTCAGCCGCGAACGCGTCCGTCAGATCGAGGTCCGCGCGTTCGACAAGCTGCAGAAGGCGATGATGCGCCTCGCCGGCGAAAAGCGCCTGCTGCCGGCGATGGCCTGAGGCGGGTTGAGGCTTTGCTTCCGCAAGCCTCAACTTCCTCAACTTAACGACATCTTTCTCGTGTGTTTTCAGCCCGATAGATTGCACGAAAACCACGCGAAAACCGGCCGAAAAAGCTAGCCTAGTGGCGTCGCTGATCGGGCTGGTGATCGCGATCGGACTGGTGCCGCTGCTTATCGGCTGGTGGCGACTCTCCCGGCGTGCTCCGGCCCTTCGACTGCCTTCAAGGCAGGCGCTCAGGATGAACTTCAGCCGTTGGCTGAAGGCCGGAGCGCTGGATGGGAATTACGGCGCTATCCTCGCCTCCGCGCTCCTCTGCGCTCTCGCTTTCAACCTGACCTTTTTCTGGCAGGAACTCTGGCTCGTCCTGCCCAAGGCCTGGGCCGGCCTCCACCCGATCCTCTTTCACAACGATCACGACTGGACCGGCCACGCGCCCATCGCCGAGTTGCTGCAGGGCACCGGCGCCGTCGCTACGCTGGCGAGCGGCCTCGCCTTCCTCGCCGCCCTCGGCTGGAGCCGCGGCCCACGCCCGTTCTTCGGCTGGATGGCCTTCCAGGGCTTGTTCCAGTCGCTCTCGCAAGGCGCGATCGGCAGCCTGCTGCCCGGCAACGACGTCGGCCGCGCCTTCGCTTATCTTGGGCTGGGCAGCGCAGCGAAAGCCGCCGTCCTCGTCCTGTCGGTGCTAAGCATGATGCTCGCCGGGATCGCCCTCGCCCGTCGCTGGCCGACGGCCCTCGACCGTCGGGCGCTCCTCCTCTCAGCCGCACTCTCGATCCTGATCGTGATCCCGTTCCGCGTGCCGCGCTCGCCCATCGAGGTCGCGCTGATCCCGGTGATCGTCACGGTCACGGGCCTCGGCTGGCTGCTCCTCGGCGCATCCTTCGTACGGGAATCGCGACCGGCGACCCACCCCCGCTGGCAGCCGCCTGCCATCGCGCTCGTCGTCCTGCTGCTGGTCTTTCAGGGCGTGCTGCGGCCCGGCATCCGCTTCTAGGCGCTACCAGACGAGGTCGAACACCCAGTCGAGCGCCAGCGATACGCCGCTCAGCCCCACCAGCAGCGCCGCTGCCAACGGCAACGACCGAACATTCAACCGCAAGGTCATCGCTCTCTCCCCGGTCTTTTTCTTTGAGGCGAGCGTAAGCCAGCACAGGGCCCATATCGATGCGGAGTTTTACCTAGCTCCCAGAGGCCAGGGCAATGATCGAAGGGGAGGGCCAGAGCGCCAGTTGCATCGCGCTGAAGCCATGCTAAGGGGGCGCTCCCTTGGTGCCGGGGCTGTAGCTCAGATGGGAGAGCGCTGCAATCGCACTGCAGAGGTCAGGGGTTCGATTCCCCTCAGCTCCACCAAGCGGACTTTCTAAGTACCTGTCTCTCCCACATTTTTCTCTGGACCCATGCCCTCGGGCATAAGATTGGGCATAAGATTCGAACGGCTCTCGGCGGGACTCTGCGGTCGCTGGCGAACACTCATTCGCCTTTTTTGCGGATCGATGATGCCATCAGCGCAGGCACGCCAGAGGATCATATCCACCGTGGCGGCACGGTAACCGCTGGCTCTGGCCAGCCGCTCGCATAATTTTTGCGCTGTTGCCCCTTCCCGCTCGGCAAGACGATTCAGATGAACATCCGGCTTTGCGTAGTCCCCACCCAAATTCCGAGCGACGTGATATTTTGTTACCTCTCCTGTGAACGGCAGCGTCGCGCAAAAAGAGATCAGATCCTTTGAAATTCCAAACTCGAGGAAAAGCGTTTGTCGCCTTTCCCATACGAGATCGATGGCGGCGGCTTTGCCTGGATGCCCAAAGACGGTCGTGCAACTGCTACCTTCGCGTAGCGCAACCATTGTACGCTCGAAGATCGGCCGCGCCACTGTGTTGCGCATGCCGCTGTTGATGATGACGTAGATGACCTCCGTCGCAAAAACCTCAGCGTCGAGTGGCGCAGTGAGCGCCTCGCACCACTCGATCTGCGGGCCATAGCCAGCCTCGATCACCGCCGCAGTGATACGACGGAACTGCGCCAGGCGGATCATGGCCCCATCACCAAAAACGATGGGATGTGGATGCGATGGCGCGTCGCACCGACTTTGCCCATGGTGGCGCAGCTTGCGAGCGTGACCCAATGGTAGCCATAGCTATCGAACAGTCGGAGCCGGGTAGTCGTCAGCCCGCTGATGACCGTGAAATGCTCATACTCGCCGCGGAGCAAGATCAGCACAGCCTTTCGGTCGCGCAAGACGGCCCGCACGTTAGCGATAAATATGAGCTGATTCAGCCCGTCCATTCCCGTGAACGGTTGTTGCAACAATACGTCGCCGCCCAACATCCGCCCAGCTTTGGTGGTTAGATCGCCGACAAGCTTCACCCAGAGCCGCCAGCTCAAGCCGAACCGTACCGCAGCTGAAAGCTTACTCTGCTGTTCGAGGAACGAGGCACCGTGGCGAAACAGCTTTTGGCTATTCAGCTCCGACAATCTCTGCCCACGGCCCTCAGCGATCAAGCGGAGAGCGTTCACTGCGGAGTAGAGACCGCATAGATTGTCGAGGTCTCCTTGGATGTAAGGATCGATCTGCTTTGCCGCGGCCAAGTGGCATCCCATGCGTAAAGCGCGCTCTTTCGCTCTAAGGTAGATGGCCTCGTCGTCCTCAGCCATCTCAATAGTCCTCCGCTAGCATGAGCGTCAGGACGCGTGTGGTGACTTCAGGGTCGGACGGATCGGGAGACGCGAACTGGAGGTCCTTGTCGTAATAGTCGATCTTCCACAGCACGACGGTCGTGCCGATTTCGAGTGAGCCAAAGTCATGCTCGCCATGAGGATCATTGTCGGCGTCGAAGGCAGTGAAGGAGCGCAATAATATGAGGGCCGCGATCTTCGTGCGCCGATCGAGGTGAGCAAAGCCGCGCGTCATCACCATGCGGCCACCGACATGGTTGGTGCGAAGCTGATCGTTGAGTTCGCGGATGCGGGCGCATCTGCAGCGGCCGTGAGTCATCAATGCGCTGTCCGTCATGGAAGCACTCCTTTGGTTAGCGATGTCGGTTGGGTGGTTGGCTAGATCAGCCGGATGAGTTTACGCTGGGCGTCGCGGTCGCCCTCGATGTAACGCTCGGTAGTCTTGAGGCTACGGTGACCCGCAAGTTCCTGAATATCGCGAAGCGAGCCACCAGCTTTGTGAATGAGCCGCGCGGACCGCGTGATGAAGGTCCGTCGCCCGGAATGGGAGGAGCAGCCATCGAGCCCGACCTGAGCGTAAATGCGACGGAACCAGTTTACGATTGTGTGCGCAGACATACGCCCGCCGCGCTCCGACAGGATGACTGGGCCATCGCGTGGACGCCCCTGATCAAGGTGGAGTACCAGCAAGGCATCGAGTAGGTCGGCATGAAGGGGCACTGTCCTTGCCGAGCCATTTTTGGCGATCGTGCCTGCGACGTGGATCTGTGCCGCCAGTGTGGCATCGGGGCGCAGCACCATCCCCCAGTCGAGCCCGGCAATTTCACAGGCTCGCAGGCCGGCCTTGAAGCTAAGCAAAACGATGACTGGGTCCCGTGCGGCATACCGACGGCCTTTTGTGTGCTTGAGCACTAAGCGCACGTCGGCAGCCCCAAGCACCCTAGCGGGATGAGGCATATTCACTCTCACATTCTGGAGGATGCACTGACTACAGCAGCGTCAGTGTCCTATAATAGTAACACAGTCACCATAAAATGTCAAGGAGAGGCGTCGATACAGTTGCCGCTAAACCGCTGCCAAGCATGTCCGTAAGGGACTTTCTCATGCCTCCGATTATCAAAAAGCGGCACTTGCGAGAGACTGTCACAATTGTCGCAACGGCGACAATTGGGCCGTTAGAAGACCGGCGGCTTTCAGGCATCTCAATCGGAAAAGCTGCCGTTCGCGCGCGTCAAACATGGTGGGCAGCAAGCGACCACAGCCGGTCGTTCCCGGGTGAGTAATCGAACAGCCGCTCCCGTCAGAAGCCGCCGTTTTCGCTGCGGGATGCGGCCGCGCGGCAATCGCCCCCATTGCGGAGATCCGGATTGGCGCTTGATACCCGGCCTGAGGGAAGCTACGCGATCAAGGCCGAAAATAGAGCAGCAGGATGGTAGTTCCTGCCCCGTTCGCGGGTCTTCCCAGCCACGGCGTCACCTCAACCGAGGGGCGCCTGTGCTTAGCGCAAGCGTTCCTATCAAGGACGCCGCTATATGAAATATCTGTTCCTGCTTCTCGCCATAGTGGGCGAGGCCATCGGCACGACATTCTTGAAAGAGTCGAATGGCTTCACAAAGCCCGGCCCCACGGCGATCATGGTCGTGTTCTATGTGATGACGTTTTACTTCTTATCGCTCGCGTTGCGATCCATGCCCACTGGTGTCGCCTACGCTATCTGGTCGGGAGTTGGTGTGATCTTAATCACCTCAATTGCCTGGATATACCAAGGCCAGAAACTCGATGCCGCTGCTATTGGTGGCATGGCTTTGATCGTCGCAGGATCGGTAGTGCTAAACCTCTTCTCTAAAACTGTAGCACACTAGCACTGTTTCCGGACGGCGGGAGACTTGCTGCTTCCGCCGTTCCGGTGACGAACGCTTCCTTTAGGCTTGGGCGGAGACGATAGGACAAGACGTCGCTTCGCGAACGACCGGATTTAGCGATAGTGGCCTTCCAACGAAGCATGCCGGAATGGCGCTTTTGTCCCAAACTCGGCCATCTTCCGCTTCATGAATAAACGGCAGCTTTCAGGATCAATCCGGAGCGTTCGGAATGACCGACTTTGAGGCGCAAAGCCGACATTGCACCCTTCTGAGGCTTCAACGCACCGATACATTGACTATTAGGTTAGCTACGGCTAACCGTTAGTTATGCCTAACATAATGCCCGCCGCTGTCCTTTTCGATGCCTTGGGAGACCCGATGCGGCGATCGATCGTCGAGGAACTCGGGCGAGTGCCGTCGCCCGTAGGGCGGCTAGCAGACAAATTACCTGTCAGCCGCTCGGCAGTCTCGCAGCATCTGAAGATACTCAAGGATGCCGGAATCGTAACCGAACACGCTGAAGGGACACGCCGAATTTACCGGCTTGATCCGCGCGGCCTGGGCGCACTTCGCGACTGGTTGGATCAGCATTGGGCTCAGGCCCTAGATGCCTTTGCGAAATTCGCTGAAAATGAGGTGGATGCCCTCGAAGAGGAGGTGGGAAAATGACGATCGCACCGATCCGACAGGCTGTGTCGGTCAAGGGGTCGCCCGAACGTGCCTTTCGACTTTTCAGCGAGAAGATGCACGGTTGGTGGCCTGAAGGAAAGACGATTGGGCCGCAGCCTCGCGCGGCGGTCATGATAGAGCCGCATGTCGATGGACGTTGGTATGAAGTTTCCGAAAGCGGCGTCGAGACGATGTGGGGCAAGGTGCTCGTCTGGTCGCCGCCACATCGCCTGGTGCTCGCCTGGCAAATTGACGCCAGCTGGCAATTCAACTCCGAGTTCGTGACGGAAGTCGAGCTTCGCTTCACGCCGCAGGGCACGCACACCCGCGTAGAGTTCGAGCACCGCGATCTTGAGCGCTTCGGCCCCTCTGCTGAGCAACATGCAGCGATACTGGGTTCGGGCTGGCCGACGATCCTGCGGTTGTTTGCTGAGCACAGCGAAATGGAGGATGCTGAATGAAGCAGGCTGTACTTGCCTTCCGTATCGCGGCCTTCTTGAGCCTGCTCTTCGCTGCGGCTCATACGTTTGGCTTTCTGTCGTTGCGCGGACCGACGCCAGCCTCGGCGGCCGTGCGCACGGCGATGGATAATGTCCATTTCACGGTCGGCAATCCCAACCGCAGCTTCACGTTCGGCGGCTTCTATGTCGGTCTCGGCTTGTCCGTCACATGCAGCCTGATCCTCCTCGGCTGGTTGTCCTGGGTAGCAGGTGCACTTTCCAAGACCGAGCCTCTTATCGCATCGCGTCTCGGCTGGCCGATGACGCTGTTCTTCGTCGGCAATGCCGTCCTCGCGGTTCGCTACTTTGGGCCGGCGCAAGTCGCCTCGTCGGCCCTCATCGCACTCTGTCTTGCCTGGGCGAGCTGGGCTGCGTCCCAGGAGTTAACCCCATGAGCACAGCCTTCTTTTCATCTTTACCGGCGGCCCTTAGCCGCTACCCGAGATAAGCTCGGTTTTGCCGCTCCTCGGTTCAAGCGACGACAAGTCGCGAAGCGCGGCCGGCTTAAATCACTTTACGATGGACTCGCGCTAGCTTGACGACGTCTGCATTTGGGGGAGCCGAAGCCGTTTTGAACGGCCGACAATGGGACGCGAAGCAGCCCCGACATATGACTTAGACTACGCATCGATCGGGATAGGCAATTTCTCTAACAGCAGTCCACTCCAATGAAATGCAGCGTCATTCGAGTGGGAGAAGCCTCAATTGTTTGATGGTTGCGGCCAGTGGAATGCGATCACGGCGAACCATCCGTCTGGGAACGTCAAACCCAGTCGCGCCGACATCAATCTCACCCGGGAGATTTGCGCCGCCGGACGACTCCTCGACATTAAAGTCGTCGATCATCTGATTATCTCGCCCGCAGGTATGTCGAGTATGCGCGAAGCAGGCTTGCTCTAGAACCAATGGCAAGCCTGACCTGTGCAATCTAGTACCAGGTCTTGCTAGTACCAGGTCTTGACGCCACCATGATGCGAGCAGGTGCCCGACCGGTGTGCCGAATGGCTGTAGGTCCCGTCACTGCACATCGCCGTTGCGCCGTTTGGGCCGGCCGGATTGGAAGCGCTGGGTGCCGCCTGTGGCGCGGAAATCGGCCGCGCTGACGGTGCCGGGGCCGAGGGGTGCGACGTCGCAGTTGGTGCTGGCGTAGCGGCTGGAGCCGCTGCGCCCTTGCAGACTGCCTTGTTTGCATTCCCAGCTTTGCTGCAATCGTAGTGCCGCTCGGCGGGCATTTTCGAGGCCGTCGGTGACGGCGCAGGAGCGGCTGCGGGAGTAGCCTGCTTGCAAACCGCCTTATTGGCGTTGCCGGCTTTTGAGCAGTCATAGTTACGTGCTAAGCTCGGCTGGGCAGCTAAGAACCCAAACCCGATGAGAGCGGTCAGCAGATAAACCATGCGCTTCACATCGAGTCTCCCAACACGTTAGCATAGCGAGCATCCTCCTATGGCGAGGCGGATGCAAGCCAGGCGATGATAACCACTCCGATCGATCTCGAAGGAACGCGCGAAATGATCAGCGATCGGGAACTTTGGGCCTGTGCGGCCGAGGTGATGCGTCAACATGAAGATCGCGCGCATGTGTTCGTCGCGGAGCGTATCGGAGCCCTAGCTCTGCAAGCCGATGAGCAGGGTGTCATAACCTGGAAAGCTATCGCCTCCCGTATGGATCAGTTTACCGGAGGCGCGAACGGCCCCAACCAATAGCGGTTAGTGTAGGTATTGCAGCGCGACTTTGGCTAGGTCCCAAGCCCGCGGCCAAGTGAGCACGATCGCCATGCAAACAATCGCGAGGATCGGCAGCGGCGCATCGCGCCACCGAAATGGCCGCGGGAGAGGATCTTCATCCGGATCGACGTGCTTGATCCCTACGCCGGGCACTTCACGAACTGGCCTGCCTTGTGCTTGTCGGTCTTTGTGGTCCAGCGGCACCGCCCGCCTGTCGCATCTTTCTTCGTGTTTGAGACGGTCGGCACTTCCGCAGCAGTCATAGGAACAGCGGCGGGCTTGCCCGCACATTCGGAAGCCTTCGCAATCTGACCGTTAGGTTTGCGGCAAGTGATGTTTCCGGCGAAAACAGGGCTGGCGGCGACGGCGACGGTGGTCATAGCGATAAGCAGCTTCATGGCATCCTCCTGTACTCGACGAATCGAGAGGCAGAGCTTAGCCCAATCTCACATCGAGAGAAGCGATTGCGTCTCAGAGGGGCCACCACGCCAACCGCTGGCGGACAACGCGTCGCTCGGAGCTCAACGTCGCGCAACGCCCGCTTCCAAATTCAGTTGGGACCTTAGCATTGAGCCGGCTTTGCACCAGAATCTGTCACCACAACAGGAGTCGCAGCTAAAACTAGCCATTCAATCCACCCGGCGCGCCGAGGCCGTTAAGACATGAGTAGTCCGCCGATGGTGTTCGCTCCGGCGCTCATATCGACCTTCTGAGACAGTCCACCCTAGGGGTGGCAGCAGACGAGTTGGAAACCCTCGACGGTATTACTTTCTCTCCAACGAGCGGCTGCTTTTAGGAGTGCCGTCACGAACGCCGAATGACCGATATGGTACGCATAGCTGCCGCCTGGACTCCGCCATTATTGCCAGATTTAGCCTCAGTCAGGTCTGCTGCAGTTCGCAAGCGTTTGTCTGCAGTCCACGAGGCGCTTCGTCTGACCGCTTGCCAACGGTGAGGCCCCTCCCCTAGATTGCCCTCGCTCTCGTGAAAGCCGAGAGCAGGGGCATAGTAACCCCTCTCATCATGCACGGGCCGCAGCTTCGCTGGGGCCGGTGGCATGCGCGCATGTCCAGCCGGCAACGGTAAAGGCGCATGCGCTTGTGATGAGCAGGTTACTAACGCCGGCCTTAGGCCGTCGCCCCGAGTGGACATAGGGGCGTCGCGGTTTTGGCATCGCATCGCTCCGGGAACGGGGTGTGCGGCTGTGAGCGTCAAACTCGATAATTGGGCTTTGGCGCCTCGATCTGCAATTACTATCGATGGGCTTCGCGCTGGCCCATCGGCTGGAAACCCCGCCGGCCGTTATGCACGGCTATCCAAAATATTTGAGATTTTAGCCGTTTTCAGCTACAATGCTGTCAGCATGCGCTGCGCCACTGACGGCGGCCGCACTGCTTCCATCACATCGCTATTCCATCAGGAGGCCTACCAATGAGGTATTCGGTCAATCGTACTCGCGCGTCCGCAGCAGTTGCAGTCATCGCTCTCGCCGCAGCAACGTTGACGGGCTGTGATAAGCTCAAGCCGGCGGGCCAAATCGAAACCATGTCTCTGTTAAAGGATGGGTCTGACAAGGTTTGCGTCGCCGCCGACGTGCAAGCCGCGCTTCGCAAGGCACTGCTGCCAGATGTCACCCACAGCACCGACACCACGTCGCTAGATCAGCGACAGAAGGCACTGGCTACCATCTCGCTGTCATACGAGCTCACGGCGCTTCAATCGTTCGACAAGGCGGTCTCGAAAGCCACGTGCACAACGACCGTGAATGTGAGCGGTATCGGTGACGGCGCTAGCCGCGCAGCGAGCAAGTTCAAGCTGACATATGAAATCAGCCCATCCGCCGACAAGCCGGGCACATTCATCGTGAATGTCGAGAATGCGGACGTTACGGCTTATGCCAATAATTTGCTTGGAAATGCGATCGACGATGCCGTCGCCAAGCATATACTCGCTGAAGAGCAAGCCCAGGACGCCCAGAAGCACGCCCAGCTCCTAGCCATCGTGAATGACAAATGGATGGTTGGCTATTGGGTCGACACGGGCACGACCCAGCCAGATTGCACAGTCGATGGCGAGCAATATCTGGCCAACCACACAATGGGTAGCAGTGAAAATGAAATGAAGTGGCGGCTCAACGGCGATCAGCTTGATCTGAAAGGCATCAGCGATCCCGAGCAGCACATCATCTCAACGATCACGCACGCAACCCCAACGTCCTTCACTGAGCAAAGCGCAGACGGCGAAACGACATCCTGGCGGCGCTGCACAAAGGCCGAGCTCACAGGGCAATAGCGCCGCAGTCGCGGGGCCGCATTAGGCGGCAGCAAATTTCATTGCTGCCGCCACTTGTCCCACGCCCCCGGCGGATGTCACCATGGCAAGTCATCGTCGTGCTCGGAAGCATGGCAATCCCGTTGGCGCTCATCCGGGCGGCGCAGCGCTTCCGTCTGTCCTTGTCGCCCAAGGATTATGCCGATACGCGGTTGAAAATAGCTGACCGCGTCGTGTTTGCCGTCAAGCCAGACAGTGCCCGTCGTCTTCGAAAAATGTAAGTTGAAGCCGCTGCGGTGACGCATCATCCGCACGCCGTTTGGCTCCTTCTGCCAGCCGCCTTCGACGCCGCGCGCGGCCAAAGCCGCTTTCAATTCCTTCAGGCTGCCGTTGAACTTCATCGCCATGGTAAAACTCCTTCGGTGAACACCGCTCACAGCGATGCGAAGGAGTTTTACAGTTTTGATTTTGGTGGTCCCGGCGCATTGCTAAAAGCACGTCAGCGCACGTGGCAAACGTCCATCAGAATCGCGAAAGGGCACCTTGGTCGCAGCCGCGCGGCCCCTGCCCCAGCGCGTTGCGACAATTCTGCAAATATGTCGCAAGTGGCCAACGAGGCGGTCGGTACCAAGAGTTCGAATTGCTTCACCTCCCCTGCTCCAGCCCCTCCTCCGACGACTTGCGCGTGTAGATCGCGCAGCGGACACGCTGAGCGTGACCCGCCGTCATGCGGCGGCCCTCCTCTTCAGGCCAAAGAAGGCCGGGCCCGACCAGCGGGTGCCGGTGATCTCGCGGGCGACCTCGCTCAGCGAGTTCCAGCGCTTCTCGTTCCAGTGAATGGTCTTCTGCTCGTCGATCGTGACGACGTGGAGCTTGCCGCCCCACTCGCGGACAAGGCGCGTGCCGGGCGGCGCGGCTGTGGTTTTGGTCTTCGCGTTGGCGATCTGGTCGAGCCTCTGCTGCGTGGCACGGGACAGGCCGCCGAGCGCCTTGGCCTGGATCTCGTAGGCCAGTGCCAGACGAAGCAGGCTAGGACTGATCGGGGGCGGCGGCGACGCCGTGAGGCGCCGCCATTTGTCCCTGAGCTCGTCCGACGACATCGCATCCAGCGAGGCGATTTGCTGCTTGATGCTCACCGCCATTAGCCTGCGATCCGATAGCAGGTCGCCTCGTCGCGCTTGTAGCGCTCGATCGCGTGGCCCTTCTTTCGGAGGCCGGTCAAAGCCGCTCGGGTCGTGTGCGGCAGCCAGCCGGTCGTTTCGATGAGCTCGGGAAGCGTCGCCCCCTCGTCGCGCCGAAGCAGATCGAGGATCGTCGCGGACTTGGTGACGCGGGGTGCGGAGACCGCTGGAGCCAGAGGACTGTCGCTCGGGGTGTCGGCCTCCGGCTGAACGCCGATGGCCGCCAGCCCGGCTGCGGTGGCAAACACCGCTTCGTGCCCTCGCTGCTCGGCAAAGCCGGCTTTGATCAAAGCCGCGATTGACTTGATGGTGCCGCCGGTCACTTTGAGACTGGCAGGCAGCGGATAGAGGTGACGGTCGTCGCGCTGAGATGCAGTGGACATCAGGATGGTCTGGGTGTCGCTGAGTTTGGGCATTCTGGTGTTCCTCATTTCGAGGAGAGCGGATCGTCCGCTCCCACCAGCCACAGCCCCGTCAGTCACGCTGATCGGGGTCGCGACCCGTTTTCAGCAACGCTACGAGTCGAGTTACGCTGTCGCTCTGCGACGAAGAGAAGTCGAGCGGAACAGAGCTAAATCACCTATTGATACGTGAGATTATTCGATCGAGCATATCCTCCATCGGGTTCAGCTTACTGCTAAGGGAGAGGGCTGACGCAGCCTCACCAAACTGGTTACCACCGGTTGCCAGCACGTCGCGACAACCCAACCGCGCTTGGCATCCTTGCGGTAATGGAAGGTGACAAGGGTGTGGTCGCGGCCGCTGACATTAGCCGTGACGCGCACGACCGCCACAGAAGCATGACTTCGATCGCCGCCGCTCTTTAGAAGTATGTGCCCCTGGCGTCCGCTTGCCGAACTCCAGCTGCGGATGGCGCCAACTTTTCCCTCGCCCAACATTCGCTGAATGAGAGCGGGGAGCATATAAAGATCGGCCTGGACTGGTGTGGACTGCCCCCAGTTCCAAGTCAGCTCGGCGGTTTGCGCTCGATCAGCGATGCCTACGATCGCGCCCAGCGCAAGGACGCCGGCCGTCCAAGGCCGTAGACGACCGCGCGAAAAAGTCTGACCCATCAGGACTAAGCCGCGAGTTGATCCTGAACGACGGCGGCACAGATCCGCTTCGCGAAATCCTCGACGCGCCCGAGAAGCGGATCGATAAAGTCCTGAGAGAGGCCCTCGACGGTCTCACCAAAATGTATGTCGTCGTAGGATTTCATGTCGAACGCATGGACAAGGTATCGTCCAAATACGTTGCGCAGAGACTCGATCTGATCCTGCTTCTTCAACCACGACGCACTCGCGCCCGAACTAGTGATACTGACGAGGCGCTGGTCTTTCATCAGAGTCATCGCGTCGCCATGCTCCACCTGCTGCGCGGTGACGCCGGCACCTAAGACACGGTCAACATAACCCTTCATCATCGCCGGCGGCATACCGAACCAGATCGGATAGACGAGGACGAAAACGTCACTCCCGCGGAGCGCGTCATGTTCGCGCTTCACGTCGGGCGAGATGGTCGTGCCAGACTTTCGCGGACGTTCCTCCTCACGCAAGAGGGGATCGAAGCCCATTGAATAGAGATCGCGCACGATCGGCTCCTGCCCGCACTCGCGAACGGCCCGACAGTATTCACCGGCAACGAGACCATTGAAGCTGCTTGGATTGGGATGGGCGAGCACGACCACATGGCGCGGTGTGTACGAGGCTGGCTGATCAGACAATTCGCTATTCCTTGAACCGCAATTCCCGCCGCCCGTTCGGTCGTCGGCAGGAATTTCTGCTCCCTCTTCGCACGGTCGCGTGGGGCTGGCTGTGCGTAGTTTCCGACGGCACTGACAAACTAGAAACACTCGGGGGAAGGTGGTTTGCCCGCGGCGACCAGGTGCGAACGGAAGTCGAGCAGAATATCCCAGAAGGTACACCGCCTCATTGCCGAAACAATGAGTAGATCCCGAGTCTGTCCAGCGCCGTTTGAACCGCTACCGTCGCCGCATCTAGATCGCTCGAGTCCTCATCGGTTTTGTTGAACCCGTCGATTGGGGCGAAAACCGCGGGGATCGTCACCATATTCGGCGCTCCGCATCAAACCGCGGTGCTTACCTATGGAGATCGTGCGGACTTCCCACAACCGGCGCGGCGATCAGGCGCGCTAATTCATTAGGAGTGTGCATCATGGCGACGGCGAGCAAAGACCTATCGACCACCATGTTCGAGGAGGAGGCTGAACTTTTCACGCGCACGGGAGAGCGCATCCGGGTCAGGCCGGTAGCTCTGGAAGATCGAGCCTTAGTTGTCGATTTTTTCCATCATGTGACGCTGGACGATCTGCGGTTCCGCTTCCTTTCATCACTTAAGGAAGTCGATGCTGCCCGGATCGATGCAATCTGCACGGCGAATTATCCGCGTGGAATGACCTTTCTGGCCTTTCATGGCCCCATGCTCGTCGCCATCGCGACGCTGGCAGGCGACGAAGCGGTCAAGGTCGAGGTAGCGCTTTCGACCCTGCCGGACTGGAAAGGCCATGGTGTCAGCTGGACCCTTCTCGATCATGTGGTCCGGTTCGCGAGCGAGCATGGCGCCAAGGAGATCACTTCTATCGAGAACGGTCAAAACCGCGCCGCCATTCAGATCGAGCATGAAATGGGATTTGGGATTAGGCTGCTGGACGCCAGCGCCGGCGAAGTCATGGCAGTAAAGTCGGTATGATCGACAAAAGTCACATTGATCGCCCCAAGACCGCTCCGCCGCGGGCGACTTCATGAGCGAATTGCTCGATTGCCTCGTCGTCGGCGGAGGTCCCGCGGGGCTCACGGCTGCACTCTATCTTGCGCGGTTTCGCAGGCAGGTACGGGTCATCGACAAGGGCTGGAGCCGCGCCGAGTGGATCACGCTCAGCCATAATTTGCTCGGCTTTCCAGAGGGAATCGCGGGGCCCACGCTGCTTGAAAACATGCGCCGGCAGGCGCGCCTCTAAGGCGCCGTCGTGGACAAGGGGATCGTCGACAGCCTCCATCGGGATGACGACGGATCCTTCGCCATCGATGTTGCTGGCGATCGTATCAACGCTCGCACGGTCATTCTTGCCGCAGGAGTCGTCGAAAACAAACCGCCGCTCGAGCACGTCGCAGACGCCGTGAAACGGGGCCTGATCCGGACGTGCCCGATCTGCGACGGATATGAGAGCATCGGCAAGCGTATCGCCGTACTCGGTATCGGTGAGCACGCGGCCGGTGAGGCGCTTTACCTTCGAACCTATGCGGACGAGGTCACATTGCTTGTCAGCGCCGCCGACGCGGCCAGCCTTTCATCCGAAACCAACGCAAAACTAGATTTCGCCCGGATCGCCATTCGACCAGTTCTGGTCGGTTCGATAAGTCTCGGCGACAATGGAGTTACCGCAATAGGTGTCGAGGATGGTCAGACCCATCATTTCGATGCGGTCTACTCTGCCTTCGGCATCACACCCCAGACGATGCTGGCCAAGGGCGCCGGCGCCCAAATGGACGACGCGGGCCGGCTTTTTGTCGATGCGCACCAGGAGACCACGCTCGATGGCCTTTTTGCCGCAGGAGACCTCGTCCGCGGTCTCAATCAGATCAGCGTTGCCGAGGGCGAAGCCGCCATCGCAGCGACCGCAATCCACAATCGGCTACCGCAGGTGCTAGCGTGACCTCCGAAGCTGCGTTTCAGACGACTTCGCCCTGAGCCGCTTGCGCTCGGCCGGCATTCGCGACGTTCCGAGGCTCACCACATATAAGGCTAGCATCGCAGCGTAGGCGGCTGCGCTCCATAACGAGCCCGAGCCCATCAGCGGGTAGCTCTTGGCCGCGCAATAGCCGCCGATGAGAAGGCCGAGCCATAAGGAGAGATAGGGAATCCAGGCCCACCGATCGCCGCCTAATATGGCGCCCGCAATACGTTGCCCGACCTTGACCAGGGTACCGGTCATATACGTCACACCGATGCTCACCTCACCATCTCGCTGGAACACAGCGTTGGTGGCCCCCATCGCGATAGCCAACGTGACGGTTGTCGCGCGCGTGAGATTTTCGACGTCGAGGACCGCCGCTATTACGAGACAGGCAGAAACCAGCCCTAGGACTGCGGATTTCCGGTATCGGCCGCATTTCGCTGCGGTAAGCGATCCGATGACGACGCCTGTCAGGAACGCACCGATCAGGTAGGCGCAACAAATCGTACCTCTGTGCGGTCGGCGAGACCGATCGCAAGTCTCGTCGAGTTACCGCTCATGAACGAGACGAACAGGCCACCAATCTTCAAAAATCCGATGACGTCGACGTAGCCTGCTAAAGCGGCCAACGCGACTGCGACGACTTTGAAGCGGCGTTGATATCCAACCATAGACGGCACGATCCATCTGCAGGCGGCTCGTTAGTCCGGCTCAGCTGCTGCAGTAATCCGCATCACGTTCCAAAAGACGATTTTCCCGGCGGCCATGAGGGCCGCCGGGAATAAAGTATCAAGCGATGATCAGGTCGTTCTCGACGGCCGTCGCCCCGGGCGCTGCCCATGCGGTGGACGCCGCTGTGCGCTTTTCTTGCCAGGAGCCGACGAAACCGGTCAGCTTCACGCGGCCATCCTGTGCCGTGACATGGACCTTCTCCGGATCAAAAAAGATCGACCGATTGAGGGCATGCTGAATGTCATCGCTCAGATGAGCCGTATCGACGCGAGGCTTGATCGTGATCTGGTTCGAGACGCCGAGCACACCCATCAGATTACGAACCTCGCGCTCGGCCGCTTCCTTCTGGAAATGCCAGATGACTTCTCCGGTAAGCGTCAGCCAGCCCTTTTCCACCTTCACCTTCACCGCGTCGCGCGGCGTTCCAGTGTCCCAGGCGAGCCTGTCGATGGCGGCTGTCGCGATATCGGTGTCGTCGCGCTTGATCTCGAAGGGGAGTCGGACTTCGATTTCCTCGGCAACGGCCTTCACGCCCTTAACACGGCCGGTTGCCATCTCGGCGGCATGCTTTTGACCGTAACTGTGGACATGGCCGGACAATGTAACCGTGCCATTGTCGGCGGTCACACCGATATGGGCGGCGGTAATGCTCGGCTCCCAAGCCAATTCGGCCAGCACGGCTTTCTGTAGTTGAGCGTCGTGGGACATGATCCATCTCCGTATTTGGGGTGTGTCCCAACAATGCCCAAGCAGGCCCTTCCACAGATAGCCTCGGGAATTACTCACGCGAAAATCCCGGACTGGGGCCGAGCATAATTGAGTAGTTTCCGAGGCTGACGATGGACGTCGCACAGGGTTATCCCGATCGCACCAAAGCAAGCTTCATCGGCCGCCTGCCTCCGCCGTCCTCCCGTCATGCCGGTGATGAGGCGGCATCCCCGATGACCAGATCAAGGGCGACTATGACCGTCAGCGCCTGTTGCAGTTTCATTCGGCGGCCTGCGTGGCCCTTCAAGGATCTCGACATGATTCAGCAGCATCCGACGCCGAACCTTGTAGGACGTCATATCGTAATCCTCTGTCACCCTGATCAGCATAGTTTCAACCATTCCGTCGCGGACGCTTACTGTGCCGCTGTCCGCGCCAACGGCCAGGACGTCATCTTTCGCGATTTATACGCGATGGGCTTCGATCCCGTGCTGAAAGCATCCGAGCGGCCGACCATCCCAGATTTCAAGCGTTCGACCGATGTCGAGCGGGAAATCGCCACGATCGAGGGTGGCGACGTCTTTGTGCTCGTCTATCCAATCTGGTTTGGCTCTGCGCCGGCCATGATGAAAGGTTATGTCGAGCGAGTGCTCGGTGCCGGTGTCGACCCGCAAGACGTCCACGATCGCCATTCCAGCTCGCTTCTCGGCGGTAAGCGATTGCTGAGCTTTTCGACGTCCGCGACCAAGACGATTTGGCTGGATGAACAGGGCGAAGTGCAAGCCCTTCGCGACGTCTTCGACCGTTATTTGGTGGACGCCTTTGGCATGCATTCCGAAAAGCACGTCAACCTCGGACACGTCACTGCGGACTTATCCAAGCGCTTCGCCAACCAGCATCTGATGGATGTGGCCGAGCAAGCCAAGCGTACCTGCAGCGAAGTCGCTTCCGCGCTGATCAAGACCAACGCCGGCGCAGAGCTGCAGTCAACTCACTAAACAAGTTGAAGCGTCAACGCGTCCCGACCGCGGCAGATCAGACGAGCCAAGTCCAGCTGCTGCCTCACCCACTGCACGTGCCGCGTATGGCGCTTTGAAGGATTAGGCGATGACGGATGTACTCGAAGTACGCGGGTCCTCACTGCGACATGACTCTGATGGAGAAGGGGAACGCCCTGTCGCCGCCCCGACGATCATGACGAAGACGCCCCTCGCGTCGGACATGCTGCGCCGCATGCACGCCTATTGGCGGGCGGCGAATTACCTTTCCGTGGGCCAGATCTATCTTCGCGAAAATCCACTGCTCGAAGAGCCATTGACGATCGATCACATCAAGCCGCGGCTGCTGGGCCACTGGGGAACAACCCCCGGGCTCAACATGATCTACGTCCATTTAAACCGGCTGATCGTCGAGCACGACCTTGACATGATCAACGTCATCGGCCCCGGACACGGGGGCCCCGGATTGGTTGCCAACACCTATCTCGAAGGCTCTTACACCGAGCACTTTCCTGCCATCGAGCGCAGCCGCAACGGCATGCATCGGCTGTTCCGGCAATTCTCGTGGCCTGGCGGCATTCCCAGCCACGTCGCGCCAGAGACACCGGGTTCGATCCATGAGGGCGGTGAACTCGGATACTCGATTGCACATGCCTACGGCGCCGCATTCGACAACCCAGATCTGATCGTCACCTGTGTCGTCGGTGATGGCGAAGCCGAGACCGGTCCGCTTGCGACGAGCTGGCACTCGAACAAATTCCTCAATCCCGCGCGCGACGGCGCGGTCCTGCCGATCCTCCACCTCAACGGGTTCAAGATCGCCAACCCCACCTTGCTCGCGCGGATAGGGCACGATGAGCTGATCGACCTGATGCGCGGCTATGGCCACGAGCCTTATGTCGTCGAGGGCGATGATCCGATGGTCGTCCATCAGCAGCTCGCCGCCACGCTGGATATCGCGCTTGCGCGGATCAAGGAAATTCAGACTGCGGCGCGATCGGGCACGGATGTGGTCGAGCGGCCGCGCTGGCCGATGATTATATTTCGCACGCCAAAAGGCTGGACCGGCCCAAAAATCGTCGATGGCTTGCCGGTTGAAGGGACATGGCGTGCGCACCAGGTGCCGATCGCTAACTTCGATAAGCCCGAGCACCTCGCTCAGCTCGAGGCCTGGATGCGCAGTTACGAGCCTGCAGAACTGTTCGATGAGAGCGGAAAATTCCGGGAAGAATTTGCATCGCTCGCCCCGACTGGACATCGGCGGATGGGCTCTAATCCGCATGCAAACGGCGGAGTGTTGTTACGCCCGCTCTCCTTGCCGGACTTTCACAGCTATGCGGTGCCAGTGGTTGAAGGCGGCCAGATCAAGGCCGAGGCGACGCGCGTGCTCGGCGGCTACCTGCGCGACGTCATGAAGCTCAATCTGGCCGCCGCGAACTTCCGACTGTTTGGACCTGACGAGACCGCGTCAAACCGGCTGGATGCCGTCTATCAGGTGTCCGACAAGGTCTGGATGGCCGAAATCGAAGCCCTCGACATTGATCTCAGTCGCGATGGCCGCGTCATGGAGGTGTTGAGCGAGCACCTTTGCCAGGGTTGGCTGGAGGCTTATTTGCTGACCGGCCGACATGGTCTCTTCGCCTGCTACGAAGCCTTCGTTCACATCGTCGATTCGATGGTCAACCAGCATGCCAAATGGTTGAAGGTCTCGAAGACGATACCTTGGCGTAAGCCGATCGCTTCGCTCAACTATCTGCTGACCTCGCATGTCTGGCGGCAGGATCATAACGGCCTTTCGCACCAGGACCCGGGATTCATCGACCACATCGCCAACAAAACGGCCGACGTCGCTCGTATCTATCTTCCACCCGACGCCAACTGCCTGCTGTCGGTTGCCGATCATTGCTTGCGCAGTCGCAACTACGTGAACCTCATCGTCGCAGGCAAAGAGCCCGAGTGGCAGTGGCTCGGGATGGACGAAGCGGTGCGGCATTGTACCGTCGGCGCTGGGATCTGGGAGTGGGCGAGCGACGAGGGCATGCCCGATATCGTCATGGCTTGCGCCGGTGATGTGCCGACGCTCGAGACGATGGCAGCCGTCATGATGCTACGTTCCATCGTCCCCGATATACTAATCCGCGTCGTGAACGTGGTCGATCTCATGGTGCTCCAGCCTCAGTCGGAGCATCCTCATGGGCTCGATGATGGCCTCTTCGACAGCCTTTTCACCACGGACCGGCCGGTGATCTTTGCATTCCACGGCTACCCGGCGATGATCCACAAGCTCACCTATCGCCGCACCAACCACGCCAACATTCACGTCCGCGGTTACAAAGGCGAAGGAACGACAACGACGCCCTTCGACATGGTCGTGCTCAACGATCTCGATCGCTATCGGCTTGTGCTGGATGCGATCGAACGCATCCCGCGCTTGCAGGGCCGCATCCAGGAGGAAACGGATCGCTACTGGACGTCGATCGAGCGTCACAAGCTCTATGTCGCGGAGCACGGCGAGGATCTGCCCGAGGTTCGCGATTGGCAATGGAGCCGGTGACTGCGGCGATGAACCGGCAAGAGGACGGCTATGAGGTCGTGCTCGCCTTGAACAGCGGGTCGTCCTCGCTGAAATTTGGTCTCTACGCGGTCGGACCCGACTCTCTAGTAACGTTGCTGTCCGGGGAGAGCGACGGTCCCGAAGATCCGGAAACAGCGCTCGGCAGGATTTGTCATGCTCTGGCCAACCATGCGGGGCCGCCACCGACCGTGATCGGTCACCGTGTCGTTCATGGTGGGCCAAATCTAGTGGCTCACTGCCTTATCGATCCCGAGGTTCTCAAGCATCTTGAAGTGGCGAATGCCTTTGCACCGCTGCATGGCCCGCCTGCGCTTGCACTTATCCGCGCGGCCCAAAAGTGTTTTCCCAGACTGCCGCAATTTGCGTGTCTGGATACCGCGTTCCACGCGACCATGCCTGAGTTGGCTTCGGTCCTGCCGATCCCAAGTAAGTTCCGCTCCGACGGAGTCCGCCGGTATGGTTTTCACGGGCTATCCTGTGAATCCATCATTGAACAGCTGGCCGCAAATGTGCCCGACCGGATGATCATCGCGCATCTCGGCAATGGCGCAAGCGTCACCGCGACGAAGACCGGCCGATCGATCGACACGAGCATGGGCCTCACCCCGAGTGGCGGCATCATCATGGGAAGCCGCAGCGGCGACCTCGATCCGGGCATCTTGCTTTATCTCCTCCGGGAGAAGGGGTTCGATGCCAAATCGCTGGAGACGTTAATCGATCACGAGTCCGGCTTGTTCGGTGTTTCGGGCATATCGAATGACATGCGGGTGCTGCATCGGTCCGCACGTTCCAGCGCCGCAGCCTCGCTAGCAATTGAGATGTTCTGCTACTCTGTTCGTAAGCAAATCGCGGCGATGATTGCGGTTCTCGAAGGCGTCGACATGATCGTCTTCACAGGTGGCATCGGGGAAAATGACGAGGTTGTCCGAGCGACGATCTGCCAGGGTCTATCTTGGGCGGGTGTACGCGAAGGCGCTTCCAAGCGTGACAACCCGCGTTCTCCCACACGCGCATCGTGCGAGCCTGTCGTGGCCGTTCGCACACTGCCTTCGAAGGAGGATGAGCAGATCGCTCGGCATAGTAGAGCGTTGGTTACACGAGCAGCTTGAAGCGTTGCAAACAACCCGATGTAGGTGATTTCCGAGGCGGGACGCCGCCCTTGGTAAGGCTTATCAAAGGGTAAGAGATGGCGTGGCAGCGACTTATCGCGAGATAGAAAAGACTTCGTGCTCGCCCCTCATGAAGGAGTGATACGGTGTTCATCGATACGGTCGAAGCAACCTACCTACGAGCGCGATTTCGAGGATCTCTGTATATGGCGAGAGCCGCGACAGAAATCTGCGCGCGAACGTCCCATGTCGGCTTGGCCAAGCTCTATCTTGGCAGATTAACCTCGCTGAAATTCAGGCCGATAGATCCGACCATAAAACGCTTGGCATCAAGGCGTGACGTTAATGGTTCGAGCTGAGCGCTACGGCCGAGCCAGGCAATGCCGACCCGCTCGCCTAACCGCAGCCGATCTACACCGCTTCCAATCTTCTCGATCCGGCCGACAATTTCGTGACCCGGTATTATTGGAAATCTGGGATTTGCGATTTCGCCGTCGATGACGTGGAGATTGGTTCGACAGACATCGCTAGCGGACACGGCGATAAGGATCTCACCTGCGTCAGGCGCACACTCGGATAACTCGGTCCACGCTAGGGCCTGATCGACATCTCCCAACACCATGGTGTGCATGATTTCTGCGGCGCCCGGCTTTAGTGGGACAGGAAGACCATGCGGTCTTCATGAAGCAGAAGGTCGCGGGTTACTCCGCCAAACACCCACTCACGGAACTGTCCGTGACCATAGGCGCCGGCAACGATCATATCTGCCTGATGAAACTTGGCAAAGGACGCGAGGCTCTTGCTGTCGTCACCGTCGCTTGCTGAAACTTCCGCTCTCGCAGGTAGGGAATGCCGTTTGAGCCACTCGACCACATCTTCGACACGTGACCGCGCGTCTGCGAGATACTGTCGGTCCTCAATCTCGATCACAATGATCTCGGTTGCGAGTTTCAACAGCGGCAGTGCGTCGTTAACGGCCCGACGTGCCTCGCGTGTGTCCTTCCAGGCTATAACTACCCGTTCGAACCAGCGCTTGGGAGAAACGCGCGGGACGATGAGAACCGGCCGGCCTGCATGCATGACCAAATCGCCCGCACCCGCACTTCTCGCTGGATCGAGCAGCCCGTTCTTGGACAGACCGGTTATAAGTAGATCTGCGCTGCGCGCTTCGTTTGCTACATAGGCGGCAAGTGGCTCCATCGTGACCGCCGAGCGCCATTCCACCTTGCGGCAGGGATACTCAGCCAATTGATCGAACTCCGCTTTGAGCGTCTTGATCTCGGTTTCGGCGATGTCGCGCTCCGCCACGGCCAACTCGCCCGAACAATAGCCGGAGCCGTCCTCGATCTGCATCGGTTGACAGGCAGCGATCCCGATAACGCCCGCATCGAGATGCTGGCCTAGCCACTCGGCGATCTCGAGGGCCTGCGTATTTGTTTTGTTGGCATCGAGATGCACCATCAAAGTGGTTATCGGCATGGCATTAGCGCTCCAGATGAGCGCACAGCCGACCTGCTCGACTATGCTGTTGGGTCCAAAGTCTCGAAGACCGCGGACACTCAAGTTGGTGCCGCCAATCAGTCCCCACGCCTAGGATCGGAAACTACGCAAGCCCCGACCTTAGTAAGCTGCCGGATAGGGTCGATGCCGCGACTTGCGCCCGATCCGACCGATGGCCGCCCGTTTTAAGAGCTCTGCACCGATAAGATAAGCGACGACAATGATACCTAACCCACTCGTTACGGCCAGCGGCGGCGCCTGAAAACCAAACCATCGAGCAGCAGGTGTAAACGGAAGAGCCATCGCCACAAGCAACGCCCCGAGCGAGGAGGCTGCAAGCATCGGGCGAGGTAGGTTTTTCCAAGGCCGACCGTTCGTCCGGATCACGAAGATCACCAGAATTTGCGTAGCCATCGATTCCAGAAACCAGGCCGTTCTGAACTCAGGCGGCGTTACGTGGAATAACAGCAGCAACCCTGAAAACGTCAGTAAGTCGAACACGGATGACAGTGGACCCATGATCGCGGCAAAGCGGATCAGCGCGCGCATGTTCCAGACCTGCGGACGAGCAATCGCTTCGGGTCGCACGCTGTCGAACGGGATGCCGATCTCCGAGACATCGTACAAGAGGTTGTTCAGCAGGATTTGGGTGGGAAGCATCGGCAGGAAGGGCAGAAACAGCGAAGCTGCTGCCATCGACAACATGTTTCCAAAATTGGAACTGGCACCCATCCGCACATATTTGAGGATGTTGGCAAAGGTCCGCCGCCCTTCCTCAACACCGTCGGCGACCACGCCCAGATCGGATTCGAGCATGATCATGTCGGCAGAGGCCTGGGCGACTCCCGCTGCGCCGTCGACCGAGAGGCCAATATCGGCGGCCTTCAACGCGGGCGCGTCGTTGATGCCGTCCCCCATATAGCCAACGACGGCACCGTTAGCCTGGAGAGCCCGCACTAGCCGTGCCTTCTGATCAGGCGCGAGGCGACCGTAGGCGTCAATCGTTCGAACCTGAACCCGGAGCGCGTCGTCGCTGAGATTGGCAATGTCCGCGCCTGACAGGACGCGCTCAGCACGAAGGCCGACCAAGCCGGCGAGCCTGCGAACGACTACCGGATCATCACCAGAGAAGATCTTCAGCCGGATGCCAGCTGCGGCCAGTCGTGCTACCGCGGCGGCTGCGGTAGCCTTGGGCGGGTCGGCAAAGGCGCACAGACCTTCGAAGACCAGATCAGACTCGTCGGAATCGGAGAGGGTTGCAGACGTGCTGTCGCGGACTCGCGTCGCGACCGCTATCGTTCGAAAACCCTCCTCGGCGAGCTTGCATACTTCCTGGAGGGTCGTAGCGCGCTGCGCGTCGCCGAACGGCAGCAACGCTTCTGAGCCGTAACTGGTCGTGCATCGGGCCAGTACCGCTTCGGGCGCGCCCTTAGCAATCAGCAGATGACCTTCCGGGCCATTCGTCAGCACAGAACCGATTCGCCGGGTAAAGTCGAAGCTTCGCCGAGCCTCCATGACCCAGCCGTCTGCGGATTTCGGCGTGGCTGCAAGCAATGCAGCGTCAAGGGCGCCGCTATCGCCTCCCAGGGTTGCTGCGATTGCGCCCAACTTGGATGCACGTGCGTCATCCTCTCCTGAAGGTGAGAGGCTTCGTGCCAAGCTGATCTGCGCCGAGGTCAAGGTACCGGTCTTGTCCGTGCACAGCACCGTAATTGCGCCGAGATCATGGATGGATGCGAGGCGCTTCACGATCACCTTGCGCTTTGCCATCCGCATCGCCCCACGCGAAAGCGTGACCGTGGTAATCATCGGCAGAAGCTCGGGCGTTAGACCAACGGCAAGCGCTACGGCGAACAACAGCGACTGGATGATCGGCCGACCGAAATAGAGGTTTGAAGCCAGAACGACGACGACCAGCGCCATCGTCAGGCGCGCCGTCAACAAACCGTACGCGCGCAAATCGCGCTGGAACGGCGACAGTTCGCCGGGCTGGTTGAGTGCGGCGGCCGCTGCGCCGAACAACGTCGCGGCGCCTGTTCCGACGACCAATGCCGTCGCCTCGCCCGTCTGCGCAATTGCACCACGAAACACGGCATTAGAGGCTTCTGCGGCAGTCCTCCCAGCGACAATGCCCGGGAGTTTCTCCACCGGATAAGGTTCGCCCGTTAGCGCTGCTTCATTAGCGGTGCACGCGCTCGCCTCGATCACGAGCGCATCCGCTGCGACAATGTCGCCAGCGCTTACCCGCAGAATGTCTCCTGGAACGACAGCTTCGACGCCAATCTCGGTGAAACGACCACTACGAAGCACGTTCGCCTTGAGCGCTACCGATCGTCGGAGGATTTCTGCGGCGCGGACGGCATGACCTTCCTGCACAGTGTCCAGCCCGATCGAAACGACCAGGATGACGACGATAATCGTGCCGCCGACCGCATCGCCCGTCGCGACAGAGACAAATCCAGCAGCGAGCAGGATTAATGAGAGAGGTTCGAGCAGTCGCTGGAGAATGGCGCGGATCGCATTGCGGTGGGCCTGTGTGGGATCGGCATTGGGACCGTATGTTACGAGGCGTTTGGCAGCATCATCCTGTGTCAGCCCCTCTCGCCGCGAGCCCAGCGATGTCAGCTGCGCATCGACCGAGGTCGTCCAAAAAGGTGCGATCTTCGCCTCGCGGACTAAAGTTTTTGTGGGAGAAACCATGGTGCGGAGATCCGATGAATGGCGACCCGAGCCCCCTAGCCATAGCGCTTTCACAGCGAGGCATTGCCGTCTGCCCGGTTGGCTGAGACACGATCGAGAGCCAGTCGGTCGGGAGAAGCGGCTGGTCTTGCGAATTGTCTTCGCAGCCCCCCGGTCAGCACAAAAGGATCGGAAAATACCTAAAAGTCCCGGCCTGCGGACTGAGAGTTTTCGCTGCTCGAAGGCTCTTCGAGGGCTCCGTTCAGCTCACAGTCTTTGCGTAGTTTCCGATGGTCACATTACGTGAGGTCGTCGTTCTATGCCGACCCGCATGAGAATGTGTCGCTGGGTGCAATTGAACGGGCGAGTACTGGCCGTGCTAACGGGATTTGGGCCTTGAAGGGCACGGTAAGACCGACGGCGCGGAACGGCCTGACCAACTTCAACGCAGTGCCGTCGCGTTGTGGGGCTAAGCCATGACGGCAGTCATCGACGAAAAAATCAGTCCTCGCATAAACAATCACGTCGCGCCCTGTGCCCCTCGTCTTGGTGAGGCATGCGACCCGGGTGAAGACATCATGACCCGGCTGACGACACTCTTACGCGCGGACCCTGAGCGCGTCGTGATCAGGCCCTTTATGCCGGCGGATGATGCAGAGCCTTTTATTGTCGAGGGCCACTCGCGCGCGCAACGGATCGCAGACCGTGTGCTCAGTCTCGAAACACCCGACCTGCACGAAGAGTTCGGCAGGATGGTCGAGCCGCTAACCGACCGGCATCGCGACTTGAAGGCGGTCCTAATGCGTCGATTCCACCAGGTGAATGGTGTCGTTATCGACCCAAATGCGGTCGATACGGAACAGGCGCTCCTGATCGGTGCCTATTTCAGTGAGGAGTATTCGTTCGAAGCAGCGGCGCTATTCAATCCGAGCGTTGTCTTGCATCCTGATCAGGCGGGCCTCCCAGAGGGCGCTATCCGCTTCGTGCTGTCGCTTCGCGCCGTTGGGGAAGGCCACGTCTCGTCGGTAACGTTCCGCACCGGTACCTGGCTGACCGATGGGACGGTTCTCGTCGATCCCTCAAGCTCGCTGGCGATTTCCCCGCGCACCGAGAACATCCCTGGCGGCGCGCCGGATGATCCGGGGATTCGCCTGATCTGTGACCAGAGTCAGGATCTTTCCGAGATCGTAATTTATCCCATCACTCCAAGCCAACGGCATGGGATCGAGGATCTCCGGTTGGTCCGCTTCGTGGACGAGGAAGGAAACGCCACTTATCTCGGCACCTACACGGCCTTTGGCGCCGACGTTCGTCAGGAATTACTGCGTACAACAGACTTCTCGACGTTCGAGATGAGCGCGCTGCGCGGCGATGCCGCAGCTAATAAGGGCATGGCACTTTTCCCGCGCAAAATTGATGGGCGGTTTGCGATGCTGGGGAGACAGGATCACGAGAATATCTGGTTTCTCACCTCGCCGGACCTCTACAACTGGGAATGAGGCGCGAAGATCGTCTCTCCGCATTGGCCCTGGGAATATGTCCAGATGGGCAATTGTGGATCGCCGATCGAAATTGATGAGGGCTGGCTTGTCATCACGCATGGTGTGGGCGCCGTGCGCAACTATTGCATCGGTGCCTGTCTTCTCGACAAGAATGACCCGACGAAGGTGCTTGGCAGGGTAAAGATCCCGCTACTACGACCGAGAGTTCGCGAGCGATCAGGCTACGTACCCAACGTGCTCTATAGCTGCGGCGCCATTGTGCATGATCGGCGACTGCTCCTCCCATACGCGGTAGCGGACAGCTTTACGACGTTTGCCACAGTGTCGCTCGACGACCTCATGGCAGCATTGTCCTGAATGTGGAGGCGGCGCCGAGCGCGATAAAAATGCGTAAAACCACAATAAGAAAACCCTCATGGAAGGCACATTAGCTCCTAGATCATTGGGGGGGGTATTCGCTTTGTCAAAAGCATTTCGCAAATATTGTCATCTTACCTGTTCAAATCACAGGGTTTTAGTCGGAGGCAGTATGCTCGCATTCATATTGCTAGGCCAGATGGCGTTCGTCTCTATTAGGTAATCCGTCTGATATGGGTCAAACACGGTCGTTGAACGTTGAGCTGTCAGGGATTGCCGGCGCTTCGGTACAATCCGAAGATACAGGTGGGCGTCTCAATGAGCGATCATCACACGGCACGGTGGACCGGGCCGCCCGCATGAGCAGTGCGTCGTCTACCGACGGCCCATTGGGCAGCGAGGCCATCGCGCGTCAAAATGCCGCGATGGCGGAGGAACTCGGGCTGCTGATCGACGGTGCGACGAGTTATGCGATTTATATGCTCGATCCCGAGGGCCGCGTGACGATCTGGAATCTCGGCGCGGAGCGCATCAAGGGCTGGACGGAGGCCGAGATAGTCGGCTCGAACTTCGCAAAATTCTACCCACCCGACGATGTCGCGGCCGGCAAGCCGTGCGAGGATTTGGCGCGCACGGCGAAGCTGGGTCGCATCGAGGAGGAAAGCTGGCGTCTACGCAAGGACGGCTCCGAGTTCCTCGCCAGCGTGACGATGACGGCGCTACGTGACGAGGCGGGCGAGTTACGTGGGTTCGGCAAGGTTATTCGGGACATCACCGACCAGAAGGCCGCGGAAGCGGCATTGGTACGTCGCGAGCATCATCTGCGCTCGATCTTAGCGACTGTTCCGGATGCTATGATCGTGATGGACGAACGTGGCATCGTGTCGTCATTCAGCGCCGCCGCCGAACGGCTGTTTGGTTACACCGAGGCGGAGGTCATCGGGCGCAATGTCGGTATGTTGATGCCGCCGACCGAGCGCCGCGACCATGACGATCATCTGCAAACCTACCTCAATACGGGTGTGCCCCACGTCATCGGCAATCTCAGGAGCACGACCGCACAGCGTGCAGACGGCAGCATTTTCCCGATCGAACTCGCGGTTGGCGAGGCATCGATCGCCGGTGAGCGCATCTTCACCGGGTTCGTCCGCGATCTTACTCACCGCGACGAAACAGAACGTCGAATGAAGGAGCTGCAGTCCGAACTGGTCCATATCTCCCGGGTCAGCGCAATGGGAACGATGGCCTCGACGCTAGCGCATGAAATCAATCAACCGCTGACCGCAATCTCCAACTACCTTGAGACGACCCGTGCCATGATCGGCGATAACGATGACGAACGGCTCGTAGAGATTGCCGAAGCACTGGATCTCGCTGCAGCTCAATCGCTTCGGGCAGGAACGATCGTCCGACGGCTTCGCGCCTTCGTTGATGGAAGCGACACGGGATTTCGAGCCGAGCGGCTAGACATGCTCGTCGAGGAGGCGACCAGCCTAGGCCTCCTCGGCGCCCACGAGGCCGGTATCACGGTGAAAATGACCATCGCCGCCGGCCTGGACACCGTCATGGTCGACCGAGTTCAAATCCAGCAAGTCCTGGTGAATCTCATCCGCAACGCGATCCAGTCGATGGCAACCGCCCCTTGCAAAGAATTGGCTATTGAAACGGCCCCCGATCGTGCGGGCTGGGTTCGTGTGACCGTCGCTGACACCGGCACAGGCCTCGATCCCGACATTCGAGGTCGACTGTTCGAAGCCTTTGCCACGACGAAGGAAGACGGAATGGGCCTCGGCCTATCGATCTGCCGGACGATCGTCGAGGCGCACGGAGGCCGGATCTGGGCGGAGGCAACACCAAGCGGCGGCACCGCATTCCACTTCTGCGTTCCGCTCGCGGGAGATGACCATGTCTGAACCGAAACGGACCATCCACATCGTCGACGACGATGAAGCGATCCGCCAGTCTGTGGGGTTTTTGCTGCGGAAGGCAGGACATGATGTCGATACACATTCCTCAGGTACGGCATTCCTCAAGATCGCTACGCGCGAAATGCGAGGTTGCGCCCTGCTCGACGTACGCATGCCTGATATCGACGGATTGGAGGTTCAGGCGCGACTGGCTCAGCAAGGTATCCTGATCCCGGTCATCATGTTGACAGGCCACGGCGACGTAACTCTGGCAGTTCGCGCCGTTAAAGCCGGGGCGATTGAATTCCTGGAAAAGCCCTTTGAACGATCGGCGCTTCTTCACGCGATCGATGAGGCGCTGGATCAGGCCGGGCGTAACGCTCGGGGCCATCTCGCCGCAGCCGAAGCAGTCGTCCGACTGGCTGCTCTGACCACGCGGGAACGCGACGTGCTCGACGGGATGGTGCTGGGACGGCCAAACAAGCTGATCGCATTCGATCTCGGCATCGCTACACGAACCGTCGAGGTCCACCGCGCAAACCTTATGGAGAAGCTATCTGCGCGAAGCCTGTCAGATGTGCTTCGGATCGCGTTCAACGCCGGTCTCGGCGAGACCGAGCCGGCCTGACCACCGTCGTTTTCTACGTACAGACGGCAGCCTGTTGGCATGCGAGCTAAGCGAACCGCAAGGAACAGCGCATGCCAGACAATAAGAATATCTCGATTCCAGAAGGCATCGGCGTCTCTCTTGTCGACGGTGATCCAACCGTTCGTCATGCTCGGCAGCTGATGCTTCGATCCGAGAAATATGACGTCAAATCATACTCGACCTGTGCAGCGCTACTGGCCGACCCTCAATCTCGCAATTATCCCTGCATCATCCTCGATCTCGATATGGAAGAGGTGGACGGAGTGGACCTCCTTCGAAAGATGCGCGCCAGTGGCTGGCGGGGGAAAGCATTGCTCCTCGACGGTCTTGATCCAGGAAGCGACCTGATGCTCGAAGCCGAGCTGCACGGCGACAAGGTCCTCCCCCGTGATCTCGGTGATCAGAAGCTGCTAACCGCGATCGCCGCCTCGATTGATCGTAGCTGGGCAGGATGGAACGCCATCTAGAGATTAGGTCCGGAGAATTTCTGTGCGCATCAGGCTTCGCACCGTCCGGGTGGTTTCCTACTTCCATTCGTTTTCATCTCGGAGGTGAGCATGACGAAGACTGTTCGGGTGTTTGCTGATTTTTCGGAGGATGAAATGGCCGCAGTCGATGCATGGATCGACAGGGCGCCCGAGCCAAAGCCGTCTCGGGCTGAAGCAATCCGAGAGATCGTAAATGGGCGACTTGCAGCTTCCAGACCAGCTACAATTCTGCCCAATGAGGTTACGGGCCGAGACATCTTCCGCTAACCAGCGGCTCCGAAGTCGGCAGCGATAGGCTCCAAAGAATTTGTCATTGGCGAGGGCTAGAAAATTGGAAATGCGCTGGACATCGGTTCTTCTCGCCGCAGCCGCCGTGACGTTTCCTGCCGCTTGCATGGCTCAAGGTTCAGTGGCCAGTTCACCGCCCGAGCTTGCTCGGATGATAGATCACCTAAAGCCGGGTCAATGGGTGTGGGCTCCCGCGATCGCACCAAGCGGACCGGTCTTGATCTACGTCGACCTCACGAAGCAAATCGCGCTCGTTTATCGCAACGGCGTTCGCATCGGCGCGACGACGATCTCCTCGGGCAAAGTCGGTTATGTCACGCCGACCGGGGTGTTCACGATTCTGCAGAAAGACGCCGATCACCGCTCCAATCTCTACCACGCCGCGCCTATGCCATTTCAACAGCGGCTGACGTGGGACGGTGTTGCACTTCATGCCGGAGGCCTACCGGGCTATCCTGAAAGCCACGGCTGCGTGCATCTGCCCTTTGCCTTCGCGCAGCAATTATTCGGCATCACCAAGCTTGGCATTACCGTTGTGGTGGAGGGAGATGCGGCAGCCCACGTCCATACAAGCGACAACAGCCTGCTCGCGCCGTTCGACGCTGCCGGGAAACGGGTTTCCCATGAACTGCTCGACGGCACCGAATATCGTTGGTCTCCTGAATTAGCGCCGAGCGGGCCGCTGACGATCATCGTCTCGAAGCTCGATCAACGCATTGTCGTGCTTCGCAACGGCATCGAAATCGGCCGCAGCGTCGCTCAAATTGCTGACAGTGATCCAGGATCGCACGTCATCAACCTCGTCGCACGCGCTGGTCGGCTACAGTGGGTTTACGTGGGGCTGCCTGGCCATGCCGAAGATGAGGGCGTTGAAGTAAACGAAGCCGTCCTCAATCGCGTCCATATGCCGCGGACCTTCTACAATCTGGTCAAAGCACAGCTTCGACCCGGCGCAACGGTTCTCGTTACCAATTCGAGCGTCGGCGTTGAGCCATTGGAAAAACTGACAATCATGGATGCAGTGGCGCCAACGCTCTGACCGACGCTGATAAATTTCGCTGGTACGCCTTGCGTCGGTATCGATTGAGCGCGGCGATTGTTGAGGACGGCAGCGACTGTCTCGGCGTGAAAGGCTAACCACATGAATATCGATACGATCGAAGGCCAGGCGAAAAACGTTGGCGGCCAGGTCAAAGAGGCTGTCGGCAACGCGACGGGCGACACCGAGCTTCAGGGAAGTGGCATCGCGGATCAGTGGGCCGGACTTGTTCAGCAAGCCGTCGGTCACGCCCGCGACTTCGCTCGCGAGCGCCCGCTGGCAACGGCAGTCCTGGCTGTGGTCGTCGGCGTGGCATTCTTCAATATCCTACGTGGCAAGCGATAGAGTCGCTTTTCTAGACGCGAACTCCGTCAGTTAACCGCGATAAGTTGTGCGATAGCGTGATCGAAGCTCGACGGATTCGGTTGGCAAAGGGTAATCGCATGTCGACCAACAGGCGCAGCGACGGGTGCTGGGGCCGTGACGATCATTCGATAAAATCCTCGTCGAACACGAGCAACCCTGATTTCGACGCAGCCTGTTGGCAAGAAACGGAACTCAAAAATTGCTGGATCGCCCAATCTAGGCTTTGTTAGGTCCGATCTCAGCCTCGGGAATTACGCAGCCACCACCCCTTATCGTGACGCCGCGGCGAAGAGTTTTGATTTTTGAAGAGCCTCTGGGAGATTATAGATTTTGCACTTTTGATAAAACGTCATATTTATAACATCCGTTGTGGCAGTATAATTCTGCAATCCTAAGTTGTATTTTGATGGTGGACTTAGGTATCCTTGCATGAACCGCGCCCATGGGCGCATTCAAGGGGGAATTATCTTTCTCAGCAGTGTCGCCGCCGCTATTTTTTGGGCCGTCGGAGCCCCTGGATCTGCTGGACTTAATAACCTAATTAATACTTTGGCTGACCCCGGGCTCGCATTTGCGCAACGGTCGCCGGGTGAACGACCTGCGGGCACATTGGCGGACACAAAAACAAACTTGGCGCGGGGCGTTAAGCGCTCAATCAATAATCCAGCGAAGAAACTGACTCTGCCATTTGTACCGGAAAATTGGCCGCAGCCAGACAACTCGCTAGGCGAGGAACGGCCTTCAATTGACCGTACCATATCGACCGCACCAAACGGCCTGCGTCCCGACATCAGTTCCACCAACTCGCCTGATTCAGGAAGCACTCCTCTCGGCAACGACAATGGGATCTCTCAACCCGGCACTTATGTACCGCCGGCTTTCGGCGTGCCTCCAGCGGAAGTACCGCCGGTCACCATACCCCCAGGTAATGTAGCGGAGGTGCCGGAACCGGCAACCTGGTCGACAATGATCATCGGGTTCTTTTCTATCGGATGGGTGCTTCGGCGCGAGCGCCACAGAACAGTTGTGCCGCGTGGTGTCAGCCGATGATGTGGCCGCGCGGCGCTGGGCTCATATTTGCGTTGCTACTCGCCGCAGCTACGACCGATCTTTGGCCTCAGCAGCCAATCGCTCAATCGACGTCCATGATTAAAGACGCTGACGTGCGCGCTCCTTCCTCCCCGCGATCCCCGACTATCGCTCTTCCCGGCCGCCCACCTCAACCTATTCGAACGATGCTCCGAGTGCCGGAGCGCATGGCGTATGGCAGCTATGTCCTTAGCCCAGCACCCGAGCAGACGGGTCGAGTTTGGGTGATGGTTGACTTGAAGCATCAGATACTTTCCGTCTTCCGCAATGGCGACGAGATCGGAACGACCGTGATTTTGTACGGCATGCCTTCTAAGCCAACTCCGATTGGCGCTTTTCCCGTTTTGGAGAAGTCGGAGCGTCACCGGTCCAGCCTGTATGACGCGCAGATGCCGTATATGTTGCGCCTGACTGGCGATGGTGTGGCGATCCATGCAAGCCACGTACGCCGGGCGGCCGCGACCCACGGTTGCATCGGAGTGCCGCCGCAATTCGCCATGTGGCTATTCGCCAGAATTAGGGTCGGCGATCCTGTTTATATCACCAGCACCATGAGCGCAGCCTAAGCCGTATCAGAAGCTCCGATAGGTAGGCATTCCCCTCACATCTTAGGTTGGTTTAGCGAGTATGCTGACTTTCGATAATGCTATCGCAATACTTAGATCATCTTTGATTTGTCAAAATTCCGCCCGGTGCCAGTAAACCTAAGTGCCGAAACTTAATCACCTAAAATATTGCTTACGTGGGAGATCTTTAGGAACATTAAATGCACTTTATTGGTTTAGCCCATATCGGGACCGGGGCAAAAAATGAAATCAAATTTAGTACCAGGTCAGGCGGAAAACTCGCCAGAACGACGACAGTGCATACTCGTCGTGGAGGATGAGGTGCTGATACGATTCATGATAAGCGATGCGCTTCGCGAAGCAGGCTACGATGTCATCGAAGCCTTTAACGGTGATGAGGCTGTCGACTTACTGAATGTCGCAACTCCTGTGGACCTTATCCTAAGCGACGTGCGAATGCCGGGCGCCATTGACGGCCTGGAGTTGCTTAAGATCGCCAAACAGCGCCTTCCCACGGTTCCTGTGATCTTGACCTCCGGTCATTTGGACCCGCGCGTTGCGACAACAGAAGGCGCAACGCATTTTCTCCCGAAGCCCTATGTCATCGATAAAGCGCTCGGACTGGTTCGCATGGAGCTTAAATCTCGAAAATGACGGACGTTTATGACCCGGCTCACGATGTCGGAGCAATTCTGATTGTCGATGGCGACATTCTCTCGCGACATGCGATCGCGGACTATCTTCGGCATTGCGGCTACGTGGTCGTTGAAGCTGCTAGTACCGATGAGGCGCTCGCCGCGCTTGTAGAGGTGTCTCTCTCCATTGACGTCATTCTTTGCGAAATCGAGGCGATTGGCTCCCGGTCAGGCTTCGAACTCGCTCAGTGGGTACGAGATAATCATCCCGACCTGGAGGTAAGAATTGCGGGCAGCCTGCCCGCGGCGGCTGATACGGCTGCGGAACTGTGTGAGAATGGGCCTCATCTCGCTCGCCCCTACGAGCCGCAGGCCGTAGTCGATTATATAAAGCGGCTGCGCGCCGGTCGCGCACGAGAAAACTCCGCCCCGCCAAAGTAGCTCTCAATGATTCGCCCGGAACGTAGGCTCAGATGGCTCGACATTTAGGCAGCCTAGCAACGTCGCTCGCGCCGCTTAGTCAGCACGCTATTCGACTTTCCGTTAAATGGCTTGTTGATCTGTAGACGAGACGACCGCCGAGAGATGAGTGTGAGCGATCGAGACAGATGTTCCGGGTGCTTTGCCGGTAACCTTGACGCGAGCCTTTAGCGAGCGCGCCAAAGCTTCCACAATCGTAGTGCCGAGGCCAGGCGTGGCATCGCTCGATTCGGTCGGCATGCCGACTCCATCGTCGTCAACCGAGAGCTTCCAATCCGCGCCCTTTGAAAGATAACCGACGGTGATCTTACCGGCGCGCTCGCCGGGGAAAGCGTGCTTAAGAGCATTAATCACTAGCTCGGTGACGATCAGACCGAGACTGATAGACCTGTCGGCGCCGACGCTACTTTCATCGCTATTCACGACGATGGATTGTTTGCCATGGTCGCGGATCATTGATGCGCTCAGGCTCTGACAGAGCTGGGTGAAGTAGGGGCGGAGTTCGACATCGCCCTTGTGAGACTGCGCTAGCTGCTTTTGGACCGTGGCGATCGACATGATCCGATTATGGGCGTCGGTAAGATGAACTCTCGCCTCGTCGGACAACACGCCACGAGCGCTTTGCATCAGCACGCTGGCGATGATCTGAAGGCTGTTCGCGACCCGATGCTGGATCTCCTGCAACAGGACTGCCTTGTCCCTTAGCAAATCCTCCTTCAGTTTTTCGGCGGTGCGGGCGTCGGTGACGTCCGAAACCGTCACGAGCAGGCGAGTGGCATCGGTATCGGCATAATCGAGCTTCTGTGGCTTGATCACCAACTGACGAATGGCGGTGCCGCGCATTTGCCAGTCCAGCTCATATGCATCGACAGACGCATGTCCGGACGCCGTCGCGGTGAGCAATGCTCGAAGTTTGGGAGAGCGCCACTCGCCCTCGCCAAGCTCAAAGATCGGACGCCCGGATGCTGCTACCGAGTCCAACCCAAAGGCTCGCCCAAACGACCTGCTTGCCGCGATGACCGTCAAATCGCCATCGAGCAGCAACAGAGGCGCGTCCGAGGACGCCACGACCGCGAGCATGAGACTGTCGGCAATACTGAGAGCAGGAAAAACAGGGTCGGCCATGAACGGCCTTTCGGGGTGATCCGAGACTCGCGGAGCGAAAGTCATACCGGGCGAAACGATGCGGCGAACGTTTGTCCGTCCTTACCGTGGGTAGCCTACTCTCTTACGTCGCGCGAAGATACGGCCCAGCAAGTTTAGTTCATTGCGGGGGCGGGCGCTGTCAAACGTAATGCACCAATCGGTAAGGTAGCTCCGATATCAAGGGCGGACGCCTCGCCAACGCAAACCCGACAGCCCCTTCCGCTACTTCAATTCGTCACCCGAGGTGATCCGCCTGGTGGTGCTCATGTATGTGCGGTTTCCGCTATCACTGCGGAATGTCGAGGACCTGCTCTTCGAGCGCGGCATCGGATGCTGTCTGATGGGGTGGACGCCCCCCGCTGGCCTTGATGTGCCAGAGTAGGTGTGTCGAGCACCTATGGGAGGCGTCCATGACGGAAGTTAGCACGATCGGTTTGGATATCGCGAAGTCTGTTTTTCAGGCGCACGGGGCAGATGCGGCGGGTCGGCAGCTGTTTAGCCAGCGCCTCACCAGAGCGAAGGTTTTGGAGTTTTTCGCAAAGCAGCCCCGCTGTCTGGTTGCACTCGAAGCGTGTGGCAGCTCGCATCATTGGGCTCGTGAGCTGGCCGCGCTGGGCCATGAGGTGCGGCTGATCCCGCCTGCCTACGTAAAGCCATTCGTGAAGCGGCAGAAGAACGATGCGGCGGATGCCGAGGCGATCTGCGAGGCGGCGCGGCGGCCCAACATGCGTTTCGTTGCCGTGAAGAGCGAGGAACAGCAGGCATCCGGCCTGGTCTTTCGGACCCGCGATCTCCTGGTTCGGCAACGCACTCAGACGATCAATGCGATTCGAGGTCATATGGCCGAGTATGGCTGGGTCGCACCGAAGGGACCAAGCTGGGTGGTCATGCTTGGAGAGCTGATCGAAGAGGATCTCGGCACCTCGTTGCCAGCCGCTGCGCGCGACATGTTTCGCGTCATGATCGGTTTGCTGGAGCAGTTGAACGAGCGCATCGACGAGTTGGACAAGGAGATCGCACGGCGAGCGCGTGAAGACACGATCGCGCGCCGTCTCATGACTATCCCCGGTATCGGACCGATCGTCGCCACGGCGATCGCCGCACTGGCGCCTTCGATGGAGACGTTCTCGCGCGGGCGGGATTTCGCTGCCTGGCTCGGGCTGACACCGCGACAAAGATCGACTGGCGGCAAGCCCCGGCTCGGTCACATCTCGAAGATGGGCGATCGCACGTTGCGGCGCCTGCTCATCATCGGCGCGAGCGCGGTCGTACAACAAGCCAGTCGGCGAGGGGCAATCGAAGGATCATGGCTAGCCGGAATGCTGACACGCAAGCCGCGCAAATTGATCAGCGTGGCGCAGGCGAACAAGACGGCGCGGATCGTCTGGGCCGTGATGACGAGGCAGGAAGACTACAGAGCTCCGGTGGCGGTGTCAGGGTAAAGTCCCTCACAACCACCAGAGGTCGCGGAGAGCGGCGAGCGGTCGAAGGAGGGTATGGCGCACAGTCGGTAAGACGGGATTGGGAAAACCAGAAGTTGCTCTTGTGCCTCGAGCACGTCTGTCTGATCTGGACCCGATCCGCGAACCCCATACGGGCCCGCAGTCGAAGTGCTGCATCACAGGCCGAACAGATGGCAGCATCCGATCCGCGCAACACCCCGATTTACCGCTTGCTTCTCGTGGGGCGTCCACAGAAGAGCAACGTGGCAGGTTCCCCGATCGGCTGCTAGCGCGCGGCGATGAGCCGCAAATCGAGAGCCAAGCCACCCAGCCCCTTTAAGCGGTTTAACTCATCGCCCGAGATCATCCGCCTGGTCGTGATGCTCTACGTGCGGTTTCCGCTTTCGCCGCGGAATGTCGAGGATCTGCTAGCCAGCCGCGCAGGCCAAGCGGCAAAACCTCTTGAGCTAGCCCGCGATCGTCAAAAGCCTGAGTGCATTGTGTGAAGACGAGTCAGAATTAGTTTGACAGCACCCGTGTCGAAATTAGCCATTCATCCCCTTCGAGACGACAAGCGCCTCACAAAAAAAGCGCAATTTATCGCTAGCGGGACAGTGTGTGCTACAACGTTAGTAGGAAAGTGCGAGAGTGTACGAAGTCCTCATTTAAAAGTATCTCTTCTACTTTTTCTGGAACGGCTACTGATTTCTACCCATTTTACACGGAGATATGCTCGCGGATTTAAATTTATTTTCGTCTTTGCCAAATCAAGCAAGGGCCTCCCTTGCGAAGCTCGCCTCTTATTTTCCCAGCCGATAGGCTGACGCTTAAACCATTCTGCTGGCGGCGTGCGCCAAACATCCTTGCGACTGCCCGGCGTTATAGGAGGCTTTGCCTTGGGGCGAGGTCGCTCAACAGGAGGTAGCTTGGTGCGCTCCGGCTTCGCATCACCTTTAAGTCGCGCCACCTGCTTGTAACGCTGGCTGCCGTTATGCAGGCGGAGCTCTCTCCAAAGCGCCTCAGTATCTAAGTTCTTAGTGCTGGAATTCCTTTTTAGCTGCTTCCGGTGCCATTTTCCTAGCTTTTGAATGGCATCAGCAACGAGTTTATCTCCCTCGCCACCGACACCGATCAGCAATTTGCGCAAGTCGTAGTGCGACAAAATTTCAAAAATCCGGGTTGCAAACTCGCCCCGATAATCGCCCATCACTTGCTGAAGGCGCCAGCCGCCCGCCCGACCAGAACCGTAAGCCATTTTCGCATCGTGCGGACTCTTCGAAATGTAATATCCCAAGTACCGTACCGCCTCTCGATCAGTCACGGGAACGAGCATGATCGCGTCTGCACCGAGGCTTGTTTTTGGCCACTCGGGCATCGCGTTGAGCCGTGCTGCTTCCGCCTCAATATCGTAAATGCCATCCACCCAGCCGAAGCCTTGCCCGTGCGCCATCAGCATGCGGCCGTGCCCTCGGCCTGGGAAGTTCGTAACGCCCTGCAGTTCGATCATGCAGACCGCATGCAGCCTCAGAGCGAGCACGGCTTCGCGAATGGTGCGCGCAAGCAACCTTCGATTGATCTCTGGATTGCGATCTAACGTCTCCGCCCACTTTGGAATTACGGTGATCGAGTAAAATTTTCGGTTTGCGCCCGCGCTGTCGAATTTTTTTGAGAGCGCGTCGATCAGAAGTTCGGACAGGATCAAGCGTGCACGACCTGCTGAGGCAGGAATACGCTTCTTGATAAACTTCTCACCGAGAAGAACATTGATCCGCGACGCCTGAAGCGGTTCACGCTTCCACTTTTTAAGATAAGTCCGGACTAGCCGATTAAATTTCCTATGCGACCCAACTGCTTTGGCTTTTGCGTCAAAATTTGAATTTGGCATAATAACATTCCATGACACTGCACTCACATTCAATTTTTATTATGGCTGTGACTAAAAATGAATGTGTATAGCAAATAGCAGCGGCGCCCCATTTGTGAGGCGCCGCCAAGTTTTAAAGTGGCTTGATCGTAGGAATAGAGACCAGCGCTCCGCCAGCCGCCGCGGGAAGTTTGGAAATGAAAGCTTCCACACCTTCAGCCTGGATTGGCGACGTCTTTGCCATATCAAAACTACGCGCTCGTGCCTTAAGCTCGTACGCGACAGACTTCACGATGGCGTCTCCATCGCCGATGCCGAACATGCTGCGGAGGATCGGCAATCGCGCCTGAATCAATGCGCACTTGAGATCGAGCTGGCGGTGCTTGTTTTTCACGCGCGGCCCCTCAATGCCCGATGGGTAAGGACCGAGGTTTGGTTGCGGATTCAGCTCCCAAAGCATAGCGACCGCAGCCGACAATTCCTCTTTGGTATTCAAATTCTCCCGCCGAACCACGGCACTCGCAACCTTTTCATCCGACTTGCGACGGGATTTCGCCGACGCAGCGGGAGACGCCCCCTGCGAGTTTCCCACGTTCCAGCTCAGCACACCCATTCTCAGCTGAGGCTCATCTGAGACAACCTCGATAATGGTGTTCGCGATGGCATTCTCTCCCAAGTGCTTGATGATCGAGCGGTGAAGGCGGCGCGCTTCTTTGAGATCCCAATGGAGTTTGCCCTGCTCGCGCGGCTCAAGATCAAATATGTCGATCCTGCCGACCATGCCCGGGTCCCGCGACTTGAACGCGAAGATGCCGGCGGTCATTCGCTCGCGCGCATAATCTCGGAGTTTGCAGTTTGAGCCGATAGCAGCAGCTACTGAATGCGACTGCCCAAGCAGGGCTCGCATTCCCTCTAGCTGACTCTGCGAAGCCTCGTTCGTGATCATAGCCGCGTGTATTCCACGCAATGCTGCTGACCCTCTAGACCGATACAGCGTCGCAATCTCGTCGTTGGAAAGCGCGTGGTTGGTGTAATCGAAAGGCATGTTTATTGTCCTAAATGTACGCCGCTCCCGGAGAGGCGCATTGAGCTGGTTTCTAAGATTTCAATTTAGTCGTTATTGACGACTGCTCGAATGCTCTTCGTTTTCACGAGGCGACGGCGACCAATCTTGAACGTTTCAAGTGTCCCGTCATTGATGAGCTCATAGATTTTGGTCCGACCAATCCCGATGGTTTGGCCGGCTTCAACAATGCTAACAGCGATTTTCTTCATTTCTGTCGTCCTCAGGGACGGCTTACTTGCCGACGGGACGAATTTTGCCTGAACGCTGGCGGATCTGATGGGACAAACTGGGAGAAACTAAAAACCTTTGTTTTTCTTAAACTTATTCCAGATTTGCCGCACTGGATCCTTGATCGTTTCATCACTGAGTTGATCGCCAATCATCTCGAGTATGCGCGATCTAAATGCCTGCTGAGTGTCGAAATCGGGCAACTCGCCGTTTAAGGCGAGTTCCACTACTGCGAGCCAAAACGCGGTCCAGGCAACGGTGTTGATGGGTCTTCCGCCCATACCGGTTCGATCCGCCGGACGGACGAGTTTCTCAATATCGGCTCGGGCAATTCCCACGCCCTTTAAATAGGTTCGTAGTAGAGGCTCTTCGTCCTCACCTGACTCGAGAATGACGAACTCTGCCTCATCCCATCGCCAATGGTTAATATCAGCAGGCCACCGTCGACTGTCGCGGTAAATAAAATCTGGGACTTCGCTACGCGTAAGGTACGTAAAACCCTTCCGTCGACGCGGTACCCATTTTTCGTAGAGGTCGCCGTAGTCGGAACTCCAAAGATAGTCCGCGCAGGAACGAACTCGCCCAGAGCGAAGCGCATCAGCAATTTCCTGCTTAGCTTCAAATTCTGTATCCGCACGCTCCCGCACGATATCGATAGCCGCACGCGGGGTGATAAACTCGAGATCACCCTCTCCAAGGGCGACCGTCGGAAATTTATTTTTGCGACTCACCATCCCGCGACCCGCCAACAATCGATGGATCTCTTAAGTGTCTCAGTGGCCGATTGAGGTCAACGCTTCGACCTTACATTCGCGGTCACCCCACAAGCGATGGCTCAGATTTCTCGGGTTTCTCTTGCTGCCATCTCCCGTCGAGGTACCGGTCCCAATCATCCATCAGCCGCCGTCGCCGATCAAAGGCGTCGCGGCGACGATAGGCCCGTACGGTTGCATCTCCAATTGAGTGCGCTAATGCCGCCTCGGCGACCGCTTCGGCATGTTCGGTTTCTTCACCAGCGAAATCACGAAACGCGGATCGCATCCCGTGGACGGTGATATCCGCGTGCCCCATTCGCTTCAGCAGCGCCATCATCGCCATGTTGCTCAACGGCTTCTTTGACGACCCCGGAAACACATATCCTTTAGCGCCCAGAATCTGCATCTCCATGAGGATCTCGTAAGCGCGACGCGTGAGCGGCACGCGATGCGGTTTGCCCATTTTCATTCGGATGCCGGGCACGGTCCACTCGCGATTAGACAAATCAACCTCGTCCCAATCCGCGCCAAGGACCTCCCCTGTTCGACTGGCCGTCAGAATACAGAATTCTAATGCGCGCGCCGCGAGCGCGGGCCTAGACCGAAGCTCCACAATAAATTGCGGAAGCTGTTCATAAGGCATTGCGGCTTGATGGCCGCGCGCAGCAAGCTTCTTTCGCGGCGGCAACAAGTGTTCGAGATTTCCCCGCCATCGAGCCGGATTCTCCCATGGCGGCACGATGTACTTTTTTGCTTTGGCGGCATCGAGCACTCGCTCGATGCGGCCACGGATGCGACTAGCGGTCTCGTTGTGTGATGACCAGATTGGACGCAGGACCTTCAGCACAGCGTCGACATCCACCTCCTCGAACTTCAAAGTCTTTAAGCTTGCAGCGTGCGTCTTGAATGTTTCCCGCCACTGCCGACGGTGGACCTCGTTTCGCCACGCACTTTCGTTCGCGGCGATCCAGAGTTCTGCCCATTCTCCGAATGTAGGTATCACGCGAGCCTGAGGATCAGCGGGCTCTCCCCTCCTGAGGCGATCTCTTGCCTCGCGGGCTTCCGCTAAGGTGATATCGGAAACGGGGCCAATAATGGTTTCCCGGCGCTTACCACCCTTCGTGGAAACGAAGACGAATGAGCGGCCTCCCGTTTCACGCACTCGTACATATAAGCCGGCGCCGTCGGCATGAAATCCGGGCTCCTTCAGCGAGCGGAGCGCTGTAACCGTTAATCGATTTGTGCCTCGACCCATGGCTTGAAATCCATCCTTGGGCATAAGATCGGGCATAAGATTGAAATGCGCAACTGTCCTTCTGCGGCAAAATGCGCCAACCCGATCTTATGCTTTTTCTCTGATTTCCGGGAGTTTTGCGCTCGTCCGCGCATATGGGCGTATTGGAGTTGGATTCCCCTCAGCTCCACCAGGGTGCCCCACCGACAGGATGACGCTCCGCCCAAGGCGGCCAGGGAGCCCTGCGCGCGCGCCCCGAGATTAACTTTTCGCAATATTTGTAACAAAGCTGACGCATCCCACCCTTAGCCGCCGATCGCAGAGCGGCCGCCGAACGGCCGGGGACAAGGGGTATCACCATGACGAATTTCTCGCGCCGCGGCGTGCGGGCGCGCGCCTGTGCCGTGCTGATGGCCTCGGCCGCGCTGATCGGCCTCGCCTCCGCCGCGCAGGCGCAGGCGGTCGACACGACCGCAGCGACCTCCGACGACATCGTCGTCGTCGGCCATGGCGAGAGCCGCTCGGTCTCGACCCTGCTGCCCGCCAACCTCGATGTGCTGCCGCCCGGCACCAGCGTGCAGAAGGCGCTGAACTTCCTGCCCGGCGTGATGGCGCAGTCGATCGATGCGCTGGGCGTCAACGAACAGTCGCTGTCGCTGCAGGT
>Ga0164294_10000310_pt1 | contig 45879 bp, 43 predicted proteins | sample GEODES005metaG_FD_111479 | JGI IMG/M metagenome (GOLD analysis project Ga0164294, IMG submission 111479) | Oligotrophic lake water microbial communities from Sparkling Lake, Wisconsin, USA - GEODES005 metaG | ecosystem: Environmental > Aquatic > Freshwater > Lake | place: USA: Sparkling Lake... | reverse complement strand
GATTGAGACCGTGTCGCCCTGGGCCGGATCGGCGGCGTAGTAGCCCCCGGAGCCCCCGGCCTCCTCCTGCAGCCGCACCCGGGCGGTGCTGCTGTCGTTGGTGTAGGTGCCGGCCCCGGCGAAGCCGCCGAGGATCTCGATGATCAGCACGTAGACATGGGATCCATCGGCGACCCGCCAGAACTGCCGGAAGTTGGTGGTGCCCCCCGGCCACTGGCAGGTCGAGGCGTCGAAGGTCAGGCGGGTGCCGTCGCTCACCTGCACCTCAAAGGGCGCCACGCCGCTCGGCAGGCCGGTCTCTTCGGGCGGGTTTGTGTCGGTTCCATCGCTGCCGCCGCTGTCGTCGGTGGGGCTGGCGGTCTCTTCGGGGGGCGTGTCGTCGCCGCTGCCCTCCTTGTCACCCGAGCAGGCCAGGAGGAGGAGACACAGAGAGAGGCGGTTCATGGCAGGCTCCAGGTCGGTCACGGATCAGGGGAAGAGGGTGACATCGCCGACGCGGGCGCCGCTGCCATCCACGTCGAGGGTCAGCACCGCGGTGATGGGGATCGGCTCGCCGCCCGCCCCCGCGGACTCGGCGCTGGCGGGGAAGCTCTGGTTGGAGGCATAGGTGCCCGAGACATTGGTGAGCACCACCGCGAAGGCCAGGGAGAGGCCCTCGGCCGGCATCCCATCGGGGAAGAGGCGCACCCAGGGCACCAGCAGCTCGTAGCCGCCCTCGGTCTCGCCGGTGGCGCCGGCGTCGCGGGCCGGCTCGCCGCCGATCGCGGTGTTGCCATCGTCGAAATTGCTGACCATGCCGAGCCAGCCGTAGTTGTCGGGGCTGCCCCAGGTGCCCGTGAGGCCGCGCAGGCCGGCCTCGCTGTTGATCTCGCCGTAGCCGACCTCGGTGGCGCCCATGGTGCCCACCGCCAGCTCAAAGCCCAGGCCCTCCACGGCGACGTCGAGGTCGAGGTTGGTGAGGGTGCCGTCGAGGCCGTAGCTCAGGTCGGTGCGCGAGAGGCCGGCCATTCCCCAGCCGGTGCCAGCGCCAAAGTCGGCGTCGAGGAGCACGAGCACGGCGTTGTTGCCGTCCAGCTCAAAGACGCCGTCGATGCCCAGCCACAGGCCCCAGTCGTCGGCCTCCACCCGCAGGCGGTCGAGCTGGTTGAAGCCGCCGCCGAAGTCGGTCTCCCAGGGCTGCACCAGCAGCGGATCGGGCAGGTCCTCCATCCAGCCATCGGCGAGGCGCGGCACGGTCGGCTCCACCAAGGGGGTGCCGGTGAGCGCGGCCTGCAGGGCGGCGTTGACGTAGAGCTGATCGACCCTTCGGCCGTGGAGCGGCTCGACGGCGGCGCCGATGCCGTAGAGCGGCACGTCGGCGTTGGTGTGCTTGCCCCAGCGCCAGGTGGTCTCGGGGATCGCGCCGGCGGGGCTGCCCTCCACCACCTGCATCCCGCCGCACTCGTGGTCTGCGGTGACGATCAGGGTGACGTTGTCTTTGCCCGCCGACCAGGCCAGGGCCGCGGCGATGGCCTCGTCAAAGGCCGCCGTCTCGGGGTGAACATAGGGCGTGTTGTTGCCATGGCTGGCGTGGTCGATGCGGGCGCCTTCGACCATCAAGAAGAAGCCGTCGGGGTCGGCGTCGAGCACCGTAAGCGCCGTGGTGGTCATCTCCACCAAGGTGGGCGGATCGGTGGTGTCGGCCAGATCGGCCACAAAGGGGATCTCCACCGGGGCGAAGAGGCCGACGATCGGCCGCCCATCGGGCACCAGGGCGAGGAGCTCGGCCCGGGTCTGCAGGATCTGGGTTGCGCTGGCGTCGAGCAGGGGCAGCACCACATCGCGGCCACCGGCCAGGGTGAAGTCGGGCAGGCCGGCGATCAGCGCGGCGGCGATGGTGGCCGAGTCGTAGCGGTCTTCGCTGTTGACCAGGAAGGCCGAGGGGGTGGCGCCGTAGAGCTTGTCGCGGGTGACCACCCCGGTCGCCCGCCCCTGGGTGTGGGCGAGGTCGATGAGGGAGTCCAGCGCGTGGTCTTCGTGGTCGATGCCGAGCTTGCCGTTGAAGGTCTTGGCCCCGCAGGCCATCACCGTGGCCGCCGCCGCCGAGTCGGTGGTGCCCGAGTAGCTGGCGGTGCGGATGCGCGCCGACACCGGCAGGGTCTCCATTACCAAAGAGCCCACGGCGCCGTTCTTGTAGAGGCCGCCGCCGCGAACATGCTCAAAGCCCATGCCGTCGCCGATGAAGAGGATGACCCGGGCCGGCGCCAGGGGCTCCGGGGCCGTGTCGCCGCCGCCGGAGTCGCCGCCGTCGCTGCCGTCGCCCTCATCGGGGGGGCCGGTGTCGTCGGTGGGCGAGGTGCCGTCCTCCCCGCTGCCGGCGTCGGCCAGGTCGCCCGGATCCGGCGGCGGCCCCTCGCTCTTGGGCGAGCAGGCGAGGAGCAGCAGGGGCAAGGGGAGGCGCAGGCGGGCGGTCGACATGGGCCCAGGGTACCGCCAGTGGCGCCGATTTTCTACGGCGTTGCCACGCCCTTGCCATCTTCGGGGTCGCGCACCTTGGTGGTGAACATCCAGGCCAGCACGATGGAGAAGCCGTAGAGCAGGGTCAGCGGGATGGCCATCAGCATCTGCGAGAGCACGTCGGGGGGCGTGAGCACGGCCGCGACCACGAAGATGGCGACGATGGCATAGCGAAAAAAGCGCATCAGATCTAGGTGATCGATGAGCCCCACCCGCGCCAGAAAGAAGGCCACCACCGGGAGCTGAAAGCAGATGCCAAAGGCCAGCAGCAGTTGGGTGATGACCGACAGGTAGCTCTGGATGCTCAGCACCGCCTGCACATCTTCGCCGCTCACCTGCAAGAAGAAGGGGAAGGCGTAGGTGAAGATGACGAAGTAGCAGAAGGCCGCCCCCGACAAGAAGAGCGTGGTGGAGCCAAAGACCAGCGGCAGGACGAGGTTTTTTTCTTTGGGGTAGAGCCCCGGGGCGATGAACTGCCAGATCTGGAAGAAGACCACCGGGCTCGCGAGACCGAGCCCGGCGAGGCTGGCGACGCGGAACCAGGTCATCACGCCTTCGATGGGGTCGGTGATGGCCATCGTGCCCGACTGGGTGGCGTCGAGGGCGTTCTGCATCGGGGCTACCAGGAAGGCCCAGATCGGATCGACATAGAGCGAGCAGCCCAGCACCGCGATGATCACGGCGATGAGCGAGTAGACGAGGCGCTGGCGCAGCTCGCGTAGGTGCTCCATCAGGGGCATGCGGTACTGCTCGACCGCGTCGAAGTCCCCCTCGCGGGGGAAGGCGTCGCCGCTCATGGGCGCTCCTCAGCGGGGGGGGGCGGTGGCTCCATCGTCGGGGCCGGCGACGGCTCCATCGACGGGGTGGGCGGCGGGCCCTCGGCCGGCGGCGCGGGCGGGGCCGATGTCAGGGCGGCCCGCTCGGCCAGGGCGCGGGCGCGGGCCTCTTCGGCGCGCTTCTTTGCGTCTTCGCGGCGGGCCTTCATGTCGGCAGCGCGGGCCTCGGCCTCGGCGCGGTCGGCCTCCATGAAGAAGGCGCGGCGCAGCTCATTGGAGGTGCGCATGAGCTTGCCGTACTGGCGGCCTAAGAAGCGCATCATCTCCGGCAGGCGCTCGGGGCCGACGATCACGATCGCCAGCACACCGATGATCATCATCTCGCCGAAGCCAATATCGAGCATGGACCAACCAGAGGGTTGCAGGGCCTATCCTCTCCGCCGCTGCCCGGCCGCAAGGGGGCCGGCGGCTGGGAAACCCCCACCCCGCTGCTTCATCCCGGCGGGCGGCCGCCCATGGCCATGTCCAGGGCCACCGCCTCGATCAGGTCCTCCTGGCCGCCGACGGTCTTGAGCCGGCCCATCTCCACGAGCAGATCGCGGCTGCGCAGGCCGTAGCGGGCCGCTGCCCGCTTGGCGAAGAGCAGAAAGCTGCTGTAGACCCCGGCGTAGCCCAGCGTGAGCGCGTCGCGGTCGATGCGCACCGGCTGCTTCATCAGCGGCACGATGAGATCTTCGGCCACGTCCATCACGCCGTCGAGATCGATGCCGGTAGACACGCCCATACGCTGCAGCACGGCCACCAGCACCTCGGTGGGCGTGTTGCCGGCGCCAGCGCCGAGCCCCGCGCAGGAGGCGTCGATGCGCGCCGCGCCCGCTGCCATCGCCGCCAGGGAGTTGGCCACCCCCATCGCGAGGTTGTGGTGGCCGTGAAAGCCGATCACCGTCTCGGGCCGCAGGTGGGCCCGCAGGGCGCCGATCCGCGCGGTGACGTCATCGGGGAGCATCGCCCCGGCCGAGTCGGTGCAGTAGACGATCTCGGCGCCGAAGTCCTCCAGGATCTTCGCCTGGCGGGCGAGGGCCTCGGGGTCGAGCATGTGGGCCATCATCAAGAAGCCCACCGTCTCCACGCCGAGCTTCCGCGAGATGCCGATGTGCTGGCCGGCCACGTCGGCCTCGGTGCAGTGGGTGGCCACCCGCAGGCAGCCCACCCCGCAGTCGACCGCCATGCGCAGGTCGTCGACCGTGCCGATGCCCGGCAGGGTCAGGGCCGAGATGCGGGCCCGCTTCACCGCCCCGACCACCGCGCGCAGGTAGGCTTCGTCGCTGTGGGCCGGAAAGCCGTAGGTGATGCTGGCCCCGCCCAGGCCGTCGCCATGCGTCACTTCGATGAGCGGCACCCCGGCCTTGTCGAGGGCCTGGGCCACCGTCACCATCGTGTCGAGGGAGATCTGGTGCCCCATCGGGTGCATGCCGTCGCGCAGCGACATCTCGTGAACGGTGACAAGCGCGCTCATGGCTGGCTCCGGCGGGCGGCGAGGATGCGCTCGGCGAACAGCTCGCCGGTGCGCAGGGCGGCGGCGGTCATGATGTCGAGGTTTCCGGCGTAGCGCGGCAGGTAGTCGCCGAGCCCCTCGACCTCGATCCAGACGGTCACCCGCCGCCCGTCAAAGACAGGGCCGTTCTTCAGGCGGTAGCCGGGCACATAGCGCTGCACCTCGGCCACCATCGCGTGGACCGAGGCGGTGATGGCGGCCTCGTCGGGGGCCTCGTCGGTGAGGCAGTGAATGGTGTCGCGCATCAGGATCGGCGGCTCGGCCGGGTTGATGACGATGATCGCCTTGCCCCGCCGCGCCCCGCCCACTTGCTCCACGCCGGCCCGGGTGGTGCGCGTGAACTCGTCGATGTTGTTGCGGGTGCCCGGCCCGATGCTGCGCGAGGCCACCGTGGCGACGATCTCGGCGTAGGCCACCGACTGCACCCGGCTCACCGCCGCCACCATCGGGATGGTGGCCTGGCCGCCGCAGCTCACGAGGTTGACGTTCTGCACGGCGCCGAGGGCGGCGAGGTTGACCGGCGGCACGCAGTAGGGCCCCAGGGCCGCCGGCGTGAGGTCGACGACGGTGATGCCCAGCGCGGCGAGCTTCTCGTTGTGCCCGGCGTGCAGGTAGGCCGAGGTGGCGTCAAAGGCGATCTGCACGCCGTCGGCGACCAGGTGGGGCAGGGCCGCGTCCAGGCCCTGGTGGCTGGTGCGCAGGCCGTGCCCGCGGGCGATGGCGAGCCCTTCGGAGGCCTCCACCACCCCCACCGACCAGACCGGCCGCAGCGAGGGGCTGCGCAGGGCCTTGTAGAGGAGGTCGGTGCCGATGTTTCCGGGCCCGATGATCAGCGCGTTGACGCGATCGCTCATGTAAAACAGACCTCCAGGCGCCCGGCGCCCGACAGGGTGAGCGCCATGCGGTCGCCGGCGACCACCGGCTCCAAGGGCACGAGGCTGCCGGTCAGCACGATGTCGCCGGCCCGCAGGGGCACACCAAAGCGGGCCAGGGTGCGGGCCAGCCAGGCGGCGCTGCGCAGGGGCGAGCCCAAGGCCGCCCGGCCGAAGCCCTGGGAGAGGGGGGCGCCGTTTTTCCACACCCTCATCTCGCAGCCTTCCCAGTCAAAGCCGGCCGGGCTCGCCGCCTCGCCAACCACGAAGAGGCCGGAGCTGGCGTTGTCGGCGACGGTGTCTTCGATGCCGATGCGCCAGCCCTCGATGCGGCTGTCGACGATCTCAAAGCAGGGCAACACCGCCTCCACCGCCGCCTCCACCGCCTCGGGGCTCGTGTCGGCCCCATCGAGATCACGGCCCAGGCGCAGGGCGATCTCGCCCTCGGCCCGCGGCTGGATCAGGGTGCTGGAGATCGGCAGGGTGGTGCCGCCCATCATCGCGTCGGTGAGCGTGCCAAAGTCCGGCTCAAAGACCCCCAACATCTGCTGCACCGCCGCGCTGGTGACGCCGATCTTACGCCCCACCACGCGCTCTCCGGCGGCGAGGCGGCGGCGGAGCATGGCGCTGGAGATGGCGTAGGCCATGTCGAGGTCGAGGCCGGGCACCCGCCCGCGCAGGGGCGGGATCGGGCGCCGGTCGCGGAGGGCCGCAAAGAGCGCCGCCCCCTGGCGCTCGATCTCATCCATGGCGCAGAAAGTCGAGGGCGAGGCGGTTGAAGACATCGGCCTTCTCGACCATCACCCAGTGCCCGCAGCCCTGAAAGAGCACCACCCGCGCGCCGGGCACCCGCTCGGCCAGCTTGCTGGCGCCGCTGACCGGGCAGAACTGGTCGTCGACCCCCCACAGGCCCAGGACCGGGCAGCGCAGGGCGCTCAGCTCCGCTTCGAGGTTGCCCACCACCATCGAGCGAAAGACGTGCAGCGGCTGGGCCTTCGCCGCCGCGGTGCGCTCGGCCACGAGGGCGTCGGTGACGAGGCTGCTGTCGTAGAGCTGCTTCTCGAAGAGGATGCGCATGCCGGCTTCGGTGAGGCCCTCGGGCCCGTAGAGGCAGCGCATCATCGAGCGGATGCCCTTCATCGCGAGAAAGACCTCGCGGGGCTCCAGCCCGCCCGGCGCCATCAGCACGAGGCGCTCGACCCGGTCGGGGTGATCGAGGGCGAGGCGCAGGGCCATCGCGCCCCCTTGCGAATTGCCGACGATGGAGAAGCGGGGGTGGCCGAGCTGGTCCATCAGCTCGAGCATGGCGCCGCTCATCCGCTCCAGGGTGTAGTCCACGTCGGTGGGCTTGTCGGAGAGCCCGTAGCCGAGGCTGTCGGCGAGGATGGCCTGAAAGCCCGCCGCGGCGAAGGCCTGGCCGTTGGCGGCGAAGTTCGACCACCCGCTCGCCCCCGGGCCGCTGCCGTGCAGAAAGAGCACCGGCGGCCCTTCGCCCAGGATGTGGTGGTGGATGCGCCAGCCGGGGCCGACGGTGGCGAAGGCGCCCACGGGTGCTTGGTTCACGGCTGACTCCCAGGCAACAGGGCCGGGGGATGGTGCCCCCAGTCGCTGATGCGGTCATAGGCGGAGGGCGCCCAGGTGGCCGGATCGATCTGCAGACCGCCCCAGCCAAATTCGAACTGGAAGCGGCTGGGGGTCTGGGCGTAAAAGCTGAACATCTGGTCGTTCGGGTGGCGGCCCAGGGTCTGGTTGATGCGCAGCCCCGCCCTCACGGTGCGGTCGAAGGCCCGGCCGACCTCCTCCCAACTGGTGGCCTCCACCAGGAAGTGGTTCACGCGCTTGCGCTGGGGCCCGCCGAAGGCGAGCGAGTGGTGGCGCGGGTTGGCGTGGTAGAAGCCGAGATCGACGGCGTGGCCATGGAAGGTGGTGGCGATGCGGTCGCTGAGCCTGAGCCCGAGCAGCGCGTAGAAGGCCTCGCTGCGGGCCGGATCGGGGGCGGTGAGCACGAGGTGGCCGAGCCCGAGCGCGTCGCCGACGAAGCCGCCGCGCACCACCCGGCTCTCAAAGGGCGCCGCCGCCCGCTCCAGCCCGCTCACCAGCTCGGTGGGAACGCCGGCCGGATCGAGGCCGACAAAGCGCTGGGCCGCCGATCGGGGCGCCGGATCGGCCGCTTCGAAGCGGTGGCCTGCCGCCTGGAGCGCCTCGACCATGCCGGGGAGGGCCTCGGGGTCGTACTCCCAGCCCACCGCCGCCAGATCGTCGCGCGGGCCCGCCGTGATCTGGTAGCGCCAGGCATGACCATCCATCCGGTAGCGGCCCGGTGCATCGGTGGCGCCAAGCCCCAGCACCTCGGTGAGAAAGCCGTGCCAGGCGGCGGGATCGCGCACCTCAAACTCGAGGAAGCCAAGCTGCATCATAGGAAGAAGTCCGTGCTGCGCTGGCCGAGCAGCACCCGGCCGTAGTTGCGGGCGCTGGCCTCGGGGCGGTTGGCGTAGTGGGCGCGGGCCCCGTGGACATCGAGGAAGTAGCGGTGCATCGGGCTGTCGGTGAAGAGGGCCCGGGCCCCGCAGAGCGAGAAGAGGCTGTCGACCACCGCCACCGCCTCGGAGACGGCGGCGGCGCTGTCGTACCGGAAGGCCACCCGCTGCTCGATCGGCAGCTTCTGGCCGCGCGTGGCGGCGTCGAGCAGGGTGTCGAAGTTGCTGTGCAGCACCATCACGAGCTGGCGCAGGCGGCGGGCGGCGTCGGCGGCGGCCTCCTGGCTGGCCGGGTCGGCGGCGGCCTTGTTGCCGTCGGCCGCGCCCACCTTGGTGGCGGTGACCTCGCGGTAGAAGTCCAGGGCCGCCGTGGCGATGCCGATCGCGGTGGTGGAGACCGAGCGCACGAAGAGCTGGCCAAAAGGGATGCGGTAAAGCGGGGCTCCGTTCACCGCGTTGCCGGGACTGTTGCAGACAAAGCCATCGCTCATCTTGTGCGTGCGGTGGGCGGGCACGAAGACATCGTTGAGCACGACATCCTTGCTGCCCGTGCCCTTGAGGGCGAAGGTGAACCAATTGTCTTCGAGGGTGTAGTCGGACTTGGGCACCAGGAAGGTGCGCATGTCGGGGGGCGCGCCCTCCGGCGTAGGCGCGAAGCCGCCGAGGAAGGCCCAATCGCAGTGATCACAGCCGCTGGAGAAGCTCCAGCGCCCGCTCAGCCGGTAGCCGCCCTCCACCGCCGTCACCTTCCCGGTGGGCGCGTAGGAGGAGGAGATCAGCACGGTGGGGTCTTCGCCCCAGACCTCCTGCTGGGCGGCCTCGGGAAAGAGGGCGAGCTGCCAGTTGTGCACCGCCACCACCCCGAGCACCCAGGCCGTCGACGGGCAGCCCGTCGCCACGCGCATCTGCACGTCGAAGAAGGTGTTGGGGTGCACCTCGTAGCCGCCAAAGCGCGCCGGCTGGAGCATCTTGAAGAAGCCGGCGGCGTGCAGGTCGGCGATCGTCTCGGCCGGCAGGGTGCGGGCGGCCTCGGCCCCGGGGCCGCGCTGGCGCAGGATCGGCACCAGGGCGTCGGCGTTGGCCAGGAGCGTGGCGCGGACGGCGGCGGCATCCCCCGTGGGGTCGGTGAGCGTCATGGGCGGAAGATCTCCAGGGCGTTGTCGCGCAAGAAGCGCGGCCAGACGGACTCGCGAAAGGGCACGGCCGGCAGCTCGGCGAAGATGCGCTCCAGCGACAGGCCCATGGGCCAATACCCGGCGTACATCACCTGTCGCGCGCCGCGGGTGTTGGCGAAGTCGATGATCTCGCGCGGGTAGTGCCGCGGGGCGAAGGCCGAGGTCATGTAGGAGAGGTTGGGGTACTTGAGCATCAGCTTGACCGCGAGGTCGACCCAGGGCTCGGCGCCGTGGCGCATCACAAAGCGCAGCTCGGGGAAGAACCAGCAGACCTCGTCGATCAGCTCGACCTTCTGAGGCGCCATCGGGATGCGCGGCCCCGGCACGCCCACCGTGCAGCAAAAGGGGAGGTCGAGGTCGATGCAGGCCGCGTAGAGCGGGTACCACTTGCGGTCGTCGATCGGCACCTGGGGCACGAGGCCCGACGGAAAGCCCGTCACCGCCTTGATGTTCAGCTCGGCCTTCATGCGGCGCAGGGTGCGCACCTCGTCCATGCCGCGGTTGGGGTCGGCGTGGTAGCTCCCAAAGAAGCGGCTCGGAAAGCGGCGGATCGCCTCGACCCCCTGGGGGTGGTTGACCCCCACCATCGCCTTGTCGATGCCGAAGGCGTCCATCTTCGCCACCGTGTAGGCGATGAAGTCGTCCTGGGCCCCGAGGTCGGGCACATTGCGGAAGAGGTGCTCCGCCGGCATCTTCTCGTAGTTGCGGCTGGCCTCGTCCATAAAGAGGGGACGCATGAACTCGTACCAGGGACGTTGGTCCTGGCCGGGGATCTGCATCATGAGGTCGATGACGCCGGGCGGGTAGGGGAAGTTCATGGCAGGTAGAACACGTTCTCGCTTTCTGGTAATAGAAACACATTCCACACCCCGAGGCCAGCTTGTCCCTGCCGGATTCTCCACACGGCGCGCCACCCTCCGGGGTCGAGTCCGTCGATCTGCTCTGCGTGGGCTCCGGCGCGGCCAGCCTCTCTGCGGCCCTGCGGGCCCATGATCTCGGCGCCCGCGTGCTCATCGTCGAGGCGGCCGACAAGTACGGCGGGTCCACCGCCATCTCGGGCGGGGTGGTGTGGATCCCCAACAACCCCCAGATGGCCGGCCGCGGCATCCCCGACAGCCCCGCCGACGCCGAGGCCTACCTGGGGGCGCTGACCGGCGGCACCGTCGCCGCCGCCCGCATCGCCGCCTATGTCGCAGAAGCCCCGCGGATGCTGGCCTACATGGCGGCCCACAGCCACCTGCAGCTCGACTCCCTGGAGGCCTACAGCGACTACTACGCCGAGGCCCCCGGCGGAAAGCCCGGCGGCCGCTCGATGGAGCCCTTGCCCTTCGACGCCCGGCAGTTGGGCGAGCACTTCGCCACCCTGCAGCCGCCCCATCGCCAGTCGCAGATCCTCGGCCAGTTCGGCATCACCGCCCGTGAGGCCCACGGCTACCTCGTGCCCACCCTGGGCGCGCGGCTGCGCCTGATCTGGCGCATGATCCAGTTCGCCCTGCGCTACTTCGCGCGCCGCGGCCAGCCCCGCGACGTCCGCCTGCACGCCGGCAACGCGCTGATCGCCCGCCTGCGCCGCTCTCTGCTCGATCGCGGCGTGCCCCTGTGGCTCAACGCCCCCGTGGTGGAGCTCTGCGTGGAGGAGGGCCGCGTGGTGGGCGCCATCGTCGAGCGCGCCGGGGTGCGCACCCGCATCGAGGCCCACCAGGGCGTCTTTCTCGGCGCCGGCGGCTTTGAGCGCAACGCCGCCATGCGGGCCCAGCACCTGCCCCAGCCCACCAGCCCCGACTGGAACGCCGGCAACCCGCGCAACCTGGGCGACGGCATCCGCATGGGCGCCGAGGCCGGCGGCGCGCTCTCGCTGATGCACGAGGCCTGGTGGACGCCGGTGACCCTGGTGCCCCGCTCGGTCCAGTCCTGGGTGCTGGTGGTCGAGAAGAGCCTGCCCGGCTCCTTCATGGTCAATGGCGCGGCCGCTCGCTTCTGCAACGAGGCTGCCCCCTACCTCGACGTCGGCAAGGCCCTGTACGCCGGCGGGGCCGTGCCCAACTGTTTTCTCATCTTCGACGCCGAGTTTCGCCAGCGCTACCCGGTGGGCCCCATCGCCCCCGGCTACGCCCAGCCCGACAAGGCGCTGTCCCGCCGCCTGCGCGAGGAATTCCTCATCAAGGCGCCCACCCTCGACGCCCTCGCCGTCGCCTGCGGCCTCGATCCCGCCGCCCTGCGCGCCACCACCGAGCGCTTCAACACGATGGCCGACGCCGGCAAAGACGCCGACTTCGGCCGCGGCGACGCCCACTACGACCGCTACTACGCCGACCCCACCGTCACCCCCAACCCGACGATGCGGGCCCTGCGCAAGGGGCCCTTCTACGCCATCCGGGTCTACCCCGGGGATCTCGGCACCAAGGGCGGCCTCGTCACCGACGCCGCCGCCCGCGTGCTCAACGCCGCCGGAGCGCCCATCCCCGGCCTCTTCGCCGCCGGCAACAGCAGCGCCTCGGTGATGGGCCCCACCTACCCGGGCGCCGGCGGCACCATCGGCCCGGCGCTGACCTTTGGCTTCCTCGCCGCCGAAGCGGCCGCGCGCTCGGTGGGCCTGCCCCTGCGCGATCCCGCCCCCTGACTTTGGAGCGCCCGATGTCCGCCGCCGAGACCTCTCTGTTTCCCCGTGGCTGGTTTGTCGTCGCCTGGTCGAGCGAGCTGCCGGCCGGCGGGGTGATGCCCCTGCGCTACTTCGAGCGCGATCTGGTGCTCTTTCGTACCGAGAGCGGCGCAGTACACGTTCTCGACGCCCACTGCCCGCACCTTGGCGCGCACCTGGGCCACGGCGGCACGGTGGTGGGCGAGACGGTGGCCTGCCCCTTTCACGCCTGGCGCTTCGACGGCAGCGGCCGCTGCGCCCAGATCCCCTACGCCGAGCGCATCCCGCCCCGGGCCACCCTGCGGGCCTGGACGGTGGTGGAGCGCAACGGCGCCCTCTTTCTCTGGCATGACGAGGGCGGCGGCGGCCCCACCTGGGAGGTGCCCGCCATCGAGGGCTTCGGCTCGGCGGGCTGGACCCCCTGGCATGAAAACCGCATCACCGTGGCCACGCACCCGCGCGAGATCGTAGAGAACGTGGCCGACAAGGCGCACTTCCCCACCGTTCACAACACCCATGTCGACACCTTCGAGAACCACTACGAGGGGCACTGCGCCACCCAGCACACCATTGGCCGGGCCCACCCGATTCACGGTGGGGTCGACCACTTCGACATCGTGGCCACCTACCATGGTCCGGCCTTCCAGATCTCCGACATGCGCGGCGTGCTGCACAGTCGCCTGCTGCTGGCCCACACGCCGATCGATCGGGGCACCCTGCACCTGCGCTTTGCGGTGAGCCTCGCCCGCAAGGGGCCGCGCACCGATCAGTTCGCCCAGATGTATGTCGACAACCTGCTCAAGGGCTTTCACCAGGACATCGCCATCTGGGAGCACAAGGTCTTTCGCGAGGCGCCGCGGCTGGCCGAGACGGACGGGCCGCTGGGGCGGCTGCGGCAGTGGTACCGGCAGTTCTACCGGCCAGAGGGAGAGGCGGCGGCGGAGTAATTCGCCGTAATGGGTTTCGGTCGAGGGGGGCTGTAGAAGAAGGGCGTCTGGCGGTGCACACAAACCTCTTCAGCCAGACTGGAGCCGAGCATGTCCCTTCGCCCTTTCTTCTCCTTGCTTGCCCTCTCCCTCCTCGCCGCCTGTGACGACAGCGCCCAGTCCCCCGGGGCCGACACCGACACGATCCTCGGCAGCGAGGGTGGCGCCTCCGTTCAGGACGACACCGACGCCGACGGCCTCGCCGACAGCGCCGACAACTGCCCGGTCGTCTCCAACCCCACCCAGTCCGATGAAGACGGCAACGGCCTCGGCGACGCCTGCGACCTCGTGGTTCGCATGCAGTCCGACCTCAGCGATCGCGTGCTGGCCGGCCGCATCAACCGCGCCGCCCTGGCCGTCGCCGAGGTGGTCAATCACACCGACCAGCCCCAGGCCTTCCTGCTGTGGACGGAGGGCGAGGGCCTGTCGGCCGAGCTCTCCGAAGGCATCATCGAGCCCGGCGAGCTCAAGGTGCTCTACGTCGACGTCGACGCCCGTGAACAGGTGGCCGGCAGCGCGCTGGTCGGCGCCGCGCACCTGATGGTGGGAGACCGCGACCTCGCCTCGCTGGACCTCGTCTCGGCCGTCCTGCCCCCGCCGCCGCCGGCCACCTGCACCTACAGCTTCAAGCGCGACTACGTTCAGGCGATCTCCGGCGAAGGCGGCCTCGACCCCGCGCTGGAGCTCGATGGCTACGTGAAGACCCGGGTGGTCACCCCCAGCGGCTCGACCTACTCCAACACCTACACCAACAGCAACATGAAGGCGGGCACCACCAACAACTCCGACGTTGTGCTCACCACCCAGTCGGTGACCAGCGGCACCGTCGTCACCCTCAACTGGGATGCCGAGGTGCGCGAGCGGGACACCACCAGCGCCGACGACATCGGCGCCGACGGTGAAGGACTGACCTTCACCTGCTCGTCCACCGGCTCGGTGGCCTATGGCTCGGTGGTGATCGACGTCGGCGGCTCGGTGGGCGTGGGCGTGAAGGTCACCTGGTAGCCAGAGGTGCGGCCTCGCCGCGATCGAGTCGCAGCTCGGTCGCGGCGAGCCGCAGCTTTCCGCCCGCCCGTCGCTCGATGAGGCCGCTGGCGCCCTCCACGCCGGCCTCGGCCAGTTGAGCCCGGGCCCGACAGAGCTGCACAAAAAAGGCGTTTGTAGAGAGGCCCAGTCGCCGGGCGAGGCGCTCGGGGTCTTCCCAGCCCTCCTCTCCCGCCGCGACGCCGGCCGCACGGTCGCGGAGCCGGCTGCGGGCCAGGGTCAGCAGGGTGTAGTGGTGGGCGCGGTGGGGGAGCTCCAGTCGCTGCGGGCCCTGCTGCAGGTGCAGGTCGACATGCTCCTCGTCGGGGCTCACCCCAAAGACGAGTGTACACAGTCCCAACTGCAGGCGCTGATCGCCCTCGCGGGTGCTCACCCAGGCCGCCGGCAGCGAGAGCTGAAAGCGGCCGCCGGCCACCGTCACCCAGTCGCCCGACTGTACAGGGCGCAGGGTGCCGCCCTCGCTCTCAAAGAACCAGCGCTCCTGGTCTTCAAAGACCTGCGCCACGGGTGACAGGGCATTGGGCAAAGACAGCAGTCCCTGGGCCGCCAGCACCGGCGCCCCGCCGCCCGCGGGCAGGGCCATCGCCACCGGCGCGCTGTCATCGGTGAGCACCAGCTCGGGCCCCTCGGCCCCAAAGCGCAGGCGATCGCCCACCGACAGGGCCGGCCGCTGCCCGGCCTCCAGGCGCTGGCCGTTGTGAAAGGTGCCGTTGCGGCTGCCGAGGTCCTGGATCTGCCAGGCCTCGCTCCAACTGAGCACCGCGTGGGCCCCAGAGACCCGCGGGTCATCCAGGCGGATCGTGGCGCCGGGCGCGCGGCCGAGCGCGGTCCACGGTAGGAGGTGGAAGGTCTTCCCGTCCTGCTGCAGCGTGCCCATTCATGGCCTCCTTGCCCGAACCCGCCCTGTCTACCGCGGTCCTCGATGGTCTCCCAGGGGCCATCGAGCCCACCCTCGCCGAAGCGGGGGAGCTGCCGATGGCCCCAAGCGCGGCCCCGACGGCCCGCTACCTCGACCGGGGGCTCCTGGCCCGCGGCGGCATGGGCGAGCTGCGCCTGCTCTACGATCAACATCTGGAGCGCATGATCGTCCAGAAGAGCCTGCTCGGGAGCCTCGCCCACCACGCTGCAGCCCGCCTCCGCTTTGAGACCGAGTCGCGCATCACCGCCGGGCTCCAGCACCCCGCCATCGTCGGCATCCTCGACTGTGGGGCCCACCCCGACGGCCGCCCCTGGTACACGATGCGGGCCCTGGCCGGCGCCCAGACCCTCCGGGTGCAATTCGAGGCCCGCGCCGTCGACCGGGCCCTTTGGGCCCTGGAGGTCGTGGCCGGCGCGATGGCCCATGCGCACGCGCGTGGGGTCATCCACCGCGACGTGAAGCCCGAGAACCTGCTGCTGGGCGACTTCGATGAGGTGCTGGTGATCGACTGGGGCATTGCCCGTCGCGCGGGGGTTGGCGATGCGGGTGCCTTGCCGGTTTCTGGCGCTGGCACCCGGGTGGGCGCCTTGCTGGGCACGCCGCCCTACCTGCCGCCGGAGCAGGCCCTGGGCCGCGTGGACGAACATGGCCCCGGCAGCGATGTCTGGGCCCTCGGCGTGATGCTGGCGGAGCTGTTGGGCTCTGTTCAACCCTTTCCGCGGGCGGTGCCGGCCTTCCTCCAGGCCCTCGCCCAGGGGCTTCGGCCGCCCCGCCTGCCCGATGCGCCTGCCCCCCTCGTCGCGCTGGTGCAGGCCTGCTTGAAGACGTCACCGACAGACCGGCCCACCGCCCAGCAGGTGGCCGACATCCTGGGGGACTGGCGGCGGTCGGCGCGCCTGCGGGAGCAAGCGGGCCGGCTGGTGAACGAGGCCGAGGCCCTGGTGGGGCCCTGGCGCGGGGCCCAGGCGGCGGCGCAGGCCTGTGCGCAGCGCGCCGTCGAGCTCCTCGCGGCCCTGCCGCCCCATGCCCCCGCCGAAGACAAGGCCGCCGGCTGGGCCCTGGAGGGGGAGACCGCCGACCACCGCGCGCAGGCGCTGGGCCTGGAGGTGCGGCTGGAGCAGCAGCTCCGGGCGGCCCTGGCCTTGGACTCCGCCCAGGAGCGGGCCCACCGGCGTTTGGCCGATCTGTTTGCGGCGCGACTGATCGAGGCCGAGGCGGCGCGTGACGCGGCGGCCCAGGTTCGGGCCCAGACGGAGCTCTCGGTTCACGACCGCGGTGACTGGGCGGCGCTGTTGAAGGGGCTGGGCCGCCACCGTCTGCGCCTGGACCGTCCGGCCCACCTTCAGCTCTTGCGGTCGAGGCCGGGCCTCGGGCGCCTCGTCTGGGAGCCCGTCGAGGCCCGCGGGCTCGACCTCGGCTTCGACCTGGAACTGCCGGCGGGCAGCTACCTCGCCCTCCTTACGCCCGAGGAGGGTGAGACGGTGCGCCTGCCGCTGTGCATCGCGCGGGGGGTGGAGGGAGACGATCTCCGCCCAGGCGACCGGGAGCCGCGGGCCCTGCGGCTGCCGAGGCCGGGGGAGCTGTCGGCGGCGGAGGCCCTGGTGCCGGCGGGCTGGGCCTGGTTTGGTGGCGACCCCGAGGCGGCAGACGCCCTGCCGCGGCACCGCCGGTGGGTCGACAGCTTTGTGATGGCGCGGCGCCCCGTCACGGTGGGGGAGTGGGCGCGCTTTCTGGATGGGGAGGCTGTCGCGGAGGGGGTGGAGGCGGCGCTGCGGCTCGCGCCGCGACAGACCGCGGGCGGCGCGATGGATCATCCCTTGCTGGTGCCGGGGGCGGGTGGGCGCTTTGTGCCGGTGGCCGATCCCGACGGGGTGGTCTGGGAGTTGGACTGGCCGGTCACCTTGGTCGACAACGCGGCCTGTGAGGCGTTCCTCGCGGCGCTGGTGGGGGATTGGCGGTTGCCGCACAGCCTGGAGTGGGAGAAGGCGGCCCGCGGGGTGGACGGTCGTTTCTTTCCCTGGGGCGACCGCTTCGAGGCGACCTGGGTGAGCTGCGCGCTCAGTCAGGCCGGCCCGCCGCGGCGGGTCTCGGTGGAGGCGACGCCGGAGGACTGCAGCGTGTATGGGATTGTCCAGATGGCGGGGAATGTGAGGAACCGCTGCCTGGATGTCTACCAGCGCGGCCCCTGGCCGGGCGAGACGGTGGAGGTCTCGCCGCGGCCGATCGGCGCGGATGCGCTGCAGGTGTCGAAGGGCGGGGCCTGGCTGGCCTCACCGCCGCTGTGTCGGCCGGCCGGCCGCTTCGCGGATCGGCCGGACCGGCGGATCTCCTCGCTGGGTTTTCGGCTGGCCCGGAGCTGGTGAGGCGAGGGGAGTCAGGGCAGCTCCATGCTGGTGTGATTGAGCAGGGGCAGCCGCACGGTGGCTTTCAGTCGCGTGAAGGTCAGCATGCTGCCGTTCAGGGGCGCATCGGAGGCAGACCACCAGCTTGAGCGATTGAAGTTGGGCCGCTCCGCGGTGCCTGTACAGTAGGCGACCCTGCCGTCCGCCTCGACCTTGTACCAGGCCTCTGGCGCGCGGGGCCGCCGGTCGGTAGGGCAGAAGCCAGACCAGACGTACCTCGTCAGCATGGGGTTCGGTCCGAGGGCCTGACTGAGCTTGTCGAGGTTGAGCGTATACCGCGGCGCGCCGCCGCCCTGTACCGGCTCGACGACGCCGCTGAGTGTCGCGCGCAGGACCTCCACCAGGGGCCAGGAGTCGAACGTGCCTTTGAGCGGCACGGGTTGCACCCGGTGGGCATAAAAAACACTCGGGAGTGCGAGCTCTCGCTGGGTGGTCCAGCTTTCGGTGACAAAGCCCGCGCTGTCAGCAAGGGCGACGATCAGGCCGAAGAGGTGGTCGACCTTCAGGGCGACATCAATGCTGCTCTGGGTGGAGAGCAGATACAGGCTGGCGTCGATGGGTACCGGAATATCGCTGCCCTTGGTCGACAGGGTAACAGGGCTGGTTCCGTTCGCGTACAGGTAGTGGTCAGATCCCACCTGCGGGATGCCAGGAAGCGGTGAGAGCGCATAGTCGCCGAGGAGGGCTGCATCAAAAGAAGGCGCTGACTTCAAGCTCCACGTGGAGGCCAGGCGCTTTAGCGTACGCGGCAGGTTCTCGCTCGGCACGCCGATTCGGTCGGCGTCGCGGAGGGCGATGTCTTTGATCGGATCACGCGTCCGGAAATCAAAGCTGTCGAAGAGGACCAGCGCCCCGCGGTCGCTCAGTTCCCTCTCCAGCAGCGCCTTGAGGTCGTCGATCTGAAAGGAACTCACCGCCGAGTCGGGGCCGGAGGGGAGAAAGAACTCCTGCGTCTGCTCATCGTGCCGGCCGGCGAAGAGCAGCAGAACGGTGCCGTTCGCCGCCCGGGCCGCCGCCGCGACCTCGCGAAAGACCCGCTGGAGGTTCTCCCAACTGGGGGTCTCGGCCTCGGGAATGGCGAAGAGCGTGTTGTTGAAGCGCTTCACCAGAAAACGACGGTGATCGCGCGGGATGGAGAGCTGGTCGAGCAGACGGAGGCAGCCGGTGAACCAGGGCGGCCGCAGGCTGTTTCGCGTATAGCACCACTCGCCCGTGCCGGAGTCATCCACCATGACCAGCACGGCGTGTGTCAGCGGCAGCGTGGGCTGGGTGGCATTCAGCTTGATCTCAACGTCATCAAGTGTGCGGGCAGGGCCACGTCGAAATTCAGGCATCTGGACCTCGGGGAGAATTGGGGCAGGGTGGAGGCAGATAAACCAGAGGTGGGTGACGGTCAAGGTCGGGCGGCAGACCGGATGCCCAAAGAAGTCGCGGTCGATCCGTCCGAAGGCCGCTGGCGCCTTGCCAACCCCTGTGTCCGTACCGCGACCCCCTTTCGGGCGCCATTTCAGTCAATTACCGCGGTCTGCGGCGGGCGGTCTCCCGCCCCGTCCGCACCCGCACCCACCACCCAGGCCCCAGCTTTGTCCAGGACGTTGGCGAAGATCCAGGTCGTGAGACGCCGCTCCGTCAATCTCGCCCTCAGCTTCGTCCTGCTCGCTCTTGCCGCCTACCGCGGCCACGCCCCACCCACTGCCAAGCCCAGGTCCAATCGCTGTTGCTGCGCTTCCATGGCGCCGGCGACGGCGACGGCAATCTCTCCGCTGTCGCGCACGCCCGGGTCGGCGCCGCGAGCTGCACTCCGCGGTGGCTGACCTCGATCGAAGCGACCACATCGATGTGCAGTTTGGGAACTTGCTGATCACGGTTGTTGGGTTGCGCGACGTCAGGCCTGGGCCCTCGGGCGCGCCGGCGCACTCGGCGCCCGAATTCTGGGGCGACCGCTCCCGGCGCCGGGGGCCGACGGCCCGACGCAGCCCCTCCAGGGCCTCGGCGCAGGCGACCTGGACACCCACGGCTGACCGGCCATCGCCGGAATCGGCGACACCCCGACACCCCTCTCCGGCCACCCCTGCAGGGCGGAGGCCGCTGACCACCCAGGCGCGGCGGTCGGGCGGCGCGTGGGGGATTCCTGCAGCGCCAGTCGTGGGGGCAGGTGGCTCGGCGGTGGCGGAGCCCTGGAGGCAAACGCGTCGATGGCGCCAGTGTTGGGGGGTGGCTGGGGGCGGGTCGACCGTGGCCGGGGGCTCCTGGGGGACGTTTTGCGCAACGTGTCTGGGAGCCTGGGGTGTAGCGTCGCGGTGACTTCACAAATTCGGCGGTCGGTCGGGCGAGGCCATCGGAAGCTCGGGTCACCCCGTCTCCCCTCACGAGCTCGTTGTGCGGGGCGAGGCGCCGCCCTTGCAGGGCAGGCTGGCCACCTTGGCGGTCACAGATCCCGGGCGCTCGGGGCGCTTGGGGGTCCCATCCCCGAACATCGATCAAATCGGGCGGTCGGTTGCCCTGGGCGTCGTCCACGATCCGACTTCCATTGTCCGACACTGGCCCGGCGGCGGGTCGGCCTTGGGGTGTCATCGTCCGCAAATGAGGCGATCACCGATCACGACCCAAGGAAGGGTCGTCGGGGGTCTTGGGGGCTGAGCCTCCAGTCGGGGGATCTTCCGCTTCAGGTCGGAGGGGGCCTGGGCCCTCGTCGGGGGGCATCCATCGGCATGTGGGGGGTCATGGAGGCGGTTTTGGGTACCTGCCCTGCGCGCACGGGGACGGAATTCGAGAATCGGGGCGACCGCCGAGGGCAGTCGGGGGGGATCAAACCCAATTCCGGGGATGGGAAGCCGGCGGTTGGGGTGGGTCAAACCCAATTCCGGGGATGGGAAGCCGGAAGTCGGGTCGATTTTGGGATCTTGCCCCCGATCGCCGAGGGCAGGTGGGTGGTCTTGAAGTCCGACCGTGCCGACCGCCGTCGGCAGTCGGGTAGTCTTGGCGCCCGACCGGGGTGACCGCCGTCGGCAGTTGGGTGGTCTTGGCGTCTGACCGGGGTGACCGCCGTCGGCGGTTGGGTGGTCTGGGTCTTCAGAGGGGCGACCGCCGTCGGCATGCGGGTGGTCTTGGCGTCCGACCGGGTCGACCGCCGTCGGCATGCGGGTAGTTTTGGGTTTCGGACACCCCAACTGCCGTCGGCGGTCGCTTCGATGGCGGGGATGACCCCCTCAACTGCCGTCGGCGGTCGCACAATTCGACCGCCGTGGATCGAGATTTGCCGGCGGTCGATCGTGCGATGACGCCGGCGGCGTGCATGCAATTGCGCATCCAGAACCTTCAGGTCTCGCCTGTCCGGCTGGCCAAGCTCGACCCAGGCGCCAGCCCGGCCCGTCGCCGTCGTCGCGCCAAGCCGGACGCCCGGCCGAAAGGGAAGCCGGGCAAAGGCCGCAATCCGAACCAGAGCGCCCTCGCGAGAGCGGCAATCTGGTGCCCCCTTGGCAAGAAGGACGGGCGGCAGGCCTGTGTCGGTCGGTCACCCCGATCTGGGACACAAACTCCGATTCGCCTGCGCACTGCCCATCGACATTGTCGACCGACCCCGCTCCGACCCTGACCGATTCCCTCGCCACTGTGCTGCTCTCATCCTCTGGGTGGGGTAAACTGTCGACCGAAGCAAACCAAACCAGGTTCAGAACCAACCCCCACCAACCCCGCGCCCCCACCCGAACCCACCCCCAGCCCCCACCCCCGCCCAGGACGTTAGCGAAGCCCCATGCCCCGCGCCGCCGCCCCCCTCAGCTTCGCCCTCAGCTTCGGCCTCCTCGCTCTGGCCGTCTACCGCGGCCTCGCCCCGCCCAGCGCCAGCCCCCAGGCCCACGACCTGATGCTGCGCGTCGATGGCGACGGCGACGGCGAGCTCTCCGCCGACGAGTACGCGAGCGTCAGCGACGGCGAGCTGCCCTTCGCGGTGGCCGACCTCGATCAGAGCGGCCAGATCGAGGTTCACGAGGTGGACTGGCTGCTCCAGTACACGAGCCCCCTGCGCGCCTCGCTGGCGCCCATCCCCCGGGTGCGTTGATGCGCGGCCGCCCCCACCTCCTCCTGGCCCTGCTGGTCGGCAATTCGCTGCTCAGCCTGCTCCTCATCCACCGCATGGCCGAGCTGCGCGAGGCCTGGCGCCTCGCCAATGCCCGGGCCGCCGCCGCCACGCTGCTGCGCTCGCGGCCCACACCCACCGAGGCCCCGCGATGATCGCCCTCCTCATCGGCCTCGCGGTGGCCGCCCCGCCCAATCTGGTGCTGATCAGCGTCGACGGCCTGCGCGCCGATCGCCTCGGCCTGCCGGGACTCGGGCCCACCCCCAACCTCGACCGCCTCGCCGCCGAGGGGCTCTCCTGCTCGCTCTCCTTCAGCCAGAGCAACGAGAGCCTCTTCAGCCACGCCGCCATGCTGACGGGCCGCCACGTCTCGGAGATCGCCCGGCCCGACTACCAGCGCTTTGTGGTGCCCGAGACGGCCCTGCAGGTGCCCGAGGTGCTGGCGCTCTATGGCTACACCACGGCGGCCTTTGTGGCGGGTGGCCACGTCAAGGGCTCCTATGGCTTCGCCCAGGGCTTTGGGCGCTACGAAGACGAAGACGACTTCGGCAGCTTTTTTCACACCGTCCCCCGGGCCCTGCGCTGGCTCGACAGCACCCCGCCCAGCCCCTTCTTTCTGTTTTTGCATGGCTACGACACCCACCGGCCCTACCAGCACGCCGGGCTCTTTTTTCATGTCTACGACCGCGACTACCCTGGGCAGATCGATCAGCTCTCCGATCGGGCCGGCGTGGAGCGAATCTTCCGCGGTGTGTACTACGCCGACTTCCCGGTCTCCTACTTCTGGCATGGGGCGGCCGAGGAGAACATCCTCGATCCCACCGGCTACGCCCGCCTCGAAGCCTGGGCGGCCGATCACCCCGGCACGCCGGTCACCGCCGCGGATCTCCATCACCTGCACGCCCACTATGACTCGGGCGCCCTGGCCGCCGATCTACATGTGGGGCTCTTTCTCGACGCGCTGAAGGACCGCGGGCTGTGGGAGAACACGCTGGTGCTGGTCACCGCCGATCACGGCGAAGACCTGGGCGACCACGGACTGTTCAACCACCGCTCGGCCCTCTTCGACTCCGCCACACGGGTGCCCTTGATCCTGGCCGGCGGCGCCCTGCCCAAGCTGCGGCAGGGTGCGTCGATTGAAGGACTGTGCAGCGCCCTCGACGTGGCCCCCACCCTCTACGCCGCCGCCGGCGCGCGGCCCCCCGCCGGGTTGACCGGTCGCGATCTGCTCGGCGATGGGCCCCCTCCCGCGGTGGTCATTCAGGAGGGCGTGCTGCCGATGATGGCGGTGCGCTCGGCCACCCACCGCCTCGTGGTGAACGGTCTGCCGCTGGACTCGCCTCTGCTGCCCTTGATGGTGCGGGCGGCGCCGATTGAGGGGCCCACCTTTCAGCTCTTCGACCTGCGCGCCGACCCGGGTGAACAGACTAGCGTGCTCAGCGCCCAGCCGGCGGTGGCGCTCCAGCTCCGTCAGTCGCTGCTGGACTTTCTGGCTTCGCGGGAGGCGGCGACCCACCAGGGGGTGCAGCCGCTGGATCCGGCCTTTCGGGCCCTGCTTCAGTCGCGCGGCTACTGGTAGCGTCGAGCGTCTCGCCGAGCGCGCCCAGACTGGCGCCATAGGCCTCGATCAGCGCGGCCACGGCGGGGCCCTGGGGGTCGGGTTGGGCCAGGGCCGCGGCGCGCAGGGCCGGATCGGGGAGCCCCGGCATAACGCCCTGTCGCGTCGCGGCGGCCTCCACCCGTTGGGCCAGCAGGGCGTCGAGCACCCGCACCGCCTGTTGATCTCCATCGGTGGCCGGCGGATCACCGACGAGGCCCACCCCGCGAGGCGGGATCTCCACCGAGAGCGTGTCGGCCGGCATCGGCAGCGCGTAGAGCCAGCCCAGCAGCAGGAGCTGCCCGGCGAGCAGGACGCTGGCGACCGCCGTGAGGCGCGCGGGGAGGTGGCGGGCAGGCATGGGGGCCAGCTACCACGGAGCCGCGCGAGAGTCAGGCGCCCGGCGACGAAAGGGGAGGCCGGCTTTGTGCATTGACCCTCCCACCCCGCCCGGCCAGCCGACAAGCGGCGCGCCCGGCCGAAGGATAGCCCCGCCTGTTCCCCCGGAGCCGCTGATGGTCGGACTCGCTCTCCTGCTGCTCGTCACCCTCGCTGAGGCCCGTCCCCGCGACGAGGCCGAAGACGCCGCCCGGCGGGCCCGAGACCGGGGGCCCGTGGCCAGCGCCTCGGAGATCCCGGCCCTGGCGGCCCTCTTGCAAAAGGCCCAGTGGGAGCCCACCCCCGAGCTGTCGGGGGTCTTCGCGGCCGGCGCGCTCTTTGAGGTGACGGCGATGGGCCACCGCTCGCTCGCCACCGGCTGCATCGCCGCCCCGCCCCAGGTGCACACCTACACCTCTGCCGAGCTGGTCACCTCCTTGCAGGCCGGCGTCTCGATCGGCGGGCCCCTCGCTTTTGGAGGGGGCGCCGGGGCCAGCATCGTGAAGAAGGTCAAGTTTGGCACCCCCTCCCAGGTCTCGATCCCCCGCCTCGATCTCGAGCTGACCGAGGCCTGTCGCGTCAAGCTGGAGCGGATGCCCAAGGCGCGCATCGATCAGTCCTATGTGGTGCAGGAGGTGCTCAAGGCCGAGATCTCCGAGCAGACCTGCGGGAAGGTCGACGCCAGCGGCCGCTTCGTCGGCTTGGGGGCGGCCGAGGCTGAGTACGCCTCGGCCTGCGCCCAGGCCTCGTTGGAGCCTGTGGCGGTGGGCTACCGCACGGTGCCCCTGGCCGAGCTGCTGGGAGAGAGCGCCCCGGCGCCGAACCCCGTCGATCGCGACGCGCTGCTGGGCGAGGCGCTGGAGGCCTGTGTAAACGCCGAGGCCGCCACCCTGCTGCAGCGGGCCAGCGCCGAGGCCGCAGCGCTCGCACCCCTGCTGCGCAACCGCAGCGCGTACGGGCGCGAGACCGGCGAAGAACAGGTTCGCCGCTTTGTCGATCGCTACGCCAACGCCGAGGTCGCGTGCACCAACGAATTGGGGGAGGGGAGGATGCAGGTCCAAGTGGCGGAGGTCGCCGCCATGCAGGCCTGGCTGAATGGCTCGGCGAGCGGCTCAACCAGCATCTACGATTCACTCACCTTCGGCGGCGACGTGGCCGGACAGATCGGGGGGCTCACCGCCACGGGCGGCAGCTCGACCTGGGACGCCGCGGTCAAGCGCATCCTGGTCGGGGCCTATGACAGTTCGGGCGACGGGCTCCTCGACCAGCTCGAGGAGGTCGACCGTGTCTCCTGCATGGTCTGGTCGGCCATCGACGTGGGCATCCGTTCGGGGGGCGGCACCGGCCTGCGGGTGATCTATGGCTTTGATCCGGGCTTTGGCTGGGTGGGCAGCGCCCTTGGCGTCGATGCCTCCCAACGAACCGCCGCCCAGGCCCGAATTGAGGCCTGCGGCATCTCCCGCTGAGCGGGGAATGGGTGTAGCCTGGCCCCATGGACTGGCTCCCCCGCGACACTGCCCTCCGCGCCGCCGCCTTCGCTGAAGTGGTGCGTCTTCAGCGGCTCTACGCCGATGCCATCCCCTGGTCGGCCATCGCCCAGGGCTTTGTCTTCGAGGGCAAAGCCCACCCCCTCTCCAGCAAGGCCGAAGGCATCTACGCCCCCGCCGGCCACCCCGCCGCCCTGTCGATCAAGACCACGGTGCCCCGCAAGAACCGCGACACCAACCCCTACGTCGACGAGCTGCGCAGCGACGAACGCCTGATGCGCTACGCCTACAAAGAAAAAGGCGGGTCTGACAACGCCGCCAACCGTTCGCTGCGCTGGGCCCAGGCCCATCAGCTCCCCTTGATCTACTTCTGGGGCGTAGCCGAGGCCCGCTATGCCGCGCTCCTGCCCGTCTTTGTTGAGGCCGACCTCGCCGATGAACGGGCCTTTGGCATCGTCCCCGGCGAGCTGCTGGCCACCGCCAACAGCGGCACCCATGTCCACGCCCTCTTCGAGGCCCGGGCCCCCGACCGCCGCTACGCCGCCCGCGAGGTGCGGGTTCGCCTGCACCAGCAGGCCTTTCGCGTGCAGGTCCTCGACGCCTACGAGCACCACTGCGCCATGTGCTCGATCAAGTTCGACGAGTTTCTGGAGGCCGCCCACATCCTGCCCGACAAGCACGAGCGGGGCGCGCCGGTGGTGAACAATGGCCTCTCCCTGTGTACCTTGCACCATGGCGCCTTCGATCGGCACCTGATCGACGTCTCCGACGATTACCGCATCGTTTTGCACCCCGAGCTGGCCCGCCGCCGCGACGGCAACATCTTTCAGGCCGCCTTCTTGGAGCGGGATGGACAGTTGCTCCACCTGCCCCGGCGCGTGGAGCACCACCCGAGCCCCGTCTTCCTGCGCGAGCGCCGCCGGCTCGCCAGCTGAAGGTTGGCCGGCAAGCGGTGTTTCGCCCGGTTGCCAACGGTGCTGCGCAGAGGGCGTGAGGTCTGTGATGCCCTTTCGCCCCGAGCGCAGCCCCCTGCCCGCCCTCTCCCTGGCCGAGGCCTTCGCCCAACTGGCCGCCGCCACCCGCCTGAGCCTGCCGCCCCCCGAGAGCGCCGATGAGGCCGCCGCGGTCGCGGCCCTCCTCCGCGCGGCCGGCCCGCAGCTTGCGACCAAGGCCGCGCCCAATGGCCTCCTCGCCCGCCTCTGTGGCGATCGGCGCTTTGAGGGCGAGACAGGCGGCCGCGGCTTGCCCAAGACCGCCCGCGCCGCCCTGGCCAAGGGCGAGGCCTTCGCCGCCGCCGAGGGCGATCTGTGGATCATCGAGCCCAATGGCGATGGCAGCTACACCCTCTCCCACGCCCATGTCGAGAGCCACCGCGAGGTCGCCCCCCGCCTCGCCGACTGGCTGGCCGCCGAGGCCGCCGCCCTGGCGCCCAAGAGCAAGGCCAGGTCACCCAAGGCCGCCGAGGGCAAGCCGGCCATCGACGCCCTCGTGGCCGCCCTGGCTGCCCTGTGCGGGGCCGACGTGGCCGCCACCCTCGGCGCCACCCCAGCCCAGAAGCGCCACACCCGCTGGGAGTACGCCGTGGCCGCCGTCGCCGCCTGCGGGCCGGTCTGGTCGCCGGCCTTGCTCGCCGCCACTGAGGGCCGGCTGCTCCACCGGGTCCTGCGGGGCCGGCTCTTTGAGACCGACGACGAGACCTGCATCGTGGAGCCCGACGACGATGAGCTCGACGGCGTCAACCCCATCGTGGTGAAGCGCTACCCCAAGGCCGCCCGCAAGCTGCCCCTCGCGGGCCACATCGTCGCTGCCGATGGGCCTGAGGTCTGGCTGATCCTGCGCAAGGCCGACGGTGAACAGATGTCCTGGGGCATCACGCTCTACCACATCGCCCCGGAAGGCTTCGAGGAGCTGGCCCCCAGCGTCGAGGCCTGGCTCAGCGGGGAGCTGGAGCGGGCCCGCGCCCAACTCGCCGGCTGAGCGCCCTAAATCCCCATCAGGCGGCCCCAGCGGTCGCGGTGGAAGGCGGCGGTGCCAAGGGTCTCGGCCACCACCGCCGCCCGCTTGTAAAAGAGCCCGATGTCGTGCTCATCGGTCATGCCGATGCCGCCGAACATCTGGATCGACTCTTTGCCCACCCGCAGGGCCGTCTCGTCGACCTGCACCTTGGCGAGGCTGGCCAGGGCCGAGGCATTGGGCGCCCCTGCGGCTTCGGCCGCCGCCGCCCCCAACACCGCGGAGCGACTGAGCTCCAGGGCCGCGAACAGATCCACCGCTCGGTGCTGCAGAGCCTGAAAGCTGCCGATCGGCGCGTCGAACTGCTCGCGCTCGCGCAGCCAGGAGAGGGTCATCGCGAAGGCCGCCTCGGCGCCGCCGAGCAGCTCGGCCGAGAGGGCCACCACGCCGCGATCGAGGGCCCGCTGCAGGTCGTGGAGCCCCACCGGCAGTGGCTCGGCGGGGGCGTTGTCGAAGTACACATGCCCCACGTCGCGGTGATCGATGCGGGTGAGGGGCCGCACCGTGGCGTGGGCGGCCGACACGCGAAAGAGCCCCACCCGGTCGCCCTCCCAGGCCGAGACGACGAAGCTCTCGGCGCTGGGGGCGTCGAGCACGCAGCGCTTCTCGCCGGTCAGTCGCCCCTGGTGGTGGGTGGCCCGGATGCGAAACGGATCGGCGGTGCGGGTGTCTTCCTGCCAGGCCAGGGCGACGATGGCGCCCACCTGGGCGTTCGCCTCGGGATCGAGGGTGGAGACCAGGACCGTGGACAGAAGGGGGTGCTGGGCCAGGGTCGAGCCCAGGGCCTCGGTGGCGAGACAGACCTCCATCATCGACAGACCGAGCCCACCGTGCTCTTCGGCGAAGGGCAGGGCCGGCCAGCCCAGGGCCACGAGGCGATGCCAGAGCTGCGGATCGGCGGTGGCGCCGGCGTCGCGCTGGGCCCGAAAGCGGCGGAGCGGCGCCTCGGCGGCCACCACCTCGCGTGCCATCTGGCGGAACTCTTCCTGATCGGGGCGCAGGGCCAGGGAGATCGGGGTCATGGTCCCTTCCGGGGGCTCTTGGGGCCAGCCGGCAAGCCGAGCACGCTGCGGGCCAGGATGTTGCGCTGAATCTCGCTGGTGCCGCCCTCAATCGAATTGGCCCGCGAGCGCAGCCACTGGCGGGTGAGGGCCCGGTCGCGCTCGGCGAAGGCATCCCCCGACCAGCCCAGTCCCTCGGCCCCGGCGATGCGCGCCGCCAGCTCCCAACGGCGCTGGTTGAGCTCGGTCCCCACCAGCTTGAGGGTGCTGGTCTCGGCGCCGGGCGGGTGACCCAGCGCGAGGCGGTCGTTGGCCCGCTGAACGGTGAGCCGCATCAAGGCCTGATCCATCTCGCAGCGCAGGATGGCATCGCGCAGCAATGGATCGGCGATGCGGCCCTCGTTGTCGACCCCGGCCGCCTCACGGGCGTGGGCGGCGAGGCTGTAGTTCTGCAATTCCGGGGCCCGGGCGCCGCCGGCGGCGACGGACTCTCCCACCATCCCGCGCTCGTGGGCCAGCAGCGACTTGGCCACCCGCCAGCCATCGTGGAGCGGGCCGACCACATGGGTGACCGCCACCTGCACATCCTCGAAGAAGACCTCGCAAAAGGGCGAGGAGCCGCTGATGAGCTCGATCGGTCGCGTGCGGATGCCCGGACTGTTCATGTCGATGAGGAGAAAGCTGATGCCGGCCTGCTTGCGGGCGGTGGGATCGGTGCGCACGAGGCAGAAGATCCAGTCGGCCTCATCGGCGTGGCTGGTCCAGGTCTTCTGGCCGTTGACGATGAAGTCGTCGCCCTCGCGCACGGCCCGGGTGCGCAGGCTCGCGAGGTCGGAGCCGGCGCCAGGCTCGCTGTAGCCCTGGCACCAGCGCACCTCGCCCTGGGCGATCCGCGGCAGGTGCTGAGCCTTCTGGGCCTCGCTGCCCTCGGCGAGCAGGATGGGGCCGATCATCGTGAGGCCAAAGCCCACCAGCGGCAGGGGGAGGCCCTGGGCGGCCAGCTCCTCTTTCCAGGCCTGGTAGTGATCAAGCGGCAGATCGGCCCCCCCATAGCGACGGGGCCAGTGCGGGACCGTCCAGCCGCGGGCGAGGCAGCGATCAAACCACAGGCGCTGATCGGGGTTGGCTCCGGCGCTCAGTCGCCCGCCCCAAAAGCCCTGAAAGGGCGTGGTGGCGCTGCCCCGCAAGCTCGCCGGGGCGGCCTCGGCCAGGAAGGCCCGGACTTTGTGTCGAAAGGCGTCCAGCTCGGTCACAGCAGCCACCGCAAGAAGCTCCCGAAGATCACCTTGAGCCCCTTGCGCAGCTCGACGACCTTCTCGGGGGTGTACGGATACCAGACCGCCTCTTCGGCGCGGCCAAAGCGGTCGGCGATGATGGGCAAGAGCTGCGTGTAGTTGAGCAGGCCGTCGACGCCGTTCACCCGGCCCACGCCGCTCTCCTTCACCCCGCCAAAGGGCAGTTCCAGGGCCCCATAGGTGAGCGCTGTCTCGTTGATCGTCACCGATCCGGCCTGCAGGCGCTTCGCCAGGGCCAGCGCCCGGTCGCCGTTCTTGCTCCAGACGCTGGCCGACAGGCCGTAGCGGTTGTCATTGGCCAGGGCGACCGCTTCGTCTTCGGTGCGGAAGGTGGCGATGGGCAGCACCGGGCCAAAGGTCTCTTCGGTCATCAGGCGCATCTGGTGGGTGACGCCGGTGAGCACGGTGGGCTCGTAGTAGGGGCCGTTGCGCTTGCCGCCCGCGCGCAGGGTGGCCCCCTTGGCCACGGCGTCGTCGACATGATCGGTGACGACGGCGCACTGGGGCTCAAAGATGAAGGGGCCGATGTCACGGCCCAACTGGAGCTGCTTGACCTTGGCCACCACCTTCTCGGTGAAGGCCTCGGCCACCGTGGCATCGACATAGATGCGCTCCACGGCCGAACAGAACTGCCCGGCGTTCATCAGGCCGCCGAAGAGGGCCCCGCCCGCCGCCCGCTCCAGATCGGCGTCGGCGCAGACGATCATCGCGTCTTTGCCGCCCAGTTCCAGGGTGCAGGGGATCAGGTTGCGGCCGCAGACCTCGCCCACCTTGCGGCCGGTGCGCACGCTGCCGGTGAAGCTGACCTTGTCGACCCCCGCTTCGAGCAGGGCGGCGCCGGTCTCGCCGTCGCCCAGGGCCACCTGCACGAGATCGGGCGGAAAGCCGGCATCGGCGAAGAGCTTCGCCGCGGCGAGCCCCGCCATCGGCGTGACCTCGCTGGGCTTGATGATCACCGCGTTGCCGGCCAGCAGCGCCTGAACGGTGGGGTTGGTGGAGAGCACAAAGGGCCCGTTCCACGGGGAGATCACCGCCACCACGCCGAGGGGGCGCGGCACGAGGCGGGCCTTCTTGTGGCGGAGCAGGTGGAGGCCCACGCTCTGTTCACGCAAGGAGGACTCGGCCCGCTTGCTGTAGTAGTTCATGCTGTCGGCGACCGCGTAGATCTCGATCATCAAGGTGTCGAGGGCGGCGCGGCCGGTCTCGAGGGTCAGCTCGGCGGCCAGGGCCTCGTTGCGCTCCACCAGCAGGGCCAGGGCCTTCTGCATCAGGCGCGCCCGCTCCTTCACCGGCGTCGCGGCCCAGGCCGGCTGGGCTGCGCGGGCCCGGGCGACCTTCTCCTTCACCTCGGCGGCCGTGTCGACGGCGAAAGAGAAGACCTCGCGGCCGTCGACCGGGTTGTGAACGGTGTAGCCGCGGCGGCCGTGAACGGTGGTTGGCTGGAGGTAGCCCATCAGGTCGAGGACTCGGCGGGCGCGGGGTAGAACTGGCGGGCCCAGGCGCGGAAGGGCCCGATGGGGCCGTCGCCTTCGCAGAGCAAGGGCGGGTCGACGTAGACCTTGTTCTCCCAGATGGGGATGTCCTGCTCCAGCTGCCGGCCGATCTCGGCCATAAAGGCCTTGCCGATCCCGCCGGTGATGCCCTTGCCCACGTCGCGCACCGTAAAGGTGAAGCGCAGCTCGGTGGTCTCTTCGTCGATCGGCGTGGCGGCGCCGATGAGGAAGGTCTCGGCGAGGCCGGTGAAGCGGGTGGTGGTGAAGCCAAAGCCCCAGGCGTTCACCTCAATCGCCCCGTCGACCTCGCCAAAGGGCGTGCTCATCGAGGTGGTGGACTGGGTGGTCAGTCGAAAGCCGTCGCGCTCGGTGTGGGTGACCGGCATCTTGGTGGTGCCGTGCAGGTAGCGGAAGTGTGCGGCGTCGACCTGGTTCTCGGCCAGCTCCTGGTTGCAGGACTTCACCGTCCACTGGCGCGAGCGGTAGGGGGTCCAACCGGGGTTGTTGTACTCCTCGACCACCGGCAGGGTGAAGAGGGGAGGGCGGTTGGCCGCGTCATGCCAGACCATGATGAGGCCGTTGCGCTCGTCGACGGTCCAGGCGCGCAGCTCGGCCTTCTTGGGGATGCGCTCGGCGTAGGGGATGCGGGTGCAGCGCCCGCCGCCGTCGAACTCCCAGGCGTGGAAGGGGCAGACCAGGGCGTTTTCGGCCACCGTGCCGCCATGGCCGAGGTGGGCGCCCAGGTGTGGACAGTGGGCGTCGAGCACCCGGGCCACCCCATCGGCGCCGCGAAAGAGCACCAGATCGCGGGCGAAGTAGCGGAGCGGCCGGACGGCGCCGACCTCCAGCTCGGAGGTCCAGGCCACCTGAAACCAGCCGGTGGGGATGCCAAAGGGGAACCTGCGCGTGCTCATGTCGGCTCCTGGCCTGCGAGGAGCAGGCGGATCGCGGTGTTGGTTTGCTCGATGACCTGCTCGTGGCCGTACAGTCCGCCGGTCCAGCCCACCAGCGCTGCCAGCCACACCCCCTGCAAGAGCTGCACCACGTCGCGCTCGGACTGGGTGGGGGCCTCTTCGGTGAAGGCGCCGCGGGTCACCCCGAGGATGCACTCGCTCATCCGCCCATGGTAGCGGGTGACCCGCTCGGCCAGCTCGGGCACCCCCGAGGCGACGGTGCGCAGCATCGCCGCGGCGAGGCGGGGCCGCTCGGCCATGCGGCGGGTGGCCAGGGTGAAGAAGTTGCCCAGGCGCTCGGCGGGGCTGGCCCCGGGGATGGGGCTCGCCTGCAAGGAGGCCGAGAGCAGCGTCATGTGCTGCTCCAGCGCGGCGGCGAGGATGTCCTCTTTGCGATGAAAGCGCCGGTAGACGGTGGCCAGCGAGGCCCCGGCCTGGGCGGCGAGGTCGCGCATGCGCACGGCGTCGTAGCCGTCGCGCTCGGCCATGGCGATGGCGACCTGGATGATGTTGTCAGAACGGGCGTCCATAGGGGAATAAGACCACGCGCGGGGCGCGCATGCTATCCTCCAGGTGAAACATGTTCTACCTGGAGAGCCGATGGCGGATCCCCACCTGCTTGTACACCGCGAAGGCGCCGTGCTGGTGCTGACCATGAACCGGCCCGAGGCCCGCAACGCCTGGAGCCTGGAGATGCTGGCCCGCCTGTGGGACGCCTGGGTGGAGCTCGACGCCGACCCCGCCCTGCGCGTGGCCGTGCTCACCGGCGCCGGGGGCACTTTCTGCGCGGGGGCCGATCTCAAGCTGATGCACAGCGATCAGCGCGACGACCCCTGGCAAGCCCGCTTCGCCGCCGATCCCGAGTTGCACTGGAAGGCGATGCTCCGCCACCACCAGCTCAAGAAGCCGCTCATCGCCGCGGTCGAAGGCTTTGCCTTGGGGGGTGGCACCGAGATCCTCCAGTGCACAGACCTCCGCGTGGCCGGCCGCAGCGCCATCTTCGGCCTCACCGAGGCGGTCTACGGCCTCTTTCCCTTGGGCGGCTCCACCGTGCGCCTGCCCCGCCAGATCCCCTACGCCGCGGCGATGGAGATGCTGCTCACCGGCCGCAAGGTGAGCGCCGAAGAGGCGCGCGGTTGGGGCCTCATCGGCCGGGTGGTGGACGATGGGCAGGCCCTCTCCACCGCGCTGGAGCTGGCACAGCGCATCGCCGCCAACGGCCCCCTCGCGGTGCAGGCCATCAAGCGCGCCGTGATGGAGGGCCTCGACCAGAGCGAGGCCGCCGCCCTGGCCAATGAGCTGGCCATCGGCCAGCCGATCTTCCGCACCGCCGACGCCAAAGAGGGCCCCCGGGCCTTCGCCGAGCGCCGCACGCCGCAATTCACCGGCCGCTAGGGAGGGCAGGCCCGATGTCGCAATTCGCCTTCTGGACCCGCACCGATCGCGACCGGGTCGCCATCATCGACGCCGAGGGCGGCGAGCACCGCGTCGGTGCCCTCCAAGACGCCGCCAACCAGGTCGCCCGCAACCTCGTCGCCCGCGGCTGCACCCCCGGTGAGGCCGTCGCGGTGAGCCTGCGCAACCGCCCCGAGGTGCTGGTGATGGCCCTGGCCACCGCCCAGGTGGGCCTCTACCTCGTGCCGGTGAGCTGGCACCTCACCGCCCACGAGATCGGTCACATTCTGCGCGACGCCGGGGTCAAGGCCTTTGTCTGTGAGGCTGAGGTGGCCGAGCGCTGCCGCGATCTGGGCGTGCCGATCTATGTTCCCGGCGGGGCCCCGGGGGCGATGGACCTCGCCGAGCTCTGTTCAGGTCCGACCCATCCCCCGGGGGTACGCGCCGCCGGCGGGGTGATGACCTACACCTCGGGCACCACGGGCCTGCCCAAAGGGGTGCGCCGACCCTTGCCGCCAGCACCCCCCGAGCCGGTGGCCTCGGCCTACGCGAGCTTCATGCTCATCTACGGCATGAAGCCCGATGAGGGCGTACACATCGTGGTGTCGCCCCTCTACCACACCGCCGTGCTCTACTTCGCCACCAGCACCCTGCACCTCGGCCACACGGTGGTGCTGATGGACGCCTGGACCCCCGAGGGCATGTTGGAGCGCATCGCGCGCCACAAGGTCACCAGCACCCACATGGTGCCCACCCAGTTCGTCCGGCTGCTCGCCCTGCCCGGCCGCGAACGGTACGACACCCGCAGCCTGCGCCACATGGTGCACTCGGCGGCGCCGTGCCCGGTGCCGGTCAAGCAGGCGATGCTCGACTGGTGGGGGCCCTGCATCTACGAATACTACGCCGCCTCCGAGGGCGGGGGCACGATGGTGGGGCCTGCAGAGTGGCTGGCGCGGCCCGGCACCGTCGGGCGCCCCTGGCCCACCGCCGACATCGCGATCTTCGACGAGGAGGGCCACCGCGCCCCCGCCGGCGTGGTGGGCACCGTCTACATCAAGATGGCCCAGGCCTTCGCCTACCACCGCGACCCCGAGAAGACCGGCAAGGCCTGGCGCACCGACGGCTACTTCACCGTCGGCGACGCCGGCTACCTCGATGAGGGCGGCTACCTCTTTCTCTGCGACCGCAAGGCCGATCTCATCATCTCGGGCGGGGTCAACATCTACCCGGCCGAGGTGGAGAGCGCGCTGGCGGCCCACCCCGATGTGCTCGACTGCGCCGTCTTTGGCGTGCCCGACGCCGACTGGGGCGAGGCGGTGAAGGCGGTGGTGGAGCGCCACAGCGGCCTGCCCAGCGACCCTGCCGCCGCCGAGGCCGCCCTGCTGGCCTTCTTGAAGGAGCGCCTCGCCCGCTTCAAGTGCCCGCGCAGCATCGACTTCGTGGAGCGCCTGCCCCGCGAGCCCAACGGCAAGCTGAAGAAGCGCCTGCTGCGCGACCCCTACTGGGCGGCGGTGGGCCGGAGCATCTGATTGGGGGGCTCGCGAAAAGCCCCGTTGATCTGACGGGTAGAACATGTTCTACTTTGCAGGCGCCGGCCCCTCGCCGGTACGGTCCCTCGCCAACCCCTCGTGCTTCGCGGAGCCCCAATGCCGATCAAGACCTGCCAGGAGTACTTCGACACCCTCCACAGTCGATTCGTCCCCTCGGCCGCCAAGGGCGTCTCGGCGGTCTACCAGTTCACCCTGCTCGGAAACGGCGGCGGCGTCTGGCATGTCGTCGTCGAAGACGGCAAGATGGAGGTCCACAGCGGGGCCCACGCCAACCCCTCCTCCACGGTGGAGGCCGACGCGGCGGACTACGTCAAGATCGCCAACGACGAGATGAACGGTCTGCGCGCGGTGATGACGCGAAAGATGCGAATCGGCGGAAACCTCGTCCAGGCGCGCAAGATGCAGAACATGTTCCCGGTTGGGGTCTGATCCCCGGCCCTGACATCCGCCCCGAGCCCGGAGATCGAATGGACGCCGACCCCTTTGTCGCGCCCTTTGTCCTTCAGTACACCTACAAGCGCAGCCTGGGACCGGTGCTCCAGCGCTTCTTCACGGCGCTGCGTGAAGGGCAGCTGCTCGGGGCGCGCACGGCGGGGGGCCGGGTGCTGATGCCGCCCCAGGAGTACGATCCCGACAGCGGCGACGACATCGTCGACCTCGTGGAGGTGGGGCCGAAGGGGGTGGTGGAGAGCTGGACAGAGGGCCCGGCCGGGGCCTGGGCGCTGATCCGCCTCGATGGGGCCGACACGGCCCTGCTCCACCAGGCGCGCGGCCCCCTGTCCACCGGCTGCCGCGTGGCCCCTTGCTGGGCTGAAACGCGGGTGGGGCAGCTCGATGACATCGTCGCCTTCGAGGTGCTGCCATGAGCGCGCCGATCACGGTGATGAAGGTGCCCACCCGCCTCGCCTACACCGTCACGGCGGGTGAGGTCACCACCCGATTTTTGTCGGCCATCCTGCAGCAGCGCCTCGTGGGCCAGCGCTGCCCGGCCTGCGAGAAGGTCTACATTCCGCCCCGCGGCTCCTGCCCCACCTGCGCGGTGCCGACCACCGATCCAGTGGAGGTGGGCCCCCGCGGCACCGTCACCACCTTCTCGGTGGTGCGCATCCCCTTTGAGGGCCAGCTCCTGGCCCCGCCCTACGCCTGCGCCCATGTGGTGCTCGACGGCGCCGACGTGCCCCTGCTGCACATCATCGGCGAGTGCGACGTCGACCTGGTGCGCATTGGCATGCGGGTGGAGCCGGTTTGGGCGAGCCCGATCGAGCCCACCCTGGCCTCGGTTCGCTACTTCCGCCCGGTCGGCGAGCCCGACGTCTCCGACGACGCCATTCGGGGGTACCTGTGAGCCGCCGCCCTGTTCATGTGCTGGGCTTCGCCCAGACCCCCCAGGTGCGCCGCGACGCCACCTTTGACGAGGCCGAGCTGGTGCAGCGGGTCACCGCCGCCGCCCTGGCCGACGCCGGCCTGTCGCGGTCGGACGTGGGCTTCACCTGCTCGGGCAGCAATGACTATGTCATGGGCCGGCCCTTCAGCTTTGTGACGGCCTTGGATGGGCTCGGCGCCTGGCCGCCGATCCGCGAGTCGCATGTGGAGATGGACGGCGCCTGGGCACTCTACGAGGCTTGGGTGCGGCTGCAGCACGGCGACGTGGACGTGGCGCTGGTCTACGCTTTTGGCAAGTCCTCGGTGGGCGACATGGACGCGGTCCAGGGGCTGATGCTCGACCCCTACACCCTGGCCCCCCTCCACCCGCCGGCGGTCGCCCTGGCGGCCTTGCAGGCCCGGGTGATGCTCGATCGCGGCCTGTGCACCGAGCGCGACTTTGCGGCGGCGGTGGCGGCGGCGCAGGCGGCGGGGCTGAACAATCCCGCGATCCCGCGCCCCGAAGCGAGCGAGATCGAGGCGCTGCTGGCGGCCCCCTTCGTCTCCTCCCCCCTGCGGGCCCACGACGCCGCCCAAGGCACCGACGGCGCCGCCGCCCTCGTGCTCGCGGTGGGTGGCACGGGGCCGCGCATCGCCGGCATCTCCCACCACATCGACGCCCACCACCCCGGCCTGCGGGATCTGTCTACGGTGCCCTCGGTGCGTCGCTCGGCCGCCGCGATCGGCCTCGACGCCGGCACCCTCGAGGTGGCCGAGCTGCACGCCCCCTACAGCAGCCAGCAGGTGCTGTTGGAGCGGGCCCTCGGCCTGTCGGCCGCCACCGCGGTGAACCCCTCGGGCGGGGCGCTGTGCGCCGAAACGCCGATGGTGGCAGGGCTCCTGCGCATCGGTGAGGCAGCGGCGGCGGTGCGGCGCGGGGCGCGTCGGGCGCTGGGCCACGCCACGTCCGGGCCTTGTTTGCAGCACAATCTCCTCTGCCTGCTGGAGGCGCCGTGAGCATCCCCTGCGCCGTGATCGGCATCGGACAGACCCGCCACGCCGCCCAGCGGGCCGATCTGTCCATGCCCGGCCTCGTCCGCGAGGCTGCCCGCCGCGCCCTCGACGACGCCGGACTCGACTACAAGGACATCGACGCCGTCGTGCTCGGCAAGGCGCCGGACATGTTCGAGGGCGTGGTGCAGCCCGAGCTCTTTCTGGCCGGCGCCCTGGGCGCGGTCGGCAAGCCGATGATGCGTGTCCACACCGCCGGGAGCGTCGGCGGCTCCACGGCGATCGTGGCCAGCCACCTGATCAGCAGCGGGGTCCACCGGCGGGTGCTGGCGGTGGCCTATGAAAAACAGTCTGAGTCCAACGCCATGTGGGCCCTGTCCCAGCGCTTTCCCTTTCAGCCCCCGGTGGCGGCGGGGGCGGGCGGCTACTTCGCGCCGATCATCCGGGCCTACATGCGCCGCACCGGGGCGCCCGACCACATCGGCATCGCCGTGGCGGTGAAAGACCGCAAGAACGCCCTGCGCAACCCCTACGCCCATCTGCAGATCCCCGACATCGACGCGGCGATGGTGCGGGCGAGCCCGATGCTTTGGGACCCGATCCGCTACCTGGAGACCTGCCCGAGCAGCGACGGGGCCTGCGCCCTGGTGCTGTCGGCCGACACGGCGGGCTGCGCCAACCCGGCCTGGGTGCTCGGCACCGCAATGCGCAGCGAGCCGATGCTCTTCGCCGGCCGCGACGAGGTCAACCCGATGGCCGGCCGCTTCGCCGCCGCCGAGGCCTACGATCAGGCCGGCATCCGCCCCCAGGAGCTTGACTGCGCCGAGCTCTACGTGCCCTTCAGCTGGTACGAGCCGATGTGGCTCGAGAACCTCGGCCTCTTTGAGAGCGGCTGGCGGGCGGTGGACGAAGGAAAGACGGCGCCCGGCGGCGCCCTGCCGGTCAACATGAGCGGCGGCGTGTTGTCGAGCAACCCCATCGGGGCGAGCGGCATGCTGCGCTTCGCCGAGGCGGCCTTGCAGGTGCGCGGGGCTGCCGGCGAGCGGCAGGTCGAGGGCGCACGACTGGCCATGGGGCACGCCTATGGCGGCGGCTCCCAATTCTTCAGCGTCTGGATCGTGGGGAGGGACAAGCCCTGATGCAGTTCAACCTCGCAGACCTCTACGAGTCGCATGCCGACGCCTTCCCCGACCGCCTCGCCCTGGTGAGCGGGCCGGTGCGCTGGACGTACCGGCAGCTCGACGATCGGGCCAACCGCCTCGCCCAGCACTGGCGGGCCCAGGGCGTGGGGCCGGGAGAGTCGATCGGCCTGTGTCTGTACAATTGCCACGAATACATCGAGTGCATGCTCGCCGCCTGGAAGATCGGCGCCCGCACCATCAACGTGAGCTTTCGCTACAAGGCGCGCGATCTGGCCTATGTCTTCGCCAACGCCGATCTCGTGGGCCTCGTCACCGAGGCCGAGCTGCGGCCGGAGTGTGAGGCGGCCCGTCAGCCGCAGATGCGCTTTGTGTTGGAGCGGGGCCCGGCCTACGAAGAAGCCCTGGCCGCCGCATCCGACGCGCGGCCCGCGGTGCCCCGCAGCGCCGACGATCTGGTGATCATCTACACCGGCGGCACCACCGGGATGCCGCGGGGCGTGATGTGGCGCCACGAGGATCTGTTCTTCGCCGCGCTGCAGGGCGGAAACCCGGGTGGCGAGCCCATCACCAACGCGAGCGAGCTCACCCCCAGGATGCTCGAGAATGGCGGCGGCATCAACGTGCTCAGCGCCCCGCCGCTGATCCATGGCAGCGCCCAATTGGCGAGCTGGCTGGCCCTGATGAACGGTGGCCTCGCCGCGGTGGTGCCCGGCCGCAGCCTTATGCCCGAGGCGATCTGGGACATGGTGCAGGCCGAGGGCATCCACACCTTGAACATCGTCGGCGACGCGATGGCCCTGCCCCTGGTGGAGGTGCTGGAGCAGAACCCCGGCCGCTGGGATCTGCGCGAGCTGATGGTGGTGACCTCGGCCGGCGCGGTGCTCTCCACCTCGGTGCGCGAGCGCCTGGAGGTGCACCTGCCGCGGGGCATGGTGATGAACAATTTTGGCGCCTCGGAGACCGGCCACCAGGGGGCGGCCTTTTACGACGAGGGCAAGCCGGTCTGGGTGCTCGACGAGCGGCACACCACCGTGCTCGACGACCAGCTCGACCCGGTGGTGCCGGGCTCGGGGGTGGTGGGTCGCATCGCCCGCTTTGGCCACATTCCGCTGGGCTACTATGGCGATCCGGTGAAGACCGTCGCCACCTTCCCCACCCGGAATGGCCGTCGCTACGCCATCCCCGGCGATATGGCCACCGTGCAAGAAGACGGCGCCATCGTCTTCCTGGGCCGCGGCTCGGCCTGCATCAACACCGGCGGCGAGAAGGTCTTCGCCGAAGAGGTCGAAGAGCTGCTCAAGGCCCACCCTGCGGTGCGCGACGCCATCGTGGTGGGGCTGCCCGATCCGCGCTGGGGCCAGCGGGTGGTGGGGCTGGTGACCGCCCGCGGCGGGCCGGTGGATGAGGAGACGGTGCTGGCCTGGTGCCGTGGACAGATCGCCGCCTACAAGGTGCCCAAGCAGCTCTTCGTCGTCGAGTCTCTCGCTCGTCAGCCTTCTGGAAAGCCCGACTACCCCGGCGCCCAGGCCGCCGCGGCCGCGCTGGCCGCCGCCACCTAAGGAGCGACTTTGCACATCGCCTATACCGCTGAGCAGCAGGCCTTCCTCGAAGAGGTCCGCTCCTTGATGGCGAGCCTGATGACGCCCGCCCTTCGCGCCGAGCTCGCCGAGATGGAAGGGGGCGGGCCGATCTACCACCAGACCCTCCAGGAGCTCGGCCGCCGCGGGCTCCTCGGCGTGGGCTGGCCCAAAGAGGCCGGCGGTCAGGGTCGCAGCCCCATTGAGGAATTCATCTTCTTCGACGAGATGCACCGCTGCGGCTTTCCCATCCCGCTGCTCACGCTCAACACGGTGGGGCCCACCCTGCTGCGCTTTGGCAGCGACGAACAGAAGCAGCGCCTCTTGCCGGAGATCCTGGCCGGTCGGCTGCACTTCTCCATCGCCTACACCGAGCCCTCGGCCGGCACCGATCTGGCCTCGCTGCAGACCACGGCCACCCGCGAGGGCGAGGAGTATGTGATCTCCGGCCAGAAGATCTTCATCTCGCTGGCCGATCACGCCGACTACCTCTGGCTGGCCGCCCGCACAGATCCGCGTGCGGTGCGACACAAAGGCATCAGCATGATCATGGTGCCGATGAACGCGCCGGGGGTCAGTCACACGCCGATTCGCAACCTGGGCGACAACAACATCCACGCGGTCTACTTGGAGAACGTGCGGGTGCCGGTGGCCAACCGGGTGGGGCCCGAGAACGGCGGCTGGAAGCTCATCACCACCCAGCTCAACCACGAGCGGGTGGCGCTGATGATGGTGGGGCCGCTGCGCCGCCTCGCCGATGAGGTGCGCGACTGGGCCCGGCAGGCCCCCGCCGGGGATGGCGGCGTGGTGCTGGATCTGCCCTGGGTGCAGCGCAACCTCGCCGAGGTCGAGGCCGGGCTGGAGGTGCTGCTGCTGATGAACTGGCGGCAGGCCTGGAGCATGGGCACCGGCCACCTGCCGATGGAGGAGGCCTCGGGCATCAAGGTCTTCGGCAGCGAGTTCTTCGTGCGCGCCCACCGCAGCCTCCTGGAGGTCGTCGGCGCCGCTGGCACGCTTAAGCGCGGCTCGCCCGGCGCCCTGCTCGCCGGCGATCTCGAGCGCCACTACCGGGCCACGCTGGTGCTCACCTTTGGCGGCGGCACCAACGAGATTCAACGGGACATCATCGCCGCGGCCGGCCTGCGCCTGCCCCGGGCGGAGCGCTAGCCATGGACTGGACCCCTGACGAGACGCAGCAGATGGTGGGCGATCTGGGCCGGCAGGTGCTCTCGGGCGCCGACCGCTCCTGGGGCGCCCTGATCGCGGCCGGCCTGCACGAGGTGGAGGGCCTCGCCGCCACCGTGGCCCTGCTGGTGGAGGTGGGGCGCACCGCGAGCCCGATCCCGGCCCTGGAGACCCTGGTCCTCGGCGCCCCCCTGCGGGCCGCCGGCCTCGTGGGCCCCGAGGTGGTGCTCACCGCCGGCCTGCGCGACGCCGACGGCTTCGATCCCCGGCGGCCGACCCTGCGGGTGGTGGACGGTCGGGCCACCGGCGAGAAGGTGGCCGTGCCCGCCCTCGATCAGGCGGCTTTCTGCCTTCTTCCGGCCGAGGATGGTCTGTACGCGGTCGATCTCCAGGGCCCCGGCGTGGAGCGCCAGCTCGGCCAGGGCACCAATGACGCGCCGCTGGGCAGCCTGCGCCTCTGCGACGCGCCGGTGGTCAAGCTCGGCGACGTGGCGGCCCGCGACCGCTACCTGCTCGTTGTCGATGTGGGCATCTGCGCGCTGCTGCTCGGCCTCTCCCAGGAGGCCCTGGCGATGACCGCCCGCTATGTGTCGGAGCGCGAACAGTTCGGCCGCAAGATCGGCACCTTCCAGGCGGTCAGCCAGCGGGCCGCCGACGCCTGGATCGAGACCCACGCCATGAGCCTGACCCTCTGGTCGGCCGTCTTTCGCCTGGAGTCCGGCCTGCCGGCCGAGCGCGCCGTGGCCATCGCCCGCTACACCGCCGCCGAGGGCAGCCACCGGGTGCTGGCCACCGCCCAGCACCTGCACGGCGGCATGGGCTTTGACCGCGACTATGCGCTGCACCGCTACTTCCTCACGGCCAAGGCCTGGGAGTTTGTCGGCGGCGGCGCCAGCGCTCAACTTGCACGTTTGGGGGCGCTGCTGGCCGCGAGCCCTGGTCAGTCGCCGTCCTGACAGTCGAGCACGATGCGCCCGCGCAGGCCGCCGGCGCGGACCGCCTGCTGGGCGGCCTCGGCCTCGCCCAGCGGCATCACCCGGTCGCGCAGGGCGGGTAGATCGAGGGGTTGGGCGGCGTGGAGTGCCAACAGCCCCGCCATGTCGGCGGCGGTGGCGCCGCTGCTGCCGAAGAGGCTGACTCCGTTCACAATGAGGTAGCCCAGGTTGATGCTGGCCCGCGCCTCGCTGACATTGCCCACCACCACGACGCGGCCGCCCATCCGCACCGCGCGCAGGGTGGCGTTGATGGTGGGAGAGCCCACACAGTCGAGGGCCAGGTCGGCCGGCTCCTGGATCTTCTGGTGAAACTGGGTGCCCGGATCGATCAGCACCTCCTGGGCCCCCATCGCGGTCACAAACTCCGCCGCGGCGGCGTCGCGCACCACCGCCGTCACGAAGGCCCCAAGGCGCCGGGCCACCTGGATCGCCGCCGCGCCCACCCCGCCGTTGGCGCCGGTGATGAGCACCCGCTGGCCCGCCGTGAGTCCGCCCTGCACCACGAGGCCGCGCCAGGCGGTGCCGGCGGTGCAGTGCAGGGCGGCGATGTCGAGGGCGGCGGCGGCATCGGGCAAGGCGAAGAGCGCGTTTTCGGGGGCGAGGAGGTGGGTGGCGTAGCCCCCATCGGCCACGAGGCCAAAGACCCAGGCCGCGCCCACACAGAGCGAGGTCTGGCCGCGCAGGCAGGCCCCGCAGGCCCCGCAGTGGTCGCGGTGCAGGGTGCCCACGCGGTCGCCCACCGCCCAGGCCGTCACGCCGGCGCCCAGGGCCTCCACCCGGCCCACGGCCTCATGCCCCGGCGTGACCGGCAGCTGCAGGTAGGGGAAGCGGCCGGCCCGATCGATCAGGTCGCGGTAACAGACCCCGCAGGCCTCCACCCGCACGCGCACCTGCCCGGGGCCGGGGCTGGGCGGCTCGAAGGCCTCGATGGACAGGGCTGCGTCAAAGCCGGTCTCGGTCAATCTTGCGCGGATGGCCATGGTTCTGCCGGGGTGCGGGGTGGATCGGGGCGCCCGCCTGCACTATGCTCGCTGACAGGTGTAAGTCAACGAGAGGAAGGTACCCATGGCCGCAGATTCTCCTCCCTACGAGTTCGGCGCGATCGACATCCTCGAGCCCACCACCCACGACAACCCCTGGCCGCTGTACACGTGGCTGCGCGAGGAGTGCCCGCTCTACCAGGACAGCAACGGCGTGTGGGTGGTCTCGCGCTACGACGACATCGTCAGCATCTCCCGCGACCCCGACACCTACACCAGCCTGAACGGAAACCGCCCGCTGCTGCCCGCCGACGGCTCCTTCATCCACCTCGAGGGCGAGGCCCACAAGAAGCGCCGTGACCTCGTGGCCGAGGCCTTTGGCCCCAAGGCCGTCGCCCGGATGGAAGGCCACCTGCGCGACATCATCACCGGCCTCATCGACGCCGTCATCGAGCGCGGCGAGACCGAGTTTGTGGAAGAGCTCGCCGCCCCGCTGCCGGCCCGCATCATGTGCGAGATGACCGGCATCCCCCTCGAGCGCGCCGAGGAGGTGCGCGGGATGCTCGACGCCTTCATCCTCGCCGGCAACGGCCCGGCGCAGCTCACCGAGGCGGTCAACGAAGCCTTCATGCAGTTTGGTCTGCTGCACATGGATCTGGTCGACGCCCGCAAAGAGGCGCCCACCGACGATCTGCTCTCGCTGTGGGTGCACGCCCGCATCGACGGCAAGCCGATGACCGAAGATCAGCTTCTGTTTGAGCACACCATGATGATGGTCGGCGGCAGCGAGACCACCCGCAACGCCATCAGCGGCGGCGTCTACGAGCTGGCCCGCCACCCCGAGCAGCGCCAGTGGCTGATCGAGAACCCCGACGGCCTGCCCAATGCCATCGAGGAGATCATCCGCTGGACCACCCCCTTCGTGAGCATGTCGCGCACGGCCACCCGCGACGTGGTCTGGGGCGACCACATCATCCGCGAGGGCGACTGCATCAAGATGCTCTACCCGCCGGCCAACCGCGATCCGCGCAAGTTTGAAGACGCCCACCTCTTCAACATCCGCCGCAGCTTCGCCCGGCCCCACCTCTCCTTTGGCTTTGGCCGCCACTTCTGTCTGGGCGCCCGCCTCGCCCGGGTGGAGACCCAGGTGGTGTTGACCGAGCTGCTCCGCCGGATGCCCGACTGGTCGGTGGTGAACGAGCCGGTGCTGGCCAGCAGCTCCTTCATCCGCGGCTTCAAGCGCCTCGACCTCTCCTTCACCCCCGGGGCCCGCCTCGGTGGGGGGCTGGCATGAGCGCCTTTGGCACCCAGATCCTCAAGGGCAAGGTGGCCTTCGTCGCCGGCGGCACCCGGGGCATGAACCTCGCCATCGCCCGCCGCTACGCCGAGCAGGGCGCCGACGTGGCCGTGCTCTCCCGCGACCCCGGTCGGTGCGCCGCCGCCGAGGCGGGCCTGCGCGAACTCGGCGTGCGCGCGCTGGGTCTACCCGGCGATGTGCGCGACTACGACGGCCTCGCCGCCCGCTTCGCCCAGGTGGCCGCCGAGTTGGGGCCGATCGACATCGTGGTGGCCGGCCAGGCGGGCAATTTCTACGCCCCGGCCACCGCCCTGTCGGCCAAGGGCTTTCAGACCGTGATCGACATCGATCTGGTGGGCACCTTCAACGTCTTCAAGGCCTCCTTTGACCACCTGCGCAAGCCGGGGGCCTCGCTGCTGGCGATCACCGCCCCCGAGGCGGTGCGGCCCCTGCACTTCCAGGCCCATGTCTGCGCCGCCAAGGCCGGCGTGAACATGCTCTTGAAGGTGTTGGCCCTGGAGTGGGGGCCCGATGGGGTGCGGGTCAACGGCATCTCCCCCGGGCCGATCGAGGGCAGTTGGGGCATGGCCAACGTGGCCTCGCCCACGCCGCAGATCGTGGAGATGATCCGCAAGGCCACGCCGCTCAAGCGCTGGGGCACCGAGGCCGACATCGCCAACACGGCTCTCTTTCTGGCCAGCGAGGCGAGCAGCTACATCACGGGCACCATCATCGAGACCGATGGGGGCATCACCATCGCCAGCCCGGAGTCGAGCCGCTTCGACAGCAGCGCCGACCTGCTGCGCGATCCCCGCGTCCGCCGCCCGCGCTGAGCGGGAGGTGGGGGGAGAGGGGCTTGTTCCCGCCGCCGAAGGCATGAACGAAAGCCATTCTCCTGTCACTGTGGCTCTGGCCTGAGCGAGGGACCCATCATCGGTGAAAGGGAAGGCCGACGCGCTTCCCCTCAGCTCGCCTTCTGGTGCTCGATCTGATCGACGAGTTGCCGCACTGCGTCGCGGATCAGCTCGGAGCGAGTCCGCTCCCCGCGGGCCGCGTCGAGGCGGGCAAGCTCGGAGCGCGACAGGAGGGCGACGACCCGTTCTTCCAGGGGCTCCGCGGGCTTGCGCCCGGGCCGGCCCCCCGGTGGGAGGGCCTCCCCGTAGTGCTCGCGCCAGGCCGCATCGGCGAGGGCCTGATTGATGTCCCGGAGACTGGGGTCTGTAAATCTCTGGGCGCCGCCCGTATCGGGGTCTCGGCAGTGGGCGCAGGACCAGAGCTTCTGGGGAACGGCCAGCACGCGCTCGCCGCGGCGGATGCGCATGCTGGTGTCCTCCAGGCTGGCCTCACAGTCGCCATGCTCGCAGGAAACGGGGCGGTTCGGGCTCATGGCTCGTCCTCCGGGCTCAGGTTCTCGGGATGGAAGCTGACGACGACCACCAGCGCCCCGCCTTGGTTCGCGAGGCGGATCCACAGGAGGCCTTCGGGGTCGAGGATCTCCGGGGTGAACACATAGATGGCGTCGAAGGCGCCCTAGCGGGGGGCCTCACAAGGGTGGAAGTTGGTGGGTCGGAGGTCATCCAGGAAGAGGTAGACATCATCATCGTCCCAGCCCTGCGCGGCCCACTCCTCGCGGGCCTTTTGGGAGATGCGCACCCGACCGGTACGGCGACATCGGCGCAGGATGTCGAGGAAGGCGAGGATGCCGGCGGGGGAGATGCTCACACCGAAAGGGTAACACGTCTTTCGGTGT
>Ga0164294_10000309_pt1 | contig 45884 bp, 71 predicted proteins | sample GEODES005metaG_FD_111479 | JGI IMG/M metagenome (GOLD analysis project Ga0164294, IMG submission 111479) | Oligotrophic lake water microbial communities from Sparkling Lake, Wisconsin, USA - GEODES005 metaG | ecosystem: Environmental > Aquatic > Freshwater > Lake | place: USA: Sparkling Lake... | reverse complement strand
TTGGCCATTAGGTTTAGTTCAATCATCCTGTAATCCGTTTAAAAAAGATAGAGCATTAAAAGGTGTTAATTTGGGTGAAATTAAAGATGAGGTATTATCAAAATGGGAATCACAACTAAAAGAAAAATATGTAAAACTTTCAACAATTAAGTGGGTGTCTGAATCTGGAAAAGAATTTGGTTTAGAATCCGTTGGTTTTACATTTAAAGATTTTATGGCGTTGTATGGTAATAGTTTTGATACAAGTAATGTTGGTAAAAATGATTTAACAAAGATAGAAAATATAATGAGTAAACCATTCACCGAGTTAGACGAAAGTGAAATGGATGTTTTGGATAAGATTCAAGTTAATGTCTGGGATTTAATCCAAGCTAATAGTGGTGGACATAAATGTATTACTAATATTTCTGGGTTAAATTACATTGGTAGATCATCCAGACCACCAAAAGGTAAGGGTTATTATGATCCGGAAAGAGAAGATGCACCATATTTGAAATTCACAAAAATGATACAAAAAGAATTTGTTAGGATATTAAAAGAAAAAATAAATCAAGATAATACTTTGGAACCAATGGATAAAGAACTTGGTGAAGAATGGTCTGAAAAATATAAAAAAAGTATCGATTGTAAAAACCCAAAAGGTTTTTCACAAAAAGCACATTGTCAGGGAAGAAAAAAACAAGACTTAGATGAATATGCAAGAACATTAAAAATGGCCAGAAGACAAGGTGTCGGAACTAGGTTTCCAAAGTCAGCTGTTGATAATTCACCTAGTAGATTCAGACCATATAATAGATAATGAAACCAAAAACCGAAATATTAATAAAGTATTCTGAATTAGTTGGAAAATATCCGTTAAAAAAGATATTTGAATACCTCAACATATTACAAAAAACAGGAATGACAAATATGTTAGGTGCAACACCATATCTTTATGGTGGTAGAGAATGGATACAAAAACAAATTGATTATTTTGATATTGAAGAAGATGAAAATGTTGAAAAACTTCTTGATAAGGCAGATGAAATAAAAAATGTTGTTATTGCCGGAGCACTAAAAAGACAAGAAGGTAAAGAAACAAGTGATTTTTTAAGAAGTATTGAAAGAAGAGTTCAAATAGAATCTGGTGATATATTAAAAATCTGGATGGATTTCAAAGGTAAAGTACTTAAAGAAAGTGTTATAACTGAAGCAAAATACGATAAAAAAGATGCTGCAAAATTTTTATTTAGGAGAGTATCAAAAAATGAATTAAAAGACGAATTTTATGAGAACTATAAACATTATAGTGAAGGTCATAGTCATCCAGGTCGCTCTTTTTTTGATTTCAAAACAAGATTTCTAAATTATATGATGGATGGACTACACGGTATTTTAGTTGATGGTTTTATGGAAGATTCTAATATGTATGACGCTGTAATGGATTTATTGGAAGAAATGTACGAAGATAAAATAGAAGATTTATGGTTTAAATTAACAGGAGAAAACTATTAATATGAAAATTAAAATTACTGAAAGTCAATTAAAACGGATTATTGAAAAATACACAGAACAAGAAATGTTAAATGAAGCTTGGTATGATGATGTGTTAGATAAAATTGGATTAAATTTTGACACTTTAAAATCTAAAGTTAAAGACGTATTTAAAAAAGTTACTGGAATTGAATTAGAAGATAAAGATGACGTAGACACAAATGATGTGCCAACAAAAAAAGAAATAGAAAAAAAAATTGAAACAATCAAAAAAGAAACAAAACCAGAAAAAGAAAATAAAAAAGAGGATGATGAAGTTGTTAATGGTAATTTAAAAAACATAATCATTGGTGACTCAACAGTACCATATTTAGACAACGCAATTCAAAAAGCAAGTAGAATAAATAAAAAAGGTGGTGAAAGTTCTTTATGGTTGGGTGGAATGAGTGTTATCTGGTTAATTGGCGCTCTTAAAAAATATCCAGTAGACAATAACGTAGAAAATGTTATAATAAGTATGGGAACCAACGGTGGATTTGGTAAATACTTAAAATATGATGTTAGTGAATTATTTGAATTATTGGAAAAAAAATTCCCTAATGCTGATTTTATTGTTGTGCAGGGAGCTTGGGGTTTTGGACCTTTAAAAAATATCAAAGATGATGATGTTAAAAAGTATTATCAAAAATATAAAAACGAAGGTGCTACAGTGGTTGAACCACCAATTGGAAATAATGAACCACATGGCGATATTCCAATCTATAAAAAAATTGCTAAAGTAATTGACGGAATACTATAATATGAATATTAGACAATCCATAAAAAAAATATTAAAAGAAGAAACTGACCGTAAATCAAAGATATTATCTATGATTAAAAATCAAGGTTTTATTTTAATAACAAGAGCTGTTGGTGGTATCAATCATCTTGCCAGTATATTAGAGGAAACCCCAGAAATGTTACTTACAAAATATCTAAGTAAAGAAACATTTTCAACAGACGACATAGAAAAAAATACGGGTGGTTATAACTTCAAATTCAAATTATTATTTGTAAAAAAATCAGAAAGGAGTGTCGAACACGATTTTGTTTTTTCAATAGAAGAAGGAACTGTTGATTTAATTATGGGTGATGATGTTACGTATGATTTACTTGGTGATGATATTAGAGAATATGATATGTGGTGGGAAATAAAATATGAAATACAAAATACATTAAGTGATTTTGTTGAAGAACTTACCGATAAATTAAAATTCGATGAGGTTAAAAGTATAAGTGTAAACTACCTCTTCAAAGGAATAGACCATTTTAATTATATTAACGAAGAAGAAGAAAAAACAAATCATAATAAGTTAGAAAATAGGGTTAAAAAAATGATTGATAATTTAACCAAAGATTATGAATTTCCAGATAACTTTTATGGTTTTATGGTTGATTTGATAGAAGATAAAAGATATAACGAAAATATTTTAAAAATCACAACTGTAATGAAACAACCTTTTTCAGAAAAAGATTCAGACAAAATTGATAGAATTAAAAGAAATTTTATGCCACAGATAAAATCATTTTTTAAAGGTATGTTTAATCGTATTTCTGGTGGCGGAACATCAACATTGGAAGTTTATAATAAAGAAAAAAATAATAGAATTTAATTATTAAAATTATTTTTGTATTCTTTTCTTATGGATCAAAGAAGTACAAATTATTTTACCAGAAGAATTGGCGTTTTAGAAGATAAACTAAATGAATTATTTTCACCATTATTAAATGAATTTATGGATATATACATAGATTATTGCAATGAGAGCTTTGTTAATTTAATTTGTGAACTACTTAAACAAGAAATAACAAAAGACATACCATTAGGTGACGATTGTCCATTTTCAAATGTAATTTTATATAATTCAGTTGGTGAACAAATAAAAAGTCACTACCAACCAAGAATTATGGAATACTATTTTCGTAGAAACAAATATTTATAATAAATGGAACTATCAAAATTATTAACCATAGTGATTCCTTGTAAAAATGAATCAAAAACAATAGATAGCACACTAACCTTAATAAATTTCCAGGATAATATAAAAGATGTAAACGTCATTGTTTCGGATTCATCAGATGATGGAACAACATATCAATTAGAATCAAGAACAAATGATTTGTTTGATTTAAAAATAATACAGGGTGGACTTCCAGCAAAAGCAAGAAACAACGGATCAAGATATGTTAAAACACCATACGTTTTATTTTTAGATTCGGATATGTTCTTACTAGATACTAAATTATTGACCAATGTTGTTAAAGTGATTATGTCAGAGAACATTGATTTACTTACAACAAAGATAAGAACAACAAATGGAAAATATAATTATGTGTTTAAAACATTTGATTTTATACAAAAAATGTCTAAATTTATTTCACCATTTTGTTTAGGTGGGTTTATGTTGTTTAAAACAAACACATTTAATAAATTAGGAGGGTTCAACGAGGAAGCAAAAGTAGCGGAAGATTATTTACTATCCAAACAAATAAAACCAAAAAGATTTAAAATAATAAATACAACAGTATTCACACCACCAAGAAGATTTGAAAACAAGGGAGTGTTATATATGTTGAGGTTAATGATCAAATCATTTTTAAATAGAAATAATAAACAGTTTTTTAATGACGACAACACATATTGGAATTAAGGATGGAAGATATAAAAATATTACATTTAAAAAGTAACGCACAGAAACTTGAAACTTGGGTTGCGATGTTAAATGGAGAAATAATTGGTCACATTTATTTGGAAAGAGAAGACAATAAAAAAATTAAATTCCTTGATGCTTGGGTAAGTAACGATCACAGAAGAAAGGGAGTGTTTAGAATGTTATGGGAAACAAGGTGGGAATATGTTAAAAAACATTTTGAAGGATGGTTAGTTTATGCGTGGTGCAAACCGACATCATTACCATTACTATTGGAAAAAGAATTTATATCTGGTGAAACAGCAACATACGTAGAAAAAATAATATAATGAAAACAAAAAAAGAAATTAAAAATCCATTGAATGAAAAGATAAACATTTATGGTGCCGTCACAACGGCAAAAGAATTAATTAGAGAGACTTTTATAAACTTTATGTGGGGATTTATGGGAAACTCCATAGTTGTTTTTATGTCAAAGGAGATTGACGTTATGGTATTTTTAAATTTCATATTTTACTATATGTTGATATCATATATTGTAAATAGGGATAAATATCAAACAAGACTTGGTAGATTTATTATCCTTCCAGGATCTGCAGCACTTGGGGCATATGCTGGATATAAAATAGCTCAATACATATCATTTTTATTATGAAAAAGTGGAGAACAATTATAATGAGTGATTTACATCTCGGCGCAAGACAATCACAAACAGACAAGATACTAAAATTTTTAGAAGAGAATGAATCTGAAACATTAATATTAAATGGTGATATTATAGATGGTTGGGCATTAAAGTCCGGAGGGAAATGGAAAAAAGAATGTTCAAAGGTGTTTAGAAGGTTTATGAAAAGATCGGAACAAGGAACCAATGTAATATATATCAGAGGTAATCACGACGATTTTTTAAAACCATTTGTACCATTTGCTATGAACAACATCCAGATAGTTAGAAAATATACACATATTGGTGCTGATGGTAGAAGTTATTATTGTTTTCACGGAGATGTATTAGACTTTGTTATAATGAAGATGAGGTGGTTAGCAGTAATTGGTGGATGGTCGTATGATTTGGTTATAAGATTAAATACGTTTTATAATTTTATGAGAAGAAAATTCAAACTACCATACCATTCGTTAGCCAACGACATTAAACAATCTGTGAAGGGAGCAATTAACTTTGTATCCGATTTTGAGGAGAACGCAAAAGGGTTAACAAAACAAAAAGGATATGATGTTGCGGTTTGTGGTCACATACACCAACCAAAATTAGAGAGTGACTATATGAACTCAGGAGACTTCTGTGAAAACTCAACTTGTTTAGTGGAAGACTATGACGGTAATTGGAAGATTATTTTTGTTTAAGTTGTATTTATATATGTGAACCTACAAGAGAACATAAGAAGAATATTAAGGGAAATTGAAGAAGATAAAATTCAGATTCGGTTAGGACGAAGTGCGGAAAGACATTTTGGTAAAGTTCAAAATATTATCATTATGGTTGACGACCAAGATATCACCAGTGAAGACGATGTTCCTGGTCTTGGAAAAATGAATATTGTAATCAAAGATAATGAAATAATTGTGGGTGATATCTTTATTCCTGAAAAATATAGAAAACAAGGAATTGCAACAATAGTTTATCAAAAAATATCAGATTATTTTAACCTACCAATCGTTAATTCAAAAACAAAAGGGTTTAACCAAACAATAGAAGGTGGACATATTTGGAAAAAAAGAGAAAGATTTGAACCAAAAAACCTACAAGAACAAATAAGAAAGGTATTAAAGGAAGAAACAAACCCAGCCAATATGGTTTTCCGTAGAGTTACACCAAATGAATTGGAACAAGAATTTAATGAATCTCTCATATTTGCGGTAAGGATTTTTAATAAGAGAGACACAATGTCGTTAGCTGAATTTAGAAATTATACTATATCAAATACAATAGATGGAATCCATTGGTTAATAGAATCAACAACACCAGAAGATACTCAATGGTATGATAATGTTTTTTATTTTCTTAAAAGTTTTTTTGGTGATAGAATAGAAGAAAAATATAATGAATTAATCGGTAACGAATGAACCTACAAGAACACATAAAAAGAATATTACAAGAGGATGTTGAAGAAAAATCATCACGTAAGATAAGGTTACAAAATCTTATTGATGAAGTTGGTATTGAGTTAGCATCAAATGCGGTTGGTGGACTTGATAATCTTGTCAAAATATTAAATCTTGATTTAGATGATATAAAGACACAAGAAATGTTGGTAAAGAATTTTATCAATCATACTGAATTAGAAGGTATTAATATATCATTTTTAGAGATTAATAGAAATAAACCAGATAAAGTACGTATTAAAATACAGTTTGATACAAATGTTTATGTTAGTAATGTGGAATCTTGGGTTACAAGAACTATGTCCGAGAAAATAAATAAATTTTTCCCATTCAAATCAAGTGCAATTTGGGAACCAGCATTTGCTAATAGAGGTGTAACGATAATATTAGATTCCGACCAAATTATAAATGAGGATGATGAGGATGAAATGGATTTACAGGAAACAGAACTTACAGAAAAGTGTTGGGCGGGATATACTCAAAAAGGTATGAAGACAATGTTTGGTAAAAGATATCCTAACTGTGTAAAGAAAACAAAATAATATGAACCTACAAGAACAAATAAGAAAAGTATTAAGGGAAGAACTCAAAACAAAATTCTTTCTTAGAAGAGTAACACCGGAAGAAGTTGCAAAAAATTTCTCTACATTTGACGGCCAAGTATTTTTTGAGACAGAGACTTACGAAGATTTTAAATATCAATTGGTTTTAAAGTCATTAGAAGAAGTTATGTGGCAAGAATATAAGATGGGGTGGGAAGACTTACCAGAACAAGAAGAAATTGATTATGTAAATCAAGTTGCTGAAATGTATGATGATAAAATACGTAACATCTATAATAAGTGGCGGTTTATGTAATACAATAATATTTATTAATATGAAAATCCTAATCACAGAAGAACAACACAATAAATTAAATTCTTACTTGAGAAGAATTTATGGTTTTATGATAGAACATCTTGATGAAAATTTTTCACAACAAGATATTTGTAATTCACCATACTCGGATGAAGAATGGGATAAACTAACTTTTGGTGATGCGGAAGATCATTTTGTGAGTCAACTTAAACAATCAATAATTTATGATATTTCATTTAGGATGGCTCAATTTGATAATGAGGAACCTTCTATTGCGGAACTTTTAAACCATCAAAGAACAGTTGAAAAATTAATAAATGAAGGTGTTTATGAACAATACATAAGAGATTACTTTAAAGAAGCTTTAAAAAATTGTTAATATGAACCTACAAGAACAAAATAAGGTTAGGAATTATCTATTAAGAAGAATAGACCAACCAACACTTGAGTCTATTATAGATTCAAGCTATGAATTTGCTGAAAATGAGTTTGACCAGGACTATAGTTTTTATGACCTCAATCATGCTATTGCTGTAATAATTGTTGAGGATTTACACATTATGGATCACATAGATTTACATATTGAACAAATGTATGATAAACTTGTGGAATACTTTAGTAATCTTCTTAAAGGTCGCACCAGAAAGTTATATAATAGATTAACTAATAGCCAACAAGAAATGAAAGAAAGTGAACTTACAGAAAAATGTTGGGCAGGATATACTCAAAAAGGTATGAAGACAATGTTTGGTAAGAGATACCCTAACTGTGTAAAGAAAACAAAATAATATGAACCTACAAGAACAAATATCAAGGATACAATCAATGATGGGGGTTATTAATGAAAATCTATCTAATAGGATATCCAATTATTTAATTGGTGGTAAGTACCTATATCATTATACCTTAACTGATAATTTAGAAAGTATAATTGATGAAGGATTAATCCCTAAAAGATACCCCAATTCTTTTTATGAAGAAGGAACGGAAGGTATTTTTTTAACAACATCCCCAAGTTTATATAACGCCAATCTACCACAAAGTTTAATGGATGTCATGGATGAATATTATGAAGATGAAGAATCATATGATAAAAAACCAATTGTTAGACTAACCGTGGATATAACAAAATTAGATAATGATTTATTTGATGTGGACGATGATTATAAAATGAATTTATACGGATGGAATAAGTCAGAAAATGATGAAGATAAAATTATAGAGAGTTTAGATTTATGGAGGTCAATAACATACAATGGCATCATTTCTTCAGAGTTAATAAAAAATATTGATTTTAATTACGGAGCATAATGAATCTACAAGAACAAATATCAAGAATACAATCAATGATGGGGATTGTTACAGAAACAAGACAAGGAATGTTTAATTGGTTAAAAGAAAAACTACCAAACACTCCTGAATATGTAATAAGAGATTGGGTTTATAAAATGATTAAACAATCAGACGATGTAAACACATATGAAGGTATTACAGAATGGATTGATGAGTATGTTAAAGATGTAGAATGGGAGTTTCAAAAAGATTTTCCAATATCAATGGATATATTTACCGATAAAACAAAAAAAGAGTTAGAAAGTAGAATACAAGGTGAAGTAAGACAAGATGTTGATAAAGATACTGAAAGACACGAAACACAAAAAGAGTTACTTCAAAGTAAGGGAATATCTGAAGAACCAATTATTTTACTTAAAACCAAAGATGGTAAATATGTATTAGGTGAAGGGTGGCATAGAACCACACAGACATTTATACAATTCCCCAATGGGTTTATACAACCTAATGTATATATCGGATTAAACGCTAAATGGTTAGATTAATATGAACCTACAAGAACAAATAATGGTTCAGTATAAGATTAATTCATTCGCCTCATAGTCCTCCACTACCGTTCCGGAACTCGTCTCATAATTTAATCTTATACTTACATTTCTATAAAGGTTATGTGGTAATTTCTGGGACATATCTTAAATCATAATGTAAAATAGTATTAACATAATCCTATACTATTGTAAAAACTATTTCCCCCCAGTTTTATAATGTGGTGGTCGTTGACCCCCATTTTAAGGTGACCAATGAGTACACAATATAAGTAACACGTTCTGGTATAATGATGAGGTGTTCATTTTCAGAGGATGTTCAGTGACAATGAACGGATTAAATGAGTGAACGATATGGTATTATATTTTGGTGTGGTTATGAGAGGGATTACTAATCATATCACAATGGTTAGGTTTCACCTAATGTAAATGATATAAAACATATCCCACTTATTACCACTCCACTATGTGTCGGTCTCCGACACCATTTACTTTGTGTTAATTAATGTATAAATTTAGGGGGTCAGATGTTGAATGGTCCACTCACTGTGTTCGGTCAGGACACTAAAGTGGTCGTTGAAGTTGTTTATATAATGATCTATTAATGAACTACTAACGACATAAATGTCTGTCCCTGGCTTAGGAGCTATAACTTCCTTTTTTTACTGGGAAATAGGTATAGTAAAAAAAGTGGTCCTCCAGATACCTACAGAGGGGATAAATCGGTCTTCTACATACCAGGAGGATAGATTGTGGTGGTAGAAAGTGGTAAGAATATATAATATGAAAGTGGTAAAAAGTGGGGAAAAGGACTGTGTGGTCCCCAACACGCGACTGACATTTTGACAAAATCAAGTATTTTAACAAATACTTATTAACATAAAACATTATTTATGGCATCTGTATTAGACATTTTCAATCCCCAAGTTATTAAATCCGCTGGTACCATAACTGTGACATATTGTCACGACTTATATTCTGGCACGTGTTCCTACAATGAAACAATACTTCAAGGCACCAAGTTTAAACAACGTGTGAATATATTAATCAATACAGATATGGATGATGTAATAGAATACCTATACAAGATTGGGGAAGTAACTGGTCCCCAGGATTTAGAAAGAATATCATATCTTATTCAAACACATTCAAGAGCACAGATAGAATAACTATGTACACTTTTCAAAGTTAGTGTATATTTATTATAAGAGTTCATTTTCCCCTCAGTTGGGAATTAGTTGTTCAGTAACCCAGGTGGTACGTAAAGATCAAGATGAATCTTAAACAATCTAATTTCTAATCCCCCTCATTAGGGTGGGGAATTTTTTTATGTCTTATAGTTTTATAAGATGTTATGGAGTTATCTATCTCCGAAGACAACGTCAAGGAGTCCACCCTCTGCAATCCCCAACATCTGGATTGAACCCGTCATCGGAATTACCATAGACAATACAAAGGTATGAATAATAAATGACATTACCAAACAATTAGTGGATTATTATATATGACAATTTGACATAGGGGACCCCTACCGTCATATTACCCCCTCCCCCCCATACCTTCTGACATTATGACCGGGGGCCCCCTCCCGTATCCCCCCCATATATGACATATTGTCGCCCCAAAAGGGGGCTCAATCCCTTAAATGAAATATTCGTAAAAAAATTTCTGGAAAAATTTTTGGGAAAAATCCGGTTTATATTCCCCCGCTTATTAGTGAGTGTGTATATTTATTAATAAAATAATATTATGAAAAGAATTAGCGAATACAAAAACAGATTTAATCAATTGATGGAATCAAAATCAGGTGATGTTAAACCATTGATTAAAGAACAACAAACAATAAAGGTTTATTCTAACGAAGTAAAACGATGGTTAAATGATTGTGCCGAGAATTATTTTAATTCAGTAAATATTGATGATAATGGATATGTGACAATAGTTGGTGATTTTGATTGCTCCGAGCAAAATTTAACAAACCTTAAAGGGGTGACATTCAAAGAAGTTACGGGAAATTTTAGTTGTTGGGGAAATGAGATTACTAGTTTAGTTGGTTGTCCAGAAACTGTAGGTGGTGATTTTAATTGTGGCCAAAATAAAATAACTAGTTTAGATGGATCACCCAAAACCGTAGGTAAAGACTATCTCATCCATGATAACCCTAAAGAATTTACAATCGATGATATTAAACTAGTAACTAAGGTTGGTGGAGATATTACTGTTAAGATTTAATTTAATTATAACATATGAAAAAAATAATTAGACTAACAGAATCTGATTTAATCAAAATTATTAAAATTGTATTAAACGAACAAGGTGATAAAAAAGAATATGTTACTAACTTTGATAATGATTATGATTATATGAAACAAGGTGATAATTATTATACTTCTAAAAAAGGAGAAAACAAATGGATTTTAACTAGCGGTTCGGCAATGGAAGCAATTAAAACAAAAGTTTTTAAAATAAAACCATCCTCAAAATCTAAATATGGTGCAGGTGTTGAGTCACCAACAAGTGCTAGTAAAATGATGAATCCCAGTTCATTTTCCGGTGCTATTTGGAATGCAAATAAAGAAAACCCTAAACCTAAAAACGAAACTGTCACTTCATTGTGCCAGGTAATTAAACCAAATTCTGATATAAGTGATTTAAGTCAAATAGTTTCGTCTTGGAAACAAAAATATCCTAATGTTGAAACTTATGGTTTAATAAATAGAACTTTAAATAAGCATGCCACAAGTTATAAAACTTACGGAATCCCAACAAGGATTTCCTGTGAAGTTGCGCTTCTACAAATTAGACCTGGTTATGCAAACAAAAACGCAATTATTGTTGATACCTTAAATAAATTATTATATATCTTTAATAGTTCTGGTCAATTTATTGCAAAAACAGTAATTATTTCTGGTGGAGACAAACAGTCTTTAGACCCAGTTAAAGTTGCCCGATCTTTATTAACTTGGGAAGAACAAGCAAATAAATTAGGGTTTAAATGGGTTGATGCTAAAGGATATGTTGATATTACTGGTAAAGGAAGAGAATATAATTCTGATTTAGTTTATAACGATACAAAAAATACAAGTGCTAGATTTTTACCAAAAGGAATATATACAACAAGTGGTTCACTACATAGTGATTCAGAATATGCGGGAACAACAAGTAATGTGTTATCTTTATTTAAAGATAACAAAGAAATTGCTCAAGCAATCCATGGTTATTACATTGAGCAACCGAGAACTTTAGCAATAAGCAAAGCCGAACAGGTTTTATCAAATCCTAATGACCAAAATGTTAGTAATGAGTTTATGAGTTTAGTGTCAAATGGTTCTGTAAATCTTTCACAATCTTATGGTTGTTTTAATGTTCCATTATCTTTTATGAGTTATTTAAGAGAATACGCACCAAATTCTTATGTCTTTAATATTGGTGAAGACAAAGTAAATTATTTGGTAAATGATACTAATAAATTTTTTGATAAAATGATGAACTCAACTTCTTGTCCATCACCAAAATCTTTAGGTGCAATACCAATTTCCGATTTAACATAATTTAAATAAAAAAAATTGTAGTATCTTAAAAATTTATGTATCTTTGGATAAATTTAAAACTATGAAAAAACTATTTTATTTAATCGGATTATTAATAATTCTTCTTCTTTTTGGTTATTTTGTTTACGGGCTTTTCAAAACCCCAACACAAAATAATATAAAAAAAAATAATAAAAAAACCCAGATTAAAAAAATCAAAAAGACAAATACCGTCATTTTTATTCAACCATTAGGTGATGTAAATCAAGAGTATTTAAAACTAGTTAAAGAATCTGTCGAGTCTTTTTATCATTTTGATTGTATAATAAAAGAAACAAAACCTTTAACTAATGATTTATTAACAGTAAGTGGCGTTAGATATTCTGCTGGTAAAATATTAGAAAAATTTGACACTAAACAAAATTATTTAATTTTAACAGAAAAAGATATTGCCACATCAAAAAATCAATATCCAGAATGGGGGATTCTTGGACTTGGTTATAGACCAGGAACTACCTGTGTGGTCTCAACTTTTAGAATGAAAAGAAATGTGAATGAAAATATTGTAAAAGATAGATTAAAAAAAGTTGCGCTTCACGAAATTGGTCATAATTTAGGTTTGGGTCACTGTGATAATAACCCACACTGTATGATGAACGACGCAAAAGGTACTATAACACAAGTTGATTTAGAAAAAATATGGTTATGCGAAAAATGTAATTATGTAATTAAAAAATAATTAAATTTTTTTCCCATAAAGAGTGGGGTTTTTATTTCCTAGTATATTTATTCATATATGAAATACATTATTACAGAATCTCAAAACAAAATTTTCCAAAGACTTAGAAGACTCCAGGAACTTAGAGATATTATTGAGTATCAAACAGAAATTCAGGATCCGTGTAATTTTGAAGACAGTGAGGATTACGCTGATTTTTGTATTAGTCAGGGATTAAGTTTTTTCTATAAAGATGAAGGGTATGATGATTCGGATGAAGAGATAGATTATGATGATCAACCGGAAAGAGAAGAAGATGATCAACCGGAAAGAGAAGAAGTGGAAAATCTAATGTATAAGGAATACTACGATGATCTTGTTAGTGTGTGGGAAGAAGATAACGAATGTTAAATATATTTATTGTTATATGAAAATCATTATAACAGAATCACAATTTACTTACCTTAGAAGACTTCCGGCCGTTGAGGAGAAACTTAATAATGTATTACAATTTGTTGATCCAACCGAGTTTACTGATTTTCAAAATTATATTTCTTATGTTGCATTAACAACCTTAAATGAACTTCCAAGTTATATGGTACCATTTGATGGACGTGGGGGAAAATATCCTTTACGTACAGAGCTTAGAGATTACATTGTCTATGAACTAAGAGGTGAGATAAGAAAGATATATGACAACAAGAAACCTGGTAGTCTACAACAAGACCCCCTATTTTAATTAACCTTTAATTTCAAAAAAAAATTTTTGGAAATTTTTTCAGAAAATACCAAGTAGGTTTATTTCCTTTTTATATTTATTAACTATATATCAATTATGAATAACGAATTAAAAGCAGAGCAGTATAATCAACTAATGTTTGAATATACAAGAACACAAAATAAGATTTCTTCAATAAAGGGGGAATCTCTGGAATTAAACCAAAGACAGTTAAATGAAATCCGTGAACTGGAAATTAAGTTAGGACGACTTATGGAAGCGGCATCCCGTTTGTAAAACATTCCCCACTCTTATTAGAGTGGGGTTTTTTATTTCCCCCAATTTTTAAAAAAAATTCGGATTATACAACAATTATTATAACACGGGTATATTTATAATTAAAATATTACTATGAACAAAAATAGATTTAAACAATTACTAGAATCAACAATGGGAAATGTTAAACCGTTGGTTATGGAACAAGTGCCTTCACCTGAAGCTTTGGGGGCATTAAAAAGTGCTGCTGAAAGTGTTTTTCAGTTTAACAAACAATACTTTGAGGGTGCCAAAACAGGTGTTATGATACTTGAACCAAATAAACCCGTTCCTAGTATTCAGAGTATTAATGGTATTGATACCACAAGTAATTATACTTTTAATGATTTTTGGAGTCCTAATGGGACCGAATTTGGTAGAGGGTTTAGAAGTGGTAATGGTAACTACACATATTCTTTTGACGGCACTAACATTAATTTAATGGCCGCTAGTGATAATACAAGTGGTATGTGTAAAGGAGAAGGCGTGTGTATGTACGAACCAGAACAATAATTTTAAAAAAAATTCGGATTATACGGCAATTATTATAACGCGGATATATTTATATTTAAGATAATTAAAAAAAAATAACAAAATGAAAAGAACAGTTAGACTAACAGAGTCGGATCTTGCAAGAATTGTAAGAAAGATTATTAAAGAAGGCCTTATTGTGCCGACAACAAAATACACATCAAGTAATGGTGATACTATTGTCCTTAGTTGTAATAAGGCAATTGTTGGAACTGCAGATCCCGCAAATGAATATACAAATAATCCATATTTGAAAAGAGGTACGGAAATATTACCTTTAACCGATAAAGCTCTTAATTTTTTCTGCGGTAGTCGTAATCAAGAAACACCCGCAACACCCGCAACAAACGAAAATTACAGAAGAAGAGGACGCTATTAAAAATATTTTATATTAAGTTAACCCCCAACCCTAAGTGGGGTTTTTTATTTTATGATATATTTATTATTATGAAAATAATAATAACTGAATCCCAGTACAATGTATTATCTAATTCTCTTAAAAGAAGATTAACCCCGGATGATTTTAAATACTTTGATACTAATTTAGTTTATCATATTGATGATATACGTTGGGTACCGAATTTTAATAAATTTTCTTATGATGTTATTAGTGATCTTGTTAATGAATTTGTTTTAGGTAAAAAATATGATGAATTACCAGCAGTACCACCAGGCGTTGAACTTGATATGTTTGGTATGACACCAGAGATAACTAAAGTTTTTGATCTTTACTTTGAAATTATACCATTTCTTGAAAAAAGATATAAAAATATATTATACCAGGCCTGGAAGGTAAAAGGTAGGTCCAGATAAAAAATTCTTTCCTATATGAAAATTATTATTACAGAAAATCAAAATTATATTCTTAGACGGTTACAGGAATTTGTTGAGGTTGTTGAAAAAAGGATTGATGACTATGAAATGAGTGAACACAATGCTTGGTGGTGTCGTAATAATGGTCCGTATTCATTTTATGACGGTTTTGTGGAACAATGTATTGAAGACTTTACCGTTCGGAATTGGGATTTCTTTCACGATGATTCTGATAGGGGTGGGGCAAATATGGATATTAATCTATTAAATAAAGTTGTTGAGGAAAACTACGGGAATTACATTAGAAATATGTTTGTTCGTATGTGTGATAAATCCCGTTGGTAAATTAAAAATATTATTATGAAAATTATTATAACCGAATCCCAGTACGAAATGTTATTTAAGGAATTACCCACTTCTCTTAAAAGAAGAATAACCCCAGATGATTTTGAATATTTTGATAACAATTTAAATAAAAACATTCACGATAGTTTACTTTGGTCATCCGACTTTGATGAATTTTCTTATAATGTTATTTCACAGGTCATGCATGAATTTGTTCTTGAGAGAAAGGATGATGAAATTGAAACCGAGTATGAGGAGGGCCCCGATTTTAGGGCGGTTTATAATAACGATAGTTTGAAAGAAGTTTTTGATAAGTATTGGGAATTAATCCCTTTTTTTGAAGACCATTATAAAGATAAGTTACATAAGGCCTGGTACAAAGGTAAATCTAGATAAAAAATTCTTCTTTTCTTATTGGGGGTGTAAACCGAACCCGGACTTCGTCCGTGATTTTAAATGGTTTTTCCCGGCCGCGTTTTTTGAATGGTCAATATATTTATTTATAAAGCGACTTATTATGAAAAAAATAATAACATTAACAGAATCAGATTTAACTAGAATTGTTAAACGGGTAATTGAAGAACAATGGTGGTTGACCTTTGCTGAAGCTGCCGTTTCTGAAGGACCCGGAATGGGATGGGGACCGGACATTGATTTTGGTGGTGGTTCTAGTACTGGCGGTGATCTCAAAAGTTTAAATGACACTCGAGTTCAATTAAAAAAAGTGCAGACTTTAATAAAAGATGTAACAGAAGCAAAAAATAAAATTAATAAAAGATGTTCACCCTATAATACTATAAAAATACCTAGAGCCAATGCTGGTGAGATACAAGACTTTTTAATCGCAATTGGTCATAATATAGGAAGAGATGGGATTTTTGGTAATCAAACGGCAACGGCACTTGGGACATATTTTTATGGGGCCAAACTTAGAATAAATTCCGTTTCAAGTTTACAAACCAAACTTAATGTTTCATTTGACAAAATGGAAACAACCGTGGCCTCAAAAATAAACACAATTGTCGGTAATGTTAAAAGTGGTTGTAATACTGAATTAACAAAAATAAATAAAAGTTTAAGTAATTTAAATAAAATACAAAGTAATCTTGAAAATTTGGAATCTAAATTTTCACCAAAACCTACTGTTTGGTCATAAAATTCGTATAACCCCCATCCATAACAGGTGGGGTTTTTTGTTTTATAAAGTATTTATTATAATATGGGAACTGAACTAATAAATATTATTAAACGAGCACTTAAAGAGGAAGTTACCGAGACTGATCTTCTTTACTGGGAGTTACCAAAAAAATTAGTTAAGGAACTTGAGGATAGGGTACCAGGTGGACTGGAATTGTATAGGGATAATGATATTGTTTATCTTCAGGAAATTTGGTTTGATACAAGAAAAATTCTTTTTGCGCTTCATATAAATGACCAATTTGGTATTGGGGTAAATTACGATGAGTCGCTTGATGTCCCGAAAAGTTATAGTGGGTATTATACTGTTGATTTTGATAGTATATCAAAAGACCTCAAAAATTTTATTTTAAGGAGATTAGAGCATAAATATATTAAGTATTTATTATAATATGAAAATCATTATAACCGAACAACAATACAAACATATTACAGAAATGATTAAACTTGACATTAAAGTTGGGGATATAATTATGGGTGGTAAATTTAAAAACAAAAAGATTGTTGTTAAAACTATTGGTAAAAATGAAAAAGGGGATATTACAATTAATGGAAAACCATTATTAAGATTTAGACTATTATGAAAATAATAATTACAGAAGAACAACTTTATAACCTCATCCCCCCATCTGTTAAAAGGAGGATGACCGAAAGAGATTTTGATATTCTTGATGATGTTATTCGTAACAATAAAAGATATTATGTTGGACAAGATTTTGATAAGTACCTTGAGGGTAATTTACAAGATTCTTTAAATGAGTTTATTCACGACTATAAAATTGAAGAAATTAACCAAGACTTTGATAATGATGATTGGGATAATGAGGAAAATATTATATCTAAAATTTTTTGGCAATTAATTCCATTTCTAAAAAAGAAATATCACGATGTATTGTATGATTATCATATGGGATATCATACACAACGTGGAAATATAAATGAATCTATTGCTAATAAAAGAAAACATCTTTACCGAAGAGTTGGTGAGATTGAAGATATACTTAAAGAGTATGAGGATCTTTTTATACGTACTGCCAAAGGTTTGGATAAAGATGGTTTTATTCATGCAACATCTATGTTTATTGGTGATATCCTTGCCGGAAGACTAGAAGAGAAAGGGACTGATTTTGATTATGTTACTTTTAGAAATCAAATTAAGGTATTTGTTCAGTCACATTTTTATCAAGAATTAGTAGATTTTTATAATAAACATAAAAAACAATTAACAGAATCCCAGTATGAAAGATTGTTTACTGATCTTCCACCATTTCTTAAAAGAAGAATAACACTGGATGATTTAAAATATTTTGATGATAATATAACTAGCTACATTCTATCAACGCCACCGATGGATGATTTAAAATATTTTTCAAGTGTTGTTATTGGTGATCTTCTTCACGACTTTATTATGGATAGAAAGGGTGATGAAATTGAAACCGAGGAGGATCCTGACTATGGTGTGGTTTATAAGGACGAGAGTAGAGATAAAATTATGGGGATGTATTGGGATTTAAAACCAATCCTAATAAAAAAATATAAAGATCGTCTATATCAAGCTTGGGAAAGGAAAATATCTTTATAAATGATATATTTATAATAAAATTATAGTATGAAAAAAATTATAAGACTTACAGAATCAGATTTAACAAGAATTATTAGACGGATGATTAACGAAACAACAGAAATTGATGAGTTTTTTAATCCGTTTAAAAGAAAAAAAAATGATGATGAACATTATATTAAAGTAAAAAGGTGGATGGGTAAAACCAATGTTAAACTTATTAGTAGACTTGAACCAAAAGACGTTAATGGTGTTGTTAATTTTACAATTGATGAAATGGAAGATAATGGTCGGCGCGAAAGTGTTGGTGAATTTAGATTGAATTACACTGGTCGTAAAACGGCGAAAGAACTCCAAAATGGACATATTTTACAAATAAGCGACGATGAACAAACTAGATTGTTAAACAAATATTTTGGTGGTACAATATCAAGAGGTAATAAATAAAAATTACTATGGAAAACTCTTTATTTGAAAACTTTTCGGACAAACACTTAATCAAGTATATGAAATATGCTTCACCAATTCTTGATCAATTAGCACTAGATGTTGGAAATTTCGTTAATGGTATAGATGGTCAATCGGAAAAACAGCTTGCAGCACCAATTGGTGGTTCCTTATCAAGACTCGATAAAGAATATCTTTATTATGTGTTTAGTTATAACAATAACTTTAACACTGAAAATATTGATAGGCCAAAACTTAATGAAATGGACATTCAATTCATTGTAAAAGAAAGACAAACTTCTTTTACAACACATAGTGGTACATTATTAACATATGTTAGTGATGATGTGGATCAAAGTTATTTATACGAACTTAAAGACAATGACGAAATTGACCCTTGGGATTGGGTTAGTAATACTGAATATGGAGATTCAGATTATATTGATGATGAGTGGGATTATTAATTATGAATAAAGTACCATCATTTTTTTTAAGAAGGTTTAATGGTCAGAAATTTGAAAAAATTATGAAACGTGCCGCAATACACGCTTTTTTTGATACAAAAAATAGAGAAAGTTTTAAAAGAGAACTTATATCATCATCAATTGATGCTTTTTTATTTGTTTTACATAAAATTGATGTTAATGAATTAGGTAAAGAAGATATGGATAAGATGATTGAGTATGTGTCAAATATCTTTGGATCCTTAATTGATATGTATTATAATAATCTAAGAAGAGATTATCCAATGCACTAATATTTATAATATATGAAAAACTATATTCTAACAGAAGAACAATTAACAAAGTTATTAACTGAAGATAGACCAATAAAAAAAGGTGTTGCAATTAAGTTTTCACCAGGTAAGGGTGAGGAACCGGTTTATCAATCACATATGTTAGAATTTAAAGATGAACAAGAATGGCAAGACTATAAAAAATCGTTACCAGAAAAAAAAGAAATTATAGGTGTTGTTGATATTAAAGAATCGATTACCGGAAAAAAAAATCCAGTAATTTCTGAATCTGAAATTAAAAGGGCTGATGCCGGAAAAAAACTCCTACTAAAACACATTAAAGACGAATATCCATTTGTTATGGACATTGATATTAATTATGACAAAAAATACGGAGCTTTTGGTTACGTTAATTTTAAATTTAATCTAAATAAGTTTTATGATTTTTATAATGTAACACCACCAAAAAATTACGAAAAATTTGATTTTCTTCTATCTCATCTTGAATTGGAAGGACTATATTTATTTAGATATGTTGATGAAGAATATAGAGATAAGTTTGGTACTGAATTTAATAGAGAATTAGAAGAATATATGAATGATATTTATATGCGTTTACCAGAAAATATGAGACATTCTAAATTTGAATATTTTTCTGATGAGGATTTTGAAAACGACGAAGACGCTTCTAGAAATTTAGATTTCTATAAGAAATGGCAAAATGAAAAAGAACCAGTTGAATTAAAAACCGATACTTTTATTCCAGTTGTTGATTTAACTAAAATAAAATTTTAATATGGATAAAAGTTTAGAATTTTTATTAAGGAGAATTTCTCCAGAATATTTAAAAGAATTACTGGCTGGGGAAATGGAAGACCAGCAACCTTGTTATTATATAAATAAATTTGGTAGTTTTCTTGGAAAAGGTAAATATACAGAAGTTGTTCTTGATGGTCTTACAGATATTATTTTTTATGTGTATACAAAAGATAATCCAGCAACTGATGGTGATGAAGAAAATGAAATTATAAGATACACTGTTCAAAAAATATTTTTAAAAACAATAAAAAAATACTACGATGATGCCGATTGTAGTGAAGAAGAAAATGAAGATGACGATTAAATGAAATATCTAATTACAGAATCACAAGGGTCTAGATTGAAGAATCAATTAACACAATCATTTAATGAAATTGGTTTTGTTGCAACAATTAATAGATATAAATTAACTACACCCCAACTTGATAAAATTTATAAAAATTCAAGATTACCAGAATTTAGTTGTCTTGATTTAAATGAAATTTGTTCTGTATTAATTTATGATGGTGATGTAAAAAAACAATATAAAACAGAAGAATATCACATTTGGTTAGATAAGGACGATTTTTTAGGTGCTGTATATTTTCAAGTTACAGATAAAAAAACAACAAATAGTCTTGATGGTTACGCAACACCTTACTGGGATGGTAACTGTTATTTGCCAATTGATATTGAATATTACTATTTTACAGATGACGATGGCGATTCAGGTGATGAAGAACTAACTGGTGGTTATTATGAACGATATAAATTACCAACAGAATTTGAAAATTTCCAGGCTATAGTAGATTGGATGGAAAATGATTATATTAAATATATAATTGATTTTTGTGAAAGAACATTTAAAGAATTAGAAAGTGAGTAATATTTATTAATATAAAAAATAATTATGGCAAAAATATTAGTAACCGAAAAACAATTCCAAAAATTAATGAAAAGAATTACAGAGGAAGCCGCTGGGTATGACGATTATAATATTATGCACCAACACGGAGGAGCTTCAATGGGTATCTTAATTGACAACATTAAAGATTTAACAGGAGTATTTGGTGGTATTGTTAAAATGACAAAATCAAATAATATTGAGTATATAGACCTTAAAGAAAATCTTCAGTTAGCTATAGATCTTATTTATGAAATAATAGATGTTATGAAAATAACATTTAAAGACTTTACGGAAAGAAAAACAATTATGAAAGGTGAGATATTACATAGAAAATTAGAGTCATACCAAGAAAAAATTAGAACAATGATTAATATGGGTGAAGAACTTTTATCAAAAGAAAATCTTATTGAGAGATTGACTGATCTTACATTAAATGTTGGTAAATATATGACTGACTACACTATGGAATTATACAAAACACAAAATAGATTTACAAATAGACTTGATAAGTTTAGACCAAGACCAAAAACTGATTTAAATTAAGTTTTTTTTGGTTTTATAACATATTTATAAATAAATTAAAATTATGAGTTATTATAGAAGATTGATTGAGGAATCTGAAAAGAAAAGAATACTAGGTATGCACAATACCTATACTAATAATACAAGAATTTTAAACATTAGAGAAGCTTATAGTGGTAAACCTGGTGAAAAATTTGACGGTGGCGCTGCTGCTTGTAAAAAACAATTACCGTTAAACGTTGCAACAACACTTGGAATAAACTGGAATGAAGCTAAAAAAGGTTGGGGTTCTGATGGAAGTCAACAACAGAATTTAGTTTTACGTGACGCCATGTGTGATGGTTGGAGAATTGGTGATGCTAAAGAAGGTAGTACTCAGCCTATCACTACTGGAAGTCAAGAGATTAAACCTGGAACTGTACCTGGAGGAAGTCAAGAGATTAAACCTGGAACTGGTGGTGAATCTAAATTTATAGAACCAACATTTGGTCAAACACCTAAAGCCGATTAAAAATTTATGACTAATAAATTATTTTTTTACTTTATTAATATATTTATAAAATATATTACGATATTATGAATAGAAGTTATAGTAAAATTAGATCAATGCAATATCTAAATTTAATTGCAGAATCTAGATATTTGGAAAAGAAAAAACCTTCACGATTATTAAAAGAAGCTACTAGTCAAACAGATTTTTATTGTGCATCAAATGTTGGTGAATATAAAATTTATAGTGGGGTCTCCTCTATACGTAATTTAAAAGCACATGATGGTACAAATGGTTATGAATATTACCAAAGTTATGTTTTCTTGATAGATACGGATGGTGAACGTATTGCGGAGGGGAATTTCCCTGGTTGGAAAAAAGACGAAAGAGGTTTTTTTAGTAGATATTGGTATTGTAAATGTGAAGGTGGAAAGTGTAAAGTCGCAACTTCAGATGTTGAAAAAGAACACGAATGTAAAGTACCGCAAGGTCAAGCTTGTGAAACCAAAGAAGGAACAACTACTGGTAATCAACAAGGAACAACACCAGGAGGTCAAACCGGTGGAGATTGTAGTAAAGGACCAATGGATCTTGCTGTAAGTATGGGATTAAATTGGAAAGAAACAAAACAAAAATGGATTGATGCTAAATGTAATGGAACAACACCTTGTGTATTAGGTGACGGTGCAACAAATATAAATATTAGAAATGCACTTTGTAAAGGTACTTGGAATCCTAAAGATACTGGAAGTCAAGAGATTAAACCTGGAGGAAGTCAAGAGATTAAACCTGGAACTGATGGTGAATCTAAATTTATAGAACCAACATTTGGTCAAACACCTAAAGCCGATTAAAAATTTAAAATTATGAGTTATTATTTAAAAACATTATTAAGTGAACAAGAAAAAAATAGAATTATTGGTTTACATCAAGAAAGACGAAAGTTTGAATTTCGTGGATTAATTAGAGAAGCAATAGACCCAGCGGCACAAAAATTTTTTGAGGGTTTAAAGACAACATTACCAGGATTTCCTAAAGATGGGTATATTTACGAAGCTGATATTGACGGTAAACCAACTACGGTTTGGGAAGTTTTAGATGCAACAAATAATCTAAAATATTATTTATTACAGGATGGTACCGCGGTTGATTCAAAAGGACAAAAATCAACAAATAAATGGTACACAAGTTTACCGGCAGCCACAACAACAACAGTATTAGGTTCTGATGCAGCTAATGCAACTGGACAACTTAGTACAACTGGTGCAACTGGAACAGAAAATGCAACTGGACAACCACAAAAATTGATGGGTGGACGAGAATTAAATGACTTAGAAAAACAATTAAAACAACAAGCTAACCAACAAAGAAGAGCTCAGAAAAAATTAACAAAAGAAAATGTTAAAAAATGTAGAGGGACTTTTGATACTTACGTTAAGTATTTTGGGGATGAAACAAGAAAAGCAAACTTAATTAAAACACCACAAGGGGCTGAATCATTTAAAGGTTATACAGCAGAAATTGAGTCTTGTTGCCCAATTTTTTCAAAAGATAAAAAATATTTACCTAATGTACAAAAACAAAAATTTTGTTTGACACCTACAACCGCTGGCCCTGGTTACGATGGGTTTAATGCTGATTCAGATGGTAACGGCGTGCCAGATTACCTTCAGGCTAATCCGGTTGGGGCAACTGGAGCCGCTAATGCAACTGGAGCCGCTAATGCAACTAAGCCAGGAGTAGCTGGTAGTGGAATGGGCAGGCTTTCCGCTGCAGATCAAGAAATGAGAGATTTAGGTCTACAATAAAAAAAGGGAGTTTAAAACTCCCTTTTTCTTTTTTACTCAACTTCTAAAAGTTCTAAATCAAAAATTAATTTTTGTCCTGCTAAAGGATGGTTTGCATCCAAAACAACAACGTTTTCTTTTATTTCAACAACTTTTACAATTACAGGACCATTAGGACCAAATGTTTGTAACATAGCACCTTCTTCTACTCCTTCTGGAACACGATCTTTAGGGATTTCAGTAATCAACTCGTCATTGTAGTCACCATACGCTTCAGTATGTGGAATTTCTACCGTTTTTTTATCACCGATAGTCATATCAATTAATCCAGATTCAAAACCAGGAATTAATTGTCCTTGACCTAAAGTTGCTTTTAATGGTTCGCGACCTTCATTTAATGAAGAATCAAAAATAGAACCGTCTTCTAATTTACCTGTGTAATTTACAGTCACAGTACTGTTTAGACTTACTTTACTCATAATTTTTTTTTAAAAAGAATAACTTATTTAATTTTAAATGTAAAACATTAACGTTAAAATAATATTACAAATAACAATCAATATTTGACACCAAATTAAAAAAGAAATTGTTTTGAGTAAAATCCCTTTTTTTCTAAAAAGTAAAAAATCTAAAAAAAATTTTTTCATAATCAAAAGTATTTATAGTAATATATCAATAAAATATTAAAAAATCAAAATTGGATTCATTAGTAAATAAAATTGTTTCTTACCTAACATCCGGAATTAACCTAGATGTTGTTACAATTGATTCTAAAAATAAGAAAGAAGAAAAATCAGAAGAGAAGTCAAAACTACCTTCGAAAGTACAATCAGCAATAAATAAACTTAAAACAGTTTATGGTCTTGATATTACACAAAAACATATAGATAAAGAATTAGAACAAGAAGGTTCTTGGAGAGAAGACGCTGGGGGTGTAAACCAAGAAGCGCAAACAAGTATAACTAAACTAATAAAAGATTGTAATAGTAAATTTGGTAATTTAGGTGGTATTGTTTCAGATTATAGAAGTTATGATAAACAAGTTGATAACTTTGGTGGTAAAGCCGTTAAAAGGGGTATTGATAATACTCAAGCATCAAACACACTACCAGGTTTTAGTGAACATCATACTGGTAAAGCTTTTGATATTTTTAGTACAGAAGAATCTTGGTGGAATAACAAGTCAGATGTAAAAAAATGGGTTGCAGACAACGCTAGTAAATATGGTTTTAGGATCACTTATAAAACACAAGGAACATTAAGGGTTGCCGAACCTTGGCATTTGTATTATACAAAATAATTATGGATATGAAAAAAATTATAAAAGAATCAGACTCTAATTCACTTGTTAATATGTTAGTATCTTTTTTAACTTCGGGTTTAAAATTAGATAACTTAGAATTGGATTCAGAAAAAGAAGACACCCAAATTTCTAAACCGTCATTATCTGACGATGGTGTATATGAAGCGATACTCACTGGTATTGGAGCACCAATTACAAAAGAAAATATGAAATTTATGTATGGTTGGAGACAAGGTGAAGCTGCTAAAGCCGCATTTAACCCATTTAATACAACAAAGAAAAAAGAAAAATCAACATTCTATAATTGTCTTAGTAGAAAAGACGGTAAATGTGTTGGTGGTGTTAGAAATTATAGTAGTCAACAAGAAGGTATTGATGCGACAATAGAAACTTTAAAATTAAATTATTATACTTGTATAACAAATGGTTTAAAAAATGATATTGGAGCCAAAAAAATTGCAAGACAATGTAAAGACGCTTTAAAGACTTGGGGTACCGGTGATCTTTTAGCAAAAGTTTTAGATGGAAGTAAATTAAGTCCATCACCAATACCAACGACTACAACAAAAACTGTAACGTAATGTTAAAGTTTTTCAAATACCTAATTGTCCAGTTGATGAATAAATATGGTTCATTTATGTGGTTTGGTACTCACGTCTCAATGACACAAACTAATTGGCATTATTTAATTGAAACTTTTTTATGTGTTTTAGTAAACTTTTTAGTTATTTTTTCTGTATATTTGCAATACAAAGAAGAACAAAATGAAAAATTACAAAAAACTGACAGTACCAAATGATTCTGCTTGGAGTAGAGACGTTCTATGGAGAAGTTTACACTGGAGAATAAGATACTTTCTAACTGGTGTTAAAAACATATTCAGATGGGCACCAACTTTATATAAAGATAGGAATTGGGACTCTTGGCATATCTACACAATACTACAAAAAAAGATAGAATATCAAAGACAAGAAATCATCAACGCAAATCGTCACACAGAAATAGATAGAGATAATCGTGATATGACAATAGCCCTTAATTTACTTGAAAGAGTAAAAGACGATTACTATAGTATGGAGCATATTGATTACAGTGAAACTGAATTTGATTTTATCCCTGTTGAGGGTAACTCAAATTTAAAGGAAATGAAAATGACTGTTTTAAGTGAAAACTATGATGAGTTTTTAAAAAAATATCCGTCAAGTGTTAGAAAAGTATTAAAAGAAAAAGGTAACGATTTAGAGAAAGACACTCTTTGTCATTATGTTGCTATACACAACCAAGAAAAGGCAAGAAAATTATTATTTAAATTATTAGAACAAAAAATTGAAAGATGGTGGGACTAACGGTATATAAAGTAAAAGATAAAGAAACATATAACCACTTACATACAGTTTTGACTGGTTGGTGTTTCTTTAGAAATGAAGGTGAAAATTTTTATATAAAAGCACCAGAAAATAAAACAATTAAAAATTTAATTGAGATGGGTTTAATTACGGGATTAAATCAAATGAAGATTGAATTATAATTTCTTTCTTATCACCAATAACATTCCAAGCCCTTTGTATTAACATTTCTAAAGCGTTAGGAAATAGTAAATCAAGTTTTTCTGGTTCATCTAAATATAAGTTTAAACTTATTAAATACGAATCCTTACTTCTTATATAAGTCATATTACTTATGGTGATATAACTTTTTTTTCCAAAAAATTCTTCTAAGTCTGTCTTAAATTGTCTATCAATAATTTTTTGTAGATATTTTTTGTACTTCATATAATAAATAATAACCAGCAAATATTCATTTGACAACAATAATACAAAACTTTATTATTATTTAAACGTATTTATAGTATATGAAAATTTTGTTGTTAATCGTATTATTTTTTATTAGTGTCTTTGGGTTTACACAATGTAATGGTACACAATCATTTACATTAACACCCCCACCAGTTGGGGGAACGTATTTACCCGGACAAACCGTTACAATGTGTTACACTATGAACGGATATACTCAGGCCGGAACAAATTGGATTGAAGGATTTGATTTAAATTTAGGCGCAGGTTGGGCGTCAGTTATACCACAATCAGCACCAGCAAACTGTGGTGGTAATTCGACAGGAGGTCAATGGGTATGGAGAACTTCTGTAACATCAACAACAACACCAATAGTGACTGTAGGACCAGGATATTTCTTTGACTTAACCGTTGACGGAAACCCCGGAAATGATTTTGGTGATGCCGGTAGTTGTGTGTGGACGTTCTGTGCGACTTTAACAGTTGCAAACGTATGTACACCCCAAAATTTATTAATACAAGTTACACCAGGATCTGACGGTATGTGGGGTAGTTATACAAGCACATCATGTGACCTTGCTACACCATTTAATGTATTTAACGGAACAATAAACACAACCCCAATTGTTTTGGGACCAATAAACCATAATTAAAAAACCATGAAAAAATTATTAACCTCTTTAATGTTATTGACATCATCAATTTCATTTTCACAATTAACAACAACAAACCCTGATACGGTTTGTTATCAATCAACCGCCCTATCAACCTATACAGTACCATCTGTTGGATCAGGAACCTACACTTGGACTATTACTGCTCCCGGAGTTATAACTGCAGGTCAAGGGACTAATTCTATAAGTGTCAATTGGTCGGCAGCAGCACCTGGATTAATACCAAATGGTGTGTCGGTAACCTATTCTTCACCACCACCCGCTAACTGTCCTGCAACACCGGTAAATTTAAATGTATTAATATATCAAGTTATACCAACAATTACCGCAATAGGACCATTTTGTGAGTCAGACCCTTGTGTTACCCTTGTTGGTGCACCAGTTGGTGGTACTTGGTCTGGTTTAGGTGTTTCTGGAAACCAATTTTGTCCAGATAACGTAACAAATGGTACTAACGCAACATCAACAGTATCATATACTTTTAGTTCTGCTGGATGTACATTCTCCACTTCTGTTATTGTTCCTGTTTATGGCACACCAACACTATCTCCAATCCAACATAACTAAATGAAATTCATTTTTTTCATATCATTTATTTTAATGTCCTTAGTAACTTCGGCACAACAACTTATTGAATTGTGTGCCGGAGAAACTAAAACGGTCACATATACAACAATTTCAGGTGGTGACGGATCAAATATATGGTCTGTAAATGGTGATACTTACCTATCAGAAGACTTAATATATACTTTTAATCAAGCTGGGACATATAATATTGTTGTAAAAAGAGAAAATGGTCCTTGTTATGTTGAAGAAACCTTACAAGTACTTGTCACAGACTGTCCTGGGAACATTTACTGGATCCCAAACTGTTTTACACCAGATGGAAACGAACATAATCAACTATTTGGGCCAGTTATGACTGAAGGATTTGATGTAAATGGGTTTGAATTTTACATTTTTAACCGTTGGGGTGAGGTTGTATGGGAATCTAACAACCCAAATGGTCGTTGGGACGGTACTTTTGATAATAAAATGTGTACAGAAGGTGTTTATATATGGAAAATGAAGTTTAATGTCTTTGGTGATGATGGAAAAATAGAAAATCACGGACATTTAACCTTAATTCGTTAATATTATTGACAATTTCTTTTAAAATTGTTATTTTTTGTGTAAAACAATTAAATTATGACACTTGTAACCATATTATTATTAATTTTAGTAGTACAATTAACTATTTTTGGGGTTTTAGGATACGTTTTTTGGAAAAAATTCGGAAAAAATTTGGTAAATATGTTTAAAATGGTTAAAAATATGAATAATTCACCATTTAATAGTCAAAAATTACCAAATTTAGACAATATTAAACAACAAATGAGTATTTTTAATGATTTAATGAAGAAAAACTATAAAAAGTAGTCATTTTTGGCATTAATTTCTTCAATTTTAACAATTTTTACGTTTTTTCCCTTATTTTTTACTGTAATTTCCAATTCATTGGGATAAAGTATGTTATTTTTAAGCATTTCTTGTAAATCTACCTCTTTTTTTGGTATTTTTGCTGTAATTAGGAAGTATTTTTCACCACAACCGGTACAAAATGAGTGATTTGACAGTAATTCTACCTTATTTTCACCAAAATGTGACCCAATTTCGTCTAAATTGATGTCTTTTTTGTCATTTACAGCCAAAATTCGGTACCCAATTAGTGTTTCTGGAAGGTTTTTTACCCTATTTAGGTGGTCTTTTAGCTCATTTTTAGCTTCTTTTTCACTATAATCCATTGATTTTAAGACCGAAATGAGGGCTTTTTTGTCTATTATTTCACTTAAAATGGGTAATAACTTCATATAAATAAATACTATAATTAACCTTTTTTCTTCACTTGTTTGATTTCTACCTCGTATGGTCCAGTATTTGTCTTATGATTGTCATATTTCCAGATAATAATACTATCTTCAAAGGTAATTACCCTTTCAAATCTCTTATGTTCAATCGGTTTTTTAACTTTCTTATCACTCATAGAATACAAATATAATAAAATTTTTTTAAAAATTTTATTAATACTTATTCTTGAGATTCTTTTTCATCTTCTTTAAAAAAGTTTGTTAAAAATTTACCTACAACACCAGAAATGATTGACGATATTATCATAATCTTTAATTCTTGTGGTGTAAAAATTTCTTTTAGACTATCATATTGCCAAATACCGCCTACTGCAATAATGGTTGCTACAGCTAATAATGAATCTCCTAATCTTCTCCATTTTTTTGGGGTTGGTTTCCAATAATTTTTCATCGTAATTGTTTTATTTATAAATATCTTTAAAATAAAAAAAGGGACAGTAGCGAATTGTCCCTTTTTGTGTTACCGTTAACGGTAACGATCCTAAGAAAAACTTTTATTGTCCTTTTACAAGGTTTACACATTGTTTAAGATATTCTTTAGCTCTGGGTGATGGTGTATATTCATCATCTTTAGTTTGTAGTGCTAAAACCCTTTCAATATCCTTAACTAATTCAGTTCCGTGTTCATTTTCTTTATATAATTCAATAATCTTATCCATTGCTTTATGACAATCACCGGTTGTTTCGTCGTGGTAGTTTTTATTTCTAAATCTATTAAGATTATTCATCATATCGTAAGCTAAATGCGCACCACCATCTTTTACATCCTTGAAAAGTCTTAAGTTATTTAAAATACCTAAAGTATCAACCATTGAGTTTACGCCCATCCTTCTTTTCGAAACACCTGGTGCGTATTTAACGTATTCATCAGCCTGACCAACCATTTCATCTAATGGAATCATATTTTCTTCCATACACCTAGGTTTTGGTGGTTCTTTTTTCTTATTTTCTTTTTGTTCACCACCCATTTGAACATCACCGTTTTCTTTAATTACCTTTTCAATTAAAGCAACAAGCTCACTTTCTGTTAATCTTATTTTTTTCATATGATTATTTTAAAATAAATATGTTTTATTTAATCAATTTTAATGTATTTATATTAATAAATATCTAAATAGTTGATTATGTTAGACAATATTATAAAAAGAATTATAAATGAAGAAATAAATCACCCTATGATTCTTAAAGAATCTGTAAATATATCAGAAAATTTAAAATACCATCTAAACAATAGATTGTCTTTGTCTGAAAATGTCTTTAGAATTTTTTCACCTTCTTATTTTGAATTAATTAATGAAGTTAGAACCCTTTATAATAATGGTTTAATGGATGTTAACGATGAAGACTTATGGCTTGTTGAAAGTAATTTAGGTGAATCTGTAACTCTTGATAATGGAAAGATAGTTTGGTTAGATGTTCCATTTGAAATAAAAGAAACAATTAGTGAAGCAGTACATAGAGGGAAGAAGGTAAATCTTGGAAGTCCTTTTAGGACGCCAGGCGGACCAAAGAAATTTGCTGTATATGTTAAAACACCAGGTGGCGGGGTTAAAAAAGTTACATTTGGGGATCCTAACTTAAGGGTTAAAAACGCAAATAAAGCAAGAGCAAAATCATTTAGAGCTAGACATAAATGTGATCAGAAAAAAGATAGAACTACAGCAGGATACTGGTCTTGTAATGTTGGGAGATACGCAAAAAAATTAGGGCTTAAATCATCCAGAAACTGGTAATACATTATGAAACCATACGAAAGATTCATTAACCGTAGATATGTAAAAATATTCAACCACTTTTTAAAAGAAGTTGTTGAACCTATTGTTTATGACAAGTATCAAAAAAAAATAAAATTTAAATTATATGGTATTTCAGTACGACCAAAAAATTCTATTTATGAGGCAATACCTAAAGAAGATTTATTAGATTCACAAGCTACTGTAAGTTTTTTTATTGATTCTGAACAAAATGATTATTTGGAAAACATTAATTTTATTGAAGATTTAATCTTTTTAAAAGGTAGAAGTTTTTTACAATTACAGGAAGGTGACTGGTTGGGGTATAAATCAGAAAAGTTTCGTCTTGGGCTTAATTTTAATAAAAGACCTTTATATGATTTGGATTATGTTGTTGAAGATTCTGTAAACGAAGATAAACTGCCTTTTGTCCAAGAAGAAAAAAATGGAATTAAAATTAGATTGTTTAAAGAAAGTATTAATAGTGGTGAATTAAAATGGCATTTTGATAAACAAGATAGGAAAGTTAAAGTTGTAAAATCTAATAACTGGATGTTACAGATGGATAATGATATTCCAAAACCATTAAAGGAAGGTCAAACAATATTTATACCAAAAGGTGTTTATCATAGAGTAATAAAGGGTAGTGGAGATTTAATTGTAAAAATTAAAGAATATTAAAATGTCTAAAAGATTTATTATAACAGAGGGTGAAAGAAACCAAATAAAAAAACTTTATGGTTTGTTAACCGAACAAGAAAATACAACTGGTTGTACTTTTAGTGATGTTTATAAAAATACTTTAAGTGACTATAATGGGATAATGTCTAAATATGGTAATGACGTTAATAAAGTTTCTGAAGCTTTAACAATTAAAGCAAAAGAAATATTACAGAATGTAAAAAATAAAGATCAAAATGAAAATCTTGAGATTAGGTCTGCTTGTCAAGTTGCTTTAAATACTATAAGACCAAATTACCAAGACAAACCTTGGTTAATAATAGACCAGGTTAAAAATACGGTATATTTTTTTGATAATGGTGGAACATATTTAACTGGGACTTTAGCAATTATGGGAAAAGACAAACCAACTAAAGAATTTGAAGATTGGTCTAAAATGAGTTATGATGAAAGAGTTAAATTCGGTCTTGATGACCCAATATCAAGAGTCGGAGGTAGATTTGCACCTAGTGGTACGTTTAACGCCGGACCAGGACAAACATATAAACAATATACTGGTGCTGGAACACCAGAAGACCCAAAAAAAAATCTTTGGTCCTTTTTTGATGACTATGGTAAAGAATTAGTTCCGGCAATACACGGAGTTAAAGATACTAAAGAAAGAATTGATGCTTTTAAGTGTGTAAATGGTACAACACTTACTAAAGATACTAATTTAGATTTATCTAGTGGTTGTATAAATTTACCAACAAGTTTTTTAGATAAATTAGATAATATGGGAATTGATATATCCAAATATAAAATTTTTAGTTTAGGCGATAAAGACTACTTAGTTAAAAATTCATCAAATGTTGACAATTCAAATATTACGTCCGCGTAACGTATTTAATAGTGTTTAAACAAGATAAATCACTAGGATTACCACCAGCATACGAAATCGCACTTTGTAAAGATTCCTCAACTTCAGTTAACTTATTAAAAATAGATTGATTTTTATACGGAATTAATTTTTTAATACCCTCAACCCTATTAGTTTTTCCAGATTGTGACGATGATGCACTACCCCAGAACTCTTTATATTTCTTGGGCCCCTCTTCAATTAAACTACCCGGTGATTCATCATACCCAGCAAGCATACCACCAACCATAACCATTGACGCTCCTAAAACTAAACTTTTAACAATATCACAATGTTCCTTTATAGACCCATCGGCAATAATTGGAACCTTTGAGATTTTAGCACATTTTTTTATCATACTAGCCTGCCATCCACGATTACCAAACCCAGTTGAGTGGTATGTTGTACATGCAGAACCACCACCAATACCACATTTAATAGCGTCACAACCCCAGTCAGTTAAATCCTCAACAGCTTCTGGTGTACATACATTACCACCAATTAAAAACACGTTAGACATTTTACTTTTGATGTATTTAATCATTTTTTTCATCTTAATACAATGTCCGTGAGCAATATCAACAGTGATAAAGTGTGGTATTAGGTCTTCTGATACAAGTTCATTAATAAGATTATACGAATCTTCATTTACCCCAACAGAAATTGATGTAATTAAATTCATATCCTTCATCATTTTAACAAATGCAACCTCATCAATATTAAATCTATGTAGAATGTAGAAATACCCTTCTTTTGCAAGTTTAATTACCAAATCAACATCAATAATACTTTCCATATTTGCAGGAACGACCGGTAGTTTAAATGTGTGATCACCAAACTTACAACTTGTTTCACATTCAGTCCTACTTTCAACACGACTAAAATTTGGTAATAATGTTATGTTATCAAAATCAAATACTTTTTTCATTTGTTTTATTTTATTAAAATAATAGATATATTTTATATTATAATCAAATAAAGTATTTATTATTATGAAATTTAAAGATTTAATATTAGAAGATGGTAGAAGAAAAGAAATCATCAGAACTTTGGTTAAAGATATTATTGAACTATACAAAAAAGAAAACGATGGTGAATTTTATCTTCCGGACTATAAAGACGAGGATAAAGATTTTTACGAATTTCCTAATTTTGGCGAAGCGTTTGTTTTAGAAGTTGTTTTAGAACCAAATGAAAGTCTTGAAAGTTTTAAGGTAAATGCCAATTACTACCATAATGAAGACATAATTGAAGTAACAATTGAATATAACCCAAATAATAAAACAAGAATGACCTATGATTTGGTTGGTGAATTAAATGAAATAATTGCTCACGAAATAAGACACATCAATCAAAAAATAAAAGGAACATTTGATTTAAGTGGACCAGAAGAAGAAGATCCATACAAATATTACACCCAACCACACGAACTTGATGCTCAAGTCTTTGGATTTAAAAGATTATCAAAGATTACAAAAACACCAATGGATGTTGTGGTTAAAAGGTGGTTTAAAACGCATGGCGATGTTCATAGACTAACAAACGAACAAGCACAAGATGTTATAAGTAAAATTTTAAATTATAGAAAATGAGAGTTCCGTCACAATATACTACTAAAGTAGAAAAAATAAAAAATATTATTTTATCAAGATCTGGGTTATTAACAGAATACGGTCTTAATAACCTTAAAATGGAGGTCGAAGAATTTTACGAATCTGGTGATAACGAAGTTTCTGAAATTGTATTTAGTCTTAAACTAAATGATGTTGAGTGTTCTGAATGTGATTTTGAACCAGAACAAATTGGAAAAACAATTTCAGAATTAAGAGATAGGTTAACAAGAGCTGCTAGTTTTTATATCTCACCAACCTTTGAATTAAAAAGTACCAAAAGTTCTCTTAGGGGTATTTTATTTTATGATTGTAAAATTTGGAGGGCTGAATTTCAAGAACTAACATTTGGAATTTTTTATGATGTTGGAGAAGAATATTAAGATTTAAATCTTTTTACAATTTCTAACATTAATCTTTTTGCAAAATTACCACCAAAACTAACAACTAAAAAAGCAACACTTCTCTCAATAATTTCTTTAACGTCAACTTGACTTCCAGATTGTGCCGCTTCATATAATTCAGGTAATATCGGAATTAAAAATGTATATGCTAACATATTTGATATTTTAGAAGTTGGTACTGCTAAACTTTCAATGAAGGATAAAAAAACATTTTTTAATTTATCAGCAACTTTTAATGCACTATCAAATTCAAAAACAAGTTCTTTTTCTTTTATCTTATTTAAAACTTTACCCAACATTTCTTTATTTGAATGGTAGTATGTTAAAATTATACCTGTTGATATTAACGCTAAGTCGGTAGATGACATCTCTGGAAATTTACCTTCAATAAAATCTGAAACTGGTTTTACAAACCCTGCAATAGTTACACCCCAAGTTGTTAGAAAACTTAAATCCAAACCAACTTGATTTTTTGTTTCTTCACTAACTTTTTTAAAAAAAGATTTTAAGTCTTTTAGTTTCTCTAATAAGTTATTTTGTCTTTCTTCTGATAAAATTTTAATATATTGAGATTCTGTTATTATTATCTTCATAACAAATAAATATTTCGCTATATTTATATTTGTATGGCAAAGAGAATTAAATATTTAAAAAACGCACCACTTGAGGTTGGTGACGAAGTTGTTTGTGTTAATATGGACGACCAATTTTCAGCGGTAAAAGCGGGAACAACTGGTACTGTTAAATCAGTAAGTGAAGTAATGGGTAGTAAAATTTACTATGTTAAATGGGACAATGGCTCAAGTTTGGCCCTTCTTGATGATGTTGATCAATGGAGAAAAGTAGTTAAAGAAGGTGAAGAAGACCTAAATGAAAATTTTATGTTTTTTACAACAAAAAGAGCAATAATCAAAGAAATAAAAAAATAAGATATGGCACAATATTTTTTCAAAATGTCCCAAGCAGAAAAAAATGACATTTTAGACAAACATAAAACAATTTATGATGGGTATGTAACACAATATGGTCAGCAGCCAAATACACAACCACTATACGTTCAAGATTTTGCAAACGATAAAGGTGGGATTACTGTAAACAATAAAGGTGAAGTTATGCCATATACAAATATGAACATTAATGAAGATATCGATAGACACGATAGAATTGGTGACGGATCAATGGATTTAAAAAACGGAACTGTTGATTTATCTGGTGAATTTGATAATTTAAATAATGATGATGAGTACGTATCACTTGGTTTGCATGATAATGAAGAAGATGATGATTCATTGGATATTGTAATTGACATTGATGAGTTAGATGAGGAGTTTGAATACGATATTGATAGAGATTTCTCTGAAGATTTAGCAGGGCCAATGAATTACAAAGTTACTGGTGATAGTTTTAAAGATGAGGTTGATGATGAAGAATTACCTGATTTTATGGAAAAATTAAACGAATCACTTGATATGTTTAAAAGATTTAAAAGATATAATTAAAATGGAAATACAGGAGCTTGTTTCTTACTATTTATATGAAGACACAAAAAGAGTTGAGGTCTCATTTAGACTTACAACCGATTCCGAAGATGAAATAAGAAATGACGTTATTAATTTAGATGAATCAAAAGAATTTGGTTATGAATTAATACAAGAAAGTACAGACTTTTTTAATTTTGATGATGATGATTTTGATGATGATGACGATTCCGATTTCCAAACAATAGATGAAGATATATTACTTTCTTTTTTAAATGAATATTATATTGTTTATACGGAAAAACTACCAAAGGTTGAGATTATATAAAAAAGTCCGTAATTTCTTACGGACCAACTCTTGTTAAAAACAATGTTATTGATTCGTTTGGTCCAGATGAACCGTAAGCCCACTGTCCTGTTGAACGTAAAACCAAGGTTTCAGCGCCATCCTCAATTATATTAAAAACTTTTCTTGTTCCTTCATATTCAACAATTAAATTACCAAGTCTTGAATTTGTTTCGCCAACAACGTTATAAAAATATTCTTTACCCCAATATGTTGAACCGTCTGGCATTGGGCTTGGTGAAAAACGCATTATAACATAATCCATATGTAATTTAAAAAAACCAACAGCAATCGTATCAAATGGTGAATTGTCATTTGGATTGATATACATATCACCAGGATAAAAAACCATAGATTGTGGTGATGCTGTATTATCAGTTTGTTCATATGTGATTTTATCAATACGATATTCACCACTTAAAGATAAAAGTTTTGGTTGGGTGTATTTAACACAAGAACTTAAAGAAATTAGAATGATTAAAAGTTTAAAAATGTTTTTCATATTGTATTATTTATATATCTACAAAGATAGTACTTTTTTTTAAACCTACAACTATTTATAAAGAAATAATTTATGCAACTTGAAGAATTAATTGGTTTAATGGAAAAATATACCTTTAATAGTGATGTTGATGGAGAATTAGACGAACAAGATGCTGCTCCGGCTGCCGATTCTGGTGGAGGTGGTGGTTACCCAACTGTAACAAAGTGGGAAACTGGATTAACCAGAAGTGTTGCAAACACAATTGATGATAAAGTAACTTGGTCGTCATTATATAAAATTACAAGAGGAAAAGCAAATACTTTATTATGAATGAAATAAGTAAAAGGTTAGAACAAATATTATTAAATATGTCTTATAATCCAAAAATAACAAGACAGGAGAATGAAAAAATTATTCTTGAAAGACATAAGAGGTATTTGATTAATGAAGAGACTGAATGTGAAAGATGGGTTAGACTTAAAAATAAACCATTAGATAATAATATTGGTACAATACAAGATTACTTAATCGCATTAGGTTTTAAAATAACAAAAGATTGGGCTTTAGGTAACCCAACGTCAACGGCAATATGGACCCATCTTTTTGGTAAACCAGATACTCAAAAGACATCATTACAATTATGGCAAAAATTAAAAGAGAAGGGCTATAGTGTTGGTAACACGCCTGGTTGTGGTGGTATATGTCAAGGAGAGATTGCAAAAAAAATGTATGAAATTAGGAATAACAAATTAAAAGCTTGTGGTGGTATTGCTAATGTGGATTATGGAACAATAAAACATTTAGCTAGTCTTGGTTTAGATGGTTCTGGTGGTAATAGTAATAATCAAGCTATGGCTTTAGCTGCCCTTAAAATTACAAAAACAGCGACTGATAGGATACAAAGACAAGTTGGTGGGAAAGACTTTCAAAAATACGGAGTTTGTGTTAAAATAGTTGGGTCAACGTGTGCTCCAGGAACCTTTAAAACATATAATTATTTTGATATGGCAATGGCAGAAGACATTAATAGTCTACAAAACCAAACTTTTAATGGTAAAACATTTAAGCCACCACAATATTGTTTTTTACAAAATTTCTATTTTGATTATGGGAAAATTATTAAACCGGTACAAGACGCAACATCACCTACAGCGCCACATAATAACTGGATGTTTCCGGATGGTGTTTGGAACTGGTTTACAACATATTGGGAAACCGATAATGCTAATGAAATTTTAGGTAAAATAGCATCACTAACAACAGGTATTAGTTCACAAAGTTTTAACGCATCAGACAATAATGATTATGGAGAGCCACGCTATACGATGTGGTCAACAGAATTTTTACACGATATATTTACAGTAGGAGAACTGGGTGCGTTAGCTGGAGCCTTCGCGTTCCCACCATTAGCACCTATTCTATTTGGTGTGTCTTCAGTTTTTGGAGCAGCTGACGCTGGAACATATTTTGCCGAAGGTGATACATATATGGGATCTATGATGTTAGGTTTAGAAGTTATACCAGGTGGAGAACTTATCAAAATACTTAAAGCTAAAAAAATAGGGGTTGAAGCCCTTGAACAACTTGGGGAACAAGAAGTTAAAAATATAATTAAAAAAGGGATGGCTGGTGAAATTACTGAAGCAAGTGAAGCTAAAATTTTTAATGCTTTTGTAAAAGAAAAAGATAAGATTGCACCAGCAATGGTTGAGGCTATGCAACAACAAGCAAAAAAAAATGTGAAAGAATTGGGTAAGACATATGGTGAATTTGTAAAAAAAGGTGTGGATTTATCTGGAAAACCATCAAGTTCTTGGTCAACGTTTTTTGATTTTATTGGTAGATTGTCGAAAGCTACCGGATCATTTCCAAAAATGGCTATAAGTGTTGGTGGAACAATGTGGGGAATTGATCAACTATATTTAGCATTATACGGTAGAGATGAAGATAGACAAAATTCAGATATTAGAAAATTATATTATTTAATTAAAGGTGGTGGACTACCAGAAGAAGAAGCGGCAAAAAAAGAACAAGAAAGATTGATACAAGAATTTGCTGACAAGTACCTTAAAGACCCAGAAAAAGCTGTGGCAACACTAATAAAACAAGGATCAGATACCGGTAAAGAACAAGGTGCCGCAGCAGAATGGCTACTAACTAGGGTTAGAAATGTATACAATTCAAACGTAAAAAACAAAAAACCAGGATATGTCGGTAGTGGAAATGAAAATGTAATTCCAACACCAACAATACAAGAAGTTTTAAATTCTGGTAAAAAGTTTTCATATGGAATGACAAGTGATGACTTATTAAAAATTAAAAATAAAGTTAGAATTAATTTTGGTAATGCTTTAAATAAAGAACTACTAATGAAAACCATAAGTAATCCGAATTTTGATGATGATTTTTTAAGTGTAATACTTGATTTCCAAGAGAATGTGGTTAAAAATTTTTACGGTAAAGAAATAACCGAAAGAGGTCCAATTGGACTTGAGACATATTCATATATAGTTAAAGACCCAATTGAAGCTTTACCAACTAAAACTACAACACAGGCACTTGACTCACTAGAAGAAGATAAATATGAGTATTTTAACTGGAGTTCTAGAAAATCAGAATGGGTTAAAATAACTTTTGGTGAATATGAAAAATTAAAAGCTAGTGGTGATAAAGTTGAAAAAAAATTAATTATTGGTAATATAACTGGTACGGATAGTTTGAAAAACCTTGACCCGGCAACTTTAAATAGAAAAGAAAGAAAAAAATATTATAAAAATCAAGAACAAGTAAAACAATGGTTAGATTTTTATAAAGTGCAAGCAGCACAACAAACAATAACACCGGAACAAAAGCAAGCGCTTGAGGATTTATCTAGTTTACCTTTGAGGTAATTCGGTTTTTTTTCAAATAACTAATATTTATATATAAATTAAAAATATGAGAACAAATAGATTTGATAAAAGTTTAATTCTACTTGAGGAGTTAAGTAGAATTAATGAGATTATGAATTTTACAACAAAACGTACATTATTAACAGAAAGTATTGTCGATGATATGATTGGTTTTGCTGTTAGGAAAGGTGGTGGTAACGTCACTAACCCAACAATGTTAGCTAAACTTGAGGATGACTTTCAAATACCAAGAGGGGTTCTGGACGCTGATGAAATTGCTGGTGGGTTAAAAGCTGGTGGTGACGCTGGAGCTTCGGCTTTAGGTAAATTATACAAACAAATACCAGTAGCAAAACAAGATGAATTTTTAAACGGTGTTTATGCAAATTTAACAACAGCACATGGTAGACTACTAAATTCTATGACAACACTAAAGCAGTCAGCTGGAATGGGAAGTGAAATAACAAAAGCCGATTGGGATAGTTTTGTTAAACAACAAGGGGATGAAGTTATATCAACCACAAATCCTGATTTAGCGAAATTAGTTGATGACTTAAAAACAAAAAAAATAGACGCAGCGTTACGAAGAGGGTTAATTGATAGTGGATATTTTAAAATTGTTGATGACACTAGTGGTACTGGAGCAAGAGCTGCCGATGACGTTGCCGATGACGTTATTTCAAACCCAACTAAAGACGCACAAATTAAATTAGAATTTAATAAAAACTTTAAGGCAATTGAGGAGCAAGGTAAAGTACCAAAAGACTTCCCAAAAAATAAAGGTGATGAGTTCTATGATTATTTTTCTGAAAGAATCGGAAAGGCTATTGATGAAGGCGATATGACCGAATTGGAAAAAATCAGAAAAGAAATGGTTGGGTATTTTGGTAGTGACCCAAAAACAATTTTAAGTAAAATAGATATTTTTAAAAATAAATTTAACGCTTTGGCTGGTTTAGGAACTGATTTTATAAAAGGTTTAATTAAATTTTTAACTGAGGGTATTGGTGGACCAGCTTTAACTTTTTTGAAAAAATTTAAATGGACAATTGTTAGTATAGTCGCAATTGTAGGTACTGGTCTTTTTATTTATAATTATGCTACCGAATATGTTAATAGAAACAAAATGGGTTGTGATGCACCTGGAACTAGTTGTTTCTGTTGGACAAAAAATGTGTCTACGTTTGCAACAAAATCAGTTGAAGAACAAAAAGAAATATTGAATAGTGGTATTGGCTGTGAAGCATTTGAATGTGCCAACCCCCCAATCTCTGTTGAAACTGAAGAAAACCCAGTTACTGGAGTTCTTCGTACTGTTATTAAATTCAAAGACGGAACAAAAAAAGAATTAAATACTGGTAAAGAAATTAAAGCACCTGTTAGTGGTACTGGAACGGGTACTGGAACAGGTACTGGTACTGGAACGGGTACTGGAACTGGTACTGGAACTGGTACTGGTAAACAATATTCATATAATAAAACTGGAATTTTAGCGTGGGCCAAAGATAATAATTTATCACAAAATGGTGATGATTATGATTTTGCTAATGACGGTGGTTTTTATAAATCTGGTTCTGATTGGCAGGAATTATTTTATGTTGATGCTGACGGAAAAAAAACAACAGGAACTCGTGATGCCACAAGTGGTACTTGGTCAAAAACTGTTAAATAATAAATTAAAAATTTTTATATAAAATGTATTGTTGTAAAAGTCCTAGGACAGGTAAATTTGAGGAGTGTGGTGCTTCGGACTATAGTATTATAACGGACGATGCTAAAAGAAAAGTAGCACGTAGTGGTAATTGTTCACAATTTAATTCTGGTACTGGAACTGGTGGCACTGGAACTGGTGGTACTGGAACTGGTGGTACTGGAACTGGTGGTACTGGAACTGGTGGTACTGGAACTGGTTCTGGGGTTAGTTATTCTGTTTGTTCTGGGCCAACTTATTCAAATGGTTGTAAAGATTCCGGAGCACCAAATCCTAATGGACCTATATACAAAGTACAAGGATGTATTGGTGCGTCACAAGATAGTAAGTTTGGACCAAAAACAGAAAAAGCCCTTAAAGCAAAAACTGGTAAAACAACATTTAAAGAAAGTGATGTTGAGAATATCTGTAAAGGTGTTTCAGTTGATGACCAATCGCCTAATAATCAAGGTGGTGTTATGGCACCAGAAAAACAAAAAGAATTTTTTGTAAGCTTAAGTGGTACAGGAAGAGTTTACGATGGCTATATTCACGAATTTTCATCTAATTCTGATTTAACAGGTAGAGACGGCTCAATTTATAGATATTGTTATGTTAAGAAATTTGAATGTACAAGAAATGAACAAGGAAAAATAACAGCAATCGGAAATGGTATACCAATTTCTGGAAAAGCTGATGTAACATTTTCACCCAATCATTTATTTGTTTTATTATTTCCAGATTTACTATATGGATATATGGAAAAAAGAAATGAAATTATTACAGATCCATCCTATACTTGGAAACCTGGGAATGCTGTATTTTTGGAATCAAAAAGAAGAAGAAAATTAAGTGAACAAAAAATTGAGTTCGCACCAATACTTGGTAGTTCTTGGAATTTCAGTCCAAGTAACACAACTAATCAAAGTTCAAGTAGTACAACTAATCAAAGTTCAAGTAGTACAACTAATCAAAGTTCAAGTAGTACTAGCGTTTTAAGTAATTTTAATGAAGTAGAAGAGACTGAAAAAGTTATGAGACCCATAAAAGAAAAAGCTTTAAAGCTTATTGACGAATGGGATGATAGTAATTCAAAAAAATTGGCTATTAATCCAGCTAAAGGTAAAATTAATACCGAAATTGATAACGCAAGAACACAAATACAAGGAAAAAACCCTAAAGATTTTTGTAGTGCTGAAAATAAGGCTGAACTAGTTAAAACAAAAGAAGATTTGGTAAAAAAGAAAGCTGAGTTGAGTTTTGCTTTAAGTAAAGAAGATGAATCATATATGAGTCAATTAGAATCTTTATTAGGTCAAGTTGAATCAGAATGTGTTAAAATCGAAAAGAAAAAAAGACAATCACAAAATACTAGTGGTAGTCAAGGTTCTGGAAGTAGTCAAGGTTCTGGAAGTAGTCAAAGTCAAGGTAGTGCAACTATTGTTAGTGGAAGTAGAAAAGATGAACTAAGAAAAATGTTTGGTTTTGTTGATTCACAAGGAAATACAGTACCACCAAAGACTAGAATTCAGTTAATGAATAAAACACCAAATAAAGGTGTTGGTGGAACAGGGAGTATCCAACATGCGATTGATAAGTATGATGCAAGATCCGAATGGTTTGAAGATTATAACGAACTAATGGATATCGAAGGTCTTTCTGAATATAAATTAAGATTCCCAGAAAATTTTGAAGTTGAGGAGTATGCTGGAGAAGTTATTGATAAAGAAAACTATTCAGAATTAACACCGTTAGAAGGCGAATCTAGTTCACAATATAAAAAAAATACATTTGGTAATTTTTTAGAAACAAAATCAACTTTACCTATTTATCAAACTCAAATGGGTCGTAGTGCTGCTAGTACTATGTCTATTGAATGTAATGCAGAAACATTAAGAGATGAATTAATTATGTATTTAAATACTGCATTTGCAGCATCAAGATCAACTAAAGGTAATAGAGAAAAATTAGATGAATTTGAAAGATGTTTAGCCAAAGGCGATGTTCGTAGAGAATTAAAACAATTAGGACCTTTAACAGAAGACGATTTCCTAAATGTAGATCAAGATCGATTACCTTTTGGTATGTTTAAGAAAAAATTAGATATGAATGATATAATTAAACTATTAAGAGGCGAAGAAGTTAATGGTGTTGAAATTACAAATAACAATTTTATAGATAAAGACTTTTATAGAGAAGGTTTTGCAGTTTACGAATCAGTAAGAAAAACAGTTAAGAAAAATTTAAGCGAAGCAATAACAAAAAAGAAAAATTTAAAACTTACAGAATCTACTTTAACTAAAATTTTAACAAACATAAAAAGAAATGGATACTAAAGATACTTGTTTGGTGTAGTTACCGAATAAGAATAAACCATCTAAAAGAAGGAGGTGTTTAAGTATCTAGCAAGATAGGAACTTCGGTTCCTATTTTGTTTTTCACCCTATTCATTTATTGTTTTTTTATTTTATATTTATTTCTATGAATCAAACAATAGTACAAACCATCTTTGAGAACGACACAGTGTCGGAATTAACTGTAGCACTTCCAGTTTACAATAGTAAAAAAATTGCTTGGATATCTATAGAAAGTTTATGTGAACAAATCAATATTGATTTTAATTGGGAATTAATTGTTTATGAAGAAAAACACGAACAATCTGTATTTCCAGAACTATTTGATTTGTATATCGAAAAACTAAAATTGGTTAATTGCTCAAGAATTGTATATATAACAAATAATGAAAAAGTTTCTTTAGTTGAAAAATGGATTGAAATTGGAAAAAACGTAAGTGACTCATCAAAATGTTTTTTACTTCAAGCTGCCGATTGTTATTCACCAAAAACAAGACTTAAAATAAGTTATGAAAAAATTGTAAATGAAGACTATGATTGGTATGACCAAACAAAAGGTTATTTTTATTCATTTATAAGTGATAGGGTTATTTTATATGACTATAAAGGTTTTACAAATCTTAATATGTCATTAAAAACGGAATACATAAAAACATTGTCGTTTTCACCTTTGAAAAAAGGTATTGATGGGTACATATATAATTACTCAATAATTTCTTGTAAACAATCTTCCAGAAATTTCAGAAGATACTTTGATGATGAACTCTATAATGATAGTGTTGACACACACGGTCATAATAATATAAGTCATGCCAGAGAATCATATTTTGATACAAAACCAAATATTTTCTCAAAAACAAATTTAAATGTTAATGATTTAGGTTGGAATAATAATATAAAAAATTCAATAGATTCAACATCCATATATGAACTTACAATAATAATATCAACATATCTAAACACACAATATTTGGAAGAGTGTTTTGATTCTATTATTAATTCCATTGGTGGAAAAAAGGTACAAGTTTTAGTTGGTATTGATTCTTGTATTGAATCAAAGGAACATATAGAATCACATAGTTATCCAGGTTATTTTGAATTTTTCTTTTTTAAAAAGAACAACGGTCCTTATATTGTGTTTAATACTTTATCTAAACTGGCACTTTCTAAAAACATTTTATTTTTTGGTTCAGATGATATTATGAATTTAAATATGGTTGAGGATTCGATTAATGGTCTT
>Ga0164294_10000308_pt1 | contig 45902 bp, 38 predicted proteins | sample GEODES005metaG_FD_111479 | JGI IMG/M metagenome (GOLD analysis project Ga0164294, IMG submission 111479) | Oligotrophic lake water microbial communities from Sparkling Lake, Wisconsin, USA - GEODES005 metaG | ecosystem: Environmental > Aquatic > Freshwater > Lake | place: USA: Sparkling Lake... | reverse complement strand
GAGGCACTGCGAAAGTGAATAGCTTCGCCGTCGGCGTGTTGTACATGATCGCAGGATAGATTCAGATCTAATGTGCGGCCCTCATTAGAAAAACGCGCCGATATCCATCCCGTCATCAGATTGACGGACGTCACCACGCCATAGCCACGATAGCGATGAAAGACGACAGTGCCTGGTGCGACAGGTTTCATTTAAGAGCGCGAGAGCAAACAATAAGCAATAGTTTAGCCGTTTAACGCCCTCGTATGAAAGTGCACCTATCTATGAGATGTATAAAATTTTAGAAAACGACGCAGATTCTTAACTTTTTTATTACGCTTACATCATTAGCGCAGCCGCATAAAACCATTCCAACATAGCATTGGATTGAGACCGTCAGCTCTCCTACCATGGGGGTCCATCTTGTCTCGGATGGCGGGCACTCAAGTCGTTCCTCGCCTTGCTTGCCTCGCATTTCAGGAGTGGACTCCACGAGTCCACTCTTTTTTTTTCATCGCATTCCGTCTTTCGCGCGGAATTGCAGCGTGAAAAAATCGTCAGCACACCCAACATATCTTCTGAACGAACAATTCGTGCTTCAGGATATGATCTTAGTTTTCCAATTATTCATCCAAAATCTACCGACCGTTATGACACTGCGCATCATTGCTACTGGAGGTACATTTGACAAGCACTACGACGAGCTTACAGGCCAACTCGTCTTTAGCCAAAGCGTATTGCCTGCGGTTTTAGCGCGTGCGCGTTTAACACTCGAGGTAGTGTTCGAGCCTTTGCTTGCGCTCGACTCTCTCGAAATGCAAGCATCGCATCGCCAGCAAATCAAACAAGCTTGTAGCGATTCAACAGAAGATAGAATTGTCATCGTGCATGGCACCGATACGTTAAGCGACACCGCCGAGGTGTTGGGTACTTCACCATTGGATAAAACCATCGTGTTAGTCGGAGCAATGATTCCTTATGAAGTGACCAATTCAGATGCTTTATTTAATTTGGGTTTTGCGATGGCTGCAGCGCAGCTATGTACTCCGGGTGTGTATGTCGCCATGAACGGTCAGATTTTTTCATGGGATAAAGTTAAAAAAAATCGTGAGGCCGGCGTATTCGAGCGGCGCTAATCGCTGACGTGTAAGTTGATTCCAGTACAAATTTTTTATGCAGTTTTAGCAAATGGATTTATCGAGACAATGAAAATCAAAAATTATATTTTCTGCTTTTCTCTTTTGACGGCGAGCTTGTCAGCGGTAGCGGCATCGCCTTACAAAATGCCTTTACAGCCCTTGGCTGATAAGCCGGGCCTGTTAAAGATTAAAGGCTTCGGGGGCAGGGTGTTTTATGTGCCATCTTCGCTCTCCACTATCAAATGGGGTTACTTGCCAAATGCGAGTGATATACCGGTATTGACCGTTCCTTCTGGTGCGACAGTCGTATTTGATACGGTGTCGCATGAAGGCATAATCGAAGATCAAGGTAGAAATCCTGTTCAGTATTTTGGCTCGCATGGCGTGCCCTCACGCATGGTGTTAAACGACGCGATTGCAATTACTCAATCTAATTTGCCGCATGACTTTGCCAAAGACGGCCCACACATTGTGACCGGCCCAGTTGCCATACAAGGAGCAGAACCTGGCGATGTGTTGAAGATAGATATATTGGCAGTCACGCCGCGTGTGCCGTATGGCGTGATTTCTAATCGTCATGGCAAGGGAGCGCTACCTGGAGAATTTCCTGAAGGTGCAAAACCTGAGTCTGATGCTAGTTCAGCTGATCCTACAAAATTTCATAACGTGTCGGTATTTACACCGATACGTAGAACAGCACGCGGTCAATGGGAAGGCGTACTTAAAAATCAGCATGGCGCTGAAGTGACTTTTCCAACCGCACCATTTATGGGTGTAATGGGCGTTGCGGCAGATACAAATGAATTGGTGCACTCTGTTCCGCCCGGCGTATTTGGCGGCAACATGGATGTGAAAGATTTGGGGGCAGGCACTACTGTTTATTTGCCGGTGTTTGTCAGCGGCGCTAATTTTTATACCGGCGATCCCCATATGTCGCAAGGCAACGGCGAAGTCGCATTAACAGCACTTGAACACTCGATGCGCGCGACGTTTCGCCTTACGCTGTTAAAGAAAGGTGATGCACGTATCCCCTCATCTTCAGGCACTTTGGTAAAGCCTTTCGGTGAAACAAAAGAGTATTGGATTGCGATTGGTTTGCATCCCGATTTGAATGAAGCGATGAAAGACGCTGTACGCGAGTCGGTACGCTTTCTTTCTGAAGTATTGGGAATGGATAGAGCGGTGGCGTATGCCTATTTATCCGCAGCGACGGATTTCAATGTGTCGCAAGTGGTGGATAGAACCAAAGGTATACACAGTTTGATTCGTAAATCAGATTTTAAAAAGGTGCGCGCCTCGGCACGCCACTAACGCAGTGTTGGCGGTGCCGCAGCGCATCAGGCTAGAAATTTTTCGTGTGATGACGTTCTCTGATCAAAAAATCAGAGAAAAGTTATGAACGCTTGATAAGTGACTAATAAATGTCAACGTGGTTAGAACACTGCGGGATTGTAAGAGCTTACTTGCCTATGCAAAAGCGACTGAAAATCACACCCAGCAAATCGTCTGAAGTAAATGCACCTGTAATGCTGCTCAGGCGATCTTGCGCTAGGCGCAGTTCTTCGGCAAACAAATCAAGTGCACTATCGTTTTGCGCCGCTAATTCGCTGGCAACCATCAAATGCGACTGAGCACTTTTTAGTGCGAGCAGATGACGTTCACGAGCAAGATAAATCGACTCGCCTGTTTGCTGCCAGCCCGCGATTCGGAGTAATTCTCTTCTCAGTAAATCCATACCCAGACGTTCTGAGGCCGACAAATAAATATGCGTCGCATCAGACTCGATATTGATTGATGCTTGGTGACCCGACAGATCAATTTTATTCCATATGCGCAGTAATGGAATATGCTCAGGAAGGCGTGCGACGATCCCTTCATCGGCACGTGTTGGCCCGCGGCTGGCATCCAAGATATGCAGAATGACGTCGGCACTCTCAACGGCTGCCCACGTGCGAGCGATACCTATGCGTTCGACTTCACCATCAGCTTGCGCATCATCGCGGATACCTGCGGTGTCGATGATGTTGATGGGTATACCTTCAACTTGTATCGTTTCAGTGATTTTGTCGCGCGTCGTACCTGCAATAGCGGTCACGATGGCAACGTCTGAACCGGCGAGTGCATTAAGTAATGAACTTTTCCCAACATTCGGCTGACCTGCTAGCACGACATTTAATCCATTGCGTAATAGTGCTCCTTGTGATGCTTGATCTAGTACAGCATTCAATGCAGCGAGCACCGCGCTTAACTTGCCGCGCGCATTCGATTTTTCTAGAAATTCAATTTCTTCTTCAGGGAAATCAAGTGTCGCTTCTACCAGCATGCGCAAGTTAATCACTTGCTCTACCAGTTGATGAATCGCTTGCGAGAATGCACCAGAAAGTGACTGCGTAGCGAGTTTTGCAGCCGCCTCGGTCGAGGCTTCAATTAAATCGGAAACGGCTTCGGCTTGAGCCAGATCCATTTTTTCATTTTGAAAAGCGCGATAGGTAAATTCGCCCGGATTAGCGAGACGTAGTCCCATCGCCTGACCTGCTTCCAGGCAGCGACTGAGCAGCATCTGCAGCACGACCGGACCGCCATGTCCTTGCAGCTCTAAGACGTCTTCACCGGTGTAGGAATTCGGCGCAGGAAAATAAATCGCCAGTCCTGAATCAATTACGCTGCCATCGTCACGAATGAAATCTAGGTAACTTGCATAGCGCGGCTTGAGTTCAGCCGACTCATCTAATTGACAGATAGCGCGGGCTAGGGACCGTAGATCTTTGCCCGAAATGCGCACAACACCAATACCTCCACGACCCGGAGCGGTGGCAATAGCAGCGATAGGTGATGCGTCGGAAAGCATGATGAGATTTTATCTGTAAATAAAAAAGTCCGCGGCCAATGGCGGCGGACTTTGAAAGCCACTACTGCGCGCTTCGCGCAGCGTGAAGAAATTTATTTTCCCTTTTCTGCTTTTTGAGTAATCACCCATTGCTGGGCAATCGAGAGCAGATTGTTGACGACCCAGTAAAGCACTAAGCCTGAAGGGAAAAAGAAAAACATCACCGAAAACGCGATCGGCATAAACATCATTACTTTGGCTTGAATCGGATCTGGTGGTGTCGGATTGAGTTTAGTTTGCACAAACATCGATGCCGCCATGATCACTGGCAGGATGTACCAAGGATCGGGTGCGGCCAAATCTTGAATCCAACCTAACCATGGCGCATGGCGCATTTCTACACTCGCCAGCAACACCCAATACAGCGCAATAAATACGGGAATCTGAACAACGACAGGAAGACAGCCGCCGAGCGGATTAATTTTTTCGGTTTTGTAGAGCTCCATCATGGCCGCATTCATTTGCTGTGCATCGCCTTTGTGACGTTCACGAATAGCCGTCATTTTGGGTGTGACTAATTTCATCTTCGCCATGCTGCGATAGCTTGCTGCAGACAGAGGGAAAAATGCCAACTTGATCATGATCGTCAGAACGATAATGGTCCAACCCCAGTTGCCTAGCAGCTTTTGAATTTGCTCCATCAACCAGAAAATAGGTTTGGCAATCAAGGTTAACCAACCATAGTCTTTGACTAAATCAAAATCGGGTGCAAATTTTTCTAAGTTGGCCGATTCTTGTGGGCCCGTGTAGAGCTTGCCCTTTGATATAGCTTTTGTGCCGGGTGCAATGCTTTCCATTTTCATGATCGCCCCGACGGCATACAGCTTGTTGTCGATTTTGCGCGTGAATAGTTCGACAGTGCCTTTGTCTAATGGCTCGAAAGCGGAGACAAAATAATGCTGAACTATCGCAATCCAACCTTTGTCGGTTTGTGCAGCAGGCGGTTGTTTACCTTTGTCGATGTCTTCGAAGGTAACCTTGCGAAATTTTTCTGCATCGGTATAAATCGCTGGGCCAGTGAAGGTGCTGTAAAAACTTGAGTCACCTTCAAGCTTGCTATCGTCCCGAACGAGTTGCACATAGACCGACGGCGTAATCGCAGCCGCACTTCCATTCGTCACTTCGTGCGACAGCTCAATTTCATATTCGCCGCGTTTGAAGGTATAGGTTTTGGTGAGCTTTACACCGTCTTGTTCAGCATCAAGAATCAATTGCACGCTATCCGCGTTTTCCAGCGTGCGCATGCCTGGACGAACAGTAAACAATGAGCGGTGATTTGGAGCGCTGGTACCAATCAGTCCACTTTGACCGACATAGGTGCGACCCGAACCCGATTCCATTAAGACGACATTCTTGCTTTCGTTCGCGCTGTCTTTGTGTTGTAGCAGTTCAATGCGAGTGAGTTCGCCACCGGCGCTATTGATTTCTGCTTTCAACAGATCAGTCGTAATAGTGATTTTTTCGCCGGCTTGGGCGCTCACAGCGCCTGCGGGCACATCGGCACCGCTTGCCACCGGAGTGCTAACACTGGCTTGGGGCACTGAGGAATCGGATTTGGTATTGGACGTTGCGTTGTTCGAGGTGGATGCGACTTCAGGCGCAAACATCGAGGCGCCACCGTTGTAGATAGTCCAGTTCTCCCACAGCATTAGCAGTGAGAGCGAGAAAATCACCAATAGCACAGTACGTTTGATATCCATAAGAGTCGCGAAAAGGAATAATGGTTCAGGGGTGTTAGCGCGTTACGTGGTCAGCCACAGTGACGACCTCATTAGAGAGCTTACGTTTTGGTACAAGATCGACGCCACCGGCATGCCATGGATGACATTTGCATAAACGTTGACAGGCTAGCGCACTGCCGCGCAACGAACCATGCTCAACGATGGCTTGCTGTGCATACTCCGAACAACTCGGATAAAAGCGGCAATGCTGACCTAAAAGCGGACTGATCGCTAATTTGTAAATACGCAGTAGGATCAGCAGCAAGGATTTCATTGGTTGTGGTGGCGAGTTTGACTATTGACGGAGCTAAGTAGAGTTCTAAGCTCAGCCGTTAGTGCAATTTTGCACGATTTTGAAGAAGCACTATGCTTGCGACTCATCAGTGGATTGGTCAGACGAATAATACAGTCCGTTGATGTCGATTCGGAGCGGCGGAAAATTTCTCTTGCAATGCGCTTGATCATATTTCGAGTCACCGCTCGTTGAGCTAATCTTTTCGCTACGACGATGCCTAGTCTGGCATGGCCAAGAGCATTCGATTGCTGGTAAAGCGCAAAGTGCTCAGTGCGCTTTACGGGGCGTAAACGAAAAACGGATGAAAACTCATCCGTTTTTAAAATACGTCGATGTCTGCCGAAATCTTCCGGACGATCGCCGGATGGAGTCTCGGGCAAGGTCGTGCTACCAGCCTTAAACGGCTAGACGCTTGCGACCTTTGGCGCGACGCGCATTAAGTACAGCGCGTCCTGAGCGGGTGGCCATGCGTGCGCGGAAGCCATGTGTGCGCTTGCGGCGGACGACTGAGGGTTGAAAGGTACGTTTCATGTTGGGTCTCGCTGATCGATATAGACTGAGCAAAAACCGGCGTAAATGCCCGGCCAAAAACTTAAGTTACGGCGCCAAGAAGCCTTCACGGCAGCGCGCAACGCAGAGAACTGTGGATTAGACAGCATTTTGTCTATTTCTGTCAATCACTTACCGCCTATAAACATAGGTTTATGGGGCCCAGCGGGTCGATTGGCGGCCGATTGCGCCATCTCCGGCCATGGATTCAAGGACTTTCACTAGAGTTAATTAATTAGCAAAAAATTGGCTAAGGAAGACGGTTGGCGATTCATCATTTTTGGGTCCTTCCTGTGGATAACTTGGCCCGGCAAGAGTAGAATAGCGACTGTTCCGGCTAGCCTTCGCGCTGTGGCCGTCAGACCAACCTAGAACTTCGGGGCGTACCTTCTCCCGTTGCTCCCAAAACCGAATCAACGCATGGAAGAATTCTGGCAGACCTGTGCATTGCGGCTGCAGCAGGAGCTAACGCCTCAGCAATTTAGCGCTTGGATCAAGCCACTGGCAATGCTCGACTTTGAGGACGGTCGTCTGCGCATTGCTGCGCCGAATCGTTTCAAACTCGATTGGGTCAAAACCCAATTTGCCGATCGCATCACTACGATTGCCGCAGAATTTTGGCAGTCCCCGGTCGACGTACAGTTTGTGCTTGACCCACGTAACGGGCAGCTTAAAAAAACAGCAGGTCCGAGCGCGCCGACAACCTCTGTGATGTCGTCTGACGCCCCGACCGAGCGCGCAGCGCAGCCTGAGGAAACGCATTTACGCCGCGATCAGAGCCGCATTAATCCGGCGCTGACTTTCGATAGCTTTGTAACCGGTAAAGCCAATCAGCTGGCTCGGGCTGCCGCCATACAGGTGGCAAGTAACCCAGGAATTTCCTACAACCCGCTGTTTTTATATGGCGGTGTTGGATTGGGTAAAACCCACTTGATTCATGCGATTGGTAATCAGGTACTGGCAGACAATCCCTCTGTAAAGATTCGTTACATCCATGCAGAGCAGTATGTGCGCGATGTCGTTACGGCTTATCAGCGTAAAGGCTTTGATGATTTCAAGCGTTATTACCATTCGCTGGATTTGCTGTTGATTGATGACATTCAGTTCTTCGGCGGCAAAAACCGTACGCAAGAAGAATTCTTTTACGCTTTCGAAGCGCTAATCGCTGCTAAGAAGCAGATCATTATCACCAGCGATACCTATCCCAAAGAAATTACGGGTATGGATGATCGTTTGATTTCTCGTTTTGATTCAGGTCTGACCGTGGCTGTTGAGCCGCCCGAGCTAGAAATGCGCGTGGCGATCTTGTTGAAAAAAGCCGCGCTTGAAGGTGCGGCATTTTCGGATGACGTGGCGTTTTTTGTGGCCAAACATTTACGCTCGAATGTGCGCGAGCTTGAAGGTGCGCTGCGTAAAATTCTTGCCTACTCACGCTTTCACGGTAAAGACATCACGATCGATGTCGTAAAAGATGCATTGAAAGATTTGCTGTCAGTGCAGAATCGACAGATCTCGGTAGAGAACATACAAAAAACGGTCGCTGACTTTTTTAATATTAAGGTCGCGGACATGTATTCAAAAAAGCGGCCTGCGAATATTGCGCGGCCACGGCAGATAGCGATGTATTTGGCTAAAGAGTTGACACAAAAAAGTCTGCCTGAGATTGGTGAATTGTTTGGCGGGCGTGATCACACGACCGTGCTACATGCTGTACGAAAGATTGCTGCAGATCGAAGTAAAAATCCCGAATGCAATCACGAGCTTCACGTGTTGGAGCAAACCTTAAAGGGCTGAGCTGGGGTTAAACCAGAGCAGCAAATAAAAAAGAACCAAAAATGCTGATACAGAAAGCGACTCGCGAAAGGAACGCACGATGCTACTGGTAAAAATTCACAGGGACGCGTTGTTGCGGCCACTGCAAATCGTGAGCGGTATTGTCGAGCGTCGGCACACATTGCCGATTCTCGCCAATATTCTCATCCGAAAAGATGGAGAGAACGTGTCCTTGTTATCAACGGACATTGAGGTGCAGATCAGCACCCACGCGGCTATCGGATCGGGAAAAGAGGTGGTTGCGACTACGGTTGCGGCGCGTAAGCTGTTGGATATTTTGCGCGCGCTTCCAGAGGCGGAAGTCTCGCTTTCCCTGACTAATAAACGTATGACGGTGCAAAGTGGCAAATCGCGCTTTGCTTTGCAGACGCAGTCAGCAGAAGAGTTCCCAACCGTCGCTCAAGCTGAGCATTTTTCTGCCAAGGTTGAATTGCCGCAGAAAGCGCTTAAGCATCTATTCAATATGGTCCATTTTTCTATGGCCCAGCAAGACATTCGTTATTACTTGAATGGTTTGTTATTGGTGGTCGATGGCAAGAATGTTATTGCGGTGGCTACCGATGGACATCGATTGGCGTTTTCGCAGATCGTTACCGAGCAAGAGTTCGTGCGTCAGGAAGTGATTATTCCACGCAAAACGATTTTGGAATTGCAGCGTCTGTTAGAAGAAACGGATGATCCCGTTACTCTGCAAATCGCAACGAATCAGGTGAAGCTCGATTTCTCTGACATCGAACTGATATCCAAATTAGTCGAGGGTAAATTCCCGGATTACACTCGCGTGATTCCTAAGGCATACAAAAATAATTTTTCGATTGGCCGCGATGTTTTGCTGCGCTCACTACAGCGCACAGCCATCATGACCTCGGATAAATTCAAGGGCGTGCGTTGTGTGATTGCTCCGGGCAGCTTGAAAATCAGCTCCACGAATGCCGATCAGGAAGAGGCGGTTGAAGAACTCGAAATCGATTACAGCGGCGACAGCGTCGACATTGGTTTTAATGTGACGTATTTGTTAGATGTTTTGAACAATTTGAAATGCGATCAAGTTAGCATTTCTCTGGGCGATGCAAATTCATCAGCATTGATAACGGTTCCCGATGATCCGAATTTCAAGTACGTCGTTATGCCGATGAGAATTTGAAACACGTAACTCGTTATGTGAAGGGGCCCGCTGGCCCCTTTGACGCATTATCAACACAGTGATTTACTGCGCAATTGTTTTATTAAGGTAGCCATGGCCGCAATTCCATCAGAAAACAGCAATCCGTCTAACCAATATGGCGCGTCATCCATACAAATTCTTGAGGGCCTAGAAGCGGTTCGAAAACGACCTGGTATGTATATCGGCGATACGTCCGACGGCACCGGTTTGCATCATCTGGTATTTGAAGTGTTGGATAACTCTATCGATGAGTCCCTGGCGGGTCATTGCACGGAAATCGACGTCACCATCCATTCGGATAATTCGATCTCTATTCGCGATAATGGTCGCGGCATACCGACCGGAATCAAGTGGGATGATAAACACGAGCCTAAGCGTAGTGCGGCTGAAATTGTGATGACCGAGTTGCATGCGGGCGGTAAGTTCGATCAAAACTCTTACAAAGTTTCGGGCGGCTTGCATGGCGTGGGTGTTTCGTGCGTCAACGCGCTGTCTAAAAAATTGCGTTTGACCATACGTCGTGATGGCAAACAATACTTTATGGAGTTTGCGCATGGTATTCCGCAAAATCGTGAAACAGAAACTCAAGAAGGCATAGACGTTTCTCCGATCAAAGTGATGGGTGACACCGATAAGCGCGGAACCGAAGTTCATTTTTGGGCTGACGAAGAAATCTTCACCCATGTTGAGTACCACTACGACATTCTTGCCAAACGTATACGCGAACTATCGTTTTTGAATAATGGCGTGCACATTAAGCTGACAGATCAGCGCACGGGTAAAGAAGAAAGCTTTGCTTTTGAGGGCGGCACTCGCGGTTTTGTTGAGTACATCAATAAAAATAAAAATGTACTCCATCCAAATGTGTTTCAGGCGACTGGCGAGCGCATGTCTGAACACAACACGCAGATTTCAGTCGATGTATCCATGCAATGGAACGATGCTTTTAATGAGCAGGTGCTGTGCTTCACTAATAATATTCCGCAGCGTGATGGCGGCGCGCATTTGACGGGTTTGCGTGCAGCGATGACACGCGTCATTAATAAATACATTGATGAACACGAGTTCGCTAAAAAAGCGAAAGTAGAAATTGCCAGTGATGACATGCGCGAAGGTTTGACTTGCGTGTTGTCGGTCAAAGTACCCGAGCCGAAATTTAGTTCACAAACCAAAGACAAGCTCGTATCGTCGGAAGTTCGCGGTCCGGTAGAAGAAGTCGTCGCTAAGACGCTAACTGATTATTTGGCAGAGCGTCCGCATGACGCAAAAATTATCTGTGGAAAAATCGTTGAGGCTGCGCGCGCACGCGAGGCCGCGCGTAAAGCTCGAGAGTTAACGCGGCGTAAAGGCATCATGGACGGCTTGGGTTTGTCGGCAAAGCTGGCTGACTGCCAAGAGAAAGACCCTGCACTCTGCGAGTTGTATATCGTCGAGGGTGACTCAGCGGGAGGTTCGGCTAAGCAGGGTCGCGACAGAAAATTTCAAGCGATTCTTCCTTTGCGCGGCAAGGTATTAAATGTTGAGAAGGCGCGCTTTGAAAAAATGCTTTCTTCTGAGCAGATCACTACCTTGATAGCGACATTAGGTACGTCGATTGGTGCCGATGAATTCAACATCGATAAACTACGCTATCACCGCATCATTATCATGACCGATGCGGACGTCGACGGCGCACATATTCGAACGCTCCTGCTGACCTTGCTGTATCGCCAGATGCCGCTCTTAGTCGAGCGTGGCCATGTGTATATCGCGCAGCCACCTTTATACAAAGTTAAGCATGGCAAAGATGAGCGCTACTTGAAAGACGATTTAGAAGAAGCTAGCTACATGATGCAAATCGCACTGAATGATGCAGCGCTGGTGCCTTCTGAAAACGCAGTAGCGATTGCGGGCGATGCTTTGGCCGAATTGGTTCGTAAGTACAACACAGCGAACGCTATCATCATGCGCCTCTCACGCGTGATTGATGATGCTGCTTTGTCGGCCATCATGACTGGCGTAACTCTCGATATGGATACCGAAGAATCTTCTGCGGCATCTGCCACATCGTTGGAGGCGGCTATCAATGATCCTGCTGTGACAGTGACGGCAACGAGCGATGAATTATCGGCGCGGCGCAGCCTCCGGATTGCGCGTCGCCATCACGGCAATTTAAAAATCAGTGTGATCGATGCCGATTTTGTGCTTAGCGCAGATTATGGTTTGCTGGCTGAGGCTGCCGCGACGTTTAAAGGTTTGATTGGGCCGGGAGCGTTAGTGCGACGGGGTACGGGCGAGAAAATACGAGAATCGGCCATCATCGATTTCCACCATGCGATGGCCTGGTTGCGCGATGAAGCAGAGCGCGGCGTCACTAAGCAGCGATATAAAGGTTTGGGTGAGATGAATCCCGAGCAGCTGTGGGAGACCACGATGGACCCAACCGTGCGCCGTTTGTTACGAGTTCAGATTGAAGATGCGATCGCAGCCGATCAAATCTTCACCACGCTGATGGGTGACGACGTTGAACCTAGAAGGGCATTTATTGAAATGAATGCACTGGCAGCAGGCAATATCGACGTTTAATTTCCCTCACCTTTGACTAAAAGTCATAAGTGTATCAACTGAACGATAAGCTTATTGATTTTTAGTGTGAATATACTGTCTCCAGGTTCTTAATCTGGCATGGCATGGCTATTCAGGCAATTCTTTTTGACGCTTACGGCACGCTCTTCGATGTGTATTCGATGGGCGTGCTGGCGGAGCGACTTTTCCCAGGGCGCGGTAGCGCGCTGGCGGATCTCTGGCGAGACAAGCAGATTGAATACACCCGCTTGCGTACGCTCTCCAACACCTACAAGCCCTTTTGGGAAGTCACACAGGATGCGCTGATTTTCTCTTGTCGCAAGCTGGGCCTTGATCTAACGCTCGATGCGCAGAATCAGCTCATGGGTCAATACGCCAAGCTCTCAGCCTTTCCCGAATGCCTTGATGTGCTTACCCGCTTGCGTGAGCGTGGGATGAAGCTGGCCATACTTTCGAATGGCAATCCCGACATGCTTGATGCGGCCGTTCATGCTGCCGGGATGGACGATTTACTGAATGCTGTTTTATCGGTGCATCTGGTAAAAAAATTCAAGACTGCACCTGAAGCGTATCAACTGGGACCGGACACTTTCGGTTTAGCAGCGAGAGACATGTTGTTTGTGTCGAGTAATGCCTGGGACATTTGCGGTGCAGCTTGGTTTGGTTATCCAACCTTCTGGGTGAATCGTGCGAATGCGCCGATGGAAGAATTAGGTGTCACACCGAAAGGCAGTGGAACATCTCTGAATGATTTGTTGAATTTTGTTGGCGCTGGTTAGTCCAAGCCAACGCATTTTTATGATTATTAACGCAGGAAAGACCAACGATATGATTAAACGAACTGATTGCCATGGATTGCAGGTAGATACTGTTCTTCAGAACTTTATTGATGACAAGGTCGTACCAGGCACAGGTTTGACGAGTGACGCGTTTTGGAAAGGCTTCGCGCAAATCGCGAATGACTTAGCACCCAAAAATGCGGCTTTGTTAGCCGAGCGTGATCGTTTGCAACATGAACTCGATGGGTGGCATAAAGCCCATCCAGGACCGATTGCTGATGTAGCTGAGTACCGTGAATTTTTAGAATCGGTTGGTTATTTAGTACCTGTACCTGAACAGGTTAATGTGACAACTGAAAATGTGGATGCTGAATTATCAGTAACGGCCGGTCCACAATTAGTGGTGCCAATTTTGAATGCGCGTTATGCACTGAACGCTGCCAATGCTCGTTGGGGTTCTTTGTACGATGCCTTGTATGGCACCGATGCGATTCCAGAAACCGATGGTGCAACTCGCGCCGGTGGATACAACCCTGTGCGTGGTGCCAAGGTGATTGCCTTTGCAAGAAATTTTTTAGATCAATCGGCGCCATTATCAAGCGGCTCACATGCCAACGCGACAACGTATGTTGTTAACGCAGGTCAATTGGTGGTTACGCTTGAGGATGGCAGCGCGGTAGGATTAAAAGACGCGGCAAAATTTATCGGCTATCAAGGTGAAGCGACGTCACCTTCGTCGGTACTGTTAAAAAATCACGGTATTCACATCGACATCCGCATTGATCGCAACACACCCATCGGAAAAACAGATGCCGCAGGCATATCAGATATCGTCATCGAATCGGCATTGTCGACGATTCTCGATCTAGAGGATTCAGTCACTGTGGTTGATGGCACAGATAAAGTGGTGGCCTATGAAAATTGGTTGGGTATTTTAAAAGGCACCTTAGTTGAAAGCGTCAATAAGGGCGGCAAAACATTTGACCGTACATTGAATGCTGATCGTGAGTACAAAGGCGCAAACGGACAAACTGTAAAACTACATGGCCGCTCATTACTGTTTTTACGCAATGTAGGTCATCTGATGACGAATCCAGCGATTCTCATGGCCGATGGCAAAGAAATCCCTGAAGGTATTTTGGATGCAGTGGTAACAACCACGATTGCGCTGCATGACTTGAAGCGCCCTGCAACTCAGACAATAGGAAATACTCGTACCGGATCAGTCTATATTGTTAAACCAAAAATGCATGGTCCAGAAGAGGTTGCCTTCGCAGCCGAATTGTTTAGTCGTGTTGAAGCCATGCTTGGTTTGAAAGAGAATACAGTTAAGCTAGGCATCATGGATGAAGAGCGTCGCACATCCACCAATTTGAAGGCCTGTCTGCAAGAAGCATCGAAACGGGTTGCATTCATTAACACCGGATTTTTAGATCGTACCGGCGACGAGATGCATTCATCCATGACGGCAGGTCCAATGATGCGCAAAGGGGATATGAAAACATCCACCTGGCTCTCCGCCTATGAGCGCAGTAACGTGTTGACGGGTCTTTCATCCGGTATGCGCGGTCGTGGTCAGATAGGTAAAGGTATGTGGGCGATGCCTGACCTGATGGCCGAAATGCTTGAGCAAAAAATTGGTCATCCTAAAGCCGGAGCAAATACTGCTTGGGTGCCTTCACCAACGGCTGCGACATTGCATGCATTGCACTACCATCAAGTCGATGTGGCAGAGATTCAACAGCAATTAGAAAAACTAGATGCGCCTGCGGAATTGAAGCGATTGCGTGATGAGTTATTGATGATTCCAGTAGTGGCAAAACCAACTTGGTCAGCAGCGGATATTCAGCAAGAGCTTGATAACAATGCACAGGGCATTCTGGGTTATGTGGTGCGTTGGGTCGAGCAAGGCGTGGGATGTTCGAAAGTGCCAGATATTCATAATGTCGGCCTGATGGAAGATCGCGCCACCTTGCGTATTTCTAGTCAACATATTGCTAACTGGTTGTTGCATGGTGTAGTGACCGAGGCTCAGGTAAAAGAAACACTGGAGCGTATGGCGAAGGTTGTTGATGGCCAAAATTCTGGCGATCCGTTTTATCGTCCGATGGCAATCAATCTGTCGACGTCACACGCATTTCAAGCAGCCAGCGATTTAGTATTCAAAGGCCTGGAGCAACTGGCGGGCTATACCGAGCCACTTTTGCATGCATGGCGTTTGAAGTTTAAAAAAGAAGTGATGCGAACTTGATTAGTTAATTTCAAAAAACAAAGCCAGCATATGCTGGCTTTGTTTTTGTAGATGTAGCTTTTAATTAAGCGGCGAGTTTAATTGTATTAGTGCTAGAAACAGGGCTGCGAATTAAATGATCAAAAGCTCCCAGCGCTGCTTTAGATCCTTCACCCATAGCGATGATGATTTGCTTGTAAGGCACAGTGGTTACATCGCCAGCGGCGAATACACCAGGGATTGAAGTTTGACCTTTAGCATCAATCTCAATTTCACCGCGAGATGATAGAGCGACGGTTCCTTTGAGCCAATCGGTATTGGGCAATAAACCAATCTGCACAAAGATCCCTTCGAGCTCCAACGATTTCGATTGACCGCTGACTCTATCCGTATAGCGCATGCCATTTACTTTGACACCATCACCTATCACTTCAGTAGTTTGTGCTTGAGTAATGACCGTCACGTTCTGCAGGCTACGCAATTTTCGTTGCAATACTTCATCAGCGCGCAATGTCGCGTCGAATTCAAGCAAGGTCACGTGACTCACCATGCCAGCTAAATCAATCGCCGCTTCTACGCCCGAATTGCCGCCACCAACTACCGCTACGGGTTTGCCTTTAAACAGCGGCCCATCACAATGCGGGCAGTAAGCTACACCTTTGTTGCGGTAGGTTTGTTCACCAGGCACATTCAATTCGCGCCAGCGCGCGCCGGTGGCAATCACTACGGATTTTGCCTTTAAGCTAGCTCCGCTATCAAGTTTGATTTCAATAAGTTCGCCCGGAATGATTGCAGACGCACGCTGAAGATTCATGACATCAACATCATACGACTTCACGTGCTGTTCGAGAGCTGAGACTAATTTAGGCCCTTCAGTTTCTTTCATCGAAATGAAATTTTCTATACTTAAGGTATCCAGGACTTGGCCGCCAAAGCGCTGCGCTACGATACCTGTGCGTATACCTTTGCGAGCCGAATAAATCGCTGCTGAAGCGCCGGCGGGACCGCCGCCGATGATGAGCATGTCAAATACATCTTTCGCGTCAATGGTTTCGGCAGCGCGTGCTGTAGCGCCAGTGTCTAATTTCACTAAAATTTCTTCTAACGTCATTCGACCTTGATCGAAAATTTCGCCATTCAAAAATACGGACGGAACCGCCATTATTTGACGTTGTTTTATTTCTTCCTGAAACAAGGCGCCATCAATCATTACGTGTTGAATGTTGGTATTCACTACAGCCATTAAATTAAGTGCCTGTACAACTTCCGGACAGTTTTGACACGAAAGAGAAATGTAGGTCTCGAACAAATACTCCCCTTTTAATTGACGTATCTGTTCGAGCACATCGTCACTGACTTTCGGAGGATGACCACCCACTTGCAAAAGAGCCAAAACCAACGATGTGAATTCATGGCCCATAGGTATGCCAGCAAAACGCACGCCTGACTTGCTTCCTACGCGATTAAGTGCAAAGGATGGTTTGCGCTCAGCGTCATCATTACGCTCTTCAAAAGAAAGGCGCGGTGACAGCGCAGCAATTTCTTGCAGCATGCTGCGCATTTCTTGCGATTTTTCGCTGTGGTCCAGCGAGGCAATGATCTCGACAGAATGGGTAATTTTATCGAGGTAGTTTTGCAACTGAGTTTTAATGGCGGCGTCTAACATGAGGACCTCGTAATGTGATGAATGGCGAATCTAGGAGTTAGATTTTTCCAACCAGATCGAGCGAAGGTGCCAGTGTTTCAGCGCCGGGCGTCCATTTGGCAGGACAGACTTGGCCTGGATGAGCAGCGACGTACTGTGCAGCCTGTACTTTGCGTAGTAGTTCTGTCGCGTCACGGCCGATGCCGTCATCATGAATTTCGGCGATTTTGATTTGGCCTTCAGGGTTGATGACGAAGGTGCCGCGTAATGCTAAGCCGCTCTCTTCGACCATCACGTCGAAATTGCGTGTGATGGCGCCAGTAGGATCGCCCAACATCGGATAGCGAATTTTGTTAATCGTGTCCGAGGTGTCATGCCAGGCTTTGTGAGAAAAATGCGTGTCAGTCGATACGCCGTAGATTTCTACGCCCAACGATTTAAATGTATCGTAGTGGTCAGCCAGATCGCCGAGTTCGGTTGGGCAGACAAAGGTGAAATCAGCGGGGTAGAAGAACACGACTGACCATTGGCCTTTTACATTGGCTTCAGTAACAGGAACGAACTTCCCATCGTGGTAAGCGGTGGTTTTGAATGGTTTGATAGTGGTGTTGATCAAAGACATGGTTTTACTCCTTAGGGGTGGTTAAATAATTAGTACTGAGGAGCGGATCATAGGCAGCATTAATCAATCGGTAAATTTGATAGTTTTTATTAATAAGATAGCCTGTGCCTATTACACTAAAATAATCGATAGATTTTTATCTGACGTCTAGAAAAAACCGTCTCAAGCCATACATATAAGTGCCTCGGAGTGGATTTGGCGTCGCGGTTTGATGACGGCCAGGCACCTAACGTCAGGGGATTGAATTACGACCTTGTAGAGTTTGGTGGTAATTCGAGCATTCCCGCCGAGTTTGAGTAGAATGCGGTCATACGTTATTGTGTTGTGCGGATTTTTTCCGCGTGTTTGTCCTTTGGAGGAACCATGAAAAAGCTTTGGGTAGCACTGATGATTGTGATGTTGGGTATGACAGGCGGTATTACTAACGTGGAGGCAAAGCGCTTGGGAGGCGGAGGCTCATTTGGAAAATCCTCGCCGAGTCCAGCTAAGCCTGCACCCATGCAGAATGCAGGTCAGCAGGCCCCTCGTCCAGCAGCACCTGCAGCTCCAGCACCTGCTAGTCCGTGGAGGGGCATCGTCGGTGGCGCACTATTGGGTCTTGGCATAGGGGCTTTGATGTCCCACTTTGGTATGGGCGCCGAGCTTGGTAGCATGATAAGCAGCTTTTTGATGATTGCTTTGATTGGCTTGGCCATATTTTTTATCGTCCGCCTATTGGCTCGCAGATCAGGAGCCGCCGCGCCGCAGCCTTCCTTTGCAACTCCATATGCAGATGTGCCTTCCCAGCGCGTTGCAACCCCTGAGATTGGTTCGAATTTAGGCCAAGCTTCGGTAGGACCTGCACCTGTGCAATGGGACAGTGGTCAGACGCAGACCGTTCCAGCGGGATTTGATACAGCCGGTTTCCTTCGCAGTGCGAAAACAAACTTTATTCGTATGCAGGCAGCGTGGGATAAAGCAGATGTCAATGATATTCGTGAATTCACTACCCCCGAGATGTTTGCTGAGTTGAAGATGCAGCTTACTGAGCGAGGAACATCCGCCAATCATACGGATGTCGTTAGCTTGGAAGCAGAAATGCTGGGTGTAGAAACGACATCTGATGCATATATTGCTAGCGTTCGTTTTCATGGCATGGTGCGCGAATCGGAAAATGCAACGGCTGAAGCGTTTAGTGAAACGTGGGTGTTGGAAAAACCGGTTTCAGGACAAGGCGGCTGGTTGTTGGCGGGTCTGCAGCAGAGCTAATTTTTCTGCGCTGTGACGAAAGGCATTTATGCACTTTCTTCGCTTCGATTAGTAAGTCATTAAATACCGCTCGCAGGAAACTGCGGGCGGTTTTTTTTCTTGTGGCACCCCCCTAATATTTTGAATGCACGAACGTATGTCAGACATCAAAAAATTAAGCTCCACTGAGTTGGCTTCGTTTTTATTAGCTGGCGCTGCACTGCTGCTGATACTACATTCTGGATTGTTAGCTGCGTTGTATTCGGGTTTACTGGTATATGCCCTAGTTCATTTGATCGCACCGGCATTGAGTTCGCGCATGAGTAATCAGAAAGCTAAATTAACATCGGTAGCGGTGCTTGGATCGGTGATTGTTTTATTGTTGACGCTGGTACTTTGGTTTCCTCTCGCATTTTTTCTTTCAGATGATGGCAGCTACCCGGTCTTAGTAAAAAAAATGGCAGATTTGATTGAACTGTCGCGCAATCAAATTCCCGAATGGATAGCAGACTATTTGCCGGAGAGTGCAGAGGCCTTACAGCAAACACTCACAGCATGGATGCGTGAGCATGCAGGGCAAGCTAAGCATATCGGAGAACAAACAGGCAGAACGGTCGCACACTTAATAATTGGTATGGTCATCGGTGCGATGGCGGCGCTGTATGACACCACACGCATACATCACTTTAAACCGCTAGCGGCAGCCATGCATAAGCGAGTCGTCAATCTGCATCAAGCGTTTCGACAAATCGTCTTTGCTCAAGTTCAGATAGCGGCTATAAATGCTGTTTTTACCGGTGTATTTCTTTTGCTTATTTTGCCGATGGCAGGTATTCAATTACCCTTCGTCAAGACAATGATTTTGGTTACTTTTGTCGCCGGCCTATTGCCTGTGATTGGTAACTTAATTTCAAACACTGTGATCGTGGTGATTAGCTTGTCTCACTCATTATCGACAGCTGGATTGGCGTTACTTTTTCTAGTCACAATCCACAAGTTAGAATATTTTTTGAACGCCAAAATTGTGGGCACTAAAATCAATGCTCGCGCATGGGAACTACTATCGGCGATGTTGGTAATGGAGGCATTGTTTGGGATAGCCGGAGTGATTGCCGCTCCGGTTTTTTATGCCTATATCAAATCCGAACTATCCCATGCCGAACTGGTTTAACACCTAACCATTGCGCCAATTATTTTTGATCTTTGTTATCTTGATCGGCCAAAGAAGCGATCAAATCAACAGGTCGGGCAGAACGCTTACGCATACGTAAATTAAGCATTTCTACGGCTACAGAAAAGGCCATCGCGCTATAGATGTAGCCTTTGGGTACATGATGCCCCAGACTTTCGGCAATCAACACGACGCCGATCACGACTAAAAATGCGAGCGCAAGCATTTTTATGGTGGGGTGTGCTGATACGAATTCACCAATCGCCTTGGCAAACACCATCATTAATCCGACTGATGCGATGACTGCCGCTATCATCACGCTGATTTGTTCGACCATACCAATCGCTGTAATGATGGAGTCGAGTGAGAAAACAATGTCGATCAACATAATTTGAATAATCACTACACTAAACTTGTGTGCGACGGGGCGGCCCGAGCTGTCGTGAGAACCTTCCATCGTTTCGTGAATTTCACCCACGCTTTTCCAGAGCAAAAATAAGCCACCAAGCAGGAGAACAAGGTCGCGTCCGGATAGACTCTGGTTCATTATTGTGATGATGGGTTCGGTCAGCCCAACTAGCCAGGCAAGAATCATTAACAAGCCTATGCGCATGAACATGGCGCCAAAAAGACCAATACGCCGAGCTAGCTCGCGTTTTTCAATCGGCAGCTTGTCGACTAGGATGGAAATGAAAATAACATTGTCTATCCCAAGCACGAGCTCTAAGGCTGTCAGCGTGAGAAATGCAGCCCACACGTTAGGATCCAGCAGTAGGTCCATCATAAATTGTTAGTTCCTTGGTCAAAAAAAGCCGGCCTACGCCGGCTTTGCACACGTAATTGAAACAAGTAATACAGCGAGCTTTTCCTGTGAGAAAGATAGGTAATGATTTCCTCGGATAGGATTTGCACCACGCCAGTCATGTTACCAGCGTCATTGCTATGCGCGCGCGCCTAGAATTTCTTAATGCGTGATGATGTAATCAGGATACTGATCGGCCAAGCGAGCAATTACATTTTGCCCCGTCATGCCACCCATATGACGCATCGCACATAAAGACTCATCTGCTTTTGTTCTACCCACATTGTTTCGTTCAGGTTCTGTCTTAAGCTCAGTGCTAGCTTGTTGTTGTCAGGCGGGCCTTGAAAAAGCGCCCACGACAGAATCGCAAGTAGCCCAACGTTAGTCAACACGACATGGGCTTTATATTGCCGGCTGTAGCAGCGGCTAAAAGTGACAGTGAAATCTTGCCATTATTAGTTTTAAATTCAAATTTGATGTAAATTCAACAACACGCAGTATTGTAATTACACTGATAAAAAAATCAATCAAAACTTATGATAAAAAATTTGGTATTTAAATGGGTGGTTTTTATTTGATTAGGAAATATTCCTAAGCTAAAGCAAAATATTTTATTGATATTTCGTTTTATACATGTAATATTGAAATGGGTGCTGCTGTACTTAATACGTTTAAATTACCATTAACTTGGTAGTGTTTATACTAAGGTCGCTCACTTTTTATGCCACGAGAAGAAATTGTTTCTTCATCAATCAAACTAAAGTATGGAGATAGAATGAAAATAGCTATAACTTCAAAGATCGGTGCTTTATCGCTGATTGCTGCTTCATCCATGATGTTTGCAAGCACAGTTACCGCTGTCACTGTAAAGGCAGATAATTTCCAGCAAGCGGAATCACCTTGGGACATGGCATTCCTTAAAGATGGAACTATGTTCTACACAGAAAAATGCAAAGGCTTATCTGTGCGTTTGCCATCAGGCGATGTAAAGAAGTTGCTCGGTGTTGGTGGTTCAAGCGGTTATTCGCAAACCAAGGATGACCTCTTCTGCGATGGACAAGCGGGTGTACAAGGCGTTGCCGTCGAGCCTGAATTCGCATCAAATCGTTACGTCTACCTATACTCCAGCTCACGTGGCGCAAACCGCACCTACGGCGGTTACAACAACATCGTTATGCGTATGAAAGTGGACGCTTCCCTTTCTAAGGTTTCAGACCTTGTTGAAATTATTAATGACCTTGGCTACAAGCCAAAAAAATCTAACCACCCATTTGGTGGCCCGGGCGCACATAATGGCGGCCGCATTCGCTTCAGCCCCGCTGACGGATACTTGTATGTAGCTATTGGTGATAATCACAATGGTGCTGGCCCGCAAAGCCCAACTCAACTCCGCGGCAAGATATTGCGAGTTGATCGTGACGGTAAAGCAGCACCAGACAACAAACCACCAGCAGGTTTCGATAAGCGTATCTTCACATATGGCCATCGCAATCCACAAGGTATCTCCTTCCGTCCAGGTACCAATGAGCCCTACGTTTCCGAGAATGGTCCTTGGCATTCTGATGAAGTTACCAAACTGGAAAACGGTGGTAACGGTGGTTGGGATCCACGCGATAAAGTAAACGGACGCCCAGAGTGCCCAGATGCCTATTGCGGTTACTCGCCAAACCAAATGGGAGCTTTACCACCTAAAGAACGCGCTGCATTCATGCCTATGACAGACCTGAAAGCCTATCCAAATGCGATGAAACCGGCTTGGAACAACAACGGCTTGTCACAGGGTATGTGTGGCAGCGTCTGGCTCCAAGGTAAACAGTGGAAAGAGTGGGAAGGTCGTCTCGCAGTTGGTTACGCTGGTATTGGTATCCACGGAACACCAACTGGTAACCGGATCGACATTCTTGATATTTCCAAAGACGGCAAATCGTCTAAGCGTGAAGAGTTGATGTGGCCTACATTTGCTGGTCGCTTCCGTCACCTGTCATTGGGTCCGGACGGCGCACTGTATGTAGCAGATGAAGCAAGCGGCATGATCTACAAAGTAACTCCAAACTAATCATCAGTTTGAATAAATGCGCTGCCGAGAGGTGGCGCATTTTTTTTCCTTGAATGACTAGTTAAACTAAAAAAACGTACAACAGTTGTTGCTTTTCAAGACCAACATTTCCCTTTTAAAATTATTTTAATCAACTTCAATAGAGGACTTTTAATGTTGCGACTCTTAGCATTGATTCTCGTTACCTGCTCAGCTCTCGGCGTAAGCACAGCGAAGGCTGATAATAGTGAACTTCAATTATTACTGCAGAAAAATAATTGTCTTGCATGTCACCTTATCGACAAACGAAAGTATGGCCCGAACTTAAAAGAGGTGGCGGAAAAATATGCTGGTGACAGCGGTGCAGTTGCGCGATTGGCGGCAAAAATTAAAGCAGGTGGAACAGGTGTTTGGGGTGAAGACATTATGCCGCCACAGGCTCAAGTTTCCGATGCAGATGCTCAAAAAATTGCAAAACTGGTGCTGTCACTTCAGTGAAACAGTTTTTTTTGTAAATGAAATTTGGATCAGCAATTAAGTTTTTTAAGATGTTTAGAAAAAATATAGATAAAGTTTCGTAAAAATCCAAAAGATACTGCGAAATTTTTCACATGATGAGGCACTTTTTGAAGTATCAAGACACCTTATTCAATATTTTCTAATGCTTGTCAGACAGCTGTTTTAAAAAAAATCAACAGACCACATGTATGTGGTCTGATCATCTCAATAAGCAACGCTGTGCTATTGATATTTAGCCAGAGTAATAAACGGTAGTCCACTTCAAATCAAGATGCCCCCCAACATAGTGTGACTGGTTCAATTTATACAATTGGACTATTGTTTTCGCAGAAAGCAAAAATGATTCTTTTCAAACTAAATGTTTTCTGTTGGGGCAGCGCAGAATCTTCTATGTATTTGACAGGCAAACGCAGATACTTGAATAAAATCTTGTTAGTGGTTTTATTGTTTAGTTCTGTATTTGCAAGAAGCGAGGATTGGACCGAAACTTCAATTGATAATTCGACTCAAGTTTTGTTGAGTAAAGAAAAAAATTTAAGTGCAGATGGTAAAAAACGGTTTAAAGTTAAATCAATCTTTAAAAACTACCGTGACATAATGGGTCTGCAATATAACAGTACGGTAACTCAATACACCATTTCGTGCGAATCAGATACGGTCAGTGCTAAACAGCAGTTCGCTTTTAATAATGATGAATTAGTTTGGACATTTCCAGAGTTCAACAAAGAGGTAAAGGCGAGTTTGGAAATATCTGGCAAACTTTTAGAAAAAGTTTGTTCTGAATAGTCGTATTTAAAGTGATGGCAGCGACCACAGCGCCACAACAAGATCTGTGAACGTTATTGCTGATATGACCGTCTTAATCTCATAGCACTGCACAAATCATTGCTCAAACCGCACAGGCCGGTTAGTGGTCAATAAGCGCAGTACTTGTATCTTCTGTATTTGGATTCACAGCGAATCTTGCTTAGCAAGATTACCCCAACCTTTGACATCCGCCACTGACCCAGGCCAGAACCGCGCACATTAGCCTTCGCGCGCGCGGTTACCGTAAAGCTGGCGATCAATCAGCAACTGCCGAGAACACAAACCAGTTAAGAGCGGAAAAATCCCGCATGTACTTCGCGGGCTTTTTTGTCAAAGTTATGTTTCTAATTAACGCCCATGTAAAAATTGCATGGGGTGAGAGTGTCAGCGTTTTTTCAATTCCACTTCAAATTGTGCAAACCACGCTGAGACCTTGTCGATGTCGGCATTGCTCAGCGGCTTGGCAATCACGCTCATTTGCTCATGCTGGCGTTGACCATCTCTGAAGTGTCTTAGTTGATTGACTAAATAAATTTCGGACTGTCCTGCTAGCGACGGTGTGCCAGGCATTTTAGAAAGTCCATTTTCACCGTGGCACATGGTGCAGCTTTGTGCAATTTCGGCGCCCGTTCTTTCTGCTGACAGAGCGGTGTTAGTGAGAACTGAAAAGACGATTGCTACTGAGAATAAAGTGACAGATTTCATGATGTAAATCGAAAAGTTGTTTTTGCGAAGGCCGAACTATAAGGTCAATTAAAAACGCCTGCCACGAGAAACCGGGGCAGGCGTTTTTGCGTAAAACACCGAGCCGTTGCTCGGTGAAATTACGAGAGTCGATTAGTTACCGGTGTAGCTGATGCGATAGAGCGCGCCAGCGTAGTCATCGGATACCAGAATCGAACCATCAGGCAGGTTAGCCACGTCAACTGGGCGGCCGATAGCGCGCTTAGTTGCTGCGTCAATGAAGCCTTCTGCGAACACTTCTGCTTTGCCAGCTGTGCCATCCGCGTTCACTGGAACGTAGTTGACCAGGTAGCCGCTAGGAACTGTACGGTTCCATGAGCCGTGCGAAGCAACGAAGATACCGCCCTGATATTTCTTAGGGAACGATTTGCCTGTGTAGAAAGACATACCGAGCTGAGCTTGGTGAGCTGGGAACTCAACTTGTGGGAACGTTGATTTTGGCTCTTTCATGTCTTTCAGTTCAGCAGCAGCAGGTGAACCTGCAACTTTGTAGTGACCGTTCCAGTATGGGAAACCGAAATGCTCACCAGCTTTGGTGATGCGGTTCAGTTCGCCTGGAGGAATGTCATCACCCAGACCATCAACCTGGTTGTCTGTTGTCCAGATAGTCTTGTCTTTTGGGTTGATGTCCATACCAGCTGGGTTACGCATACCCATGGCGTACACTTCACGGCCCGAACCATCAAATGGGCTCAAGCGAACAACACCGCCGATACCGACTTTGTTGTACAGGTCGATCTTGTCTTTAGGTTGAACGTTGTATGGCTGACCCAGAGTAACGTAGAGCTTGCCGTCATCAGCAACTTTACATGTACGGCCGGTGTGGTTGTATGACTGCTCTTCAACTGGAATCAGGCCGCCTTCTTTAACTGCAGTGATCACTGCAACGTCCGGACCTTCGTAGAAGTATTCAGCAGCTGGGAAGTTCAGAACGCGGTTTGATTCAACCACGACCAAGAAACCGTCCTTAGTCCAGCAAACGCCGTTAGGATTTTTGAATTTGATCGAAGGAGCGAAAGGCTTAACTTCATCAGCAGTCATGTCACCGTTACGGTCAGTAACTGCCCATACGGTGGTTTTGCGTGTGCCAACGAACAACATGTTGGTTGAAGGAGCAACCGCCATGTAACGTGCATCAGGAACGACTGCGTACAGTTCGATCTTGAAGCCTTCAGGCAACTTGATTTTCTTCAGGTTAGCCTTGAGCTGTTCAACGTTTGCACCGGTCTGAGGAACGGTAGGAATGTCGATAGCTGTGTTGGTGTTTTTCATTGCCGAGATCTTTTCCAGATTCTCGTCGGCAAAGCTTGGCGCAGCAAAAGCTGCAACCAGCGCGGAAGCCAGAATGCTCTTAACGAATGCAGTGGATTTTGCCAATGTAATCTCCGATTGATTTTATTAACTGAACAATAAACTAAGTAAACCCAAGCAAAAAGTTTCATTAATTTTTTAACAACCGAAATAATGAAAGATAAGCCATGTTGCAAGTGGGGCCCTGAATATAGGCTCCGCATCGATTGTCATACAAGTGAATTTTTTTCATCAGCCTGTTATTTTCTGAATACAGGCTAATTAAGGCAAAGAACCTCCACAAATTCGGCTAAAAACTTGTACAACTGACTCTGTAACAAGGTTTTTTTCGAACTAATTTTGAAGTTCACAAAAATCTGACCAGACCTTAAAAACTTTTAAAATAAATTACCGAATCACTACGCCCCAAGGAGTATCTCCTACCGGGATTTCCCCGATTGTTTTTAACTCAACCGCATCGATCACAGAGACCGAGTTAGATCGACCATTGGCCACATAAAGTTTTTTGCTATCGGATGTTATCGCCATATTCCAGGGGCGTTTACCGACGGGGATGGTGGCAATGATTTCATTGGTAGCTGTATCGATGGCAGACACGGTGCCATCCTTGCCATTCGAGACAAAGACGCGAGTGCCATCCGGTGATGCGGTTACGCCATTGCAGAAAATACCGGTTTTTAATTGCTTGATGACTTTGCGACTAGCTACGTCAATCACATACACCGTATTCACCAGCTCGGAAGCGACATAAGCGATTTTGCTATCCGGGCGAAAAGCGATCCCGCGCGGCCGATCGCCTACTTTGATTGAGGCAACCTGTTTACGTTTAGCGAGATCGATAACGTCAACGCTGTCTGCTTCTTCAGCTGAAACAAACATCCATTTGCCGTCAGGACTGAAGACCGCATGCTCAGGATTTTTACCACGCGTCTTTACCGCAAACTCTTTTCTGCCTGTGGCGGTATTAACAAAGTTAACCGAATTGCTGATCTCCGATGCTGCCGCAACCCACTTGCCATTGGGTGATATCGATACACCCTCAGGGGACTCACCTAACTCAACGGTGCCGGATGCGATGCGTTGATCGAGGTCGATTTTTACTAAAACGTTATTCGGTTGATCGCTGACATATAAAGTCTTGCCATCTTTGGAAGCCGCCAGACCTCTGGGTTTGTCTCCAGCTTTGATTTCAGCGACGACACTGTCGGTTTCGATGTCGATGACAGAAATCGTGCCGGATTTTTCATTTGGCACATAGGCAAAAGGTGCGGCTATCGAGGTAGCGCAAAAACCAGCGGCTACGATGGCAAGCAGGGAGCCAAGTATCCGTATAAGTAGTGTGGTCTTAATAGTCATGTGAGTTTTATTGGTTAGTTCATGGACAATATCTCGGAAGCGATCGTTGCGCCATCGGCTATAAGGGTGGATTTTTAGCGTTAGGTAATAAATCGCAAGAAAAGCATACAGCAAGCTGAATGAAGCGAACATTACCCCGACACCAAATCGAAAAGAAAATTTCGGGTACGATCGCAACTGAGATTAATAGATGAGCACGAAAAATGGGTTTATCACATTGTTTCGCATTACCCCTCCTTATTTTTGATTGAAAGATTTAAATGTCCGATAATTTCGATGAGCATGACTGGAAACGCTTTCTTAAAAGCTTGGGAGAAGATCCCGACCGGCCAGGCTTAATAGAAACGCCGGGTCGAGTTACGAAGGCGTGGAAGCATTGGTCGTCTGGTTACGGACAGAATCCAGCCGATGTTTTAAAAGCATTTGAAGATGGCGCGGAGGAGTACAACGAATTAATCGTCGTTCGCAATATTCCTGTGTATAGCCATTGCGAACATCATCTCGCCCCCTTCTTTGGCAAAGCGACTGTCGGTTATATGCCGGATGGGAAGATCGTTGGTTTGTCTAAACTCACGCGCTTAGTTGAATGTTTTGCGAAACGATTGCAAGTACAAGAGCGTCTCACAATTCAAGTCGCGAATGCGTTAATGGAACATTTGCAGCCTAAAGCAGTTGGCGTGGTGATTCGTTGTCGCCATCTTTGTATGGAAAGTCGCGGCATTAAAACTGCCGGTGAAGAAACGGTCACCTCCGCAATGTTGGGAGAGTTACAGCCTAATCTTGCCATGCGTACCGAATTTCTTCATCTGGCCCGAGAGGATCTGGGTCATTGGTAGCGTTGAAGAAAAACGCTGGTTTTTTGTAGAGTGGCCAAATAGCCAGCGTCACATTTTTTTCTTAGTTGCGCCAGATTTGTTTTTAATCGCCAGCATTGTGCCGCGACAATTAGCTGAACCACAGCGACACTCATAGGCCGCCTTGAGTTTTTTTGTCATACGCATATCAATGACTAGGCCGTAGTCGTAACATAATTCATCACCACGCCGAATATCGTTTAGCGCGTGTATGAATACGCGGCCTTTCTCTTCTTTTGCTTCGCAATTCGGATCACAGGCGTGGTTGATCCAGCGCGCATCATTACCGTGATCTCCTCCATCAATAAGCTTTCCGCTTTCAAGACTAAAGAAAAACGTGTGATGCGGATTATCGGGGTCTAACCCAAAACGTTTGTCAGCTTGTTTGTCGGTGATGCGCTTGCCTTCGTATTCGATGATCTGCGTACCCGCTAGAATTTTGCGAGTAGCAAATACGCCTTGCCCATGCACTTTGGAATGTTTGACTCGAATAAGAGATTCAGAAGGAGTGCTGCCGATGCTCTTGCGTGTTGATTTCATGGGTAGGAATTAGATGGGTAAAAATGCCATAGCCGATCATGATATCGGGGGGCATTGTTTATACACAAGCAGCTTTTGAATTATTCGTGTCTTACGCTGTATTTCCTAGGTGACCACGAGCTTTGTAAATTATTCAACAGATCGGTAAATTTTTCCTGCGCTTACTGAAAGAAGGCTATTTCGCGTTAATTTGCGGCCTAGTTTGACTTGGCATGTCAATTGCACACGCCTCCATGCTTTGCTTATTCAGAGCGTTGGTTTGTGAACTGCTTAATCTAGGAGAAAGCCTATGTCTTCCAAAATCGTATCGTCGTATTCATCCGTGGCGTTGATCGCGCTATTCGGCGGAGGGCTCATGTTCAACACCTCACTTGTCTACCCTCAAAGCGCCGCCGTGGGAGTGTCGACCAATGTAACCAACAAGAGCTCATCGGGCGCATCGAATATGGGTAGCTCGAGTTCGACAGCGCGTTTTAGTAAATCAGATGAAAAGTTAGTTGTGCAGTTAGCTCAGGCAAATATTTCAGAAATTAATATAGCCAAACTGGCAGAAGAAAAATCTAAAAATGATCAGGTCAAGACGCTGGCAAAAAAAATGATGGATGATCACAGCAAAGCTTTAGATGAGCTTAAGCAGTTGGCTCAAATGAAAGGCATGACCCTACCTACCGAGACTGATCGACAACAAAAGCTCGTAGAAAATCGACTGACGGCTTTATCGGGTGAAAAATTTGATAAGCAGTATGTCGAACAAATCGCCGAGCGCGCTCGGAAAGGCGAACATAAACTACTACTTCAGGTTGGGGCTAAGGCGCAAGATATGGAATTAAAAAATTACGCGACTAAAACCTTAGCGGTCATTGAATCTCAACAGCAATTGGTGAAGGACACCAGTCGAAGCATTGAATCCGGTAGTCACGGTAAAAGTGATTCGGGCGCGAGTAGTGGCGGGGGTATGCGCGAGAAAAGTCGTCCAGCATACGGCCAATAAGTGGTTTTGGGCGGCTGGGCACACTAGGGTAGAAGGATAGTGCCCAATAGCGGGCCTTGCAGAAGTAGAATGGGGCCTTGCTCCGCCCCATACTACTGGCGAGGGGCCCATTCGCTCAACGAGTGGGTCGCCGCCGATTTTTTTCATGCTGCGACTCACCGACCTTCAATTACCGTTAAATCATCCTGAACACGCACTGCGCGAGGCTTTGCTTGCGCGCTTGGGATTGGCCGACGATCAGTTACTCGCTGTTCGCATATTTCGACGCGCTGCCGATGCGCGTAAAAAAAGCGCCATCCACTTGGTCTATACGGTGGACGTTGATGTTGCTGATGAAGCGAGCGTATTAGCGAAACTCAAACCTAACAGCAAAGTTAGCATCACGCCGGCAATGGACTATCAGTTTGTTGCGCGGGCTGGCAATTCTCCAGCATTGCGTCCTATCGTGATTGGATTTGGTCCGTGCGGATTATTTGCTGCGCTCATACTTGCACAGGCCGGTTTTAATCCATTGATCATAGAACGTGGAAAGCAAGTCAGAGAGCGCACTAAAGATACCTTTGGACTGTGGCGTAAGCGCGAATTACATCCTGAATCAAATGTGCAATTTGGTGAGGGTGGTGCTGGCACTTTTTCGGATGGCAAATTGTGGACACAAGTCAGCGATCCGCAACACTATGGGCGCAAGGTTCTCGAAGAGTTTGTAAAAGCCGATGCGCCACCCGAAATTATGTATGTTAGTAAGCCGCACATAGGCACGTTTAGATTAGTAAAAATGCTTGAACAGATGCGCGCCAACATTATTGAATTAGGTGGCGAGTTCCGTTTCGAACAAAAAGTGGATGACTTAGAGATCGTTGATGGAGAGATGCGCGGTGTCATGCTTTCAAACGGAGAGTACATACCTGCGAATCATGTGGTGCTTGCTGTTGGCCATAGCGCGCGCGACACCTTTCAGATGTTGCATCGTTGTGGTGTGCACGTTGAAGCTAAACCGTTTTCAATTGGTTTTCGTATCGAGCACCCACAATCCTTGATAGACAGAGCGCGCTATGGTGCGAGTGCGGGAAACGCGATACTGGGCGCGGCAGATTACAAGTTAGTTCATCACGCAAGCAATGGGCGCTCGGTATATAGCTTTTGCATGTGCCCGGGCGGTACGGTGATTGCAGCAACGTCAGAGACTGGGCGAGTAGTCACCAATGGCATGAGTCAGTATTCGCGGAATGAGCGCAATGCGAATGCTGGCATTGTGGTGGGTATAACACCGGAAGATTATCCTGATGGTCCTCTTGCAGGCATTGATTTTCAGCGTGAGCTCGAGTCACGTGCGTATGTGTTGGGCGGCTCGAATTACAACGCACCCGGTCAGTTAGTCGGTGATTTCATTGCGGGTAAATCATCGCAAGTTTTTGGTGAGGTGCTGCCGTCGTATCAACCCGGAGTGAGCTTAGGCGAGCTAGACACTGCTTTGCCTTCGTATGCGATAGAAGCTATACGCGAAGCACTACCAGCCTTTGATCGCCAGATACGAGGTTTCGCGATGAATGATGCTGTACTAACGGGTGTTGAAACGCGAACTTCATCCCCGGTGCGTGTGCGCCGCGGTGCTGATTTTCAGAGCATCAATACACGGGGTCTTTATCCTGCGGGTGAAGGTGCTGGTTATGCAGGCGGCATTATGTCGGCGGCGATTGATGGCATTCGAATAGCTGAAGCGGTCTCTCTCGCTATGAGCCGTACAAAGTAAAAAGAGCCGCGACTGCGGCTCTTTTCATTCGTACTCATGTACGCTAACAAATTACTGCTTCTTGCTGCGAGCAGGCTTCTGAGTCGTTGAAGCGAAGTGCTTCGTTGATTCAGTAATATTTTCTTCTATGGTTTCGATTGCATGCTTGGTTGCTTTTGTCAGCTGCTCATAGGCGCTGTGACTATTGGCAACGCTGGCTTTCAGCATTTCAATCGCTTTTTCTGAACCTGCCGGTGCGGCCTTGGACAATTCATCGATCAGTTTGTTGACCTGACGTGAGGTTTCAGCCATTTGTGTTTCAGTCGCTTTAGCGAGTTCAGCTTGGGTTTTCGAAGCAATGCTGGCTAATTGGCGACCGTAGGCGATCGCTTTTTCTGCGTTTGGCTGAGCATGCGCAGAGGTCAGTTGCATGACTTCTTGTGCATCTTTAGCAGCCAATACTTGTTGTGCTGCTGCCGATGCATGCTCCAGCGATGCTTTGGCAGTGGCCATATTCAGTTCGGCGACTTCGGCAACAGTTGTCAGCGCCTTGGTGGCAAACTCGTTTAAAGCGGCCAGATGAGAATCAATGCCTGCCTTGGTGGCGTTGGATAATTGGGTTGCGGATGTAAACATGGCGTTTCTCCTTAAAATGATGAATTCGATTAATTCGTATCAGCGGCGCCGTATTTTGTGCGCTGCAATAAATCGTATTTTAGGGGGATGGGATGGCGTGTCAAGCTTTTTTTGTGCAGAGCAGCAAAAAGTTGATCTTGATCCGTTTAGCGCTGTCAAATAGATAACTCCATCCCTCGGCGGCGGCTATTTGCAAGGATTATGGGCTGGGAGCACTCTCACCTATAATCGTCCCACCCTAGATGCCGGCTAGGCTTAGCCCTGAGCCTGATGACGCCAAAGAGAATGAATAGAGAACACTTCCCCCATTGGCCGGCTGGTCTTCCGCATACGCTCACTACGCCCCAAACAACGCTAGTTGCCAACCTCGATATTTCTGCGCTTAGGTATCCAGAAAAAACGGCGCTCATTTTTTTTGGGCGACAAATTACTTACAGGGTACTCAAAGCGGAGGTGGATTTACTCGCAGGATATCTGCAGCAATGCGGAGTCCGGCGCGGCGACCGCGTCCTTTTGCAGATGCAGAACAGTCCGCAATTTGTGATTGCGTTTTATGCCATCTTGCGTGCTGATGCGATCGTGGTTCCGGTCAATCCCATGTTATTGACGGATGAATTGCGGCATACGGTTGAAGATAGCGGCGCAGAAATTGCCTTGTCTTCGCAAGAGCTATTACCTCAAATCAGCCCTCTTTTGGGTGAGACTGATCTGCGACGTATCGTTGTGGCTTGTTATAGCGACTATCTGTCGGAGATGGATGCTGATGCGCCAAGTTGGGTGTGCGCACCTCGCCAGCCGCTGCACGATGACAGGCTGACCGCTTGGAGCGATGCGATTGCCCAAGGCCTCTCACCGACTACAGCCTTAGCGGGGCAGGATGATTTAGCCTGCATGCCCTATACCTCGGGCACCACGGGGCGCCCGAAAGGCTGTATGCATACACACAGCGCGGTAATGTACAACGCGATGAGTGGCGCTATGTGGGCTGGAGCGGGCTCGCCTGATCATATTGTGTTGCTGTCGCTACCTTTGTTTCATGTTACCGGTATGCAGATTAGTATGAATACAGCGATTTACGCAGGTGCCACGTTAATCATCATGCCGCGTTGGGATCGAGATCTCGCTGGTCGCTTGATCACAAAACATAAAGTCACGAGTTGGACCAGCATACCCACCATGATGATCGATTTTTTATCTAACCCCAATTTAGCGGAATACGACATTACGAGTTTAAAGCGTGTCTCTGGTGGTGGTGCGGCAATGCCTGCGGCCATCGCGCAAAAGCTACTCGATATGACGGGCTTGCGCTACATGGAAGGGTATGGGTTATCAGAAACGATTGCGACTTCGCACTCCAATCCTGTGCAGCGACTTAAGCAGCAGTGTTTAGGGATTCCTATTTTCGGTGTAGATTCGCGCGTCATCGATCCTGAAACACATCGTGAATTACCTGCCAATGAAATAGGCGAAATTATTATTCATGGGCCGCAGGTGTTGGTGGGTTATTGGCGCGATGAACAAAAAACTCGCGAAGCATTCCTTGAGTTAGATGGAAAAAATTTCTTTCGATCAGGTGACTTAGGCTATCGCGATGACGAAGGCTTTTTCTTCTTTACCGACAGACTAAAACGCATGATCAATGCGAGTGGCTACAAAGTATGGCCAGCGGAAGTCGAGGCAATGATGTACAAGCATTCTGAGATACAAGAATGCTGCATCATCGCTACCCAAGATGATTATCGTGGTGAGACAGTTAAAGCGGTCGTGGTAAAAAAACCAGGCAGTAACATTAGCGGCGAAAGTTTAATGGAATGGGCACGAACACAAATGGCTGCGTACAAAGTGCCGCGAGTCGTTAGTTTTGTTGATGAGTTACCCAAATCAGCCACTGGTAAAGTGATGTGGCGACAATTACAGGAAGCAGAGCGAGCACTATGAGCATCATCCTGAGCACGCTGAATGCACGCTTTTCTCACGCATCATTGGGGCTGCGCTATCTGATGGCCAACATGGGAGAGCTAGCTCCCATTACACAAATTCAGGAATTTGTGATCGGCGTTCGCGCAGCTGACATCGTCGAAAAACTGTTGGCACATCAGCCCGCCATTATTGGTTTTGGGGTGTACATCTGGAACGTGGATGAGATTACTCATATCGTTGCCCTGCTCAAGCGCGTCGCGCCTGAAGTCATCATTGTTCTAGGAGGGCCGGAAGTCTCGTATGAGGCCGAAGAACAAGCGATCGTTAAGCTGGCAGATTATGTAGTGACGGGTTGGGGCGACATTACCTTTACGAGTTTGTGTGCTTCGATCTTGCACGGACCCAAGCCCTTAATGAAAATCCATGCAGGCGAGCAGCCTCCTCTGGAGCAAATTGCGTATCCATATGCGCATTACACCGAGCACGACATCGCTCATCGAAAGGTATATGTCGAAGCCTCGCGGGGCTGCCCGTTTAAATGTGAATTTTGTTTGTCCGCGTTGGATAAAACGGCTTGGCCATTTCCCTTGGATGAGTTGCTGGGAGAGTTAGAAGGTCTCTATGCGCGCGGAGTGCGCGAGTTTAAATTTGTCGACCGCACCTTCAATTTAAATATCGCTAATAGTCGACGCATCTTGCAGTTTTTCCTCGACAAATTAGAGGCCAATCCAACGGATCCCGTGTTCGCGCATTTCGAATTAGTACCCGATCATTTACCCGATTCTTTAAAAGACATGGTGCAACAGTTTCCGGCCGGGTCGTTGCAGTTTGAAATAGGGATACAAACCTTCAACGTTGACGTGCAGGGATTGATTAGTCGAAAACAAAACAATGATAAAGCCGCTGAGAATTTGCGTTGGCTGCGTGAAGAAACACACGCGCATTTACATGTGGATTTGATTGCGGGCTTGCCAGGTGAAGACATGGAAAGTTTTGCGCGGGGATTCGATCGACTCGTGGCACTGCGACCACACGAAATTCAATTTGGTATCTTGAAGCGATTGCGCGGTGCGCCGATTAGTCGTCACACTAAAAACTATGGGCTGATATTTGATTCGTCACCGCCTTATACAATCTTGGCGACCGACCGCATCGATTTCAATGCCATGCAGCGATTAATTCGGTTTGCTCGTTATTGGGATTTGGTTGCGAATAGCGGGCGCTTCAAATCGCTACTGCCTGTGGTATTAGCTAATGCGCCGTTTGCACGCTTTCTTGCGTTATCGGATTGGCTGTACGCTAAAACGGATGCGACACACAGAATTTCGCCGGAGCGTCTGAGTGGATTATTGAACGAATGGTTGGGTAGTATGAATCAAGAGAATGCTGCAGACATAGCGGCATCGACCAAGCTTAATTCATCGACAGGCAAAGCTGACCGCGCTAACGCAGGGACGCAGCGACAACAAAGGCATCAGGCTGCGTGACCTTTGGCAGATGCGCGCCAAGCTTCAATCAAAGCAAGTGCCGTTTCGCTCAGCGATGACAATGGTAAAACACGAGCACGCTCAAAAATCATTAACGCATAAGCGTCTGCCAGTGCATTAACTTCGGGCGAGAGTGCGCGCTCCTCTCCGGTCGCGGGCCGCATGCGGCGCCAATAGTTAATGGCTTCTTCTAGTTCGGTGAGGGAGACATCCATGGCGCTATTGTACCGGCACTCGGTGCCGGTACGGTTTTCGTTGCGATTAATCGAGTCCAAGTTCTTTGCTGAGTAAATCAGCGCCGGCTGCCAAGGCCTGCAATTTAGCCGCGGCGATATCGCGTGGCATGGTCACTAAACCGCAGTTAGTGCAGCCATGGATGTGTTTAACATCGACATACTTTAACGCGCGACGCAGCACATCGGCGACTTGCTCAGGCGTTTCTACGGTAGATGTCGCTACATCAATAGCACCCACCATTACGTCTTTGCCTTTTAGCATGGCGATCAATTCCATGGGCACGCGCGAATTCTGGCATTCCAAACTGACTTGATCGATCGTGCTATTCGCTAGCAGCGGAAACACGTGTTCGTATTGACGCCATTCTTCACCCAGGCCTTGTTTCCATTTGATATTGGCTTCGATGCCATAGCCATAACAGATATGCACGGCCGATTTGCAGCTCAAACCTTGTGCGGCACGCTCTAGAGTTTTTACACCCCAATCACGCACTTCATCGAAAAATACATTAAATGCTGGTTCATCGAATTGCACGACATCGATACCCGCTGCAGCCAGTTCAAGCGCTTCTTGATTCAAGATTTCAGCAAATGCCCACGCGAGTTTTTCGCGGCTTTTGTAGTAATCGTCGAACAGCGTATCGATCATCGTCATAGGACCTGGCAGCGTGAACTTGATCGGGCCTTTGGTTAATTTGCGTAGACGCTTGGCATCTTCTACAAACACTGATTTTGTGCGCACCACTTTATCAATCACGACAGGCACATCCGCGTCATACCGATTACGAATGCGCACAGTTCTTCTATTAATGAAATCCACGCCGCTGAGATGTTCGATAAAGGTAGTTACGAAATGCTGACGAGTTTGTTCGCCATCACCAATCACAGTGATACCAGCACGTAGTTGATCATCGACCGCTAGTCGCATCGCATCAGCTTTAGCTTGTTCAAGCGCTTCACCTTGCAACTGCCACGGCGCCCAGAGCTTTTCTGGTTCTGCTAGCCATGCTGGTTTGGGAAGGCTGCCTGAAATGGCCGTTTTGATACGTTGACTCATGATCTCTCCGAAAGCTATTTATTAGTAATGAGGGTGTAGAAAAACACGCAGGTTGTTAAGCTGTGCGGTGTTTCATAAAATTTTCTAATCGTTGAACACCGAGTTCGAGTTTATCGAGCGAGCTGGCAAAGCACCAGCGAATAGCGCCTTCACCTTCGGGGCCAAATGCGCTGCCAGGTGCTAAACCAATGCCGGCTTCTGCAACCAGTTGTTTGCACAGTGCGAGTGAATCTGTCTCACCTTTAATTTTGAAAAACAGGTACATGGCTCCTTTGGGAAGGGGCGCAATGATGCCAGCTTCTCGGAAAAAAGGGCGCGAGAGTTGTTCGTACAAGTAGTTACGTGCGCGGGTATAGCGCTCAAGGGTGCGGGTGATAATTTCTTCGCCGCGTTCGATCGCCACGATACCCGCTTGTTGCACAAAGCCGGGTGCGCATGAGGTGTTGTATTCGATGAGTTTGCCTAAATCTGCGACGAGCGATTCAGGCGCTTGTATCCAACCCAAGCGCCAGCCTGTCATTAACCACGACTTAGAAAAACTATTGATAGAAACTACGCGCTCATCCGGTTCAGCTAAATTCAAAAAGGAGGGCGCACACGGCGGTGTGCCGGGTGCCTGATCGTAAACTAGGCGTTCATACACATCATCAGCAATCAACCAGATACCGTGTTTGCGGCAATGCGTTAGGACGATGTCTTGTTGTTCTCGGCTAATTACCCAGCCCGTAGGATTGTTGGGCGAATTTAAAAGTAAGGCCTTTGTATCCGGCGTTAGTGCGGCTAATAATTCATCTAAATCCAACTCCCATACGGGATCTGTTTTTGTAGTATTCAGTTGCAGCGATACCGTGACAACCTCAGCGCTGAGGATTTTTGGTATTTCGACTAGATTTGGCCACAGCGGGGTAACGATCACTACGCGATCGCCCGGATTGAGCAATAACTGTGCTGTCAGCATAAGCGCAGAGACTCCCGATGAAGTCAGCGCAATGGAGTTTGCTTGTGTCGGTCTGTGCAGACGCGATGAATAGTTAGCGAGCGTTTCTCGCAGCGCGGGCAAGCCAAAATTTTGCGTGTAAAAAGTGTCGCCCGCATCTAAGGATTGTTTAGCCGCATCGCGGATGAATGTCGGCGTGACTTCATCCGGCTCACCAAACCAAAAGGGAAGTACATCAGTGCGGCCCATGCCAGCATTTGCTACTTCGCGAATGCGTGAGGCGCGTAATGATTGTATTGAGGCGCGCGATAGAGCAGCGAAAGAGCCGGCGTGGTTCATAGATTAAAGGCTAGGCGTTGACTACTTGCTTGTATTAAGTCGCTTTTTTAGCGCTAGCTTTTTTCGCTACGGCCTTTTTGGCGACCGCCTTTTTAGCCACCACTTTTTTTGCTGGGGCTTTTTTAGTAGCGGTTTTGCTACTCACTTTTTTTGCGACCGCTTTTTTCGCCGCAGTTTTCTTTGCCGTTGTTGGAGCGGCATCGGCATCACCATCATCGCCAGTAGATTTTTCAGCAGCGGGTTTGCCTTTGCGCGGCTCGAATTCAAAACTCACTTTGCCATCTTTGCCTTTGGCTAGATAGGCTTTGAATGGCCGGCGTGTACGCTGAGACACGAACCCCGGTAATAAATCAGTACGGCCATCATTGAGCAATTTAACCATCTGCTCAGGAAGAATTTCTTGCTGAAGAATGATGCGGCCGCTACGGAAATCACAAGCCTTCGGTCTGGCTGCCGTTTTTTCGCACGTATAGGCTAAGCCCATTTCATACACGTTGCTACCGCATTTTGGGCAGGCGCCCAATACGGTCTGACCTGTAAAGTCGACGGGTTCAGCGTTCTCGTCATCGTCATTACTCTGGCCAAAATCAAATTCGAGTTTGAAGTTTTGTATCTCTTCATCGCGCGAGATTTTTAAGATGGCGGCAAAGGGTCGTCCCATTTTGGAGCGGAAACCCTGCAGCGGTCCGATGGTGCGATTGGTTAAAAGCTCTTCGACTTCGGTCACTTCAAATTGACGTCCGCCCGGAGTTTTACTCATCGAGAATTCACACTTAGTACAGGCGAAGCGACGGTAGTTTTCTTTAACCACTGAATTACAATTCGGGCAGGGCGTGGTCAGTGTGGAGTAGTCGCCCGGTATGGTGTCGTTGTCATATTCTTTGGCGCGCTTGACGATGGTTTGCGTCATCTGCGCAATCTCGCGCATGAACTCTTCACGACTAATGCCGCCGCGTTCCATTTGCGCTAGCTTAAATTCCCATTCGCCAGTTAGCTCAGGTGCGGTGAGCTCAGAAACACCTAAGCCACGCAGTAGCGTCATTAATTGAAATGCTTTGGCTGTCGGAATTAATTCGCGGCCTTCGCGCACTAAATAATTTTCCTTCAACAGTCCTTCGATGGTCGCAGCGCGTGTAGCCGGTGTGCCCAAGCCTTTGCCCGCCATAGCATCACGCAATTCTTCGTCATCGACTAATTTTCCGGCACCTTCCATTGCTGACAGCAGCGTTGCCTCTGAATAGCGTGCGGGTGGTTTGGTAACTAATGCATTGGCATCCAGCTTGTCGGTTTTAACTTTCTCGCCCTTAGCAACGGCGACCAGCGTACCGGTGGTCTCGCCCTCTTTGCCGCTGTGCTCAGCGGCTTCTTTGCCGTACACGGCCAACCAACCTGGGTTGGTGAGTATCTTGCCTTCGGTTTTAAATTGATGTCCTGAGACTTCGGTAAAACGTGTTGTAACCAGATACTCTGCCGCTGGATAAAAAACTGCCATGAAACGGCGTGCGACTAAGTCATACAGTTTTTGTTCAGGTTCAGATAAATTCTTTGGATATTGCGTCGTCGGTATGATCGCAAAGTGATCGCTGATTTTTGTGTTATCAAAGATGCGTTTGTTTGGTTTGATCCAACCACTCTTCAAAATTTGCGCTGTCAGTGGATAGTAATTATTACTCTCGCCCAGCGTCTCGATCGTTTGCTTAACGGTCGCGATATAGTCTTCAGGCAGATGGCGTGAATCGGTACGAGGGTAAGTCAGTACCTTATGGCGCTCGTACAGCGCTTGCGCTAAGCCGAGAGTGTTCTTAGCTGAAAAACCGAAACGCGCATTCGCTTCGCGTTGCAAGCTGGTGAGGTCAAACAATCCGGGCGCCATCGACGTACTGGGTTTGGATTCTTCGCTAACGTTACCTATTTTTTCGCGGCAGGCAGCGACAATCGAATCGGCCGCTGCTTTGCTCCAGAGTCGCTCGGCGCGTCGTTCGGGATCGATCTCGTCCTTCTTAAATTTCGTGTCTAGCCAGCGACCTTCATACACTCCGGCAGCACAGACGAATTCGGCACGAACTTCCCAGTAGTCGCGCGATACAAATTGTTTAATTTTTTCTTCGCGCTCGACCACGATAGACAAGGTCGGCGTTTGTACACGGCCGACCGTTGTTAAATAGAAGCCACCTTCTTTTGAATTGAAGGCCGTCATGGCGCGTGTGCCATTGATGCCAATCAGCCAATCCGCTTCGCTGCGGCAGCGTGCAGCATCAGCTAGCGGCAGCATGTCGCCATCTTCTCTTAAGTGAGTAAAGGCGTCGCGAATCGCGCCCTGAGTCATGGATTGTAGCCACAAGCGTTTGACTGGCTGCTTGGCTTTTGCGTACTGAACAATCAAACGGAAAATCAACTCGCCTTCACGGCCCGCATCGCAGGCGTTAATCAATTCGCCCACATCTTTACGTTTGATTAATTTGTTGAGTAGCTTCAGCCGTGATTCAGTTTTTTGTATGGGATTTAACGCAAAGTACGGCGGAATCATTGGCAAATTCGCAAATGACCATTTGCCACGCTTGACGTCATGTTCTTCGGGAGCCGCGATTTCGACCAAGTGGCCGACGGCTGATGACAGCACGTAGTCGTCGGATTCAAAGTACTCATCGTGCTTAGTGAAGCCGCCGAGGCTCTTCGCGATGTCATTCGCGACAGAGGGCTTCTCAGCAATGATGAGTGCTTTGGTCATGATTTTTCCGGATCTAGGGGCGACATTAGTAGGTCATTTGCCTATTTGGCGGGTAATTACTCACCATTTAAGCAGTGGTATTGCAAGTTACGCGCGCTGACGTTTTGATAACGACAGATGCTAGTGCGGCCAATGATAAGCGTGTTATCGCTGACTTCGCAAGCGAGCCATCAGTAGTTAGTCGCATTAGCTCAGGCTTTGGAGACAAATTGGAAGCGCGGGGTGTTGCCAGTTCCGCAATGATCAGCCGCTTGGGTGCGTTAGCTACGTGTCGACTTGATGATGGAAAATGGCTGCGAGTAGGCAGCCAGAAAAGCGGGTCAGTGATAGACGGGAGGGCTGGAGTCTTCGTCGTCAAAAAAGAGTTCGTCGAACATTAGTCCGTCAGGCTCTTTTCCTTGACTCCAAAGCACCATCAGTACAATGACTTTGAGTTTGTCTAACGATATGGGGCATTCATTCACTGCACAGGCACGTTCTAGAACGATTTCGCGTTGCAGAGCATTGATGACATCGGCGGACTCAAGGAATTCGACAAAGCCTATCGCTGCTGATCCTAGCAACTCGTACTCGCGCTCTGCGTACACACGAAAACCAAATGAAAACGCGGTTTGTCGAGCCTGCTGGCTGAATATCTCATTAGTCGTCTCGGCGAGGTCGGTCAACCACCCGAGTGCGCGCGAGATTTCTTCTTCTTCGAAACCTACCGCTGATAATTTTTTGGCCAGCGCAACTGAATCTGGGCATGCATCAGGACGGTAATAGGTTTCGTATAAATAAACGAGGACCTCAAACATATTCGTAATGTAGCTGCATCTGCGCCGACGCACAAGCATGAAGGTAAAAAAACTTCAAGAACTATTTATTAATCGGCAGCTTTTTACAAATTTCACGTACTTTCGACGCATTTACAGCCAAATTTATATCGAATTTAGTTCGCATTTAGTTCGCATTTAGTTCGCTTATGCGATGCAAGAGCGATATCAATGAAGCGGCGTTAGCGTTGTGCAAACCGACGCGCAATGTGTGTGAAGTGTTAACGCACTTTATTACGATTTTTTAATGAAGCGCTTGATACATACCGCTAGCCAGTCTTTCTATCCGACCTTCAAGCTCTAGTTCAAGCAAGCTGGCTTGAACTTCTGCCATCGTCATCGAGGTTCGTGCGGCTAATTCATCAACGCTGACGTGATCATGCCCCGCTGCATGAAGTAGTTGATTTGTTATTGCAGACGGATTGACAGAATTTACAGCGGTGTTTATAGCGACATGCGGCGGCGAGAATTTTTCTTTTAATGGAGTACTCTGAATATGAATTTCTTCAAGGATGTCTTGCGCAGATTCCACTAGTTTCGCACCTTGTCGTATGAGTTGATGACATCCTTTCGATAGCGGCGAATGAATAGAACCAGGAATAGCAAAGACATCGCGCCCTTGCTCCAGTGCGCTGCGTGCCGTGATGAGTGAGCCGGATTGCGCGGCTGCTTCTACTACTAAAACGCCTTGCGATAAACCGCTGATGATGCGATTGCGACGCGGGAAATTAGATGCAATGCCCGGTGTGCCCAGCGGGTATTCGCTCACTAGGCATCCGTGAACGGCGATTTGATGTGCCAGCTCGCGATGTTTGGCGGGATACACCAGATCAAGGCCCGTGCCTGTGACGGCAATGGTGGATCCTTCTGTAGTGATTTCACTCAGCGCACCCTCATGTGCGGCGCCGTCGATACCTAACGCAAGACCTGAAACGACTGTCAGGCCCGCTGTACTTAGGACGTGCGCAAAGCGGCGCGCGTTTTGTATACCTTGCAGGGTAGCGTTGCGGCTACCTACCATCGCGATCGATTTTCGATTCAATAATTCAGCGCGGCCTTTGACGTACAACACGGGCGGTGGGTCAGCAATAGTAAGTAGCGAGCTGGGGTAGTTGGCATCGGCAAACGTAAGTACCTGATTACCAGGGTGCTTACACCATTCCAACGTGGTATCGATTTGCTCACGGATAGGATCATCAGGCGCTGAGCTAAGCGTTAGTGCGAGTTTTTCATTCACACATTTTTGCAGAGCCGAATAGTTAGCGCCGAAAATATTTTCTGGCAAGCCGAAATGACTTAGCAATTCGCGTGCAGTTTGTGGCCCCACACCTTCAGTCAGCATGAGCCTTAGCCAGTCAGCGAGACCCTCAGTGTGTGTCATGGCGCTTCCGCATCGGGTGAAATGATCGAGTCGCCAATCGTTATGGCATCGCGCGCTTGCATGATCATGGCGAGAGAGATTCTTTCTTGTACTTTGAACACCAGTAAAGTTCCAATCGCTTGCTTATTGCCTTTGAGCGGATTTGATAAAGGATTTTCATTCGGACGGATTCTAACTTGCCGCACCACCCTCACCATGCTACCGGGATCGAGCCCATGCAGCGAGCCACGATTGAGCACCACGATGTCATGCATTCTGGCCCAACGGCCATCGTGCAATAGCGCAGCGAGCTTACCGTCAATGATTTTGCCGGGATGTGGAAACAGAGGGACGAGATCTGAATCGCTGACGGGTACTAGCTTGTCGCCCGCACTGAATTCTTTTTCTGAGCGCGTTATTTGAAATTTATGCATGGACCCGCTGTGTTGGCTCAGGCGAACGCGACCTATATTTAGGCCAGCTACACCCAGAGGCTGCTTTGTGTCGGGGTCGACAATGGAGTGCTTGACTCGGAACACATCAAATTGTTCGTTAGATCCCACATCGCCGATGACAAAAACACTATCGCCTTTGCCCGCAATTACTCGACCGCTTTCAATTTCGCGAATGGTCGGCGCGTTGGGGGGCGAGTCGTTGCTAATGAGCGGTGTTCGTGTAAATAGACTTTGTAATTTTGCAGAAAGTAGCGGTAGCGGTGCGTGGGCGATCGGTGTGCTGCGTATCGTTGGACCAAGCTGCTTTGGCGTGAGTGAACTGGGGTTGTCGTCTTCGAGACTAAGCGAATTATTTAAGCGATTGAGGACGATAATTTGGCCGGGGTAAATCCAGTGTGGGTTAGTGATCAGGCTTTGGTTTGGCTTCCATACCTCAGGCCAGCACCATGGGTTATTTAAAAAAAGAGAGGCGATATCCCACAAGGTGTCACCGGCGCGTACTTGATGTTTATCAGGCGCATTTGCTGCCCATTCACAGACGCCGGCTGACCATGCTGCATGCAGGGGTAAAAAGCCAGTCAGCGAAACGGTGAGTAGCACGGCTGTGCTAAACTTTTTCATTAAATTTTCCTTGGGATTAAGCCGACGGGTGATTGAGTGAAAGCCGATGCGAATTTTGCGCGAGCTCCTCATCACATATGAGCTGTAATCTCTTATTTTTTTCGTTTGTTGCGCAAAAGCTGTATGGCTCTCTTATCTATCCTTCGCTATCCCGATCCGCGCTTGCATAAGCTTGCTAAGCCTGTGACGGATTTTGATGACCGCTTGAAGCAGTTGATTGCTGACATGGCGGAAACTATGTACGAAGCACCAGGAATAGGCTTGGCAGCGACGCAGGTCGACGTACATCAACAAGTCATTGTTATTGATACCTCTGATACGCGCGATCAGTTGCGAGTTTTAATTAATCCGCAGATTGTCTGGGCCAGCGACGACCATCAGGTGTACGAGGAAGGTTGTCTCTCTGTGCCGGGAATTTACGATGGCGTTGAGCGCCCTTCACGTGTGCGTGTTCGCTCGTGCGATGTGGATGGCAATGCACATGAATTCGAAGCGGACGGCTTGCTAGCGGTCTGTGTGCAGCATGAGATGGATCATCTTAAAGGCACCGTGTTTGTTGAATATCTGTCACCTCTCAAGCGTAATCGCATTAAAAGTAAGCTTCTAAAAGAAGAGCGAGAGCTTAAAAAAGAACGCCAACCAATCGGTGTTCGCTAACTACCACGTAAGTGCTGACAAAAAATCAGATATTTCTCGATTAACGCGCCGAAGCTAAGCGCTTATTTGCTTGGCCCCGCGTCGCACAGCTATGCTGGCTCGCCATAAACTACGCAATAAATCAGCATCTCCCTAGGCCTGACATTCTGCACGCACCTATAATTGCCGCATGAAAGTTATTTTTGCCGGTACGCCGGAATTTGCTGCTGTTGCGCTCGCCCAGTTGCATGAGGCGGGTTTTGAGATTCCGCTGGTGTTAACTCAGCCCGATCGCCCCGCGGGTCGCGGCATGCAGTTGCAGCCTTCCCCCGTTAAAAGCTATGCGTTAACGCATGGGATGCCCGTTGCTCAGCCCGTGTCGTTGCGCTTGGATGGTAAATATCCTGAGGAAGCAGCTGCGGCGCATGCGCAGCTCACAGCCACCGAGCATCAGGTGATGGTGGTGGCAGCGTATGGTTTGATTCTTCCCGCCTCTATTTTGTCCATACCGCCCATGGGTTGTTTGAATATTCACGCTTCCCTGTTGCCGCGTTGGCGCGGAGCGGCACCGATACATCGCGCCATTGAAGCGGGCGATAGCGAAACTGGCATTACGATCATGCAAATGGATGAGGGCTTAGATACCGGCCCGATGTTGCTGATGCGAAGTGAGCGTATTTACGCAACCGATACGACCGGCTCTTTGCATGACCGCCTTGCCGCAATGGGTGGTGAGTTAATTGTTGATGCGCTAAAAAAACTGCAGCAAGGCGGCTTATCGGCGCAAGCGCAACCAACCGAAGGCATGACCTACGCAGCAAAAATTTCAAAGCAGGAAGCCGATCTGGATTTTCGTTTACCCGCAGAGACCTTGCTGAGACGCATTCATGCTTTCAATCCTTTTCCCGGAGCGGTGGCGCACTTACATGAGACGACCGTAAAAATCTGGCAAGCAAGCTCTGTCGAGGCCAAGGGAAAGCCGGGTGAAATTCTGTCGGTAAGCACCGAAGGAGTCATCGTCGCATGCGGTTGCGGCGCCCTGAAATTATTGGAGTTACAAAAGCCTGGCGGTAAGCGTCTTTCGGCGGCACAGTTTATTCAGGGTTTTGCCATGGAATCTGGGCAGTGCTTACAAATTCCAAAGTGAATTCCCGTATAATTAATTAGCGCCGATTTGATT
>Ga0164294_10000307_pt1 | contig 46136 bp, 29 predicted proteins | sample GEODES005metaG_FD_111479 | JGI IMG/M metagenome (GOLD analysis project Ga0164294, IMG submission 111479) | Oligotrophic lake water microbial communities from Sparkling Lake, Wisconsin, USA - GEODES005 metaG | ecosystem: Environmental > Aquatic > Freshwater > Lake | place: USA: Sparkling Lake... | reverse complement strand
GAGGTCGCCACCGGCAGCAGCGACACGATTCCATCCCTTCCGGCGAACGCCACCCCCCAGGATGCCGCCGCCTGGACGCTCGTCGCCCGCGTCCTTTTGAATCTCGACGAGACCGTCAGCAAGCATTGATTCTCGCCCCCTCCGGCAACGCCTCTCCGCCACGCCCCAGGATTCCCATGACCGCTTTCCCCTCGGCCGAACAGGTCCGCGACGCCCAAGCCAAGCTCCTGCGGCGACGCTGGTTCTTCCGCGACTGCGGCGTGTCGCTTGCCGGCATGGCAGCGGCGACGCTCCTCGAGAAGGAAGGGCTCGCCTCGTCGGCCCCGAATCCGCTCGCCCCCCGCGCTCCCCACTACGCGCCCAAAGCAAAGCGGGTGATCTCGATGTTCCAGGCGGGGGCACCCAGCCACCTCGAGCTGTACGATTTCAAGCCGGAGCTTGCCAAGCGGAGCGGGTCGCTTCCGCCGGCCGAGCTTCTCGCCGGCTACCGGGCCGCCTTCATCAATCCCAATTCGACGCTCCTCGGGCCGAAGTTCGGCTTCAAGCGATACGGCCGCACCGGGCTCGACGTCAGCGAGCTCCTCCCGCACATCGCGAGCATCGCCGACGACATCTGCGTCATCCGTTCGATGCAGACCGATGCCGTCAATCACGCGCCAGCGCAGATCCTCATGAACACCGGCTCGCAGCAGTTCGGCCGGCCGAGCTTCGGGGCCTGGACGCTGTACGGCCTGGGGAGCGAGGCGGAGGACCTCCCCGGCTATGTCGTCCTCACCAGCGCCACCGGCACCAGCGGTGGGGCGAGCAACTACGGCGCCGGCTTCCTCCCCACGCTCTACGGCGGAATCCCGCTTCGCGGCACCGGCGATCCGGTTCTCTACCTCACCAACCCCAAGGGGATCGATAGGGATGCGCAGCGTATCTCGCTCGACACGCTCAACCGACTCAACGAGCTCGCCCTCGACGCCGTCGGCGATCCGGAGATCGCTTCCCGGATCCAGAGTTACGAGATGTCCTACCGGCTCCAGTCGAGCGCCCCGGAGCTGATGAATCTCGCCGATGAGCCGAAGGCCGTTCTCGATCGCTACGGGATCACCGATCCGGCCAAGCCGGGCTATGCCCGCAACTGCCTCCTTGCCCGCCGGCTTCTCGAGCGCGGCGTCCGCTTCGTGCAGCTCTTCCACGAGGCCTGGGACACCCACGGCGACCTCGTCAATCGGATGAAGCAAAACGCCGCCGACACCGATCGGGCGAGTGCCGCGCTCGTCATCGATCTCAAGGAGCGCGGCCTCCTCGACGACACGCTCGTCACCTGGGGAGGGGAGTTCGGACGGACGCCGATGAACCAGGGGGGCAGCGACGGCCGCGATCACCACAATCGGGCGTTTTCGATGTGGGTGGCCGGCGGCGGCTTCAAGGCGGGGCACGTCCACGGCGCGACCGACGACTTTGGCTTCAACGTCGTCGCCGATCCGGTGCACGTTCACGATCTCAACGCCACGCTCCTCCACCTCCTCGGCCTCGACCACCTCCGCCTCACCGCCCGCCACCAGGGGCGCGACTTCCGGCTCACCGACGTCCATGGCAACGTCGTGCAGGGCGTGATCGCCTGACAGGCACTTCACCGGCGTCCGGCGCCCGAGGCGACGGGACGCCGGTACCGCCGCCGTCACGACGCGCTGCGCCTCTGGGAACAGCCTATTTCAACCCACCGTGAGCCAGACGGTCGGTCTTCCCATCAGTGTTGTCACGGCTCAAGACCCGGGCTGCGCTACAGAAATAGGTGTGGTCGTCGGCGACGACGAGGTTGAACGACCGCACCGGCTCTGCCTCTTCTTCAATCCGCTCCACGAGCCCCCCACCGTCGAGGCCGTGCAACCGATTCCCCGGCTCGAGGTGACGGGCGAGCGTCCACCCCTTGCCGACCACCCAGAATGGATGCCCGGGCGTGGCACGGATCGTTTCACCGTCGAGCTTGATGGCGAGCAGCTTCTCCGGCGGGCGCATGGTGGCGAGCAAAACCGGCTTCAGTCCGAGTCTGCCGGTGAGCGGATTCTGCGTCAGGACGACATCCCCCGGCTGGAGCCGATCGACCGCCACCGGGCCGGTTTCGGTCCAGACCACCGTGCCCGCCGCTAGGCACTCCCGCCTGACAGGGGGCGGTGGCGGCGGCGGCGCTGCCACCCCCACCGCGGTCGACGTCGACGATCGGTACGAGACGCGCAGCGGTTTCTCGCCGACTTGATACGTCCCCGTCTCTTCGCTCCACCACCGCCGCCACTGGTCTGGGTCGTCGCTCATCGACTCGCCCGTGGTCGACCGAAGAAGAGATGCGATCGCCTGGTTGGACATCGCAGTCCGCTCGTTCTCGCGCTCCCTTTGGGCCTCCTGGGTGAGCGCTCCCTCGGCCACCTGCCGGGTCCCCTCCGCCCACGCACGGCTGTTGGCCCAGTCCGTCACGACCAGATGGTCGAGGATCGTCACATCGCGTTGTTCAGCCCCGTCACGAAAACCGATCTGGCGACAGAAGATGGTTCCGTCAGCTCCCTGCTGCCACTCGATTTGACTGACCCAAGGCGCACCGAACGCGTCGATGACGAGGGGGACATACAAACATGGATCGCGTTCCGCGAGCGTTTCGGCGGCCAACCTTCGCACGCCCAGCCAGCCACTCAACAGCGCATGACGCACCAGACTCGCAGAGGCCTCGTCAGAGAGGTCGTCGGCCAAGCTCCGCACGACGCTCATCGCGGCCGGCTCGTTGGCCGTCGAGAGCGTCACCTCGAGCGCACGGATGCCAGCCTGGCGACCGAGATCTCGAACTCTTTCCACGGCCATCTCGGGAGTGACGGCCCCCTCCCCGATCTGCTTTGCCAATGACGTGAGCGTCACGGCATGCTTCCGCAGCGCGGCGGCTGACAACCGGGCTTCGTCTCGTTGACTTGTGACGGCGCCGGCGTCGACCCAGGCGCCGGCGATCTGCACGTGCCCGAGCCGCTCGTGGGCCGGGCCATGGGTGGGGTCGAGGGCGACGACCGCCGTCAGATGGGCCTGCTTCTGCTCGGTCAACCGCTGCCGGCGACACCACTCGGCCAACGCCCACTGGCCAGAAACCGTCGGCTCGGAGCCCTGGCGACGCTCCCGGTATTCCTTCAGTCGGGGGTCGTTCTTGGCCTCCTCGATCACCCTCTCGTAGGGACTGCGTCGCTTTCCGCGATAGACGGGACCGGCAGCCCCGCGAGAGAGATGCTCGTCAGGGCTGACGCGGAGCGTCGTCGCCCGCAGACGGGGCTGCGGGGTCAGGCGGAGATCGGGCTGGTCATCATGGCCCCCCGCCTCCCCGGCCCGATCGCCCTCTTCGGCTGCCGCGCCAATCCCGGCCACCGGGAGATCCTCGGCAGCGGTCAGCGGCCGCGGGGAGGGGCCGATAAAGACGCCCCCGGCCAGCACTGCGGACATCGTCATCACACGCATCGGACTTCTCATGGCATTCATGGCATTCCCCCTGTCATCCAGGAATCGTGCGACCGTCGCCGTACATCGCGGGAGCCAATGTCTCCAAAGGCCCACAGCCCGGCCTATCGGCCGGCAACGATCCGCGATGCTTTGCCCCCGAGGTGACTATACTCCTGCGCGGGGAGGTGGGGTGAAGAGCGGCCGGGGCGGTGCGTAGAAAAAGTCATCCCTGACCGAACCGGCTGCGGGGCAGCCGGTGGAGACAGTTCGAGGGAGGGGCCATGCGCATGATCCATCCCTGGGCCCATCTTCTGCTCGGTGTTTGCGTTCTCTTTCCCCGGCCGGCGGCAGGGGCTGATCCGGCCGAGCTGCGCGCCTGGGCGGCGAGCGTTGTCACGATCGAGTCGGCCGCCGGACCCGCGCGGCGAATTGGGAGCGGCGTGATCGTTTCCGAGGCGGGGCATGTCGCCACCACCTTTTCAGTCGTCGCCGGTGCCGCGAGGCTGCGGGTCAGGGGACACGACGGGAAGACCCGCGTGGTCGTCGGGGTGGCTGCCGCAAACCGAGGGCGCGAGCTCGTCCTGCTGGCCACCAAGGGAGCCGATCGGCAGGCTGCCGTGGCGACGCCGGTCGACCGGGCCATCGCCGTCGGCGAGCCGGTCCATGCCATCGGTGGCCCGGCCTCGGCCCCCCTGGTCGCCGCGACAGATCAGATCGACCGCATCGAATCGGCGGAGCGATTCGGACAGTCGCTGAGAGTGCCACTTCCCACCCCGATCGACCCCGATCAATGCCGGATCGTCCATCACGCCTACCTCCACCAGGCGAGCCTCGGCGGCGGACTGTTCGGTGACGACGGGGCGTTGCTGGGCATTCTCGTGCCCAGTGCTGACTGGCCCGATCGGATCCATGTTGCCGTGCATGCCGGTCATCTCCGCGAGCTGCTCGACACGTCTGGCCCCCCGCGGCCGCTGTCGAGTCTCGAACGCGCGGAGGACGATCTCTCCATACGCTCTCCCGCAGAGGTTGCCGGGCAGCAAAAGGCGAATCAACTTCCTCCGACAGAGTGCGACGCACTGCGTCGTGGCGCGGCAATGCGCGAGCGACTCCATGCGTTTCGAACGGACCTCGCTGGGCTCCCCGCAGAGGAGCGCCGGATCCTCGCCCGGGCCGAGCGTTGGAAAGCGGAGGAGCGATTGCCGCAGGAGCAATCCGAACAGCTGCGGCGACTGCTGGCCGCCAATCGCCTGGCGATCGCTTCGATCGAGCCGGAGGTGGAGATCGTCGGCACGGAGAGACCGCTTCCAGGCGCTGATCCAAGCCTGCGTGGTCAGAACGAACGGGCTTTCTCGCCGCGGCAGCGGATCCTCGGCCAGCAACTCGATGCGGAATACCAGCGGCTCACGTTTCAGCTGGCGATCCTCGACGCCGAGCGACTCCGGCTCCGCAGCCGCCAGCTTCAAACCGACGCCGATGTCGCGGCGCTCGGGCGGATCGGCAACACGCTCGTCCGCACCGTTTTTTTTGCCGGGGATCCGTTGGGGATGCGCGGGAGTGAGGAGCTCGAGGATGCCCTTCCCGAGCTCGGCGCCGAAATCGCCGAGGGGCGGCCGGCCGGGGTGTTTCTGCTTCTCCGCGGCCTCCTACTGACGCGACTGGAGCGCTTCGACGACGCCCGCGCCGACTTCGATCGGCTCATCGAGGAAGATCGCCCGCTCCGTGCAGCGGCCGAACTGGCGCGGGCCCGTGCCGAGGGTCGAGCCCGCGAAGAGCCACTTGCCGATGCGGTGGTGTGCGGCGCCCGGAGGGGCAAAGGAGATCCGATCATGGAAACGCTCCTGGCGCGCTGTGCGATCGACCGCAAAGATTGGACGGAGGCCGCCGGTTGGCTGCGGGCCGCGCTCGAGCATGGCGGCGACTCCGGCGAATTGCACGTGGGCGTGGCGATGGTCACGCTCGCCGCCGGCAGAGCCCCCGGGGCGCCGCGCCTGGCGGCCGATCACGCCGAGAAAGCCTGCCGGGCCTCTCTCGGCACCGACTGGCGGGCCTGGGGGCTTGTCGGTCTGTCTGCGGCAGCGGCGGGGAAATGGGAGGAAGGCGAGGAAACGCTCGACCGCGCCGCCCCTCTGGCCACAGACTTTGCCCCCGACACGCTCCGTCACTGGCGCCGGTCGGTCCGCGACCGAAAGCTTCCCGACACCTGGTTCGCCCCATGATGGCCATGGACGAGCGCACGCCCCATGGCACTTTGTGACGCGCCTCCTGACTCCCCCACAGCCGACCCGATCCTCACCGCCGCGGCCGCGGGGCCTTGAGATCGTGGCCGAGATTGTCGAGGACGACATGGACGAGGTCTTCGGTCCGCTCCGCCGACACCAGAAAAAAACAGAACAGCATTTCGTCGAGGGTGCCGTCTCCCCAGACGACGCGCCGGGGAGGCTTCGAGGGGTTTGATGGATTCGCGGCGGAGTTGTCAAACACGCCTTCCATGACGATCCGCGTCCCGGCCGGTAATGGGAACGGCTGCTCGTAATAAAACTCGTCCTGCCAGTCGTAGTTCCAGGCTGGAATATCGATGAGTCGCTGCGTCGACCCATCGGGCAATTCGGCCCGCACGCTCACCCCCTTGCCGAGGAGGTGCATGTGGGGAACGACGCCGACGACGGTCACCCCCTTGGGAAGCGTGTAGCTCGCCGAGGCTCGCCAGGCCGCGTCGCCGGCGGGGATGTCGAGTTCGTACGCACTTGTCCAGATGCTCCCCACGAGGCGCTCCCGATCGGCGATGATAGCGGCCGTCGGCTCGTCGAGAAAATAGAGCCCGATCTCCGAGCGATCGCGCGCCTCGACGCCATCGGGGTGATAGTGGATCTGGACAACGAGATCAGAGCCCTTCTTGAGATGCCGGCCGCGCCCGCCGGGGAGCCGCCGCGGCGTGTTTCCCGGCGACCAGCCGCCGAGGGCACCGGAGGGAAGGAAGCCCGGACCGGAAAACTTCCCGTAGCCGGGCTCGGGCGTCGCCGCATCGAGCCGTCGCGCGGCACCTGAGGCATCGAGAAAGAGGACGGCATGATGGACGACGCGCGGGTTCCCCGGATGGAAATCGATCGCGGCCACGACCTTGTCTTCGGGGATGTCGATCGGGATCACGAAGTGCTGGAGGATGTCGGGGCTATCGGCCGGCACGGTAAACGCCTCCGGCATCCGGACGACGAGATCGGGGGGCCCGAGCCGCCAGCCGGCCGTGAACGTCGGCAGCGTTGGCTCGTCGGCAGGGTCGCCAGGCTCGCAGCCCCCTTCAGCCCAGGCTGTGATCGTCTCGATCTCCTCTTGTGTCATCCGCCGATCCCCGAGGAATGGATGGGCATCGTTGGCGGCAGGCATCCATGGAGGCATGATCCCGGCAGCAATCGTCTCCACGATCATCGGGGTGTGGGCCGCCACCTCCGCGCACGTCGTGAGCGGAAAGGGGGCCACTTCCCCGGCCCGGTGACACGACACGCAGCGGGCATGGATGATCGGCGCGACATCGCGGGCATACGTGACGGTGGTCTTTGGCGCTGGCGCTGCGGCGATTTCCAGTCGGCATCCCACTGGCGCCACGAACGCTTCCGCCGGGGCCTTTCCAGCAGCGACAGCCGCCACCGCATCGGCAAGCCAGCGCTTGGTGACCGCCGGCCGCCGCCGGCCGACCGCTCGGTACGCATCGTCGATCGCGCCCCGGTAGGCGACGCGGCCACTGGCATCGATCACAAACGCCTCCGGCACATGGGTGGGGCGGAGGCGGCCGCGGAGGGCCTCACGACCTTCCCAGATGATAGGGAAGGGGAGGGGTCGACCCTGGAAATGCGCGATCGCCTCATCGCGCGTTACCGCCTCCTCGGCGACAACGGCGAAGAACCGCACCGGCGTTCGGTCTGGCCCTGCGGCTCGGGCCACCTCGTCGGCGACCTTTCGCAATCGCGGCAGTGCCCCGTTCGAAATCGGGCAGGTCGTGGAGAGGAACACGACGACATCGACGGAGTGCTCCCCGTCATCGAACGAATGCCCCCGGCCGTCGAGGTCAGTCGCCTCGATCGCACCGGCTTCCCACACGGAATGAAGTGGCTCGGCCGACTCACATCGGCGCACAACAACCAGGGGGCCGCCAAGGCCGCTGATCGACACGAGAATCGCAAAAACAACCCGCGAGACACACGATGCAATCACGAGACATTCTCCGGAAGGCAACCTCGGTCATCATCGGGTTATCGAAGGTCGCCGGCAACTTCGATTCCAACCTACAATCTAGATGCCTTGCATCCGAATCCTTATCCCGTTGGCCGGACGAGGAATGCAGTGAACTCGGGAAGGGAAAACCAATCATGCTGGTGAGACTCGTCGTTGCCGTGCTCGTCGTGGTGCTGTCGCTCTCCGCCGCCGCGGCCGATCCCCGCGACACGATTGCCCGTGAGAATGCCCGGGAGGGCTCGCTCGACTGGCAGCTCACGAAGGTGGGCCTGCGGAATGACGTCCGCGCCCGCGGCATCGAGGGCTACTGCTCGCGGCAGAGCGTGAAGGCCGGCGAGACGATCGAAATCTTCGTCTCCACCGCCCCGGCCGCGCCGTTTCGGCTCGAGATTTTTCGGTGTGGCTACTACGGCGGCCGCGGTGCTCGACTGATGACGACGCTTGGCCCCTTCGACGGCGTCACGCAGCCCGATCCCGAGCCGGGCGAAAAAGATCTCCACGAGTGCCACTGGAAGGCCTCGACAAGCCTCGTCATTCCGAACGACTGGGTGAGCGGGGTCTACCTCGGCAGGCTGTCGGTGATCCCCCCCGACGACACGAAGGCCGCTTGGCAGAGTTACGTCACGTTCATCGTCACCGACGACCGCCCCGCCGACATCCTCTTCCAGTGCTCCGACAACACCTGGAACGCCTACAACGCCTGGCCGAGCAACTTCTCGGTCTACACCAATCCCAAGGGGACGAGTGGCCCGTGGAACGACGTCAGCTTCGATCGTCCTTTCGGCCGCTATGCCCAGCACACGAGCGTCGTCAACGATCCGCTCTCGATCGGATCAGGTGAGTTTCTCTCGTTTGAATACCCACTCGCCTATTTCCTCGAGCAGCACGGCTACGACGTCAGCTATGCCTCCAACAGCGACCTGCTCACCCCAGACCGGGGGCTGAAGTGCAAGGCCTTCCTCAGCGTCGGCCACGATGAATACTGGGACCAGCGGCAGTTTGATTCGGTCGTGACGATGCGCGACGCAGGAGTGAGCCTCCTGTTTCTCTCCGGCAACTCCGTCTGCTGGGTGACGCCGCTGCGCCAAAGCCATGATGGCCGCGACAACCGGATCATGTTCCGCGGCGGCCCGTATGGCGGCGACACGCCGACGGCCCTCGAGCGAGCCCGTGTCAACGGCCCCTTCCCCGAGAAGGGCCCTGACGAGGGCTATCTGATGGGCGCCCGCAACGTCGAGCCGGTCAATGGCGGTGGCGACTGGATCTGCACCAAGCCCGACCACTGGATGTTTGCAGGCACCGGGATGAAGGCAGGGGAGAGGATCCCCGGACTCATCGGCTGGGAATACCACGGCAACCCGCCGGCGGACATCCCCGGCCTCGAAGTCGTTGGGGAGGGGACGGCGCTTGTCGGTGGGGAGCAACCGCAGCAGTGGACCGCCACGATCTACCCCGGCCCCAAGGGCAACATCGTCTTCAATGCCTCGACGATCTTTTGGTCTCAGGGGCTCTCCAATCCTCCCGGGCACACGCTGCCATGGTCGCACTGGACGCGCCCCCACGGCCCCGACACCCGCGTTCAGCGGATCACCCACAATCTCCTCGCCCGGGCGCTCAGCCCCCGGGGGAGCGAAGCGGTGACGGTCACCGACGCGCGCCGCATCCATGACGCCGCCCCGCACGCGGCTTTCAGCGATCTCGTTCGCTGGCACGATGCCTGGTGGTGCGTGTTCCGCGAAGCGGAGGCCCACGTCGGTGGCGACGGCAAGATCCGCGTCCTCACCTCGGCGGATGGCGCCGCGTGGGAGTCGGCGGGAGTCGTGGCCGAAGCAGGGATCGATCTCCGCGACCCAAAGGTGTCGGTCACCCCCGATGATCGACTGATGCTCGTCGCTGGCGGAAGCGTCTACCGGGGCGGCACAAAGCTCCTCGGCCGGCAGCCACGGGTAGCCTTCTCGGCCGACGGCCGCGACTGGTCACCGCCACAGCGCATCCTCGCGGAGAACGATTGGCTGTGGCGCGTCACCTGGCAAGGGGAGACTGCGTATGGGGTCGCCTATCGCACCGGGGCGCCTGAAGGGACGCCGGAAGACACCGGCGAGTGGACGACGACGCTCTCCAAAAGCCCCGACGGCCTCTCCTGGCAGCCGGTGACGGTGTGGGACATTCCCGGCCGCCCCAATGAGACGACGCTCCGCTTCCGCGCCGACGGCACGGCCTTGGCGCTTGTCCGCCGGGAGAGCGGCGATCGGCAGGGCTGGTTCGGAAGCGCCCCGCCCCCGTACCGCGACTGGACGTGGCGACCGATCGGCCGGCCCATCGGCGGGCCGGAGTTCCTTGTCCTCGCCGACGGGCGGATCCTCGCTGCCGGGCGCGATTACCGGGAAACTGGGCCGGTGACGGCCGTCGACTTCCTCGATCCCGCCTCCGGGGCGTGGCCCGCCGGCGTCGCGCTGCCCAGCGGCGGCGACACGAGTTATCCTGGGATGGTGGAACACGACGGCCAGATCTGGATGAGCTACTACGCGACGCACGAGGGGAAGTCGGCGATTTATTTCGCCAGGCTTGCCGTGCCACCGCCCGGGGACGAGTGATGGGCTGCGGCGAATCGGGCTTTCAGCTGACGCGGGCCGCATGGGCACTGGTGCTGTGCCTCCTCGGCAGCCTTTCCATCCGTGCGGCGGAGCTCCCGGCAGCCCCTCTGTCTGACGAGCGCTTCTTCACCGACACCGTCCTCCCGGTGCTCGAGGCGCGCTGCTTCGCCTGCCATTCCCACGACCACGAAATCAAAGGGGGCCTGGCCCTCGATTCGCGGAGTGGCTGGGTGCGGGGAGGGGACCAGGGGCCGGCGATCGTTCCCGGGGCCCCGCAGGAATCGCTCCTCATCGAGGCGATCAGCTACACAAACCCTGAACTCCAGATGCCCCCCGAGGGCGTCATCCCAGCGGAGGAGCTCGCCCACCTCGTCGACTGGGTGCGCCGCGGTGCCCCCGATCCCCGCGTGGTCGAGGTCTCTCCGGAGGAAGCCTGGAAGGAGAAGCTCGCGGAGCGGGCCACCTGGTGGAGCCTTCAGCCGCCGCGGCCAAGCGAGCCCCCGAGCGTCGCCGATCCGGCCTGGCAGCGGGATCCGGTCGATCGCTTCATCCGCGCGAAGCTCGATGCAGGCGGGATCGAGCCGGCGGCCCCGGCCGATGCCGCGACGCTTCGCCGCCGGCTGTCGCTGGTGCTCACCGGTCTACCGCCTTCGTTCCACGCCTCGATTCCTGCCAGTGCCTCGACGGCGGAGGTCGTCGATGCCCTCCTCGCCTCTCCCCATTTTGGCGAACAGTTCGCCCGTCGTTGGATGGATGTCGTCCGCTACACCGACACCTACGGCTACGAATGGGACATCGCCGCCCGCGGCTCGTGGGACTACCGCGACTACGTCGTCCGGGCGTTTAACGATGACATCGGCTTCGACACACTCGTCCGCGAGCAGATCGCTGGCGATCTGCTCCCCGAGCCACGGGCCGACGCGACAGCTGGCGTGAATGCCAGCCAGATCGGGCCGATGTTCTTTCATTTCGGCGAGCACCGCCACGGCAGCAGCCTCGACTTCAACGGCATCCACCAGGAGATGATCGACAACAAGATCGACGCCTTCTCCAAAACGTTCCTGGCGATGACGGTGGGCTGTGCCCGCTGCCACGATCACAAGCTCGATGCGATCTCGCAGAAAGACTACTACGCGCTGGCCGGGATGTTCATGACGCCGCGGTGGACGCCCCGTGACGTCGCCCTTCCCGAAGTCAACGCTTCGTTGATCGCCACGCTCAAGCGTCTCCGCGGCGAGATCCAAGCGAGCCTCGCTGCCGCCTGGAACCGCGAGGCGGTCGCGATCTTCGGCGCTACGCTGCGGGATCGCCTCCGGGCTGATCCGGAGGGGATGAAGGCCGCGTCGATCGACGACGTGAGCTATCCCTTGGCCAAGCTCCTCGAAGCCACCGCCCAGCCAGATGCCGACGCCAGTGTGACGGTCCCTGAAGCCTGGAAGGCGCTCGCCGCAGAGTGGCACTCAGCCCGTACGATGCGGCAGGAGGCCAATGCCCGCTTCACGGCGCTTGTTGACCTCACCGAGCCGGGGCTGCCTGCGGGCTGGGTCGCAGAAGGGGAGGGGATGGCCCACGGGCATGTCGCCGCACCGACGATGCGAGTCAGCCTGGAGGGGGATTCACTCGTCGCCGGAATCCTCCCGGCGGGCCACCACACCAATGCCCTCTCACCAAGACTCCCCGGCATTCTCCGTCTCCCTCCCCCGGAGAGCTTTTCCCGGAAGTGGGTGAGCGTGCAGGTCGCCGGCGGGGAGTGGGCGGCAAAGCTCGTTGTCCCGCAAAACGCGATCCTCAATGAAGGGAGCGGCGGACCAGCGTTCTTCGATGCCAAGGCGGCTCCGCAGTGGCAGGCCGTCTCACTCACGCCCCTGAAAAACGGCGTTACGAGAGTGCTCACTGAGTTTGCCACGACCGACTTCAATCCCAACTTTCCACCGCGCACAGGGCTTGCCACCGCCGGCGGCGTGACGTTGCCGGCCGCCGATGACGGCGTCGGAAAGAAGAGCTGGCTCAGCGTCACCGGTTTCGTCGCCCACGACGAGCCCGGCGCCCCGCTTCCCGATCTCTCGTTGTTCGAGACGCTCTTCGACCGGTCTCTGCCGACAACCGAGGGGGAAGCCTGGAACGCGGTGGCCGACTGGCTCCGCGGCGCCGTCGACCGCTTCGCCACCGGGAAGGCCACGGCAGGGGACGTCCGGATCCTCGACTGGATGCTCGCCCGCAAGCTCCTCCCCAACGATGCCGCGACGCTGCCTGAGGTCGGTGGAGTCGTGACGCAATACCGGGAGGTGGAAGCGACGATCCGCCCGTCGCGAACGGTCAATGGCATGGACGAGCGCGGCATGGCTCCGATCGACTACCGGCTCAACCTCCGCGGCAACGTCGATGACGAAGGGCCGGCGGTGCCACACGGATTTCTCGAGGTCTTTTCAGCGAGCCACGGCATCGGTCCATTCCCTGCCAGTGGTCGGCTCGAGCTCGCCGACGCGCTCGCAAGCGACCGCAATCCCCAGACGGCCCGGGTGTACGTCAATCGGGTCTGGCAGTGGGTGTTCGGCACCGGGCTCGTTTCGACGTCGAGCGATTTTGGCCGGCTCGGCGACCGCCCCTCCCACCCGGAACTTCTCGACTACGTGGCGATCGGATTCATGCGCGATGGTTGGTCGACGAAGCGGCTCGTCCGCCGGCTCGTTCTCACCGAGACCTTCCGCCAGGGTTCCCACGCCTCGGCAGCGGCCAAGGTCGTCGACCCCGGCAACCGTCTCCTCCATCACCACCCCACGCGGCGGCTCGATGCCGAGGGGATCCGAGACAGCATGCTCGCTGTCTCGGGCCGGCTCGATCCGCGGCTCGGAGGGCGGCCGATCCGGCCGCACCGCTTTCTCGAGGACCCCGCCAAGCGGCTCTTCGCCGGCCCGCTCGACGGAGAGGGGCGACGCTCGATCTACCTCGAGATGTCGATCATGGCCCCGCCGCCATTTCTCGTCGGCTTCAATCTGCCGGCGCCGAAGATCCCCACCGGACGGCGCGACGTGACGAGCGTGCCGGCGCAGTCGCTGATCCTCATGAACGATCCTTTCGTCGTCGCCATGGCCGACCATTGGGCCGGCCGTCTCCTCGCCGACGGCCGCAGCCAGCCGGCTGAGCGGATGGCAGCAATGTTCCGCGAGGCGCTCGGCCGCGAGCCCAGCTCGGAAGAGCTTTCCCTGTGGGTCGCCGCGGCAGGCGAGTTTGCCGCGCCGAACGCCACCACGGCCGAGCTCCTCACCGACCGAACGGCCTGGAAGGGGGTGGCCCATGCCCTGTTCAACACCAAAGAGTTCATCCACCACCGCTGAGCGATTGTTCGCCGGAGATCTCCCCATGACCTATTCCGACGCGCTCCCGCAAGGCATCTGCCCCGGCAGGGCTCCTGCAGCCCCGTCGCGACGAGGATTTCTCGCCGGGTCATCAGCGGGCTTCGGGATGCTTGCGCTCTCCGGCCTCCTCGGCACCCGCGCCGCCGGGGCAACATCGGCCACGTCTCGCCCCCGGGCCCGCAACGTCATCTTCTGCTTCATGGACGGTGGCCCGAGTCATGTCGATCTCTTTGATCCCAAACCGATGCTCAAAGCCCACGAAGGGACGAAGATCGGCGACACGAACGTCTCGAAGCGGTCGCAGTCGGACGCCAACCGGGTCTGGTTCGGAAGCCCGTGGGAGTTTCGCAGGCAAGGGGAAAGTGGGCTGTGGGTCAGTGATCTCTTTCCCCGCATCGCCGAGGTCGCCGACGAGCTGTGCGTCGTCCGCTCGATGGTCGGTGAGCTCCCGCTCCACGGCCAGCAGAATCTCCTCCTCCACACCGGCCGGATCATCGGCTCCGCCCCGAGCTTCGGCGCCTGGGTCTCCTACGGCCTGGGGAAGGAGAACGACAATCTCCCCGGCTATGTCGTCCTCAACAACGATTGGGTTCCCAACGGCGGCCTGGAGAACTTCGGCAGCGCCTATCTCCCCGCCTCCCATCAGGCGACGCTGCTCCGGGCTGCTGGCACGCCGGTCGACAACATCGTCGCTGCCGATCCCGAGGCTCTCCAGCGTCGCAAGCTCGCCTTGCTTGAGTCCCAGGATCGACGCTTCGCCGCCGCCGCTTCCGACAGCACGGCGATCGAGGCCTTGATCGCCAACGACGAGACGGCCTTTCGGATGCAGGCCACCGTCCCCGACGTCGTCGACATCAGTCGCGAGCCGGAGTACATCCGCCGGCTCTACGGCCTCGACTCTGCCGACGAGCACCAGCGGCTCTACGCCACCCAGGCCCTCCGGGCCCGCCGGCTCATCGAGAGCGGCGTCCGGTTCGTCGAGATCACCTGCCCGAGCTTCGACGGCAACAATTCCCCCTGGGATCAGCATGGCCAGATCGTCCAAAACCACGCCAAGAACGCCACCGTCACCGAGCAATCGGTGGCAGCCCTGATCGTCGATCTCAAGGCCCGCGGCCTCCTCGACGAGACGATTGTCATCTGGGCCGGTGAGATGGGGCGCACGCCCCACACCCCGGCCGTGACGCCCGGCTGCGGCCGCGACCACCATGTCGATGGCTATTCGATCTTCCTCGCCGGTGGCGGCTTCCGTGGCGGGATGGCCTACGGCGAAACCGACGACTTCGGCAATTCCGTCGTCGCCGGAGCCGTCGACATCCACGACATCCACGCCACGATCCTCCACCAGCTCGGCGTCGATCACGAGCGGCTCACCTTCCGCCACGGCGGCCGCGACCACCGGCTCACCGACGTCCATGGCCGGGTGATCCGCGACCTCCTCGGCTGACCCCCAAGAGCCCCGCCGCCAGAATCACTCGAGGATCGTGACGGCATCGGCTGGGCCGCCGAACATCGCCGGGAGGGGCATGTCGCGGAAGTTCGCTCCGTCACCGCCGCCGTAGCGGATCTGAAATCGCTCGAGCGGGATCTCGGCAGGTGTCCCACGCCGCGCGAGCGTCACCTTCGTTTTCCCCCAGCCGCGCTTCGCTTCGTTGCCGGTCACCTCAAGGGCGAGCGTGCCGGCGCGATGAGGCGTGGCGAGCATCGGCGGCACTTCGACGACGACCCCGCCGGGAATCCCTCGCACCGACAGGGAGCGTCCCTCGAACCAGCCCCGGATCCCTTCCGCCCGCAGCCCGTCGCCGCGCAGAAAGACGAAACATCCGTCGTCCGAAGCGCTCGTATCGGGGACGATCACACCGCGGCACCAGAGCGGTTTTTCTCCGGGGGCAAAGCGGTCGAGGAGCGCCTCGGACGATGGAAACGCCCCACTGTCGCGCCGCACCGACACCCAGCGGAGTGAGGGATCGTGGGGATCACGGTTGTCGAGGCTCGCCGGCGGCTCAAGCCCGGCGGCGACATGGACGGCATTCACGAGCACGCGCACCACCTCGGGCTTCGCCAGATCGTCGGCATGGCCGATCGAAGTGTAGATCGAGCGGCCGCCGTCGGGGCGGACGTAGTCGGTGAGCACCGGCTGTGCCGGCTCCCTTGGCACCTCACCGACAGCGAGCACCCGGGTCTTCTCCGACACCGGGGCGACCAGATACAGCGAGCCGGTTTGCTCGATCGATCCCTCGGCAGGAATCCCGGCGAGGAGCGGATCCCCGACGGCTCCGGCGGCCACCTTCACCGTCGAACGGAGTTCGTTGCCGAAGTGGCCGGTGTATTCGATGCCGAACACCTCGCGGTCGAACTCCCCCCATGATTCGCAGCCCTCAATTGCCGGCTTCGGCTCCCAGGCATGACTCGCCGTCCGGATCCCGATCACCGGCTTTCCCGAGGCGATAAACGCCTTGAGCGCGGCCATCTCCTTGGGCTGCAGGCCACGGCGCCGGGCCGAGAGGAGGAGCACGTCGGCATCGGCCAGGTCGCGGAGGCCGGGAATCGAGTTTGGATCGTCGGCCGCGACGTGGTGTTCCACGACCCGAAACGACTGCCCGAGATGCCGATGGGCGAAGGCAGGAAGCGTGCGATGCGAGTCGTATTCCTCTTCGGCGATCACCAGCGCCACGGTGGGACGAGTGTCGCGGGAGGAGCGGAACGGGGCGCTTCCTTTGAGCACCTCGGCGCTCGAGATCGTCGGGCAGACATGCCGCTCGACGTGGTCGATCATCCGGTCGGTGCCGGTGAAGTGGCTCACCCACGGCCACTGTGCCGGGTCGTACATCGTGTCGGTGAGATCGCGGACGAGGACAACGTCGCGCCCCGACTCGCCGATCCGCCGCAGCCCGAACGGCCGGCCGAGGACGCACATGTTGAGATGGACACCGACGAGCATCACGTGCCGGATGCCGCGGGCGGCGAGCACCCTGGCCACCTCGGCGCCGTTGTCGCTGAGAAAATCTGCTGCAGCGTCGATTGGCACAAGCGGCGACTGCATCTTCCAGGGCATCTTTGGGTTGCGCCCCATCCGCTCGAGCTCAGCGGCCCAGGCGGCATGCTCGGCCGGCTCGTCATCCTCACCACCGAGCGATTGATCGAGTGGGTATTCATCGAGGAACTCAAGCCCGACCCCGGAGCACCACGTCGCCTTTCCGGCCGGTGGCGGCTCGAAACCGGCCGGCAGGCTACGGTCCACCAGATCGAGGACGCGGTCCCGCGCCGGGTGACTCGCATACGCTGGCATGCAGTCGCTCGGGGCATGGATCACGGTGCCCCCGGCCGCCCGGACGGTGTCGCAGAGCTTCGCGATCCGCGGGGCAAACTCCTCGAGCCGCTCAACCGCCCGCCGGCAGTGATGAAGATCCCAGACGTCGCAGACAATGACGGCCGTCTCCGACGCCTTCCAAGCTGCGGGAGACTCGATCGAGCGCCAGTACGTTCGATCCTCGCCCCCGGCCACTTGCCGCCGCAGCGAGAGGCCAAACACGCCATCAGCGTCCGGGGCCGCCTGTCCGGCCCGCATCGAGGCCGCCATGACGATTCCCCCGATCGCCCCCAGGACACCGAAGAGAACCATTCCCCGTCGCTTCATCGCCTTGCTCTCCCACGGTTCTCCCCCATCAGACAAGCCGGACTGACGATGGTTGCCGGCTCCCTTGCCCGCAGGATACCGTACGGCAGGGGAATGGGGGCACGGCCGTAGCTGGGCCGCCCCATGCCCCGCATCCTCATGTCGTCCCTGGCCAGCCCCGCCCGGAGGAGTTCCACCGATGTCGCAGCCCCGCTCCACGCCCACGACAACCGCGCAGCCGCACTCCGGAAATGGCAAGGGCCTCACGCGTCGTGAACTCCTCGCCGGGGCCGCGGGGATGGCCGCATTCGCCCTCCCCACCATCGTTCCAGCCCGGGCCCTCGGCCTCGAGCCGGGGGTGGCGGCAGCCAGCGAGCGGATTGGCCTGGGCGTGATCGGCATCGGCCCGCGCTGCCGGTATGTCCTCGGCGCCATGCTCCCGTTTGCCGACGTCCAGTGCCTCTCCATCGCCGACGTCCAGGCCTCGCGCCGCGACGAGGGGAAGGGGATGGTCGACGCCCACTACGGCAACACCGACTGCACGACGACGCGCGACATGCTCGAGCTGCTCGATCGCAAAGACATCGACGCTGTCCTCATCGCCACCGGTGACCGCTGGCACGGCGCCGCCTCGATGATGGCAGCCGAAGCCGGCAAGGACGTCTACAGCGAGAAGCCGTGCGGGATCACGATCGACATCTGCCAGCGCCTCGCCGCCACGTTTGCCAAAACCGGCCGGGTGTTCCAGGCAGGGACGCAGCGGCGGAGCGTGCCGAACTTCATCAATGCGGTGAACCTCGCCCACTCCGGCAAGCTCGGCAAGCTCCAGACCCTCTACGCCTCGGCCTACGAGCCGGTCCTCAAAAACGACTGGCTCGCTGCTGAGCCAACGCCCCCGGCCGAAGTGTGCGACTGGAACCGGTGGCTCGGTCCCGCGGCCTGGCGCCCCTACAACCGCGACTATGTCGGCGGCGGCTGGCGCGGCTACTACGACTTCGACTCTGGCGCCCGCCTCCTCGACTGGGGCGCTCATACCGTCGACCTCTGCCAGTGGGCCAACCGTGCCGATGACACCGGCCCGGTCGAGTTTGACCCGCAAGCCACGGCGATGCACTGCGTCTATCCCAACGGCGTGAAGCTCGTCATCGACTTCCTCTCCACGCCGTTTGGCGATCGCGCGCCGAACTGGAACACGAAGCTCGGCACCTGCCCGGTGAAGTTCGTCGGCGATGCCGGCTGGGTGGAAACCGGCGACGCCGGCGGCACCGACGTCTCGCCGGGCCTCGAAGCGGAAGTCGGCGAGGCGACCAAGAAGCTCGCCGGCACCGACGCCGCTCTCCATGCCCGCAACTTCTTCGACTGCGTGAAGTCGCGAAAGCCGACGGCTGCCAATCCGGAAGTGATGCGTCGCGCCCATGTCGCCTGCCACGCCGCGGCGATCGCCTGGATCCTCAAGCGGAAGCTCCGCTTCGATCCAAAGACGGAAATGTTTCTCACGACCGACGGCCAGCCCGACCACGAAGCCAACGGCCTCAAGAGCCGGCCGGAGCGGGATTGCTTTGCGGTGTAACCTGGTTGGTCGGAGTTTTGGTTGTTCGGGGCGCGGCGGCGGCCGCTCGTGGTCGCCCGTGCCCTGTCGCCGGACGTTCGCTGCGGCCATCCATGGCCTCCGCTCACTCGGCGCCGCCTGCGCTGCGCCATCCCTGGCTTCGCTTGCCGGCGACGCCGGCTCCCAGGGCACCGCCGACCCCTCGCTGAGTTCTCAACTCGATAATCTCTGACGAACCGGAGTGTTCCCATGTTCGGCCCATTTGGATCGCACCGTGGACACGGCATCGCCGTATGTTTCGGAAGCTTGGCGATGCTTCTCATCGCCATCTGTGGCGCGGTACGGGGCGACGATCCGGTCGAGATCATCCTCGCGGTCCATCCGGCCCGGATCGATCCCTTCGCCGCGCCGTCGCGGCTCCTTCCGGCCGATCCCGACCTCAAGCTGGGCAACGCAGCGGTCGTGCTCAATGGACTGATGGCCGAGCGGCAGGGACTCTGGAACAGTTGGGACACGATCGTCGACGATGCGCGCCTGCCCGTTGGCGACCCAGGGATCGCCACCACGGACGTGGCTGGAACCATCCCCGACATGATCCGGGCCGGCTTGATCCGAAATGCAGATTGGAACCACCCCGTGCGCGAAGTCGGTGCGAACGTCTCCCTCGCCGACATGCAGATGGTCAGAGGGCTTCTCGATCGGCCCCTGACGATCTGGATCAAGCAGAAGCTCGCCGAGCATGATGTGGCCGCCGCGACGGAGGGAATCCGCACGCAGCTGGCCTGCGCCAGGCACATGGGAAAGGCGCCGTTCATGATCACCGCCATGCAGGCTCACGCCGTTGGCACGGTGGCCATCGACAACCTCGAATACCTCGTTGCACAACCGGGCTGTCCCAATCTGCGCTGGTCGCTCTCCGTCTTGCCCCCGCTCCTGTTCGACGCACCGAGCATGCTGGAATGGCACACGCGGCTTCTCGAGCTCTCGCTCCCTCTATTGAAGATGGGGATTCCCCACGACAGCGACGACGAAGCATGGCAACAGATCGCCAGCGACTACTTCGATCTCATCGAGGACTCCAAGAACCCGCTCGCATCCGAACAAAGGGCTGATCTGATCCTCCGGTGTGCCCCCTTGGGGCGAGAGAGGCTCGTGCGGCGAGGGCTCTTGTCCGCTGATGCCGCCATGGCGATCTCCCCCGAGGCGGTCGTGATGCGAGCGATCCTCGACCACCACGCCACCCAGGGCCGGCAGGTGCGCCTGGCGTGGGCTCTCCCTCGCTCCGAAGCGATCGGTCAGCTGGCAACGCTCGACGCTCTCGCCGGGGCATGGGATCTCGACATCGAGTCCTGGCCGCTCGCCAACGGATTCTTGAAGGATTTCCTTTTCTTCAATCACTTCTCGCGCCGCACGGCGATGCTCGAGACGGTCGAGTCGCTTCGTCACCATGCCGCCACGCACGACGGTCACCTTCCGGCAACGCTTGCCGACCTCGAATACGCCCCCCGGCGCGATCCGGTCTCCGGCCTGCCCTTCATCTATGTCCGTGGCGAATCGCATTCGGCCGCCACGCTCTCGATGCCCCACATCCCGGGCCTCCCGGATGATTCCCAGCAACGCCGCACCTACAAGATCGAGATGGTTTCGCCATGAAAATCCATAAGAGTCTCTCCGAGCTTCTCCTGCTCGGCGTCATCCTTTTTGGCTCGATGGCCGCCGTGGTTTGCGCAGACGAGCCGACGACGGTCAGGCTCACGCTCCATCCGCAGGCTATTCAAGAGCACGGGCCGTTGCGGCCCCTTCTCCCCGAGGCGCCCGACCTGAAGCCGGGGAACGCCGCCGTCGTCCTCCTGCGGATGCCCTGGGAGCAGCAATCGTGGATGCAGGAGTGGCAGCCGAAGATCTCGGAAGTTTCGCAGCTCTCCCCGGATGACGCAAAAGTCGCCGAGTTCCCCTTCAACCGGTTTGCCGGCGAGATGCGCCGCGCGGCTTTCATGCGCGATGCCGACTGGAATTATCCGCTCGAGGATGAGCCGGCCGCTTCGATCCTCCTTCCCGATGCCCAGGGGCTTCGGAGCTTCATCGGCCGGGGCATGCCGATCTGGATCAATCAGCGGATCGCCGCTGGCGACCTCGATGCCGCGAGGGAGGGTGTTCTCACGATGCTCGCCTGCTCCCGCCATGTGGGCCGAACGCGGTTGTTCGTGCCTCAACTCGTAGCGACAGCCATGGCGGGCGCCGCCCTTGACCGGACCGAATGCCTGATCTCCCAAGACCATTGCCCAAATCTCCACGGATCCCTCGCGCTCCTGCCAGACACGATCGGGGACTGCCAGGCAGCCATGCAAATGGAGGCCCAAATGATCGAGCGATCCTTGCCGACGCTGCGAGGCGGTGTTCCCGCAAGCGGCAATGCCAAAGGCTGGACGGCAGTCATGGATGAATATCTCCAGCTCGAGACCGATTCAGCCGGGGGAAGCGGCTTTCTCATTCCCAACCTGGGGACGCTTCGCCTCAGGCTGGTCGGCGAGGCGCGTGCCGCCGTCGCTCGGGGCGCCTTCGCACTACCGGAAGGCCCGATCTCGGACGATGAGCTCGCCATGAGCTACATCCTCGCCAAGAATGCCTCGGCACATCGTCGGGCCGAAGCGGCCCTGCGACTTCCACCTCCAGACGCGATTCGGACACTGGCGGACATCGAAGCCGAGGACAACGCCGCCTCGCCCCTGGAATCCAAACCATGGGCGTCGTTTCTCCGGATGTATCTCGCCAATGCAGGCTTCGGGCGACGCGTGCGGATGCTCGAAGGCGTCGAGGCCCTCCGTGACGCGGCGGCGCGGAACGGAGGTCGATTCCCGGCATCGCTCGCCGACGTGACGGCCCGCGTCCCGCTCGATCCGTTCACGGAAAAGCCGTTCAACTACGAACCGGCTCCCGATGGCCTTTCGGCACGACTCTCCACGACGGCGATCCCTGGAATCGACGAGCCGTACCTCGTGAGGATCTACGAGCTCACGCTCGCCACCAAGTAACGCAGGGCTCGACTGCGCTGCGGAGGGCCCTGGCTTGGTGAGCCAGCGGAACGTCACTCGTTTCTCCGCTCCTCGAGCGCGGCCTTCAGCTCTTCGATCTCCACCTGATGGCGATTTTCCAGGCGCATCGCCGCTTGGCGTCGATCCTCAATTGTGGCACGCAAGCCCGCGAGCTTCGTGGCCATAAACACGGCATCCCGCGAGCAGCGATGGTGAATGCGAACTCCACCTGCCTCGGCAGACCACGGCACCTCATGGACGCCGTCGGCATCGACGCGAAACACGTCCGCTGGCTGTCGGAGCCAATGGGGCAACGGATACGAGTGTGAGAACTCCCGGGGCTCACCGAAGTGAAACGTGTTGTCTTCGGGATCTGGCACATACGCCAGGTCGTTGGCAAACAGCAGAGCACACGGTTCACTGACAATCGACGCACAGTCCCAGTCGGGCTTCCCCTCGGCGTCCAGCATCCTTTCAAACCCAAAGGCATCACCGGAAAGATAGAATGGCGAAAGCATGTGGATTTCACGGCCGATTCGCTCGATTGGCTCCCACGTGTCCGGATAGGCGAGCAGTGATTTCAGGCTCAGATTGAACCAATACAACGACGTGATCCGGGTCGACAAGGCATGCATCGCTTGGGCGCGCAGTTCGTCCGACGTTGGCGAGCGGCGCTTTCGGGTGTTCCAGCCGAACCCACCACCCCAGCCGTCGTGTGGCCCCTGTGACCAATGGGCCACTGGCATCGGCCGATTGAGCTCCCGGAGGGAGCGACACATGTCGCCGATCGTTTCCAGCGGCGCACCCCAACTGATCTGTTTGCCATCCCACCGATCGTAGGCTCGCCAAGAATCAGCCGCCGGTGCGACGACTCGGTAGGCATCGTAGTGTGGATAGTCGGAGAGTCCCGCATAGTATCGCCACACCCGTTCTTCGGAGTGTGTCACGCTCGTCGCCAGTCGGCTTGTGCGGTACGGCAGCAATTTCTCGAAGACGTCTTGAGGAGGAACGGGGCGTCCGCCGCCGTATTGCGGCTCACCGAGAAACTCGACCGCATGAATCCTCGGGAGCCACTGATCGGTATCCCAGTCCTCGAGGGGCCAGAGGCGATTGAACAGCTTCATCGGGTAGCGTGAATACAACTCCGGGTTGTCTGTATACCCGCGGACGTTCTCAATCTGCCCGCAGTTGACATGGAGCCGTGTGAGGAGTTTCAAATAGGACTCGTTCCCCAGGCGATCACCAATCCACCCTCCGCTGATATCGAACTGCTCTGTCTTGATTCGCAGATGCTCCCACAACGATCCAGATTCCGCTGCCAGTTCGATGGCTGCGTAGGTTAAGGGCCACGGTTGTTGCACAGAGACGTTCACGATCCCACGCTCTCGCGGGGGAATCAGAACGTCAACCGCAAGCGGCGGGGTTGCATGAAGAGTCTGCCAGGTGGCGTTGCTGCGAGGCAGCCAGAATCGAACCGATGCTATTTTTAGCGGCGCGTCTGAATCATTGACGACGTGGGCAACCATCCGTCGCGGCTGCAACTCTTCTCCGACGGGCAAAAAGGTGATCGCAGAGATCCATTGCTTGGGCTTCGCGATCGAAACGGCGGTCTTTTCCAAACCGTCTCCCTCCACGTCACAGGTCTGTCCTGTCCCCCAGCGCGACGATTTGCCGTTCCACGTCCAGACACTGAGAGAGTTCTCCGGCCCCTCGACGGCAGTTCCCAGATCGTGCCACGCCCACTCTCCTGACTGAAGCAGCTCCTCGGGTGTCTTTCCGTTAAACACCCGCGGGACTGCCGAGCCCTTGATGAAGAGTTGTACTTTGGCCGCAAGCTCCGGGTCACGCGGCCGCCGGTACCTCATCGACTCGGCAACGACATGCGGTGTTACGGTCATTCCGCAGATTTCAGCCGGCCTTGCGGTGGGAGTGACGACGACCGTGGAAAACACCATCGATAACAGTCGGACCGCGAGATTCATCTGGGATCTCATCACGTCACTCCCTATCATTTTTTTATCACCGCTGGACACTTCCCCGCTGCGGCGGGAGAGGCCGCGATTGCGAGCGGGCGTAGCATGCCCAGGAAACACTTCTCCTGGTCCCCTGTGGCGACCACGGCTCCCACACGCCAGACCGTTGCAGTTGCTCGTCAGAGAACCGTTTCCCGGCCATCTGCTCACTCGAGCGGCCAGCGGAAGGGGGCGGCGCAGTCGAGGTTGGCTTCGCCGGATCGAATTGCCTCGTCGTAGCGCTTCGCGACCGCCGGCATGACGGTGAGCTCGACACCGCCGCGAGCCGCCTCTTCGATCATCAGTCGGACGTCCTTCCTCGCCATGCTCGCCGTGAACGACGCCGGCTCGAAGGGGCCGCTGGCCACCTTCGCTGCCCGCGCCGGGAACATCGCGCCAGGATTGAAAGCCTTGAACATCGCCACCGCATCGGCCGGCTCGACCCCGGCCGCTGCCGCGAGGCGGACGATGTCGCCAGCAAGCGCCGTCATCCCCAACAGCGACAGATTGCCGACGAGCTTGAACGTCGCAGCCCGGGCCGGATCGGCCCCCATTTCAAACACCTTGCCGGTCATCTTCTCAAGGTCGGGGAGGACGACGCTGCAGGCCTGCGGGTCGCCGCAAAGGAGCATGATCCCGGAGCCCTCCGCCGCATTGGCAGGCCCCATGAAGACCGGGGCGTGGAGATAGGTCTTTCCCCGCGCGGCCCAGGCTCTGGCACGGGCGCCGGTCGGCGTCGGCGCCGTCGTCGTGTGATCGATCACCCAGGTGGTGGCGGGGAGTCTGTCGACGAGCGGCTCGAGGACGGCGTCGACGCTCGCATCATCGGCGAGGGCCAGATGGACCCGGTCGACGCCGGCGATTGCCTCGGCCGCGGTGGTGAAGGCCCGGGCTCCGTGGGCTTCAAGAGCCTGCGCCGCCGCGGGGGATCGGTTCCAGACATGCACGGTGTGGCCAAGCCCGAGCAGCCTGTGGACAAACCCGCTGCCGAGCCGGCCGGTGCCGAGGAAGGCGATCGTTTTCATGGGAACGGGCTCCGAGGATTCAGGCTGACACGGCACGATCGGCCGCGAGGAGTTGCGTGGCGGCCGCATCGATCGCGGATTCGTGTTCTGTTTCGACGTTGGAGAGGAGGGGAAGGAGGGGCCCGGTCGGGGCAATTCCGGCCCCCTCGACGGCCCGGTGGAGGACGCGGATCGGATTGATCGCGTTGCGGAGGTCCTCGAGTGGCCGGAACACGGAACGGATCCGCTCCGCCTCCTCCCAAGCGCCACGGCGCACTGCCGCAAGCATCTGCTGCGAGAGCCGCGGCGCCACACAGACACAGCCACTGGTGAATCCGCCCAGCCCGAAGTCACGGGTGTGGATGATCGCCGGCTGCTCGCCGATGCCACTGATGATTCTTTCGCGGTCGACGACCTCGACGAGCCGACGGAGGTAGGGATCGGCGGAGGCGTCGTTGCGGACCGTGGCGTACTTGACCCCCGAGAGGAGCCCGTCCCGATCGAGTGCCGCCACCTCCTCCGGCTCGATGAAGCCGTCGTGCTTGATGTAGAGGAGGGCGGGGACACCGGCGGCGTCGACAAACCTGCGGATCCCCTCCGCCACCCCGACACTCGTCGTGATCCCCTGCTGCGGGAGGACCATGACGGTCGGGAACGAAAACCGGCGGATGATCTTCGCCTGATCGACAAGCATCCCGAACGACGGCCCGGCCGATGGGATCACGAGCGTGTCGGCTCCGGCGATCCGGGCGAGCATCGCGAGGATCGCTTCGTACTCCGAGAGCGGCACGTGGTAGAGGTTGGCATTGCCGCCGTAGAGGAGGAGCCGAACGCCCCCCCCTTCGAGATGGCGGACGATCCGTTGATTCGCTTCTTCATCGAGCGTGAAGTCGGGCCGGCGCGAGAGCGGCGGCACCGCCATCACGGAAGCGGCGAGGTGGTCAGCGGAGAGGGGCATCGTGATCATCAATGAACTCTCGATTCGAAAAAAAAACCGGCCAGCCTGGCCCGGCCTAGAAGATGTCGGGCTCTGGCGGCGGCGGGCCGGCTTCGAGGAAGCGGAAGTCGCAGCCGTCCGGGGCCTGGGTGACTTGGTCGTGGTAGAGCTTGCCATAGCCGCGGGCGTGGCGGGGCGGGGGGGGCGTCCAGCCGGCACGGCGGCGGGCGAGCTCGGCATCGTCGACGGCCAAGTGGAGTCGCCGGCCGGGAACGTCGAGTTCGATCCGGTCGCCGTCGTGCACGAGCGCCAGCGCCCCGCCGACGGCTGACTCGGGAGCAACATGAAGCACGCAGGTGCCGTAGCTCGTCCCTGACATCCGGGCATCGGAGATCCGCACCATGTCGCGCACGCCCGCCTCGAGGAGCTTTTTCGGGATCGGCAGCATCCCCCACTCGGGCATTCCCGGAGCGCCGATCGGGCCGGCATTCCGCAGGACAAGGATCGTGTCAGGGGTCACGTCGAGGGCGGGTGAGTCGATCCGCGCCTTGAGATCGGAATAGTCATCGAACACGAGCGCGGGCCCAGCGTGAACGAGCAGTCGTGGATCGGCGGCGGTCGGCTTGATGACGCAGCCGTCGGGGGCGAGGTTGCCGCGGAGCACAAACGTCCCGCCGGCTCGATCGAGCGGCTTCTCGAGCGGACGGATCACCTCCTCGGAGAGGATCTCGGCCCCGGCGATGTTTTCCCCGAGCGTCCGGCCGGTGACGGTGGGGGCATCGAGGTGGAGCTTTGAAGTGAGGCGCGAAAGGAGGGCGGGCACGCCGCCGGCGTCATGAAAATCCTCCATGAGGTATTCACCGGCGGGACGGAGGTTCGCGATCACCGGCACCTCGCGGGAGATCCGGTCGAAGTCGTCGATGGAAAGGGAGACGCCCGCCCGCCGGGCCAGCGCGATGAGATGGACGATGGCATTCGTCGATCCACACAGCGCCATGTCGGCGATGATCGCGTTCTCGAAGGCCTGGAAAGAGAGGATCGTGGCCGGGCGGCGGTCTTCCCACACCAGCCCCACCGCGCGGCGGCCACACTCGGCGGCAAGCCGGGCGTGAGCGGAATGAACGGCGGGGATCGTCGCCGAGCCGGGCAGCGCGAGCCCGAGCGTCTCGACGATCGCGGCCATCGTCGAGGCCGTCCCCATCGTCATGCAGGTGCCGGGGGAGCGGGCGATGCCTTCCTCGATCTGCCGCCAGGCACACTCCGACAGGCAGCCGGCCTGACGCTCGGCCCAGTACCTCCAGACATCCGTGCCGCTCCCGAGGCGCGTCGAGCGGAACCGGCCGGCGAGCATCGGCCCGGCGGGGAGGAAAATGGCGGGAAGGTCGACGGAGATCGCGCCGAGGAGGAGCCCCGGGACGGTCTTGTCGCATCCCCCCATGAGGACGACGCCGTCGATTGGTTGGCTCCGCAACACCTCCTCGACCTCAAGCGCGAGGAGGTTGCGATGGAACATCGCCGTCGGCTTGACGAACATCTCCGAAAGCGCGAGGACCGGGATCTCGACCGGAAATCCCCCCGCCTGCCAGACGCCCCGCTTCACCTCCGCGGCGCGTTCCCGGAAATGCGTGTGGCACTGGGCCAAGTCGCTCCAGGTGTTGAGGATCGCGATCACCGGCCGATCGCGGACCTCCTCACCCGAATACCCCATCTGCGCGATCCGGCTGCGGTGGCCGAAGCTCCGCAGGTCGTCCGGGGCGAACCACCGCCGCGAACGGAGCTGCTCGGGCGACTTCGGCGCAGGGACGGGGGGAAAAAAAGCCATCGGAATTGGCCCGGGGGACGACACCGCAATCAAGAATCAAGGCCCGGCAGTGTAGTCTTCCGTTCGCCCCTTCGGGAAACGACTCTTTGCCACCACTCGTGATCCTCACCGTCGCGATGCTGCTCGTCCTCGCCGGCGTGTTGTGGGCGCGGCTCCATCCGTTCCTCGTCCTCATCGTGACGGCGCTGGTCGTGGCGGCGCTGACACCGCCCGAACGGCTCGGTGAAGCAGCGGCCCTCCCGATCGGCCGCCGGGTCGCCGAGGGCTTCGGGAAGACGGCCCACGACATCGGGATCCTCATCGCCATGGCCTCGATCCTCGGGCAATGCCTGATGGAGGCCCGTGGGGCGGAGCGGATCGTGGCCGCGATCGAGCGGCTCGTGGGGCGGAGGCGGGCGGCGTTTGCCTTCCTCGGGGCCGGATTCCTCCTCGGCATTCCGATGTTCGCCGAGGCGGTCTTCTATCTCCTCCTCCCGCTGGCCAAGGCTTCCTGGCGCGAGACGCGGCGAAACGGAGTGCTCCTCGTCCTCTCGATCGTCGCCGGGGCGACGATGACCCACTCGCTCGTCCCGCCCACCCCCGGGCCGCTGTTTGTGGCCGACGAGATGGGGATCGACATCGCCCTGATGATGCGCCAGGGGATGATCGTCGGCGCGATCGCGGCGCTGGCCGGCTTCGGCTATGCCACGTGGGCTGACCGGCGCTTCGAGATCCCACTGCGGACGGCAGGGAATGAAGTCTCGAGCAGGACGCCCGCAGATACCCGCTCCGGCACGGGGGCCGGGCGCGCGCTCCCACCGCTGTGGGCTTCGCTCCTCCCGATCCTCCTTCCGGTGGTGCTTATCAGCGCCGATTCCGCCGTCGATTCGATCGCTCGAGTCCCGACCTCCGTCGCCCGGATCATTCATGTCGTCGGCGACAAGAATCTCGCCCTCACCGTCTCGGCCGCCGCCGCGATCCTCCTTCTCGCCTGCCGGCCAGGAGCGAGCCGGGAGAAGGTTCGTCAGGCGGTCGCCGCCGCGGTGCTTGAAGGGGGAGAGATCATCCTCGTGATCGCCGCCGGCGGGGCGCTCGGCGCCACGCTCCGTCAGGCCGGGATGGCGGAGCTGGCGGCCGCGGCAGTGCCGAAGCAAGCGATCCTGCTCCTCCCGATCGCCTGGGGGGTGACGGTGCTGATCCGCGCGGCGCAAGGCTCGGCGACCGTGGCGATGATCACCGCCGTCGGGATCATCGCGCCGATCGCCGATGCCGCCAGCCTCCCCTATCACGAGGTCTACGTGGCGCTGGCGATCGGGTGTGGATCGAAGCCGGGCATGTGGATGAACGACAGCGGCTTTTGGGTGATCTCGCGGATGACCGGCATGACCGAGACAGAGACGCTGAAGACGGCGAGCGTGATGGTGGCGATCGAGGGGACCGTCGGCCTTCTTGCCACGATGGCTCTCGCCGCCATTTGGCCGATCACGTGACCGGATCGCGGCTGCACAACACCGTCGTCAAACCAGCTCCGGGAGGCATTTCCCCCCATCGTCGGCGAGATACTGCGGCCGCCCCTGGTTGTCGGTGAGCGTCGTCGTCTGGGCATCGATCCCGAGATGGTGAAAGAGGGTGGCGTAGACATCGCCGAAGGTGACGGGGCGGGCCGTCGCCTCGGCGCCGATCCTGTCGGTGGCGCCGATCACCTGCCCATGCCGCATTCCACCGCCGGCGAGAAACGCGCAGTTGACCTGCGGCCAGTGGTCGCGGCCGACGATGTCGCTGATCTTCGGCGTCCTCCCGAACTCCCCCCACACCACGACCGCACAGTCGTCGGAGAGCCCGCGGGCGTGGAGATCCTCGACGAGCGCCGACAGCGCCCGATCAAAGACGGGAAAATCCTCTGCCTCGCGCTTGAAGATCGAATTGCCCGGGCCGCCGTGCCAGTCCCACTTGCTGTAGTTGAGGGTGACGACGCGAACTCCCGCCTCGATGAGGCGGCGGGCGACGAGCATGCTCTGTGGCACCCGCGGCGCGCCGTTCTCATCCATGAACACCGTCGGATCACCGCTGCCGTAGCGATCGACGACGCGGGGATCCTCCTTGGAGAGATCGAGGGCATCGGCGAGAGCCGACGACGTCAGCAACCCGAGCGCCCGCTCGGTGAAGGCATCCATGCCGCGCATGTTCGTCGTCACGTCGACGTCGCGGCGGAGCCGATCAACACTTTCCAAGAGGCCACGGCGATCGTGGAGCCGGTCGAGCGAGATTCCCTTGAGGACAAGCTCGTCTCGAGCCGGGCCCAGCGGCCGGAAGGGGGAGTGGGCGGCTCCCACGAACCCGGCCCCGGGCTCGTTGTAGGGCCCGTGCGTGCAGGGGTAGCAAAGGCTCACAAACGGCGGTGCCGTGGGCGTGGCAGCTCCGAGGAGGCTCGAGACCATCGAGCCAAACTGCGGCCAGCCTCCGGCCGGCTTGGCCTTCCGCGTATCCCGACCGTGAAACACCTGCGCCGCGTCATGATCGGCCTGATTGCCGACGAGCGAGCGAATGAGCGTGTATTTGTCGGCGATCTTGGCAAGCCCTGGGAAGGCCTCGCAGATCTCGATCCCAGGGACATTCGTCCGCACCGGCCGCCATGGCCCGGCAAACTCCCTCGGGGCCTGGGGTTTGAGATCGAACATGTCCTGATGGGGAGGGCCCCCCACGAGGTAGATCATGATCACCGACTTCGGGTTCGATCGCCGTCCCGCCGCCGCGTCGGCCGCGAGGATCGAGGGGAGCGACCAGTCTCCCGATGCGCCCCCGCCGATGGCGGCAAGCGAGCCGATGCGAAGGAGGCTGCGGCGCGACAGACCGTCGCAGAATCGCCAGCGACCACCTGAACCCGCGCCTGAGCCGAAAAGATTGAGCATCGCTTTCCCCCCCGAGCTTCCCCCGCCGCCGGGAAAAGCCTAACCGTGCCGGCGCTCAACAGCCAGAGGAACCGCTCGCCTCAGGCCTCGCCGCAGAGGAGCTTCGCAATCGGCTTGCCGGAGGAAAGCTTCATCGGCCGGCCCACCAGCGTCGCTACCTCCCGCGCGAAGTCGATGCCGAGGGCGGCAAGGACCGTTGCCGAGAGATCGTGGATCTCCACCGGATCGGTGGGCTGCTTTGCCACCCCCTCGGGATCGGTGCTGCCGATCACCTGGCCGGCGGCGATCCCGGCTCCGCCGAGGAGACAGGAAAACCCGTGAGGCCAGTGGTCGCGGCCATCGAGCGGATTGATCGACGGCGTGCGACCGAACTCCCCCATCACGAGCACGACTGTCGATTCGAGGAGGTCGCGGTCCTTGAGATCGCCGACGAGCGCGGCAAGCGCCGGATCGAGGAGCTTCGCCTGGGAGGTGTGGCCGGCGAAGTTGCGGGCATGGGTGTCGAAGCCGGAAAGCGTGATCTCGACGCTCCTCACCCCGGCCTCGATGAGCCGGCGGGCGACGAGGCACCCCCGCCCGAAATCGCTGTCGCCATAGAGCCCTTTCACCGATTCCGATTCGCCGTCGAGATCGAAGGCGGCGAGTTGCTCCGAGGTCATGAGCGTGAGGGCTTCGCGGAGCGTGTGCTCGTGGAACGTGCGCCGCACCGCTTCGCCACGACCGGTCTCAAATGACCGCGTCAGGCTGTCGAGCGCGCCGAGCCGGCGCGACTGACGGTCAACCGGGACATGCGGGACGAGATTTTGCCCCTTCTGCCCCGGCGCGAACACCCGGTAGGGATCGAACTCGTTGCCGAGATAGCCGCCGCGCGAGGGGAACTCCGCCCCCCCCAGCGCGATGAAGCGGGGAAGCTCGAGGCCCGTCGCAGGAAGTTCGTGCGCAGCGATCGCCCCGATGGCCGGATGGATGGCGGTCGGGTCGGGACGGTAGCCAGTCTTGACCGCGTACTGACCGCGCTCGTGGTCCCCCTCCTTCGACACCAGCGACCGGACAAGGGCAAAGCGATCGAGAACCTCCGCGAGCCGGGGATAGTCGGCGGCGATCCGCACGCCGGGGATGACCGTGGAAATGTCTTTTGTCGGCCCTCCGGCGGCGGCACCGGGATGGGGATCGAAGGTCTCCAACTGGCTCGGTCCGCCGGCGAGCCAGACGACCAGGAGCGACCGGGGCCTCTCGACGCCGCGGCGCCGAGCCGCGCGAGCCGGCAGCGCCGGCAGCGCGAACGACAGCCCGAGTGACGCTGCGGCGAGGAGCACCGAGCGCCGCCCGGTCGGCGCGGACTGGATCCCCTCGTACCGCGGCCCGACCGATGTCCGCAAGCGTGTTGGCATCTCGAGCCTCAATGATTCCAGGAGAACTCGGGGCAGTTGAAGAGCGTCCACATCACATCCTCGAGGCCCCGCCCCTTCGTCTCCGCAAGGGTGACCAGCGGCAGGAGCAATTCGCGTTCCTCTGACGCCGGACGGCGGGTGAGGGCGACAAGAAATGCCACCTCCAGCCGGGCGACATCGTCGCGGGCCATGCCGGCGATCCGACCGGTCGCCGTGGCCAGGTTGGCCTCGACCATCTCCCGGGCGAGTTTGCCGTTCATCTGCACCAGCGCCTGCGGGATCGTCGCTGGGAGCGAGCCCCCCTGGGAATCGACCACCTGACCATACTCGCGGAGGAAATCGGTCTCCCGAAAGAATCGGATCGTCCGCGTGAGGACGTGGGAGTCACGTTCAATCGTCTGCAGAGACGTTGTCGCCCCCATCGCTCCGATCATCTGATCGGGGGTGAGCCGGGTGAGTGGAAAAGCCCCCCACGTGGCCGTCACCCTTTCAGCCCCCTCGGCAGACTCAAGATCGGGATGAGACGACGCGAGCCGAAATGCCTCCGTCGCGGCGATCACCCCGATCAGGCGGTGGAGGTCACGGCCATGTTCCCGGAAATCGTCGGCGAGGAGGTCGAGAAGGTCGTCGGGACTCGAAGCCGGCCCGGGATCGGGGATGTCGTCAACCGGCTCATGCCAAGCCTTGCCGAAAAGAATACGCCACATCCGATTGGCAATCGCCCGATCGAAGCGCCGATTATCGGCATGAATCACCCACGCGGCAAGGTTCTCGCGGTGCGTGCCACCGGAGCCGAGCCACTCCGCCCCGAACGGCACCCGCGGGGGCACGTTCCGCCCCGCTCCGGTCATGGTGGTCGCCAGCGCCGCTACCGACGTGCGGTCGATCCGGTGAACGCGGGCGGGGTCATCCTCGACGCCGACCGGCGAGAGCTTCGCCTGGGCGAAGCTGGCGGCCAATCCCTCGAACTCCCCCTGCTTCCAGGGTGCAAACGGATGATCGTGGCACTGGGCACAGTCGAGCCGCGCGCCGAGGAACACCCGCGACACCCGTCCGGCGAGTTCGTCGGAATCGATGACGCCGTTGGCCGCCGCCTGGGTGATGAAGTTCACCGCCGGGGTGTCGGTCCATAGACCACGGGCGGAGACCATCTCGCGCACGGTCTGGTCCCAGGGGCGGTTGGCTCCGATCTGATCGGCAAGCCACGTCGTAAAGCGGTCGCGGCGAAAGACGATGAACTCACCTTTCTCATCCCCCACCAGGGGCGAGGCCAGACGGCGGGCCAGCGCGTCGGCCGACCGAGGGTCGGCAAGGAGCGTCGCCAGTGCCCGATCGACCGCGCCTGGCGCGGTGTCGGCTTCGAACCGGCGAATCTCCTCGAGCGACGGGATCGTTCCGGCAAGCGCCAGCCACAGCCGGCGGAGGATCGTGAGATTGTCGGCAACGGCCGCCGCTTCGACCCCGGCGGCAAGCCGGCTTGCGGCGAGGAGCCGATCGATCGTCACGACGGTGGCATCGGTCGACAGCGCTACCCCGGCTGATCGGCTTGCCTCCGTCGACGCGGCTTGCGCCCGTCGCCGGACAGCGACCGGATCGCGGGCTGCCGCCCCGACGAGGGCGACGAGCACCACGGCCGCGATGGCCGGAAGCATCCACCGCGGCAGTTGGAATTGGCGGAATCTTTGATCGTTCATGGCACTCTCCCCCCTCCATTCTATCCCCCGGAGGCTTTCCCCGCAGCGGGAGATCGGCACTTCACCCGGAGGAGGCGCCGCGCGGACGGGGACGGACAGGCTATGCTCTCGCCAGAGGGGCACCATCCGGCGGAGGCGTGACGTGGCGACGGCAGTGGAAGCGAACGCGTCGCCGGCCGAATTCGGCACACTTCCCCCCTGTCCCTCCCCCCGGCATCATCCGTTCCGCGCGGCCGGATGGCTCGTCACCGTCGGCGTAGGGCTCGCCAGCCTCCTGCTCCTGCTGGCGATCCTGGCGGCGATCCCGATCGTCAACCTCCTCGCCCTGGGGACGATGCTCGAGGCAGAAGGGCGCGTCGTCCGCTCCGGTCGGCTCCGCGACGGCATTCCGTTCGCGGGCGCCCTCCCCCGCCTTGGCGGGATCGTGATCGGCACCTGGCTCTGGCTGCTCGTCATCCGTCTGGTCACGCAGGCCGCCGCCGATGCCGCCCTTGTCGATTCCGACGGGCCGTCGGCGCGGACCTGGGCCGCGGTCCGCGTGGCCACCTGTTTCCTCGTCGGCCTCCATCTCGCCGCGGCACTGTTCTCCGGCGGACGTTTCTCCTCCTTCTTCAGGCCGGTTCGCAACGGCCGCCGGCTTCTCAGTGCCATCCGCTCAGGCACCGCCTGGAGGACCGCCTCGGAGGCCCTCGAGGAGGTCATCAACGCCATCCGGCCAGGGGAGCTCTTCTCCCTGGGCTTGCGCGGATTCCTCGGCGCGTTCCTCTGGCTCCTCGTCCCCACGATCCTCTTCTCGGCGCTTCGCGACACGACAAAGCCCGGCCAGGTTCTCGCCACGCTCCTCGGCGGCATCCTCTTGGCCATCGTCCTCGCCTGGGTGCCCTTTCTCCAGGCACGCTTCGCTGCCGAACAGCGTTTCGCGGTGTTCCGCGACCTGGGGGCGGTTCGCGAACTGTGGCGGCGGGCACCGATCGTGATGCTGTTGGCCCTCTTCATTCTCTACGGGCTCTCGCTCCCCCTCTATCTGTTCAAGATCGTGGCGACGCCGCGGGATGCCGTCCTCTTCCTGACGCCGATCTTCATCCTCACGATCTACCCCGCGCGCCTCGCGGTCGGCTGGGCCACCCACCGCGCCCAATCGCGCCCCGCGCGCCGCTGGCTCCTCCTCCGCTGGCCGGTCGCGGCGATTCTCCTGCCGCTGCTGGCGCTCTACGTGTTCCTGCTCTTTTTCACTCCGGCGATCGACGCCTTCGGCCGCCGCGCCCTCTTCGACCACCACGCACTCCTCATCCCCACACCGTTCTGAGCGACATTGGGGGGAAAGCGTGGCCTGCCGTCGACCGGCCGATCACCAGGGGAGGAGCGTCCGCACGAACAGGTAGAGGAGCAGCAGGGCCGTGATCAGCACCCACCACGGCCGTCTCGGGGCCGGCATGTCAGCGCCTCCGAGTTCGTTACCGCAGCGTGGGCAACGGGGGGCGTCCTCCCAGATCTCAGCCTTGCAGAAGGGGCAGGGGATCGTCGGCTCTTCGTCGTCATCGACGGCCGAATCGCCATCGTCACTCCCGTCGTCGATATCCTCCTCAAACTCGTCATCGGCGTCGAAGTCGTCAGCGTGGCGGGGCATGGCTCGTGCGGGAGGGAAGGGGGAGAGGGAACGTCAGCGAGGCTCGTTGTCGGTAGCGCCGTACGTCGGCAGGTGACGGTAGGGAACCTCGAGGGCGAGGAGGTGGAGGGCCGTGACATAGAGCCGCCCTCCGAAAGCCCCCCAGCGGTCGGGGACGGTGCCGAGCGGTTCCCAGCTTCCGGCATTCTCTCCGTCGGTGACCTGCTCGGCCTCGAGCGCCGTGCAGAGCTGGCCGTACCAGGCATCCCATTCGGGGCCGCCGGTCTGGACGAGAACTTGCGAGGCGTAATACCAGAGGTAGGCATCGCGCGTCCGCACTTGGCGAGTCCCGTAGGCCGGCTTCATCGCCGCGAGGCTCGCGGCCGCAGCGCCAAGCGGCGGGTCGGTGCGGGGGGTACCGGTGTGGAGTCGCATCAGCGACCCCAGCGCCGTCATCGAAGCAGCCGAGAGGTCGGAGGGACGCTGCTCCGGACTGAGCGCGTTGTAGAGATAGTGCCCGAGCTTGTCGGGATTGGCCGATTCGTCGAGGAGGCGGCGGACGCCGACGTAGGTCTCGGCAGGCACGGTGAGGCCGGCGAGGGTCCCGGAGCGGAGCGCGACGAGCATCCACCCGCTCACGGAAAGATCGGAATCGGCCCGGGGCTGGTAGCGCCATCCGCCCCGCTCGGCTTGTTGGCTCGCCACGATGAACCCGATCGCCTTCTCCGCGGCCGGCCGGAGGAGCGGATCACCGGTCATGCCGACGGCCTCACAGAGGGCCATCGTGGCGATCCCGTGGCTGTACATCCAGGCGCAGCTGTTCGACACCGGATCGGCAGGAACGAAGAGATCGCCATCGGCCTTCTGCACCGACACAAGCCACTCAAGCCCGCGGCGGACAACCTCCCGATGCCGGCCGTCGAAGTGGTCGTAGCCGGCGCCGAGAAACGTCAGCAGCGCAAGCCCGGTAGCGGCGGTATCCGACTGGAGGCGGACCGCGCCCCCGACGCCCTTGGGATGATAGGTGCCGAGCGTCCAACGCCCGTCATCCTCTTGGGCCGCGGCAAGCCACCCGAGTCCGCGCTCGACGATTTCGTCGGCCTGCAATTGCCCGCGGATCGCGCGCGACCGCCGGGCGAAGGCTTCGGCCGTCTCACGGACTCTCGACTCCGCGGGAAGCGCGAGCGCCCGGGCGCGGGGCAGCGGCGTCGCCACGCCGGCCGTTCCGGCGAGGGTGCCAGCGCCGGCCGGAGGCACCGAGCGCGGACGGAGTACCGCCCCGACCGGGCCCCCCGACTCCCCCACCGACAACACCTCGTCCTCCTCCATGGCCGGCAGGGCAGACCGGCGCGCGCTCGCGGAGCTTCCTCGCCCCCGATCGGGGATCCGGCCGGAGGGGCGCACGCGGGGTGTCGCACCGGCCAAGAGATCGCTCATGTCCGCGCCGGGCCGGGGCACCGCCGCGGAGCCGCCCGCCATCGGCTCAGTGGCCGCCGGGCCTGGGGTGGGAAGGGCTATCTTCTCCGCCGCGGGCTTCTCCGCAGCGGCCGCGCCCTGGGCGCTTGGGTCGGCAACCTCCGTGCGACGCGGCGACCGGGGAAGCGCAGGGGCAGAATCGGCCTCCGTCGCTGCCCGCGAGAAGCGCCGCGGAGTCAGCGGAGGCGCGAGGGCCGCAGCGACAGGATCGGCATCGGGGCTGTCGGCGGCGGCCGCCGCCCGCGACCGCTCCGCCATGGTTGCCATGACCGCCGGGACCGCCGGCCCCGCGATGGCGCTTTGCCGCTCCCTCCGCGGCGTCAAAGCTGGCGCTTCGGCGTCGCTACCGACGACCGTGGGCATCGTCTCTGCAGCTGTCTCCCCCTCCGGCAGGGCGGCGACGATTCGCTCCGGCCCCTCAATCGCTGCCGGGCTTGGCACCGGAGCCTCGAGGCTCGGCCGATCGATCCGCGTGGCGACGACATCGGGCGCTTCGACAGCTTCTTCCAAAGGCATCTCGGCCACGGCCCGCTCCCCGTCGCGGATCGCCCCGCGGGCCGACGCCGGCGCGGCGGCATCGATGGCAATCGGCACGTCGAGCGGACGCTCGTGCGCGAACGCCTCGCGCGAGGAGGATTCGTCGAGGAGGGGGAAATCGGTCGCCAGCTCCGGGCGGTAGGAGGGCTCCTGGTCGGGAAACAGTCCGTCGAGGGGGCGGACGGCGATCACGGTTCGTGCCAGCCCCTGCTGGAGGAGCCAGTGGAGGAGCAGGCTCGCCATCACGGCGGCCGCGAGGCGAGCGCGGCTCCGCCAACGGCGGGTCGACGCCTTGGGCCGCAGCGGGGTGTCGATCGCCAGCGCCATGGTCGTCCTCACCGCTCGCCGGGGGGAGTGTCATCCGGACCGGCCGCCCGGTCCCCGGTCACATCCGGTGCCGACTGCACGCGGTAATCCTCGATGCCGGCCTGCACGCAGGCATCCATCACGGCGACGACGTGCTTGTGCGCGACGTTCTCGTCGGCCCGCACCGTCACCTTCTGACGCCCCGGATTGTCGGCCACCGCCTGGCGGAGGAGACCGACGAGCTCTCCGGCGGCCACCGGCCTGGCGCCGGCGTAGATGTTGCCGCCGCGGTCGATGTTGATGATGAACTCGCGCGGACGAGTCGTGAGCGGCTTGGCGGCCGATGCCTGGGGAAGGGAGACGTCGATCGCCCGATCATCCTCCTCGAGCTTGCTGGCGACGAGAAAGAAAATCATCAGCAGAAAGACGATGTCGATCATCGGCGTCAGGTCGAGCCCGCCGCCGAGTCGTCCCTTGTCGATGCGGACACTCATACCGTCCCCCCACCCGCGCTTGGGTCTGCCGGCCGGCCGTTCCCCCCGGATCGGCCACGCCCTTCGAAGGATTCGATGGCGGGGATGAGTCCGGCGACGACATCGTCGACCCTGCGGAAGCCGGCGAGGATCCGCCCCTCGAGGTAATGGGCGATGATCGCGGCGGGAATTGCGACGCACAGGCCGGCGAAGGTCGTGATCAGCGCCAGATAGATTCCGCTGGCTAGCTCCGCTGCCCGGTTGGCTCCCGCCTGAAGATTGGCGGTCGTGTAAAAGGCGATGATCATCCCTTGGACCGTGCCGAGGAGCCCGAGAAGCGGCGTGATCGTGACGGCGAGACTGATCGGCCGGATGTTCGCATAGAGGCGCGACGCCTCGCGATTCGAGGTCGTCTCCACGGCATGCTCCACCTCGGGGAGCGGCCTACCGAGCCGGCCGAGCATCGCGCGCACGACCGTCGCCAACACCGAGCGATCGGCATCGCACCACGCTGCCACCTGCCGCGGGTCGAATGGCGATCCATCCGCGATCAGGCGGAGCTTCATCGCCAGGGCCGCGGGGACGAACCTGCTTCGTCGCAACGCCACGAGCCGTTCGATACCGAACGCGACGACGAGGAAGGACATCACCGTGATCGGCCACATGAGTGGCCCGCCGGCGAGAAACAACTCCCACAGGGACTTCAGGTCACCGACGTTGATCGACATGGCGGGGCCTTCGCAGCGATGACGGGGGAATGGGTGGGGACGAAGGGCTCGAGAAACTCACTTCAAGGCGCCGTCCAAGGCGTCGATCCGCTTCCGCGCCGCCGTCACGTACGGCGACGTTGGATAACGTTCGACCAGCTCAGCGTACAGCCCGCGGGCCTGCTGAGGCTTGGTGAGGACCTCGAAACAGCGGGCCGCTTCGTAGGTCGCCTGCGCCTGCCAGGGGTGAAAGGAGGCCGGGGCTTCGGTCTCCCCGAATCCGTAAGCGACCTTGAAGAAGGAGGCGATCGCCTCTTTGTGATGCCCCTGTTCGAAAAGTACTTCGCCTTCCATGAGCCGGGCCCGGGCGGCTAACTCCCCCGGACCGCGCCCCGCTTCCGGCTCGAGGCCCGCTTCCGCGAGCGCACGGAACTCGGAGAGTGCCTCGTCGAGCCGACCGAGATTCTGAAGGGCCCAGGCCCGGGCAAACCTCCCTTGGGCGACCGTCGCACTCCCGGCCGGCCCGCCGCCCGCCGCTTGGCCGGTCTTCAGCCAGCGGTCGACGAGATCAAAGCTCTCTTCCCAGCGTTCCCCCTTGGCAGCACATTCCGCCGCACGGACCGTCGCCAGCCCGAGCAGGTCGGGTGACGACAGCGCCTCTGGCTTGGCGAGCGCCTGCGTGAGCACCTTTTCCGCCTCGTCGAATCGCCCCAGACGAAACAGCGCGTCGCCGAGCATCGCCCGTCCGTCAGCCGCGCAAACGCCGTCGGGATGTTCGGCGAGTTGCTCGGCAAACGCCCGCGCCGCGCCGGCATGATCCTGCTGCATGGCCAAGATCCAGGCGAGCTTGTGGCGGGCCTGCTCGCGCAGCGAAGCATCTCCGGCATCTCCGGTGGCCGAAAGGACGTTGCGGTAGGCCTCAGCCGCGCGATTCCAATCAGCGGCTGCAAACCGCATCTCGCCGCTCTCGAGCCAGGCATCGGCCTGCCGCGAACTTTGCGGGAACCGGCGCCGCAGGTCCTCGAAGGCCGATTCGGCCCCTGCCGAATCCCCGGCCACCGACCGGGCGAGGCCGAGCTCGAGGAGCACTCGATCGGCCGCTGGGAAGTCGGGGGTGGCCACGAGGAGGGCCGCGAACGTGTCGATCGCCGCCGCTGTCCGGCCGCATGCAGCCAGACAGAGCCCGGCGAGGAATCTCCCGTCTGCTTCCGCCGCGGCGCTCACCCTGCCGTCGCGGGCGGCAGCCAAGCCGACGACCCGCTCGGCGTCGGCAAGGCCCTCGAGGGCCGCCCCGGACCGTTGCCGGGCATCACCCCGGGCGAGGAGCGCTGGCACGAGCGCCGCCGTATCTGGATGCTGTTCGATGACCTCCGTCCAGCAGGCGACAGCCCGGTCGAGGGCCCCCAGCGTCTCATGGCACCAGCCTTCTGCCAGGAGACCGGGAGCCGCCCGCGGCCCTTGTGGCGCGATCTGCCGGGCTTCCACATACGCCGCGATCGCTCCCGCCGAATCCCCGGCATCTTCCCGGGCCTGCCCGAGACGAAACCAGGCCCGCTCCGCGATCGCAGGGGCAGGGGCGCTCGCCACGAGCTGCTCGCCGATCGCCACGGCGCCGGCGGCATCCCCGACTTCACGGCGGGCCCTGACGGCGAGCAATTGCCCTTCGGCGTGGCGTGGCCAGGCGGGATGCTCACGACCGAGCCGGTCGAGGAGCACCACCGCCTCCTTGGCACGCGAAAGCTCGACCAGCGCCGTGGCATCGAGGAGGAGCCCAAGGGGACGCTCGTCTCCTTCGAGGCCTTCCCCGCCGCTGCCTGAGAGCGGCCCGAGCGTGGCATGGGCGCCTTCCCAGTCTTCGGCCGCGGCCTGCGCGGCGCCCCACCGTAAGCGAAGGTGTGCCGCGCGGGAATCGTCCCCGGCGGTCGACACCAATTCCCGGAAAGCGTCTGCCGACGCGGCGGCATCGCCCCGCGTGAGCAGCGCTTCGGCCCGGATCGCGCGAACATCATTGAGCATCGTCAGATCGGTCGCCGTCTGCCCACGCTGCGCTGCAGGGAGGGCGAGAAAGCGATCGGCCGAAGCGATCGCCTCGTCGCTCCTGCCGGCCGCCAACAAGACCGACGACTCGAGCGCCAGGCCCGGCGCTGCGGTGGGATCGTCGGGATGATCGGCGACCAATCTCGCCAGCAGCGCAAGCCCCTCGTCACGTCGGTTAGGAAGATCGACGAGCCCCTCGGCAGCCGCCAGTTGCAAGCGGGCGATGAGGCCGTCGCCGATCGTTTCCCCGGCGCCGTCGGCGGCCCGGCTCGCGGCCCCCAGCGCAAGCATTCTGTTTGCCAGGGCGACGGCGGCGTCGGTGCGACCGGCAGCAAGATGCATCCGCGCGAGCCGCGCTCCCCCCTCAGCAACCACCGCGGCGGGGGCCGCCTCCAGGGCGATCAATTGTTCGAGTCGCTGCCGGGCTTCCTCGACGTTGCCCGCCTCGCTCCAGGCGGCACTGGCAGAGAGGAGCGCAGGGGCGGCCACGCGCACCCCGGGGTCGCGGGCAACGAGGATGTCATACGCCTGCGCGGCCGCGGCATACCGCTGCTGCTTCCAGAGGGCGGCGCCGAGACGCTCGAGCGCATCGCCGATCCGCGGGCCGTCCTTGCGGCGGGCGATCTCGACGACGAGCTTCGCCGCCTCGGCGGGCTGGTCGGCGGCGAGCGCGAGATCAGACCGACGGATCGCCACTTCGTCGGCTAACTTATCGTCGGGAAACGTCTCGGCGAAGCGCCGCAGCGTGGCGGCGGCCGCCACCGGATCCCCGGTCTCGGTCTGGGCGACACCGAGAGCATAGAGCACCGCCGGCAGCCGGGGCGACGCGGCGTGGTCGGCGATGAATCGCTGCCAGCCGTCGAGCGCGGCCGGACGATCCCCCGCCTGCCAGAGCGCTTCGGCGAGGAGATACTCCACCTCGCCTACCTGCCCCGGGCCAGGGTTCGCCGCGAGACACTCCCGCAGCGCCCCGGCTGCATCGCGGTAGGCCTCGACGGTCCTTTGCGCCTGGGCCTGGGCAAACGCCCCGCGGCCGAGTTCAAACCGTGCCAAGCCGACGGTCTCAGGATCGGCCCCGCCCTCCTTGCCGCCCCCTTCGACGACCCCCCGAAAAGCGGCGGCCGCCTCTGGCCACTTTCCTTCCTGGAGCCGGCAGAGCCCGAGATAGTAGCGCCCCTTCGCCGCCAACGGATCGCGCGAATGATCGCGGATGAGCGTCTCCCAGGCCTCGGATGCCAGATCCCAAACGCCCCGATTCTGGAGCGCAGCCGCGGCGGTGTAGGCCGCCTTCGCCGCCGGGCTCGAACGGGCGGGCTGATCGTCGGCAATCACACCGCGCCACGGAGCAAGGCCGACGATCACGATCACGGCCACGATCAGCGTCGCCATCCAGCGGGGGAGCAATTGTGACGGAGACCTTGAAGCGGCGGTCGGGTCGAGCATGGTCACACACCCATGGGCAGACGGCTGACAAGAACGCTGACGGCCGCTGAGCGTTATGATACCGCCCCCCGTCGCGACTGCCGATCGATCGGCATCGGAACAGGAACGGGGAACCGTCCCGGGGGTCGTCTCCATGGTCCTTCACCGTTTCTCCGCGCTCACGCTCGTCCACTTGCAAACCGCCCTGCTTGCCGCCTGGCTCCTCTTTTCCTTCCAGTCCCTCCAGTCCCTCCAGGCATCATCCCCAGCAAGCGCTGCCGAAGAAGCTCCCAAGGGGGAGATTCTCCAATTCAGCTTCAACGAGAGCCGGGTGTTTCCCGGCACCATCCGCGACTACTGGGTGTATGTCCCGGCGCAGTATGACGGCACCACCCCGGCGTGTGTCCATGTCAATCAGGATGGGATCCAGTTCAACGCTCCGCAGGTGTTCGATCGGCTGATCCACGAGAAGCGGATGCCGGTGACGATCGGAGTGTTCATCATGCACGGCCGCGTCCCCGCCGGCCGCGACGGAGCCCTCGACCGCTTCAACCGCAGTTACGAATACGACGGCCTAGGAGACGCCTACGCCCGCTTCCTCCTCGACGAGCTCCTCCCCGACGTCGAGAAGAGAAAAGCCTCCGACGGGCGGGCGATCGTCCTCTCGAAATCGGGCAACGACCGTTCCATCGGGGGCACCTCGAGTGGCGCGATCGCCGCCTTCACCGCCGCCTGGGAGCGGCCCGACGCCTTCAGCCGTGTGTTCAGCGGGATCGGCACATACGTGGGGCTGCGTGGCGGCAATGAATACGCCACCCTCGTGCGGAAGGTCGAGCCGAAGCCGATCCGCGTCTTTCTCCAAGGCGGATCCCAAGACCTCAACATCTATGGCGGCGATTGGTGGATCGCCAACCAGGCCCTCGAGCGGTCGCTGACTTTCGCAGGCTACGAGGTGGACCATGCGTGGGGCGACGGCGGCCACAACAACGAGCACGCCACGGAGGTGTTCCCCGAGGCGATCGAATGGCTGTGGAAGGGATGGCCCGCGTTGGTCGGGCGCGGGGCGGGAAGCCCGCAGCTCCAGGAGATCCTCAGCCCAGGTGAGGAGTGGGTGCTCGTCGGCGAAGGCTATGGCTTCACCGAAGGTCCGGCAGTGAACGCCAAGGGGGAGGTTTATTACAACGATGTCGGCAAGGGGCAGACGTGGCGATTGACGGCCGACTGGAAGCCGGAGCCGTGGCTTGAAGACTCCCACCGTGGCGACGGCCAGAGCTTCGCTCCCGATGGACGGCTGATCGCCGCCAGCGCCGCCGACGAGGCGATCCTCGCCTGGAACGAGAAGCGTGAGCCGGAGGTGCTGGCGAAAGGCTGGCGGGGAAACGACGTTGTCGTCACAGCCGCCAACGGGATCTATGCCACTGAACCGGGCTGGGACGGCCGGACACCGAGCAAGATCCACTTCATCACCGCCGCGGGAGCCGACACCGTCGTCGACACGGGCCTCCTGTTCGCCAATGGCCTCTGCCTCTCCCCCGACCAGACGCTCCTCTACGTGGCCGACAGCCGCAGCCATTGGGTGTACAGCTACTCGATCGCCGCCGACGGAGCGCTTGCCAACAAACAGCGGTACGACCATCTCCATGTCCCAGACACCGCCGACGACAGTGGCGCCGACGGCATGCGCGTCGATCGCGACGGGCGATTGTGGGTGGCGACGCGGATGGGGCTGCAGGTGTGCGACCAACCGGGAAGAGTCAACGTGATCATCCCGACGCCGAACGGCCGGGTGTCGAATCTCTGCTTTGCGGGCCCGGAGTTCGACACGATCGTCGCCACGTGCGGCGACAAGGTCTATCGGCGGAAAGTGAAGGTCAAGGGGGCACCGAACTTCCTCCCCCCGACAACGCCGGCAAAACCAAGACTGTGATCACTCCTGCGGCGGCACTCCGTCACGTCCGGCGTTGCCACCCCTGACACTAGGGGCAATGCCGCCGGACATTAAGAGGAGGCGGAAGAGGGTTGTAATAGAGCTTTTCTCTAGTACACTCCGGTTTGACAAAGTCGTAACTGCGTCACGCCCCCGTCCTTGACCGTACTCCCGACGTCACTGTGGCGACCGAAAACGGTCGCCACAAACACGGCGCCCTCAGGTGCCGAACGCCGGTCACGGGCTTTCCTGGGGGCAGGATCGACAGCGACAGACTTCCGATTCCCCGCCGATTTCTCAAATATTCCCCCGAGGAGCAAATCCCCCGATGGTCGACAAGAAAGACATCAAGAGCGTGAACAAGTCCGACGAGATCCGCAAACTCGCCGCCGCCATGAAGGAACGGGGCGAGAAGCCCCGTCCGGTCGTGATCGTGGCCACCCTCAAGAAGCAGGGCGTGGTGGTGTCGTCGCCCCAGGTGAGCATGGTCCTCAAGGGGATGGGCTTCCGCCCGCGGAAGCGCCGCAAGTCGGGTGAAGTGGCCGCCGCGAGGGGGACGAAGCCCCGCGCTGCTGCCCGCAGCGCTCAGTTGTCGATCGACGACCTGCTCGCCGCCAAGAAGATCGTCGAGCAGTTCGGTAGCGCCGACCGCGCCATCGCCGCGATCGCGGCGCTGAAGCGTTTCGAGGGCTGATCGCCCGTCGCGCTCGCGATTGAATCCGATCGAAGCCCCGCCGGTGGTTCCGACCTCCGGCGGGGTTTTTCGTGGCCTGTCATGGCGTCTGCCCAGACGTCGCCATCAATACGACTTCGCCGCACCGAATTGAACGGTCGACACCGGATTCGTCTTGTCGCCGGTGGTGATGTAACGCCCGAAGACTGACATCCGTTCACCGAAGTTCTTCACGAATCCGCTCCCCCGATCGTGAAGATAAACGAAGAAGTCGCTGCCGACCTCCTTGCGGATCGTCCACTGGGTCGCGTCCGCAAACTCCCCCTTGCCCGGGCCGATCGAATCGACGGCGACGCCGACCCGCCACTCCGCGTCAATGCCCCAGGCGAACTGCCCCTGCTGGCGGACGAGCAAGCCGGGCCTCGTCGGCGCCGCGAACGCCGGCGCCTGCCAGGGGGTTTTGACAAACTCCTCGAGCGGCTTCGCCACCGTCTCGATAGCCGGGGGCCTGACTTCTTCGCTCCCTCGAGCCGAGGTCTCGAGCCATCGACCGAGCCCGGAAGGAGGGACGATCGGCATCCCGAGCGGGTCGGCCACGACCGTCGAAGGAAGGGGAACGACACGTTCCTCGGCTTCCAAGAAATCGGCGGCGCGCAACGCCCCCCACCCGTTGCCACCAGCCAGACAAAGGCCCACAACGACGACCGTCGGCCCGACGGCGATCCGCTGCAACGACATCCGAAGTTGGGTAAGGGAGATCACGGCGCTCGATGGCTGAGGAGGGAGTTTGAATGGCCTCCGGGAAAGCTCCCGGACAGCCCATCGATCCTTTCATCCTGCCCCGCTCCGGTGCAAGACCGGACCGGGCAAGCTAGGCAGCCCCGGCAGGATCGCGAGGCTTACGCGCCCGACGGGCGGGATGGACACCGCCCCCGCGCCTTCGCTATTGATCGCGGCATTCTCTATGGCCTTGATCGCCGTCCGGCGACAACCGTCCTTCCAGGAACGCTTGCCGATGCGAGGCCCGCGTCACCTTCCAGCCGTATTGGTTTCTCTCTGCTTCGCTTTCGGGGCAGTGGCCGGGTGCTCGCGGCCGCTGGGGATTGTCCAAAAGGCAAGCGACGGCGCCGAGGCCCTGACGAACAGGGCCGAGGAGACGTTCAAAGACACCTACGGCAAAGTCGATGCCTTCGGCGACCGCCTCAAGGCGAAGGTCAAGGATCTCGGCGACGACCTCACCACCTGGAAGACTGACGACGAGGCGACGATCACGCCGACGAGTGCCGTTCGCGTCGACCAGGGGCCGATCGTTCGCTGATGCCCTAGGCAACGCCGTCAGCGCTGCGGGGCCCCCTCGAGCGGCTTGAAGACGACCTTCCAATCGCGGGCCATGT